>Ga0316205_10002053_pt1 | contig 22320 bp, 17 predicted proteins | sample 3monthpyrite_MG_FD_204941 | JGI IMG/M metagenome (GOLD analysis project Ga0316205, IMG submission 204941) | Microbial mat bacterial communities from mineral coupon in-situ incubated in ocean water Damariscotta River, Maine, United States -... | ecosystem: Environmental > Aquatic > Marine >... | reverse complement strand
TGCTAATCATGGGATTACATCAATACGTTTAACAAACTTAATGCATCAGCAAGACAACGCATCACTCACTAATCAAGAACAAACACACTCGCTTAATAGTTTTCAAATTTTTTATTTCATTGACATACAAAAATATAAACTACTTTTTAGACTTGGACAAATTCTTAATTTAGCAATCAATCACTAATTCAAACAACAGTCAAATGTCAGAATGCTTCTTCCACTTTATTTAATCAGAAACACTTTACTTGATACTGCTAACCCATCACTACTCATGCCCCAATAACAACGGATTACAATTCTTAATCGTCACCTTCCCTTGCAATAAATTTCCTCTGGAATATTCGTTAAAATAACATGTATTAGTGACGGCATCGTAATTCTCAATCCATAAATTATCGTCTTTCCAGGTAGCTGCAATATGCTGTTGCCCCATTGGAATGGTTATCGACATCACACCACCATAGTGCTTGACAAATATCTGTTGAAAATGGAAAGAATATGCCAGCCAGCCTACGACAAGCACAACAAGAGACCCAATAAGCCCAATCTTCCATTGTTCTGAACGACCCAGGAAAAATAAAAGAGCCATTGCCGATGTTACAACCATCGCCCAGTAAAAATACGTTATCATAACTTCTCTCCAAATTTTCTTTTTAACTTACACAGCCGTGGATCACATCACAAGTTTCGATGCCCTTAACTTTAGCATTGAGTTTAATCCTAAATCAGGATCAAGCTTTATTATATAGATAAATGAATTTGCATATTATATACAGACTGAGTGGCTATACGCATAATACCGGTAATACAAAAATAATACGGATTAACTATTAGAATATGAAGAACTCCAACCTTAAACAGGCCATAGCACATCTACGTCGATCAGACAAAGTCATGCAAAGCGTCATCACTAATACTGAACTCGTTATTAACAACAAACCGAAACCTTCCTGTTTTCATGCTTTGGTTTGCACCATTATCAATCAGCAGCTCTCAGTTAAAGCGGCAGCCACCATTGAGAAGCGTGTTCTTCATATGCAAGGTGGGCGAGCTTTTAATCCAATAAAACTCAATACCATGAAAGATAATGCACTTAGGGGATGTGGTTTGTCTTCTAATAAAACACGCTATATTAAAACAATCGCTGAGGCAGTCGTTAGCAAAAAACTTAACTTTAGAAAATTAATTCATCTCGATGACGAGTCTATTCGTAATACATTAATCAGTTATCCGGGTATCGGCGATTGGAGCGCGGACATTTTCTTAATGAATGGCCTTGGCAGGGAAGATATATTCCCTGTTGGAGATTTAATCATTAGAAAATCAATTCAGCATCATTATAAAATAACACCGGATTCTAATTATGATGAATATATAAGCATTGCTGAAAACTGGCGGCCTTATCGCTCCGTAGCCAGTTTTTATTTATGGAAATCATTTCACCAAAAATGAAGGTACTGCAGTGGGATTCATATACCTTTGCAATAAATCCGTTAAATAAAAAAATTAACCTTATTCTTTCTTAGTAATTTTTCTGGCTCGATGTATTTTAGATTGACCAAATCTCGAATTAATTTCATCACTTAATACATCCAATGTATTCTGTTTCACATCTTTACTGCTATCCTGTAAAAACAGCTCCGCCTGTAATGACGCTTGCTCCGAAAAACCAGAAACACTAACACCCAATAGCCTGACCGCAATTGGATCAAGCTGTATAACATCCAACAATAATGCCTTAACCGTCTGCCATAACTGCTTGGTCTGGAACGTTCCCGCTGACAGCGTTTTCGATCGAGTAATAGTTTTGAAATCATGAAAACGAATCTTTATGCTGACATTCTTACCCTTTATATTTTTATCCCGCAGACGAACCGCAACCTGTTCAGACAATTGAGACAGGACAGCCAATAAAACTTCTTTGTCCTGTATGTCCGATGAAAAAGTTGTTTCTGATGAAATCGATTTTGCCTTGGAATCAGAGACAACTTCTCGTTTATCTAAACCGTTAGCCAGGCGAAATATATGCTCTCCTAATTTACCAAATTGTTGACTCAGCCAATCTGGTGATTGGGTTCGGACATCATATATTGTATTAATACTGTGCCGATGTAACTGCTGCTCTGTTTTCTTGCCAACACCCCAAATACGCTTAATGGGCAATGGATCCAGGAAGGCCTGCACTTCTTCCGGGTTCACGACCACAAACCCATCCGGTTTGTCGATATCAGATGCTATTTTAGCAACAAACTTATTGGATGCTACGCCCGCAGATGCGACCAAATGACATTCACGCTTAATATCTGCTTTTATTTGCATAGCAATTTCTGCAGCAGTTCCAAATAAGCTTTCACTTGCAGTAACGTCTAAAAAAGCCTCATCCAATGACAAAGGCTCTATTTCCGGGGTGTAACGATAAAAAATTTCATGTATCTGTTTCGATACTTGAGAATACAAGGACATGTTGACTGGCAAACAGACAAGATCACGGCATAACCTTAATGCATTGGCCATTGGCATAGCACTGTATACACCGTATTTTCGTGCTTCATAATTCGCAGCTGCCACTACACCTCGTCCGCTTGTTGATCCACCGACTACAACAGGCTGGCCCACCAATTCAGGTCGCTCGCGTACTTCTACTGAAGCAAAAAATGCATCCATATCAAGGTGAATTATCATACGGAGAGTATAAATTATTTAGAAATATTTTTAGATAATTATTCTCCATCCTAAGCAATTCAAAGGCTCTAAACTGGCATAAGTGATTGAAACATAGATTGAAAAATGAATGCAGGATAAATAGCTTTGCAAACTCAATAAATTCAGCAAAAAAGGAAAAGACTATAATGGACGGCGTAACCTGTAGACTACAAATAGTCTTGAATTCATAACCACAGCAGTATTGTATGAATTTTATACACTCAAGGGAATGTTACCTGGCTTTTAAAAATTTGAAATGCACTAGCCATTCCTTTTACTCCAAATTGACTCAATAAAATCCCGCCATCAAGACCGGTGTAAGCTTCACAGGCACCATGATGAGAACCCAGGTCACCTTCAACTCTTGCTACCTCGACTAGCTCGCCACTTACACGTCGCAATTGGTTGCTATTAACATCTATAAATTCGTAGACTCGACAACCATTATAACGGTCATCCGAACCAGAATTATCAACGGATGTTACGACCAAATATACGGTGCCATTTTTCTCCACCAATGCAGGAGCCTGAAAAAAACTATCTCCAGTTGCTAACTGCGCATCATCTGGTGTGAGTAAACGCCCCAGGTATTCCCAACTGGCTGCATTAGTCATATCGCAAGGAATATTGCATCTAAAATGAACAATATATTCGGTTACTTTGCCAGTCATAGGTACAGTTGATGCATCAGCACAATAACTCGTCATGTATATCGCACTATTGGTGGCAAACAATCCAGGTTCCACAAAAATACATAAATTTAATTCTGCTAAATCCACCCCACCCACTGATTGAGTCAAATCAGTATTTAATTGAATGATTGGCATTCCTCCTGCTGGTGAAAAAACAGGTGAACCTGTATTACTTCCATCAGATAATAAACCAGCTCCACCAAATAGTTTTACTGTTGGAGCAGCAGCAAGATCCTGGGGTGTCGCAGCCACTTTCATAGCAATCCAGCCATGATCGACGAAAAATGATGTTAAGTTAGCATTTAAATACTGATGCCAAATCAACTTCCAGCGCTCATTAACCGGTGCAGATGGATCATATATAATAGAAGAAGTTTCACTCTGCCAAATACCCTGACTACCAGCTGGAATAGATCCTGTAGGGTGGTTTTCTGCCATTGGCCCAACCAATGTTTCAAGATTAGGTGCAGTGATGACGCCAGCATCCGTCCAATTTATTCCATTATCATCAGAATATGCCAGACGCAAAGCGACTGCCCAATAAATTGATGGGGAATGATAAATAGATGTATTAATTGTTGAATAACTCATCCATAAGCGACCCGTAGTAGGATCTTGACTCAGAGAAGGATCATAAATGCCCAAGTCACCTACTCCGCTAAAATTAATTCGCTCAGGAGTAGGTGTAGGAGTGGTAGAACCTCCACCTCCGCAAGCACTACAAACAAGCAATAAAAATAAACTTAGTAACGAAAAAACAACTTTAAAACAGCGCATCGTAACCTTCTATAATCTTATAGTTTCATTTAAATAACGTCAGCCATGAAAAACTCACAGTAAAGTGAGTTAAAATGCTGATTTCAGATGAGAAAAATAAACCATCTGATACAGAAAATATCAAAAAGCTTATTTTAGCTGCTTGGATTTTATCATTTAAAAGTCACGAATAAGTCACACCTGTTTATTTTTTATAATCGATCGACATCCTTCATCACAATATTTGAATCAAATATTATCACTTCGGATTGCGAGGCAGCATTCGAAAATATTTTACCTACATAAAAAAACAATAGGTTATGTATAGATTCAAACTTGGTCATAATAACCACTTATTTAACATCCGGTATGTAAATTGTAAGACCTGAGCACTTTGATGGCCTCCGGTGATGCGTCATACAATTACCAGGATACACATCTTAGTATAATTTATGGGCAAAAGTGCTCAGGAACTGCCTTGTAACTACTTTTCCAAGCTTCTGTTTGATCATTAAGATCAAAATAATTCGGTCCACCTGGTAATTTAACGTATCGTTTTTCGCCCGTTTTTAGACACGTAATGCATATGTCTGCACGCCAGAACTCCTTACCATCATTCCCGATCATCCGTTGATCCTTATCGGGATCCCCAAATGGATTGACGTAATCTACACTAATCTTATCAGTATTCCACACATCAACCTCTAACCCTAAGGGATCAATATGCATAACTGGATTTCCTCCCACATACCCATACGGATTTAATCCACCCTTTAAACCTATAGGATCGCTTTCTAAATAACGTCCTGTGGCAGGATCATAGAAACGGTTAATATTATAATGAAATCCAGACTCCTCATCATAATACTGACCTGCGAATCTCAAGTTAAAAGCAAACAAGACATTATCACCATCAACATCTTCATTGGGTAATACTGTGCCATATGGACCTGAATACCAATTCCATACGACTGTACCAGATTGATTACTTATTGCACGAGGTGTGCCTATATGATCTGTATCGATATAAAATATTGAGGCCCCTCTGATTATTGCTAATGGCCGGTCTTCGAACCAAATTATCTCTTGGATAGCATTACCTGCAGCATCATATTCACCTTCAAGCTGACCTTTTGCATTGTAGATATAACGTCGATCGATAGAATGTGTGCTCGTCACTGCACCCGAATCGATCATAGAGTCAAGACACTCACTGTCTAACTGGTCAATGGTTAAATCTCCATTACAATCAGCATTTCTTGTAGCTGAAGCAGTGCCATTAATAATCTCCTGAATTATATCTAGGTCCAGATGATCGACAAGGCCATCATTATTTAGATCACCCGAACGAAGAAACGATACTTTTTTCCGGTAGCGCTGCCCCAACCCATTAATTTGATACAACGCAGCCCCATTATTTATATTGTTGAGACGGCCTCGATCATCGTAAAAAAAACTAAACACGCCGTCGTTTATGGTGTTCCCTGATACATCGTAACTGTATGTTTTCGAGACAGGGCCACTGCTGCTACTAAGTTGATTGCTACCTAAATTTACAGGGTTACTATAGGGTATTCCATTAAGGGTTAGAGAATTAAGATTACTATTTGCATCATATAAAAACGATGAATTCATCAAACTATCGATATAACCGGATATACGTTGCAGGGCATCATAAGAATAGTCAGAATTGATACTCGCAAAATCAGATCCAAGTATTTGATCAAGGTTGCCCGATGCAGTATAGGTATTTTTTAGTGAGAAACCGCCTTGCGAATAGACATCTAGCTGTCCATCCGTATTATAAGCATGATTTATCGTTACATTATTCCCGTTCAACCAGGAATTTGCAGGTCCAAACGGATCATAGGAGATAAATTGAGCAACTATATTGGAATCAACAGAAATAGAAGAAATCTTATCAACATTATTAAATGAATTGGGTTGTCTGGCATCAAGATATTTATAGTTAATGACATGTCCACCCGGTGTCGTTTCAGTTTCCAGGTCTCCAGTGATGGCATTATAAGTGTAATAAGTACGATGTATCAGCGCACCATCTTTTTGCATTTTAGACTCGACCCTGCCGTGATTATCATGCCATTCAAATTTCACGACCGTATCAGGTAAGTTAGCATCTTTGTAAACGACACCTGATAGCCTACCTGTACTATTCAAGCCAACATCATATATATAATGAGTGACACTACCATCCTGAAAAGCCTCCTGAGTAATACGATTTAGTTTATCGAATGTGTATGTAGTGGTTTTACCCAATGCATCCGTTTTGGACAATAAGTTTCCAGCGCCATCATAACTGGTATAATCAGTTGTTCCTGTATCAGGGCTAATCAATTGCTTACGATTCCCAAGTCCATCATAACGATAGTGTGTAACTAATCCCCTGGGATCTGTTACGCTAGTGATATTATCGTTTGCATCGTAAGTCCTGGTTGTGTTCCCAGTATTCGCATCAGTTATCGTTTTTAATCTATCCAATGCATCATAAGTAAATAAACTGGTATTATTTCCAGGGTCACTTATTTGACTTACATTACCATTTGCATCATACAAATAGTTTGTTATCTGATTCGCGGCTCCAATGGTTTTTGATAACCGGTTTTCTAAATCATACACAGACGTTTTAAGTCGTCTCAACGTACTTCCACCATTACTAAATGTCTCGGTTTTCTCTCGACTACCGGCGGCATTATAAGTGTACATTTCGTCGTTACCCTGGGAATCTTGTATATGAACAAGTCGCCTTGAATCATCATATCCATATTTTAAAAAACTACCATTAGGCTGTGTTATTTTACTAACCAATCCATTCGTATAGTAATCGTAATTTGTTACTAACCCTCCCACATCAACAATATCCTTTCGTCCCAAGTTGTCATACGTCAACTTGGTTGTTAAACCATTCGGTTCTATAATAGTTTGAGCTCGACCATGAGCATCATAATTTTGTAATTTTGTAATATGATTTAACGGATTCCTGATAGAAATTAGATTGCCTCTGGTGTCATACTCATAACTAGTAGAACTAAAACCACTGGGCATATCAGCTGTTCTAGGGCCTGTATGACTTGATACCAAGCCAGTACCCCAATACCAATACTTATTCACCTTCCTATTCATTGTAGGCCAGGCAGCATTAAGCCGCTGTGTTATCTCTGGACATGTTTTAGATATATCAGTAGGAAAGTCTTGAATATTGGTCGTATCATATTCTTCTGTACGTATAATTTGCTTGGCACCAAATCCCGATGCAGAATTCTGAAAACCATAATAATGAAAAACTGTTGTTTTAAGCGGCGCAACAACACACGTTTCCAAGCGGAACGTTTTATCCCAACTCGTCTTGGTAATACGTTGTTCAGCGGTTCCTTTCGCCTCGATCACTTGCTCAATCAAACCCAGGGCATTGTAGTCATAGTCAGTTACATTACCCTTGAAGTCAGTGACAATATCCAAAAATCCATTTGCATCGTACGTATTATTTTTTCCTGAACCTCCACAGGTAGAACATTCAGGGCCTACGATGTTTGCTACTTTTTGGGTTCCATTAACCGTAGTATGGAAATAAGTCCGTAATTGACCTAAAGCATCAGTAAACGTCGAAGAACCATCTGTGTTATAGGCAATCGTCACGCGATCTGCACCACTTGTGCCATGTGAGCTGCCGGTTCCACGCCCTAATGCATCATAAGTCCAGCTAGCCTGACGATTATTTAAATGATCAATTATTCCTGTTAGATGATGAGGATGCCTGGTATCTTCATAAACATAACGAAGCGTAGATGCATCCTGGTAGGTCACTTTAGCTAAATTATCATTCGCATAACTGTATTGAATAGTATTATTCGATGGATCAGTTATTTTTGTGAGACGATCTTGTGTGTCATAAGAAAAAACCAATGAGTGCCCAAGGTCGTCGGTAACAACCAGTAAATTCCCTGTAACAGAGTGCCTTAATCTTTGCCCTCTTCTAGTCTTGAGAGAATTAATACTTGCAAGTCTAGCCGTATTACCTGTATTGAGTATGAATTTTTCAATGATGCTACCCGACCCCTGGTAGGTCCATTCTGATCCTATTACCCCCAACTTTGCCACGACACCAGGGCGTGGTGCCCAGCCACTAACAAGTTTGAAAAATATCACTTCTCCACCATCGGGACGACGTACTGTTGCCGTTTGAGGAGAAACCGTAGTGTCGATAACAATGGTACGATCATAACTATGTCGCCAGTTTGAACCAAGGTTAGCCCTGGCAGGTGCGACACTATTATAGTAACGAACGAACTCTAGAATTGATGATCCCGCGCCTTTATAGTCGACTTCTTTTTGGAATTTATTACCTGTCGCACTGTTTATCGGATTACTAGGATTAGCGCATATCGTCCCTCCTGACTGACTACCTCGATTCAAACCTGCCTCCTCTTCAGCAGAATATTCAGCAGGTAACGTATCAGGTATTATAGGCCCAGTTCCTGGATCAGGCTTGGTTGGTTGGTTGCCGCCATTTTGAGCGCATTGTCCAGGAGAAGGATTATTTGGAATTCCGGGTTGTGGACAGTAAAAACACTTGCCTGCATTCTGGTAATAGGGAGGAAAACATGGAACGGCATAAGGATCCGTTGCATTGGCAAGCACATGGCTCGCACCGGGAATACCCATAGAACTTAGCAAAACCAAAGCAAAAAATAATTGATGAAACAGTATGATTATATTTTTATTATCGAAAGTAAATAATGCTAAAGAAAATCGTGTTCGAAAAAATATATTTTGCTTAACCATCATTGTCTTCCTTTTCCTGTTAGAAAAAAATCCATTTCTAAAACTGGCGCATCCTAAACAATTAAGTTCTATCAGCTATATGCACTATTATCGTTCAATGATTAATTGGGCTTCTCCTGCTTAGACAATGTTCTACTGACTAATAAATCGTGAAGACAGTATTAATAATTATAGAACCTGCATCTATGAATAGTCTTATGACTAACATGAATTATTAAAAATATGGGCTTTATCTATTAACCAATGGATAGAAGTGTCTTTGAGTATAGAAGCTATAACTCACTAGTCAACCGAGCATTATTTATGCATGCAACAAACGTCACACCCCAGATAACGGAAGTAATACGTAACTAGTGAATCGACTATCAGAACTGACATTCTGTATTATTAAAGTAAATTGTAAGACCTGACCCCGTAATTTTTAGATCATAGAACCTGACAAGATTATAATTAGCCAAATGCTCTAATAGCTCTCTTTAGCTTCATGCCATTTCACCAAAAATTTATTCTTCTCAGTTGAAAAAATAATCTCGGGCCACGACACTTCAGGCTCATCGCCAGGTCGAAGATGTGATAAATGAGGTATTTCGAGAAACCCCCCATCAATAAATTCACGACTATGGACACTACCGTTGATTAACATAACCGGCTTACCAAATTTTATAATTCCTTCTAGCAGAGAGTTTCTGAATTCTTCACACCCCTCAACAATGCACCCAACAGGGTTAGAATGCATAAATAAAACCATAGAATCTCGATTATTACGGATAGCATCAGTAAAGTTTTTTTGCATAAACGAAATATTCGCACGAAATATGGTCGATATAGTATTTGGGCTTAAAGGATAGTCTCCAGGCAAGTCAGGTAAAACCAGCATCGCAAACATAATATTTTTGTAATTCCACACGGCATTTTCAATCATTTCTTTTTGCCTTGTAACCACAACAGGTTTAACTTTTTTGTTTAAACCAGAAATAGATTGCTGCAGAGGTGGGGTTTTTAATATTATCGTCCTGAACAAATGTTGCGCATCTGTAGAATCTCTACAATCACTATATTCGTTGTCGCCAACAGTAATTAAAAAAGGTATGGGTGATTTAGAAAAAACACTGGAACGAACTTCATACAATTCAATTGAACAATTCGTTCTTCCTGAAAAAATGTCACCAATATGAACAACGAAAGGAATGCTATTTTTCTCCATATCTTCAAATGATTCTACTAAAAACTCCAATTCGACATCACTATCAAAGTACGGAGTATCGCCAACAGCAGAAAAACGTACGTGATCACTCTTTGTACAGGCAATAATCATCACTAATATAAAAACCATATAGAACATTTTTATCACAATATGCATTCCATTCTCGCTCATACTATGGTCTAGACAACAATTCGCTGACAGTGATGATTTCACATCAAATTATTTTACAAATGACCTACCTTCAAGTTTATACATCTACCAGGATTTTCTTATAAAATAAAAATGCCATTACTGCATAAAATATAACTATCAATAGATGTAAACTTTAATTTATAGTTTTTCACCTAAAGTACCGCACTAATTTATTCACCTGAAATGAATTATATAATATAGTTATTCATTATTTTACAATTTATTCAATAAGTTATAACAGTAATACTAAGATAAACCTATATTTAAAACAGCCCCAGGATTATGTGCTAATCTAGAAACAGACCAAAAAATGCTCTACTTCAACAACAATAATCTATAACAACAGGAAGGGTATACATGTTAGAAATTCTTGGTATTGTATTTCTCGTTATCATTATCATTATAGTACTCGTCGTAGGTACATTCATTTATAAGATTGCACGTCAGGCCTCCTCGTATCAAAAAGCCGCCTCCATTATGGAAGCGATGCCTCAGGAGAACATTACTTTACGACAAATTGATAATCCTCCATGGAAAAACCCGGATGATATCGATTACAACAAACAACAACTTGAAAATCACGGTTTCAATTTAATCAATACTTACGTTATACCCGAATTTGGTGGTGTAAGAATGATGGCATTCGTCAATAATGATACTCATGCCCAAGCTGTGATTTACGAACATCCTGAAGTCAGTGTCTGGGTAGATTTATATGTCCCTTATCAGGACGAAACCAGTCTGACTGTTTCCTCGGTAGCCGAACAGGGACAATTAAGCCGGCCAGAGGAACATAAAGCCATCGCACGCGCTGGGGAAGATATAAATACACTATTATCTTTATTGGAAGAAAATATTCTGGAGAAACCCATCAAGATTGTTAATGCTGATAATTTTGTAAATGGGTTTGAAGAAGCATATTCCACGGAAATGAAATGGCGTAAAGAAAATGGTTACCTCAATGAAGATGACTTAAAGAAAATTGCCAAAAGTGCTGGTGTAAAATTATCAAAGAAAGACATTGAAGCTGCCAAGTTGATAATGGGTGAAAATGAACTAGAAGATGAAATCTACGAACTTGAAAATGAATGCATGTCTGCTTTTGCTACAAAAACAAAACTCAATGTAGCACAATGGGAAAAAGCGCGCGAGCATCTGTTTGTTGTTCACAACAAGCTGCAAAGCGAAGATGTTATAGGCCTCGTTTTAGAACATGCTGATTATGAAAATGAAGATCTTGACGATCAATTTTACGAACATGAGGATAGCTCCTTGTCTGCTCGAGAACTTTTCGAATTCTTAAACAATAAACTACCGAGTGAAAAGAAAATCAATAAACTTGATGAAATCACCACTCCAATCTCGGCTGATCTGTATTATTCGAATGTAACAGACTATTAATGACCAATAAAAGACTACAGGCGTATCTACAAGATCATGTCCATGAGTGGGAGGATTGCCTTAGTAAATTACAAGATCAAATTGGACTGAGTGAACAGTCCTTTAAAATACAAAAACCATTTATGCTGATCATTGATGATAGAACTCCTGGCTATATCGCTATAGAGTATTTACGGGAATATTCATGCTTTTCCGAAGACAGCGCAAAGACCAATGAAATTATAAAACTGAAAGATAATATAAGAAATGAATTTGAATTATTTAACGATAACTTAGCGGACGAAATTCGCTGGCGAAAGCTAGGACATATTGACCAACCCTACATCGCAGACATTTACTGCCCTCCTAGTAATGAGATCACCAATAAGAAGTATGGTGCAAAGTCATATGAAATTGACGAGGAAAATATAACCCGCTCTCTAGATCAACACTTTGAACCCACCTCTATATTTAGCCTCATACTATGCTCATTACCTGCGCTCATTATGCGCACCTTTACATTTGGATTTAGTTTACGTCGAAACCTACCACCTATACCTGGCGAAAAAGATAAAAAATGGCTACTGTATTTACGTAAAGGTGCACCGGGTACGTCACCCTTTCCAACTCCTGGACCAGACACTCTGAATGGCATTGTATCCAGCATCTTTACTTTATACGACTACCACAACATTACACTCACGGAAGATGAAAAGTCTACTATTACAGAACATTGGAAAAACAAGGAATTCTGGCCAAAAAAATTAGATAGAAAACTACAAGCGATGGGTAATCAACCACCGAAAAGAACGCACGGATCAATAAATTTCATTGACTGGATTGACACAGTCAATCATACATTTAAGAAAGGGCTCACAAAGAATGATAAAAATAGCATACTTAATTACATGCTTTGCACATTACTTTTACCCGTCTTGACTGCGCAAGAATTGCTGTCATTACAGTTAGTTGGAATTGGTAATACTTACTTGATAGGTTATTTTACAATTCGTCTACCACGCAACATTGAAGAAGCTGAGTTCATTTCTAACGGCATAGAGAATTCATCTGACCTCGAATTACAACGGCATTTATTATCTTTAATATTAAGCACGAAAAATGTCTTCCCTGAACTTGAAGAATTCCAACTCGAATTAATAAGCAGAATAAATCCAGAAATACTTAATTTAACAATTAATAATTCCAGTAATATTTATAAAAAAGGGCATGAATACCAACTTGCCGAACAACTCACTAATACAACAAACAGAAAAGTACTTTTAGGAATAATCGCCTATGGATCAGGCCATCTTGTGAAGCTGGCAAATCAAAAGCTGAAAGTCATAGAAGGAAATAATAAATAACGCACCGCATACAAGGACAATGCACAATATGTATTTATATAATTGACTATTTTATCACCTACAGTTAGATAAAATTAACTGGTGATGAAAGGATATTCTGCCAAACAATATAACATCCACAATCTCTGAAACCGTCTAGTAAAAATTACATATCACACTCCTACTAAACAGCATCCCTAATTATCGTGCTTACATCTAAATTATATTGCCACAAATTGATTTACTACTGACGGAAAGCTTTACGTTTCAATAGAAACCTCAAAAATTCTTGATATTTTTGTCCCAAGAACCACCTGTTAACACGATAGCATAACCTATAGTGAAAAAACTGGTTTATATAACTATTAAGAATTAATCTAACCAAACTACGATATGGCCTACATAAAAAATAATTAATGCTCGCCTTTAGTGCGTAGTAATCCAGCCAGTCGGTTACCCTGTTTTTGGGGACCACCGCGCGGGAAAATTTTGTGAAGATACAAATTATTTCCTTTTTCTTTTCCCCAGATTTTTTTGAAATGTTTTATCATGTCACGAACAGTGCATTGGATATGACGCTTCTCGAAGAAATCACGCAAGAACCGTATCACCTCCCAATGCTCACTGGTTAATTCCAGGCCTTCGTTAGCGGCTGCAGCACGAACGAAATCTTCCGACCATTCATCCAGGTCCACCAGGTAACCCTCGCTGTCTGTAAGAATATCGCTACCATTCACTTCTATCTTCCGAACTTCCATGGCTGGATAGGCTGTACTGCCAACATTGCAGCCGGGTGGAGCGCCTTGCTCACAAATGGAACTGGTTTCTGTAATAGACCAGAGTTCAATTAAAATGTCTCCATCAAGCCTACCTACATAACGAGCAATACCAGCCACGAGTACTTTTCCACTCACTGGCTCTATGTCGAATTCTGCAACCCCATTTCGGTCCGTCGTAGACTCAATGGTTTCCTGAGTTGCATCAAAACGTAGCGCGATCGAGGTGCGTTTTAGCGGCTCTTGTCTATCACGCATACGTACTTCCACTCTTACCATACTAATAAACTCCAGGGTTTTCTTGTAAATTCATCCAATAATGACCGCATTTGGTCGATCAGACTAAACATAACTCTGAATAATAAAGTGTTTTGATCAATAACACACACCTTTAATCGCTTGAAACTATCGGACAAGTTACGCTATGCGACCTATATGCAACAACATTCAGATGATTTATAGAGGGAAAAGTAGTTTAAGTGTTGTCCATAAGACCGAAAAAAGTCTCTTCAACGTCGACTTTACAGTACGGCCTACTCAGCTTTATTGGTTTGCATATACACTGCATGCTAACTAAACAATAAACCAGTGCTTATAATTTGCATTTGTTAGTTAGGAAGTTATATATAGATATAATTTAAAAGAAGACTGTAAAAATTTAGCAATATAACAAAAGGCCCCTTACTAGCAATCCCGTTCAATTAATAATCACTGCATTGGTTTCCTATATCATCATTACTCAGATAAAAAATTGGCGAGTTTACGCTTTATTTCTTGTGCGAACTCATAATCCACAGGTGTAATCATATTTGAAACGGTAATAATCATTTCTTTTGCTGCGCCCTCTTTATATTCAGGATCACTCTTATGAATATAAAATAGATTCTCAACAGTTTCACTGTATTCATAGTGTGCAATTAAACGAATAACCCTATCAAATCGCACATCATAATCATTGAGGTTAGATAACAGTCTGGCATTAAGCATTTCAAGGTCATCCGCTTTGGCCGCCAGTGAAGCATATGTAAGCTGGCCATTTAATACCTTATCCAACGAAATACAAGGGCCGGACCACACACCCATAAATTCTACAAAAACCGGGATTTTATGCGCATTCAGTAAAACATATTGATCAAAGCTTTCCTCATTTACCTCAATAACAAAAAACATAAATATTCATACAGATTTCTCGTCACACGATTAAGCGGGCTAAGATCGTAACTTTTCACCTAATATATACAACCATTCAACATGATTCATGATGACAATATGACTGCTGGAAATACCTTGGTAAAAAGCATTCATTTAGATATAATAATCAAGCAAGACATAAGGCCCAATATATAATAATTAATTCGATGTTTATAATTCTCAGATAAATAAAGATCTTCGATTCCTGGCCGATAGTACCTATATCTCTGCCAGTATTATCATATAGTTAATTGTTCTAGACTCAATAGTCTTACTGGCATATGTCACGTATTACCAGGGATATTGCACCAAAAGGGAGAAAAACATAGCAATGTTTAAACAATAATAAACTTTTGATAATTTACACTGGAGTATCCAAATGCTGTTCTCTAAATCCCTATTGCCAATATCTGTGGCCACCTTATTCGCATCTTTAAATATTGCATTCACTTCAATTATTTTGATGACAGCAACTATTCCAGCTACAGCTTCAGCAGCGACCTCGTATAAATGCCCTGGTGAGTCCGGGTATTTTTACACTAATAACCGTAACAGCAGAAACCCTAGAAAAGGAGGCTTTGTCAGTGATTCGGCCAATGTAGGTGATAATGTGTTCATCGCACCGACTGCAGCAGTTTGTGGTAGCGCCTCAGTCATCGAATATGCCCGGGTGTATGGTAAAGCTATCATCGGTGGTGAAGCCGAGGTAACAGATAAGGCACGCGTATTCGGTAATGCCCGCGTATCCGGTACTGCACTGGTTGGAGGTAAAGCTAAAGTAAGCGATCATGCGATTGTCAGTGGCGATACGATCGTGGAAGGTGTCGCCTGGATCAGAGGTTATTTTCACGCCAGAAGCGGACATTTTACTGAGGGCACCAAAAGAGCAGCCAAACCCCAGTCATTAATCAACGCAGAAAAAAAACAAGCGTCTGCAGCATCTGCCCAAAGAGCAAAAGAAGCTGCCAACAATAGAAAAGCAGCGCTAAAAAGAGAAGGGAAAAATAGCTTACAGCAAATAAGTAGAAAATTGGCTCGTGGATCTCATTCCGTCGTAAACTATAATAGGCAAGTTACCTATAAAAGCAGCTGGTCAGTTTATGGTATTAATAATGACAAATGCAGTATCGAAATGAAAGAAAGAATTCGCCAAACCGGCCTGAGGAGTGGCAAAAAAATTGGCAAGGATCGAACTAAGTATCGAACCATCAAATTAAAATATACTAACTTACGTACTGAGAACGATCGTGACTACAAACCAAGCAATTGCATACGATATTCAAACGAATACAAATTTTGTTACAATTCTTATTCAGAGCCCGGCGATATTATAAGACTAATCGTTAAACACGCAAAAAAATATTGCTCAAAATAAAAACAAGTCGTGAGATTATCACTTAAATAGGCATCGATATTGCTGATTACTTATGCATTGGGGCTGCATTTGCAGTAGTGACTAATATAAATAAGCGTGATAGTTAATCTGCATTACTATCTTTAAGCAAAGGCTTACTTAGTTCCTAACTCCCTGACTCAGATTTTTCTTTAGGTAATCTCGATATTGTATGCATGCTTTCGTTTGGGTATCTTTACTGCACGGGTTATTTGTTTCCGTGTATTTGGGCTTGTTTTTCAGTAATTGACCGCGCATTTTATTAATTACCCCTGTACCTTCCCTGTCTGCTGTATATTCACACTTCACAGTTACTCTACCTGTGCAGTACCACTCATTAAAATGTTTTGTTTGAGTGCAATCTGTACACTGCTCAATGATTTTTTTTCGGTTATCACTAGCAGGGTCAGTTACTTCAATAATCTTGCCTTTATGCTCAGTCTTGCATTTTTTAACCGCTTTATGTTTTGCACTTGCCATCGCATATTTACAGGCATTTTCACGTTTTTTCCAACCAGCCAAACTACGAGACTCTTTAGTGAAGGTTTCATAAACAGTCTGCAATTCAGCGCAAACAACCCTTGGCACTGAAAATATAATCAATAAGGGAATCGTAATCATCAACACTCTATTTTTTATAATTATCATGTCATAATAACCTGGATTTAATAATCACCTATTATTTATTCGCGTATAGATTTACTATCAAACGCTCATTATCAGTACAACCAAGGTAATGCCTCTCATTATCCTGTTGCTTCATTCAATACCGCGTCGCTGCCCTAAGCACTCTTCTTGATATCGACTCTTTAATTCAGTTCTACGTAAGGGCTTACCTTTTAATTGTGCAATTTTATTTTTCAAATCGTTACAATAATTTTCTTTTTTTCCCTCATCGCCAGCTACGTTTTGAAGCACTTTATTTTCTGCCTCTCTATTTTGAAACATAATGGAATCGGCAGCAATCACGTTAGCGGAAAAAAGGCAGGCAATAGCTGCGATAATTATTTTATTACTCATCATCAAGCTCCTTATTAAAAAATAATATTATTAATACAGTCATTCATCATCTGCGAAATAAAACATTCATCGTCTTTAGATAGTTTAACCTCGTGTCGCCAATCAGGTCATTCCATGCCGATTTTATGTAACGTTTCCTTGGACACTAACCCACAGCTTTGCGTCTCTTCGTTGTAACTAATCAAAAGTTTTCCTGATTCCAGTAGCGTTAATAAATGAGCTGATTTTTCCTGCATACTCATTTCTTCCAAGCCGTAATCAGTGCCATCACGCGTGACAAAATCTTCAATCAATGCTTGCAATGCTTCTTTTGATATTTCGTTATAGGGAACAATCATAGATAAGAACCAGAAAGTGTATTCTTTATAAACAAGTTAAGGTGATCATAGCAAGCAAAGTGAATTCAAGAAATACTTGGTCCGACCTATAGTACATCTAATAACACGCCAGATTCGGCTCCGATTATGATAAATTATGAGCCAAATCATCATGTTGCTTCATTATCAGAGTGGTTAAGTTAAACAGCAAAAGGATGACTCCAAGCAAAAATATTGATGTGTTTTTAGTACTTTTTAACAAACCATCGGATGCGCAGCTTATCCAGACTGGATTATTTCGCAAAACCAAGCCCTGAAAGTCTGGGTATGTTCTATTTCAAAACGGTTGGACATTGACGTAAAAAACCGGGCAAGAGAATAATGCTCTCAAGCCCGGTTTTTTCTATTCCTTCTGAAATAGGTCAGTTGTAACTTTTACCGATTACTGCATCAGCCTATATCAAGCAGCCATTTATTGGCTTTACTTTAGCCTCCTGATTAATTACGCAATTCATTTTCATGACAGGTGCCACAACCAACCATGGTGCCCTTGGTGAGAGTAATACGTTCGTTATTTCCACACCCTGGGCCTTCATCACAGACAAGATTTCTCGTGACTGACATGCGTGACAGCACCGTACCTTCACCATTCTGACCATGACAACTTCGGCAACTATTCAAATTGTCTTCAGCTATATCCTCATGGTTTTCATTCCAATTGGAATCTCCCACAGGGTGCATGCCGTGTGGGCCATTCAATGTTAGTCCAAGGCTGCCAGCTGCATGGCAAGTATCGCACTCGATTATAGTTCCACTATGACCTTGCAACTGTTTTGAAGCTACGTTGTCATTTGCACTTTCAATTGCGTTAGGGAAAATGGCATGGGTACTACCATGACAACCTTCGCACATCACGCCACCATGGCCCTTACTGATTCGGTACAGGCTTTCATTTTCAGCAAAGCGCTTGTTAACCGCTTTAATGGGCACGGCGACCTGAGTACCGTCTGAAGCGCCACTGGCATCTTGTCCGGCTTGTAGCACATAGGCCTGCAACAAACGGATTCCATCCGGCGCTACTGGTACACCGGCTGTTGACGCAAGATTACTCGTCGCATCTCCTGTGTGGCAAGACTCGCAACCAGGTTCACTGGCCCAAGGTATGCGCTTATTCAAATTGGCGCCCGCAGGCCATGCGGTACTGGCAAAGTTTTCCGAGAAGTCGTTACCGACATGACGAGACTGACCATGGCAGTCCTGGCAAACCACGCCACCGGTTGCCATGGCACCGCGCAGACATTTTGTGCGCTTTCCTGGATGACAGGTGTAACAAGTCTTTTCAAGAATATCATTAGTTGCTTGCTGACTTCTTCCAACAGGCCCTGGCATATCCGGGAACAGACTATTCGTCGCCGAATTATAGGGCAAGTCCGGATTAGCCGGCAGAGTACCATGATGTCCATGCATCGCACGTGACATGGAAATATGGTTGATCTGATCAGTTTTAGGGCCATTTGTTGGCCCTATCTGCGCCAGATCTAATGCCGGAGTATAATGACAAGTCGAACATTGCACGGGTCGCGAGGCATCCAGGTTAGTTCCATGCTTGGCATCATGCACGCGCAGAATATTGATCTTCGCCGTATTCAACAGCCGTTCCAACTCGGTATCACCTGGGGGTGAATTCCCATTGGTATCACCATCAACAGTCATCACAGTCCACCCAGATGTACGGTTCAGCGCCACACCATCACATTGTAATGCAGGATTAATAGTAACCGAAGCACAATCCAAAGCACTGGCATGACAACCCTGGCAATCCGCCTCTGAAGCGACAGGTAATACAATATCGGTCGATGCCAATATTTCACCTGAGGTCTTGTTCTTCGCCTGAATGCGCATGAGCGGATAAGCATTACTACGACCCTCATCATCCACCGGAGTAATCGGTATACCGTCAGCAGCAAACCAGTTTACGTCTCGCACGACCTTACCCAGTCCAAGACCGGATAGGAGTTCATTAAAGAAATTTAAATCCTTGTCAAAGCGATCAAATGCAATGGGGTCATTAGACTGGAAAGGTGCATTAATACCAGGCATAACCTGTTGTCCTGCCGCACAAGCCGCTCTTGTCTCGTCTACTGTTGCAGTACCATCAAGGTAGGGTTGCAGGCACGCACGTAATAATACGGAATCAAACACCGGCAAGCCGACATCCGGGTTAACGATGTCAGTTGGCTTCAATAGGCCAAAATATAAAGGCTCATAAGTATCGAAACCAAATGTCCTGCCATCGCCATCGGGGTCTGCCCAGAAATTACTTTTATAGATCGGGGATACAGCAGGACTCGACAGTGCAGGATCATTGGGGTTGGAAGCCGCTGAATAATACACATTGATATTATTGTCATCCATAATCCTGGGGCTACTATTGGCGGTACCGCGTTGTATCACCTGAGCATGCACAACATTGAACGGCGGCAATATGCTGAATACCTGGTAATCAAGATCCGCGCAATGCATGCCAAGATCATTCGCTGCCAATACACGGTAATTGGTGTTAATAAATGGTTGCATCGATACTGGACTCGACGCAGCACTTGCATTCTGACTGGTTGAATTAATGGATGTTCCACCGGATGGTGGTGGCGGTGGATTCGTATTTCCCTTCGGCGAACAATCAGCAGGGGCATTACTCACATTGCGCTCTGCCGTTTTACCATCTGACTGAATGGCTTTTACACGACACGGTACTGGATTCGGGTTACTGACCGCTACTCTCCAGGATCCGTCTCGGTTTACCATTCTGGACGCAAGCACCTGAGATTCGCTATAGGCATTCACAATCTTGATGTTGCTTTTTGATGTACCCGAACCCCGAACAATAAGCCGGTTACGGGAACTATTCCAGACTGCTCGGTCAATTGAAAAAGCATTCGGGGTATCCCTGTCGCGGCTGCGCTCATCATCGTCGTCGTCGTCGGATTTTGCCGTAGTGCTCATGCCGACAATCATCAGAAATATGATACTGAAGAACATGAAGCGTACTAACTGTGTTCGAGAAACAGAAAAATGCAGTCGATAATCCATGGCTTACGCCTCCAGACAATTTATCTTACGATGTTAAGCTGTCCATAACCCGAACTACTTAGGTATGGTTGAAATAGGAACTACTGAAATGCTGAAACTAATGTGATTTTAACTTTAGGTATTTATATAATAGTTACTCAGAGTCGATATTGATATGAATCAATAAAATTTTATTTTTACTAAAAAACTAAACAATCTAGTAAAAGTAATTTTAATCAATACGACTATATATAGATATTATTCGGAAGATCATTTTTCAATTAACTTTATCAGTTTTCACTTACCGTCCTCCTGAATTTATTTATGATGGAAACAATACAATTACTATCAAAATATTCAGGGAATCATGATTTTTTTTAAAATGAAAACTTACTGTTATATATACTGATAAATCTATTCTCTCAAAAGTGCGAATTTCTCTTCAACAAATAGCAGCGCATTAAACTATCTATGCAAGAACCTCAAGCGATGCCCGTCTTCGCATTTTTTAAACGCTATGTAAAATTAAATTTGAGTACAGGTTAATGTTAAAATTTTAAAAGGAATGAATTTGACCTTCATTGGACAGCTGTGAGAATACCAAGATGAAACTCATCCGATTTATACTTTTCTAGTATTTCCAATGCACATTCATAATTTTCCTGACTCATATTTACCGCCACCACAGTAAGTAATAACTTAGCATCTTCATCACCTTGCTCATGCGCCAGGGTCAACCAAAAATACGACAAAGCATCGTTCTGCTCGACACCTCGCCCCTCTGCATAAATAAGACCCGCTGCATACTGGGCATCGACATCGCCTTTTTCAGCATCACGCAATAATTTTTTCGCCGCTTGCGGATCGTTACGTAATAACGCCAACGAACTGAGATCAGCCATATAGTTTCTCCTGTAAAATTCACTACTAACATAATGCTGCAAATATGATACAATAGTTATACAACTTAACTGGAATTGCAATCCATGCCCGAACAAATTGACACAATGTCACAAAATGATAATGACGGCCTGTTCCCCATTCGAACGGTGTCTGCTGTCACCGGCGTTAACCCCATCACCTTGCGCGCCTGGGAACGACGATACAATTTGATCATCCCGAAGCGCACGCCCAAGGGACACCGCCTGTACACTAAAGAAGATATTGAACGCATCGAGCGTGTAACTGCATTATTAAACCAGGGCATGTCAATCGGCCAGGTAAAACCCTTGCTTGATAAAGCTCAAACACCCCACGCTAATTCCACAAGCATGCCCAATGAAGACATCTGGAGCAAATATCAAGATATGATGATGCTGGCCATTTCCAATTTTGACGAACACCGGCTAGATAGTACATACAATGATGCCTTATCCTTATATCCCGTCGACATCGTTAGCTCACGCCTGATCACTCCGCTGCTACAGAAGCTCGGTAAACATTGGAAGGAAAGTGGTTCTGGCATTGCTGAGGAACATTTT
>Ga0316205_10002051_pt1 | contig 22324 bp, 13 predicted proteins | sample 3monthpyrite_MG_FD_204941 | JGI IMG/M metagenome (GOLD analysis project Ga0316205, IMG submission 204941) | Microbial mat bacterial communities from mineral coupon in-situ incubated in ocean water Damariscotta River, Maine, United States -... | ecosystem: Environmental > Aquatic > Marine >... | reverse complement strand
GACAAAAAACACCTGTTCCATATAAAGCGTCGGCCAGGACGCATTTAACGTTCACTTGCGGATGCTCTTGCCCAAATGTTTTGAGTAACTCCAAGGCGAGCTCTTGCTTGCTTGGGTAGTGCGGATTTTTGACGGGCTTTTTCGGACGGTGCTTGGCCACAATACCGGCCTTCTTCAATTGTTTATTGCGCTTGTACCACGCACTCAACGTCGGATCGGGTTCATAAAAAACAAACCCAACCGGTATCGTGACTTTGGGGGTGATCAAGACAAGAAAAATTAAGCATTGACCCATCATGTAGCCGCCACTGGCTTTATCTTTGAGCTTGTGAACCCCGGCGATAGTTGAGGTCACTTTCGAGCGTCGTTTGTCCGAATCGTCTAACGCCAAACAACCCTCGGTGATACCATAGCGCTTTAAAATGAGTCCAGTGCTCAATACTAGCAGACGCTCCCAGGGGAATTTCGAGTGCCGAAACATCCAAGATAAAGCGCCTAGGGACCAGCCGCCCAGACCCGCTCGCTCAAATTTTGCCCAACACACCGAATTGGTGATGATAATGCCCATCAAACAAAAACCCAGCCAGCCACATTGGATTCGACTCAACCCCCGGTTAGCTCGTTCCGCTTTGATGGCTTGGTTCAAGGCTTGGATAAATTCTTTGATAAAAGGGAGAGGTTCGCTAATTAACATGGCATTGAGGGTATGGTTCGCTTAATAATTTGCTTTTATTATCCCTCATTCGCTTCTTTTGTCTAGAGTAATCGCTCTATAATAGCGGCTGGGTAGCTGGCCATTGCTGGTGTTATGACGGATTTAGCAAACGCCGAATCCTAAGCACTTGCGATTGACTCAGCTACCCATCACATTTAAGTCTGTCTTGTCAAGACAGCAAAAACTTGATCATCGAGTTTTACGGTTTTGAATTTGATATTTTTTCTTTGTTTGTTGTTGCTTGCTCCGCAGGAGATTGATCTTTGCACTTGGGTATCAGTACGTAGTGTGTGCAAAGGGTGAATTAGTGTGCGTCAGGGCAGTTAATAGCGCGCATTAGCGCTATTAACGCGCTGTCCACACGGTCCGCAGCGTAAGCGGAGGAAATTCCCGCTTTGTGCCCACGGAGTACCATCATGGAAACCAGCGATTCATGATTTTTTTTGGTTTGGGGTTTTAGGTGTGGCTAAATGATGTACGGCGGTGACGATGACTACGTGGGGACTGGACTAAATAATTTTACTTTGTCACATTAGATCATGTCTCATTTTCACCAATAATTACTTGATTTCACATGATGCCATGCCCACATAACTTTTCCCATCTTCAAAGGCTCCTTCAACCCAAAAACGTTGGGCTACATTCAAGACGGTCCAAGTTTAACCTTTTCGTCTGGGTCAGAATATAATGTGATTGACGGAAATGGCGACTATACTAATGAAACAAATGAGCCCGTCACAATTATCTTGGCTAATGACCTCCGGGTCAAAAACTCAGCAAATAGCCCCGCTATTTATGATTTTCCTGATACCTTAGATTAGAAAGAACAAGCATTGAATCTTACCCAATCAGATCAATTAATGTACATTTCCGGCTCCGACAAAGTGTTTCCTTAATGCCATACCGACGATATGTTGTGCTGATAGGCTTGCTGTCTATTCTTCCTGTTTGTGCCGAACCTCAAAATATGAGCTTTAGCCAAGCAAAAAGAATCGCCACTAAAATCTATAAAGACCATAAACAAACCTTTTATTGTCACTGTGAATATAATGCTAAGAAAAAGGTGAATCACCGCAGTTGCTCATATAAAATTCGCAAAAACAAAAAAAGAGCCAATCGGATAGAATGGGAACACGTCATGCCCGCTTGGGCATTTGGACATACCCGCCAATGCTGGCGAGAACCAGAAGCCTTTGCCGCTTGTGAGAAGAAAAAAGGTAAATATCATAGTGGGCGTAAATGTTGCCGTAAAGTGGATACTGTATTCAAAGCCATGGAAGGAGATTTACATAACCTCGTCCCTGCGGTTGGCGAATTAAATAGCGATCGTTCAAACTTCAGCTTTGGCATCGTGGCGGGAGAACCAAGAAAATATGGTTCCTGTGATTTTGAAGTCGATTTCAAGCATCGAGTTGTCGAACCCATGCCAGAGGTTCAGGGCGATATTGCCAGAGTCTATTTTTATATGAGTAAAAAATACGGTCTGCGCATGAGCAAAAAACAGCAAAAGCTGTTTCAGGTATGGGACAAGCAAGATCCGCAAGACTCTTGGGAACGTGAGAAATTAATACGCATTGAATTATCAAAAAAGCATTAATGCATCACTAAAGACGCATCAGCCCATGAGACATTCTATGATTAATCACTTGTTTACTATCGTCTATTTTTTGTTCTCGTAACTCAACGATATGCTCTCTCTCAATTAAACGCGCTCGCCATTCGGCAAAGGCTGCATTTGTGTGATTCATTATCTCAATGAATTGTTCTTGCTCGACAACAATCTGATTTTTCTCCTTGAGCGTCATTTCAAGCTGATAGGTAGCAAAGCCCGAAACAATCAGCACAAACACTATCACCACTAACTCAAACTTACTTGGCGTTCTCAACCAAACATTATTTCTCTTCTCTTTCTGACTAACCATTATCACCCCACCCCCAATAAATGCACTATACATCCAGATGTAAATTATCAGAAAGAGATTGAGGCAGAATTAAAACAAGGTGAGATGGTGAAATATTTATTTCAAATCGACGACGTATTCATTTTAAAGGTCAGTGATAAAAGATTATTTTTACACCATCTAACATATCTTACCCTTTGCGCATCTATCACTCGACGATCAAGTTTTTTCTTCATTTTCCCGCTTTGTACCCACGAAGCGACATGCAGATAATGCGATTTTCCCTGATAGGTTAATCTGGTTAGCCCGGCTAGATGGGCGGGCCTATTCAATTGGTTCTCACCAGGCAATGTAATGCATCCTGCCATTCTGGCTCTCGTGTTGGCCTCACATAAACACCCGCCCTCACTTTAGTCAACCAGTGGCTTTGAGTGTACTTATGAGCTAAAGAGGGTCCGATACCATGCTCGCTCAGCCAGGACTGAAGGATAATTGTACCCGGTTATTGAAACGCCAGTTTAGCTTCGAAGCCATAGATTCACTATTAGTGTAAGAATATGAAAAATAGTAAACCATGGGGTTGTAATTTTATCAATAATTAAACGATGAGTGTCACTCTATATAATATAACAAACGATTGGCTCAAGTGATAAGAGAACAACTCGATGATGATTTTTTTCAACTCAAGCCTTAACGGATAAACCGCGTTGTAACGCATGTCTGGTCAATATCGATTCCATTGCTCTAGATTGCCTGATAAAAGGCTCTCTTGACCCTAAATATTACCTTAAAAAATACTTTTGCTCTGGGGAGTAGCCATCATAAAATGGAGGGATAAAAGTTGTTGAGATTCGCTAATTTAAATTGACAACCGCCCCATTGGGGCGTACCATACTCAGCATCGGCCGGGCATACCGCCAAGGCTATCAAACGGGAAACGTCCAAGATGCTAAGCAAGGATCAACAAACCATTATCACTGTCGCCCTAAATATTTTATCTGATTTATTTAAGAAACAAGACCTCGTTGCAACATCACCTGAACATGTTAAACAATTTTGTCAATTGCATTTAGCTCACCTAGAATATGAAACATTTAGCATCCTGTTCCTTGATAATAAAAACAGACTGATCAAATTTGAAAAAATGTTCCGAGGCACCATTAATAGTGCCAGTGTCTATCCTCGTGAAGTCATTAAAGCGGCACTGGCTCATAATGCGAGCAATATCATTCTGACGCATAATCATCCGTCAGGTCATACCGAACCTAGCGAAGCGGATAGACACATCACAAAAAAATTATTGGATGCACTGGCTTTACTCGATATACACGTCATTGACCACATTATTGTTGGCCCGGACCAAACAACTAGCTTTGCTGAAAAGGGGCTATTATAAATTTTTAGGAAGCAAGCTTGTATGAATTCATCAAAAAAACCCTGTGTTACCGGTGGGGAGACTCCCACCGTATTAGAGGCCTTTAAGGAAAGGCCTTGCTCATTTGTATTTAGTCATCCTCATTACCACCCTCCCACACCGGAGGAGATTGATGCGTTAATCAAATTATGTGGTTGGTCCCAAAATGAAACGGCCAAGTTGGTGGGAGTAAGCTACAATCCGAAAAAGGGTTCATCAACCATCCGTAAATGGCGGGCCAAACAAACATCAGATGATTATCGTGAAATACCTTATGCCTCTTGGCGATTACTATTGATCTATGCGGGTGTCGTCACTGTTGAAGAGGACCTTGTTGCCGCGATTCGATCAAAAAACGAACGGGTATAATTGGATGATGAAATCTGACTCAGGCTTTGAGCGAATCATAAAGGGTGGCGCTACCTGGTGAAAGATTTGAGACGTCCCTGCAGCTAAATCAACTCGCCTACGCGGCAACATTGGCCCCGGCCGCCCGGCGTACGTGGCGCTTCGCCACACGACACACCGTCAAATGACTGGAGGGTGCGGAGGTTACCCGCCCTTGCCTTTTCTCTCCATCGCTAGCAGCAAAAGAAAAAGCGTACTAGTCTTGCTTATGCGATGAAAATTCACGCGTTGAACTAATTCTAAAAATTTGATCGACACTACAATCAGCTCCATGACACAATTAATGATCACTAAAAAATTCTTATTTCGGATTTCCGAATGCGCCACGAATGATTAGCCGTTCGTCTTTAGAGGTAAATGTGTCAATAAAAGACCTGTTTGTCCGGCACGGTGAGTGCCTTGTTTTTTAAGTCATCATAATGACTGATAAATTAAAACGGCTCGATTAGGCTTTTCATGATGGAAATAGATCTTTATTAATTAATCTTTTAGGTTTTGATCTTGAGTTTTAATAATTAAATTTTGTTATTTTTTGCTGCGCAGCACTTTAGGGATTGCACTTGGCTATCCAGCGCGTAGTGTGTGCAAAGGGTGAATTAGTGTGTATAGGTTAGTTAAATGTTCGTTCAGAACAATTAACAGGCTATGCACACGTTGCAAAGCAAATTCCCGCTTTGTGCCCACGAAGCGCAGCTACAAAGCTAGAATAACCACCAAGATTTATTAGAAGAGTTTTACTTTTATTTTTTTTAAATTCGTTAGTGTCTTTATTCCGTTAAAGTTTGATGGCCTCCTTCCCAAAAATCGACTCGCCAACACGACAGTGGATTCTTTTTGCCCTGAACGTCCTGAGTCTGAAACAGTTTCGTATGACAGAGAATCCGTCACAACTGTGCTATTGCTACCACAACAACCGATGCTGCACCTTCGTCGCCGCTTTCCATGGGGATCAGGATAAGTTGTTACTCAATAATATCACCAATAAGCGTTAGCCTTGTTATTTCGTAAATGGTTTTGGGGAAGAAGGCCATCAAACTTTAGCCAAGCAGTAATACCTTTGTTTTTCCAATAGTTTATTCATATCAGATGACAGAATATATATTGTATATATTGTATATATTGTATATATATAGTACGCCATGAAAAATCATTTTATTATCAATATGTTATAGGTAATTCGCGATTATGATTCATCCCTCCTGAGATTATGATTCATCCCTGTTTAGGGTTATGATTCATCCCTGTTTAGGGTTATGATTCATCCCTAGGATTATAATTCATCCCTAGGACTTATCCACAGGTGCTTTTGGTTATTTATTGTCAAAAGGATTGTGATTCATCCCTGACAGTTGAATGAAATTTTGTTTTTCTGGGTAATAAATGAAACCGCCCTCCTATCTTTCTTAATAAAGAGCCGAGCTTTCATTAAAGAAAAAATATAATCGGTAACTAAATGGTTAATTTATATGAAAAATAGGTGGGCGAATCATTGCAATCACAATAAATGACAACCGAGTCAGTTAGTTTTCTTGTCGAGGAGATTTATCAATAAAAATGAGCTAATAAATACAGAATATTATAAATATAAACTAATAAAAACAACTGATTAGATCAAACCTGTAGATCTACAGGTTTGATAGATTAATGCGAATTAGGTGATCAGTGGAATATGGCTTGGACTAGGGTGTAACATTAAGCCACCCCGTACAGATTGGATGTTGGCTTCGGTGTAATGAGTTAAAACCACTTTCATATTTTTCAGAAAGAATGCCTTGAAGTTTTTACGACCAAGTGGGGTATCGGCGTATTCTCCTGAAGCAAATTGATCGAAAATCCATTCCCAAGGAAGTTTACGTGCTTGAGGTAAGGTGGCAAAGCGATAGGTTAACCACACATAAATATCGAGAGCGAGGGAGTTATCTTTTAATGCAGCTATGGTATTTAAATCAATAGGAATGCCGCCGATTTTCATTTCCTGGTAAAATTTGTCATCAAGGTTCAATGTTGCGTTGAAAGTAGCTCGTTCGCTGTGGTCCCACCATAACTCGGCATCGGAGGCAATAAAACGATGATGCAAGCTCATATGATTCGATTGCCCTTCCCCTTCCCCGCCGGTACGCCAGGCAGAAAAGGTGCTCCCTAACAAATTTTTAAACTGTTGCTCAAAGGACTTCATGTTGCCACGTTTTCCAGTACGTGGTGTTATTCCTACTTTACGCATGAATTCACTGCGAGTGTCACCGAGATGAATGATTGATTCACTCGCCTTTTTGATTTCTGTGGCCAACCACAAAAAAATTAATCGTGGTAGTGGACCATAGGGTAAGGAGATCCCTGTTGCCTTGTGTAATTCATTGGGGACATGGAGTAACAAGGTGAAGTTGCCAGAGCTGCGTTTGAATTCTAATGCATTGGGTTTTGATCGTGGTAGAGTGGCTAGGATAATGGCACGGGGTGCATAGCCTATCACGGGTTGAGCGATATCGTTCTCTTGTTCATTGATTTCTTCAATGATTGCTATCTCATGCTTGGATTTTTCTTCCAAATCGGTATCACTCAAGCGCGCTTTGATTAAGTTTTCCCAACGTGTTATGGCATCAGCTCCATTGCTATCAATGTCATTGCGAGCATGAAAATATTCTTGTGGAGTGACGATATTGAGTTGTTCGGCTTTATTCACCAATCGAATAAGGCGATTACGTTCAGATGTTAAATCTTTTTTCTTTGACGAAAAAAGATTTAATTCAGGTTGACTATCTTTTGACAAACTGCCATCCATTTTAGATTAGTCCTTTTTATTAACGATGCATTTCCTTTGAGATTGATTGGATGGTTTTCCCAAGTCATTCTGTCCATAGTGGACTTTGAACAGCAAATCTCATGGATTTAATATTACTAATATTAAATAGAAGATGCTAATATTGCAATAATCAATATAAAATCAAAAAAAAGCGAATATTGGAACATTAGATGCTAGATAATTGCATATCAAGAGGTCAATATGGTAAAAATAGCAGATACTGAGTTGGAAGAAATTACGGAAACCAACAATGCTGGTTTACTGGCGATCAAACAAATCGAAGAACGCAGTTATGCCATTATAGAACGATTGCGTTCCCGTGTTTTTGCGCCAGATTCCACAAAAAAACTTGACCTTCGATTCAGTGCGGCAGAAGCAGGCAAGTTGGTTGGTCGCACTCCACAGCATATTCGATTGACTGAAAAGCAAGGTAAGTTGCCGGAACCCACATTCGATAAGAATGGACGGCGTAGCTATACTCTGGGGGATGTTAACCACATGCGGGAAGTGTTTAGCACCCTACCCTATCGTGGTGATGATGATGAGCCGGTGATAATGGCGGTGCAATCGTTTAAAGGGGGTGTCGGCAAATCTACCATCACTGTGCATCTTGCCCAAGAGCTGGCACTCAAGGGCTATCGGATTGGGGTTGTTGATTGTGATCCCCAAGGCTCCTCTACCCTCATGTTTGGTCTCAATCCCGATTACGACCTTGATCAATGGGATACACTTTATCCTTATTTTTCGGGTGAAGTGGATGATGAAGATCCCCATCGCTTCACAACCTTACATTACGCGTTACGTTCCACCTATTGGCCCAATATTCACTTGATTCCAGCGAATTTATTTTTATACAACACGGAATATGAGTTGGCGGCCCAAGCACGTGAAGATTCTCAGCATTTGCTGCGCTTGAAGGAAGGCATCGATAGTATAAAGGATCAGTTTGATGTGATTTTAATTGATCCACCACCGGCGTTGGGAATGATCGCGTTATCAGTATTGCAAGCGGCTAATGCGCTCTTAATTCCAGTGCCACCGTCTAATGTGGATTTTTCATCAACGGCTCATTTTTTTACGATGTTAAATGATACGATTACTTTGATGGAGGAACGCGGTATCCCTTCTAATTTTAAATTTGTAAAAGTGTTAGTGAGTCGAAAAGATGAACGTAAGCAAATGCATCATGAGATATCAGAGATGATGCGTATTGTTTATGGGGCAGATATGTTGAATGCCCAAATGAAGGATTCTGCCGAGATCGATAATGCCTCCACCAACTTTATGACTGTGTTGGAGCAAACGGGTCCGTCGGCTTCCCGGGAAACGTATAAACGGGCTAAAGCATTTATTCAGGCCGTGGGTAACGAAGTGGAATTGGAAATTCGTAAGACTTGGCCAAGCCATGGCAAGGCTTTACTGAATGAAGGTTTAATTTAAGGGAGAAGCACGATGGCCAAGAAATTAGATTTAGATGATCTCAAATCGGCAGCCACTAAATCCAGTGTAAATCGCCACGCCGAGCGTAAACGTACGACCGGTTACTTAAACGAACGCAATACTTCATTGGCCAATATTGGGCAGGCCGAGCACAAAAAATTTTTGAAAGTCGATCCCGATCGGTGTCGTATCTGGGCGGGGCATGATCGGTTTTATGGCTTGTTGAATGAAGAAAACTGTGCGGATCTGATAGCTGGCATTAAAACCGAAGGGCGCCAGCAATTTCCGGCCATTGTCCGACCGGTGAAGGATAATTCGAATTACGATTACGAAGTGATTTGTGGCGCACGACGCCATTGGACTATCACGTGGTTGCGCGCCAATAATTATCCGAACTATGAATTCCTTATCGAGTCACGCACCTTAACCGACGAAGAGGCATTTCGTTTATCTGATATCGAGAACCGTGATAAACAAGATATCAGTGATTATGAAAGGGCAGTGAAGTACTGGAAAGCGATTAATGAGTTCAAGTATTACAAGACCCAGGCAGAGATGGCGGAACGAATAGGATTGTCAGAAGATAAACTGCGCCGGTTTATTCGTTTAGCAGAAATACCCATGGTAATTACTGAAGCCTTTGGGGATGTAAAAGTTATCAAGGTGGATCATGCACGTTTGTTAGCTCCTATGCTCAAAGTGGCAAAACAACGCCAACAACTAGAAACTAAAGCTAAGGCCTTAGCCGAAGAACAATCACATAGAGCTGAAATTGGTCAAGTATATTTGCCTGCTGCGGCCGTTTTTAAATGCCTCAAAGAGGCAGCGGAACATAAACATAAGAAAAGCAAAGTGACCTCCCAGGAAATTAAAGGACCCTCTGGTAACACCTTGTTTACCGTGAAAACAGGACGGAGAGGGCAATTGGAGCTCAAAATCAACTTAAACAGTGCTAATAATACTGAAGAAATCGAAGCTACATTTAGTACTTTGCTGGCTGAGCACTGGGCAAACCTGTAGATCTACAGGTTTCTTATAACGCATTGATTATAAATAATAAAATTTTTATTTTTTGAAGAAAATGTCGTTATTTAACTAAACCTATATAATAGCTATTCACGAGAAATTTCATTAATTGAAACCGAGAATGGTAATGCCAGTTGGTAAGAGGGATGAATTGTAATCTTTTTTGTCTTATATCGCTTTCCGCCTCCGCCCCATGCAATAGAAATAATGAAAGGAGCGTTATGTCCAACTGACATCTTATTTGATTTGATATCAATCTCACTAGGTCAGGAAATCGTTGCACGTGCAACGTCAGTGGACCAGAGTAGGGATGAATCGCAATCCTTTTTTCTACCTCATGTCGCTTTCGGCATCCATTTCACGCAATTGATTAAAATAATGAAAGAAATGTTATACCCAGCTGAGATCTTGCGGTTTGATATCAATCTCACTAAACTGGAATAGCGTTGCACGTGCAACGTTTTTGAGGAATATTCAATGGATCAGATTGCAACGGAATTACTTGCATTATCACCACAGCGAAAGGGTAGGGCGTTACCTAAGCCTTCGCCTCATGAACTCAATCACGCAGTAAAACATGGATTGACAATCCCAGTTGTTATTCGTGCCGAACAGCAGTACATTCACGGTCGAATGCATTATGAAATTTTGGCGAACGAAAAAATTTGGTACATTGCACAAAAGCTGAATATTTCTGAAGTCCCTATCACAAAAATAGAAATAAGCGATGAACAAGTAAGGGAGTTAATGCAAATTATCCCCGACAATCCTATTGATGAAGCCTTGCAAATTAAAAAACTTTTGGAGCTCCATCCGCAATCTATTGCAGAAGTCGCACGTAAATTGGGCAGAAAGCGTGCAGATGTTTCAAATCAATTACGCTTGCTCACCTTAGATACCTATTGCCAGCAACTCATTAAAGATAAGAAATTTACCATGGGGCAGGCAAAACCTCTGATTACTTTATCGTCTATTGAGCAACGCCAACTGGCACAACAAGCTTTACTCAATCGTTGGAGCACACGTGTCATCGAACAAAAGGCACGGGAACTCCGACGACAAAATACACACAAACCTGCAAAGCAAAATGACGCCAATATCGCCAAGTTACAAAATCAAATTGCCGAACATGTGGGTTGTCCTGTGCAGTTAGTTGATGGCAAGTTAATAATTAACTATTTTGATGATCTTGAGATTCTTGATGGGATACTTAGTCAAATGGGGCTTGGTCAAACGCAACAGTCAAAGCCAATGTCACCGATGAATATCGAGTTTGTGGTATGAAAGATTTTTCTGTAAGAAATAATTTTATCTTGTTATGGATTATGTCCAGCAGTGACTTCCAATTGAAATTGGTAACATTTGTTCAGTGATCTATAAAAATCATTTCGAGAGTGAATCATCAGAATGTTGATTTGTCTTTGATCAAAATATTATTTTGGCCAGAATGATTTCTTCAGTAATTGCGGGATATTAGTGACTCGTATTGATATAAGTACTGACACTTCTGTTTGGTTATAATATAGGCTGTGATAATTCTGTGTTAGTGTCACTACTGCGATAATTGTCTGCATGTCTGCTTCAGGAAAATTAACTTTTTTAGACTCAGCCAACCAATGGCATGATTTTGTTCCATAAAAAGTGAGTGTTCTTGTCAGGCAAGGCCATAGAGAAAGTTGATACTGTTATTTTTAAAATGAAACCCCATGACATGAATAAGCGACTCATCGACTTCGAGTCACTCGTTGACAACATTGTTGATATCAATCACCGATTGCGACAACAAGTGTCCAAAGCCGTTAATACAGCCCTAACGTTGCGAAATTGGCTGATCGGCTTCTATGTACACGAATACGAATTAAGAGGGGAAGATCGAGCCAAGTACGGCGAGCGAGTCATTGATTCCTTAGCGGCACGACTTAACGAATGTGGCGTACCCCGGTCAGATACACGTGAACTCCGGCGTTATCGTCTTTTCTTTTTAACGTATCCCCAGATTCGGGACTCACTGAGTCCCGAATTGATATCGCTCATACCGAGCACATCAATCGTAACAAACAATCGGGATTCAGCGAGTCCCGAATCCTATCTATCTGGGAAGGATATCCTGAACAATCTTTCATTTACGCATCTTAGAGAACTCATTGCCATCGAAGATTCTGTCAAACGTGCCTTTTACGAAGTTGAAAGCATCCGTGGCCGTTGGTCTGTCCGAGAATTAAAAAGACAAATCAATAGCCTCTATTACGAACGTTCTGGTTTATCGATAAATAAGCAAAAACTTTCTGAGCTGACTCAAGCGAGTGCGGAGCGAACTGAACAAAAATTGGCTATTCGCGACCCCTATATTTTTGAATTTCTTGGTCTGAAGCCCACAGAAGTGATGAGTGAATCCGATCTTGAAGCACAATTAGTCGATAAAATTGAGGGTTTTTTGCTCGAACTAGGACATGGATTCTGTTTTGAAGCACGACAAAAGCGCATTCTCATCGGCGATGAACATTTTTTCGTGGATCTTGTTTTTTACCACCGCCTCCTTAAATGCCATGTGCTAGTCGAACTAAAACTTGAAAAATTCAGCCAAGAAAACATTGGCCAGCTCAATACCTATGTCAGTTGGTATTGTAAAAACATGATGGCTGAAGGTGACAATCCACCCATTGGGATTCTTTTATGCACGGACAAAAATCATGCATTAGTAGAATATGCATTGGCTGGTATGGATAACAATCTCTTCGTTTCAAAATATCTTCTTGAACTTCCAGACAAAGAGACAATGCAGCAGTTTATTGAAACACAAATTCGAGAAGTTGAACGATAAAGTCGCCTTACAAGGGGGGGCGACTCATTGTGGACGTTTCTACAAATTCGGAGATGTATTGATGAAAGATGCCGTCGCATATATGACTTGGGAACGGGTATCTTATCCATGGTGGCGCGCCCTGACAAGCCGCCGGTGCCGCTCGGATTCGGGGCTAGAAATTGGGACTTTCACAAGCTCCTTGAGCCGGGTTCCCAGATTTGGGTCGTCACGAGAATCGCAAACGAGTTTTCGCTCGTCGGACGCGTGGCGGTCCAGGATATCCTCGATCGAAACGGCATCTCTCAAGAAAATTGGCCTAAAGAAACGGCGGGACTATTCGCGAAGTGGAGGTTTGTTGCGATAGCGGATCCAACAAATAGTGAGTTCTTCGAAACAAACAACGCCGAACCTGTGATGGTGAAACACGAGATCCGTTTTGCCCAGAACCGAACCATCATCTATCGCGACGCGTCCCTTAAAGACTCATTTAAGGCCTGCATAGACCAAGCGCGTGAAACAGTGTTCCTCAGCTATCGCTGGCACGAGGGAAGGCGGTTTGCTATCGCCCTTGCACGGGAATTTCGTAGAAAAGGGTTGAGCCCTGGCTTGACGCGCTTTCCGTACCGGCGTACGAGGCTAAGCGTGAACCGGGAGTCAATGCGCCAAGGCTGAAGAAGTTAATTAAGTTGGGTATCGAAAAGAGCCAGTGGGCCGTAGTCATAAATACCGACACCTTCGCGAGGACGTCTTGGACGAGGATTGAGCTGGGCCACATCCGTAGAAAGGACATCCCTTGGTTTCAGGTGATGCGCGGGGGAATAGAGCGCAAATGCGACGAACCGCCTATCTTCAGTAGAAAGCCGGAAGTGGTTGTGCAAGAAATTCTGAAGCGGCGCATGCGGTGCTGATGTTTTTTGGCCGACAGGTCAGCGATGGCCGAAACCGGATGCTAAATGTAAATTTCAATGTAAGCTCAAACATCGTCTTTAACGTGAGTCTCGTTTAACTCATTAGGCAAGCAATGGCCCAATGTTGTCATCCAGTGATGGTTTTTTCGGTGGCCAAGTATAGGCAATGAAATCCAAAATTAAGTTGACCATGAAGTTTTTAATACGACGATGGCGGATAGGATCGATTTGAGAGTGGCATTAACATATTCTTCGATTGATCGTTCATCGTCTCGATAATCGCACGTTGACGCAGCAGCACCTTATCCATGATCGGCATCCATTTGTTTTTCATGTTTTTCTTGATCTTGGTCATCAAACGTAAATCTTGATCCAACCATGTCTCAAACAACGCTTGAGAAATATTCCCCTATCATCTAGCAGCTTGCTAGAGAGGCCTTTGCGGCTTGCGATCATCCACATTCCCCGGTGTCACTGGAAATGCCAACAACTCGCTTTGATCATTGATCACTCAGTGCCATTTAAAACCGTAGAATCAACCCATCGAAGTCTTTCCTCGAGCGGCGACTTCTTTGAATACTTTATGGCTGTTGATCCGTCGGTGATGGCAGACCACCATTGAGGTCGTATCAATAAAACCTGATGCCTGTTTGTTGTCCCTTACGTTTTATCAGAGACACGCATAAAGGGATCAGTAAGGATGGCATGACATTAACAATGCGTTGATAACTCAATAATTCAGGGAATTTGTTATGGAGATGTCGGCACACATGGCACAAATAATAGGCTTTGGAATTCCGGTAAGGTAATTAAAAATATAACGGTACGGTTATAAATGTAAAATATACCTTTAGGGGTATATTTATTAAGTTCGGTAGTTAAAGATAGCGTTAGTCTAATCCGGATGATATCCGTCGCCATCCGCTAGGGAAATGATCGACTTTGGACCATAGCTGAATTTTCATAACTGTGGGAAGCAGATGCAAATAATGGAAAAGTCATTCTGCGATGAATTTGACGCGCATTTAAAAATACCTGCAACCTAAGACAATACTCCATCACATAAAAAAGCAAAGACATTTAGAGTGCTGATATGGCATGACAAGAAATGATTGAAAAGGCCACAAATCGTCCAAAAAAATCGACCCGTCAAAATGAATCCCCTCCGCCTTCCCATTCAATGTTTAGCCTTTCTTTGAACACACAATGACCACCTGAGTACATGGTGTTAGGTGGCTTTCAAGCACAGAAATCCTAACTGAGTATTTAATGTTCGAGAAGGTAATCTTTTTCACACGTTGTGCCATATTTATAAACTATGATCAAAATAGCTGTTTCCTAAAAAAACAGTGATTAGGGCAGGAGCTAAAAAACGATACCCACTACTGTCAAAAAATCCATCGTGGCCGCATTGAGTGAAATATGAGCGTTTGGGGATGTATTATTGTGTTGGCTTTCGACCCAAAGCGGACAGTTGCTAAATCATAATTTCAGGAAAAATTGGTCTCAAGTTGGCATATTTTGAATATCAAGGACATCGGTCTCTATCACTTATATAAATATGCTATGCAATATAAGAACAGGAAACACCTGATACCCATTTTTTGTACAAATGATAGTTCAGCAGACTATTAGGCACGTGAGCCAAGGCCCACAATCGGTTTTGGACAATGAAGAAGATGAAGTGTGATGAGACAGACGAAAACTGGAAGCTCTCGCCGAAAAGGAGACGAATATCAGGACTTAACCGCACTTCAGTTGGTGCTTGAATCATACATTGATGGACGCGATTTTAAGGTTTTCATAGAGTACGAGAAGGCCGGCTCGCTGGACGACGTGGTTGTTGTGCTTTCGGACCGCATTGATGCTTACCAAGTGAAACACGCGGTAAGTGACAACGCGGTCTATGTCGCAGATGACCTAACCGATGAGGCTAGTGTCGTCTTCTTTGAGAAGTTTGCAAAGAGTTGGAAGAAGCTGGTACAAGAATTTCCAAGCAAGAAACTTACACTCCACTTGCGCTCCAATCGTGCACTTGACGCGTTGCTTGCAGAAGTTGTGATGAATGAAGGGTTCTTCGACGACAAGTTTCGTGAAAACCGCTATCGAAATAAAAAACGTGAACTTCGAGCGGCCATCTTCGATTCAACTAGATTGTCTGAACAGGAGTTTCAACAATTCCTCGCATCATTTCAATTCGATCTGAAGCGACCTTCATGGCTGGATTTGGAAAAGCATATCCAAGCCGTGTTGCTCGACCACAAACTTGGCATCTCTGATCGCTGGGTTTTTGCTGATCTCAAGCGACTCATAGAACACCATGCAATCGAGACCGCTGACCCGATCACCCCGAAGATCATCGATTCTTTCCTCCGTGATACTCAAACAAGGTATTTGCTCCCGCAATCATTTTTTGTAGACAAGGAACGGTTCGTAAAGCCGCCGACACTCAAAGAACAACTCGACGGTCATTTAATCAAAGCTGACGGAGAATACGTTGTCGTTACCGGTCCCCCGGGAAGTGGAAAGTCAACATCTCTCACTGAATATTGTGATGAGCTTGAGGAGAGCGCGTCTGATCTCTTTATCGTTGTTCGTTACTATTGCTTCGTCCGCGTTCACGAGAATCGCCAGCGTCTGAGGCTGGAAGCAAAGAGCTTGAGAGTCAACCTTCTTACAGAAATGCAGCGACGGTTCCCAAACGTTCTAGACGACAGGCGATTTGACTTCGGTGAAGATCGGTTTTACGAAGCGTTTGAAAGAGTTGCCAGATATTGTCGAAAGGAGCGGAAAAAGCTTGTTGTTCTTCTCGACGGGCTTGACCATGTGGAACGCGACGACGAGATACGCGACAGCGTAATTGCCGCGTTACCAGCCGAAGTTCCTGAAAACGTCGTTCTGTTGATTGGCACACAGGAGCTGAATCGATGGATGCCAATTGCTTTAAAAGAGGGACGCGAAGAACGGCATATCGACATGCCGTTGTTCTCTTGGGATGAAACACGCACATACGTTGTCGATCGTTGTGGCATGGCTGTTCCTGATGAAATGGTGCATAAAGTTTTCGAGAAGAGTGCAGGACTGCCACTTTATCTACGGTACCTAACAGAATTGCTTGCTTCATCCGACGATCCTGACGTGACCATCAACGCGATACCGACTGCAGTCGGTGGCGATGTACGCATCTACTATGAGTCTATATGGGCGGCCTTTGATGTGGAGGGGCGTAGTGATGCTAGGTACCTCAGTTCTGTGCTCGCCAGCCTCCGATTCAGCGTGCACGAAGACGAACTGATGTCGTTTCAAGTGGGGATTCCGGATACACCACGATTTGACGCAGCCTACCGTCGGGTCCGACATCTGCTGCGACAAGATGACACGCTAGTCTCAATATTCCACAATAGTTTTCGCGTTTTTGTCCTGGAACGTACAAATGAGGCCACATTACGAGAAATCGCCGCTGGAATTTTATCACGTCTAAAGCGGGAGGAATCGCAGAGTGCGCGCTGGTTCAAGCATGCTTTTCAGTATGCGCTGGAAGCCAGTGAATACGATTATATTATAGAGAATATCAACCGCGAATTCGTTGATGCAGCACTAATTCGATTTCGTTCAGAAGAAGAGATAATAGACGCGATCGAATGCGCGATTGAGGCAGCGGCAGCAACTTCCGATTTGGTTGCGTTAAGCTGCCTAGGGTCACTCAAGTACCGCACTAATGAAAGATTAGAGTATACATTTCCGAGGTCCGTACTAACCGATATCCTTCTGTACGAAGGGCGCGTCGACCAAGTCGTTGATTCGATCTACTCAGAGGAGTCCGACAGGATCATTGCCGGTGATGATTACTCGCTTCGAATCATGCTAAAGCTCGTTGACCTCGGTATGCGCGACCTTGGCGAGAAGTTGTTCGAAGCTTTTTTAAAAGACTTTCGGGGAAGCAGTAAGCTGAAAAAAAGCGACATAGTGACACTGGCTCGATGTGCGGGTGTGTTCAAAACGCGGCTAGCTTCGGTTATGCGCTGGCTTGCAGGCATAAAGTTTCAACACGACATTATGGAAACTGAAGAGCTAGCTATTGAGTACGCCCCGCATCTGGCCGCGTACTTGGATGGTTTGGTATGTAGTGGGCGAGACAATGTGTGGCGCAGGCTCAAGCGGCTGAAGTCACCATTCTCGAGCCAATTAATTCGGCAACTCATAATTCGCTCGATGTCGAATTGGAGATCCATTGACGAACTACGATGCGATGTCGAAGAGTATGTTGCGAACCACACGGATGACACGAATATTGAACTTGCCTTTTACGCAGCAAAGGCAGGCATGTCTACAGAATTCGTTAATCGATTAGCTGGACGGTTTGACTTTCCACCAGAGATTGCAACACGCGAAATACTGCGAACTGACTTGCAAAGCCACATTCTGCGGTTTGCCTATTGGTCCGTTGTTTTCGGTTACGAACAGAACGACGACGTTGTCCGCCTACTTCGAGTGCGGGTGCGCGGATCAGAAGCCGTGTGGGCATGCGCACAGGTGCACTTATTGAAGGTTGGTGAAGTTCTGGGAAGTCACTTTGCGGATCGAGAAATTGATTGGTTTTGCCGTGCCACTGAAGCAATTGAGGCCTTGGAAGCTGCGGGGCACGCAGTGGGGGAGCGTACTCCGGACGCGCTTGACGCGGTACGGGCTATTCTCGATAGGACGTTGCGGTGGCTTAGTGACGTGATCTTGCAGCGATGCCAAGACAGAGTCGCTGATTGGGCATCGCTTCTCATGAGACTGCGTAGTTCCTTCATATGGACGTGCCACTATGGCTGGGGTGAAGTCGAAACGAACTATTCCTTTGAGTTCCCCATTTGGCAGAATCAAGCGGAATTGCCGGGAATGCGAGGCCATCTTCGGTCAGTGTTCGTGGACTGTGCCAGGTCGTATGATGATGCACTGAGTTTGAAGGGTGGTTTACGTGGTGATCATTTCCTTACACTCGCAGCTCTCGCAGCAAAATGTGGCTACAAGTCTGACTCCTCGTTATGGTTGAAACGCGGAATCGAGACAAATTTGGCCTACGGTTATCGGAAGGATGTAACCCTTGAATACCTCATCGACGTCTTGACTCTACTCGGCAAGTATTGTCCTGAAAAAGTTCTTGCGAGCGCTGCCGCAATCCTTGAAATGATCAAATGGGTGCCTAACGCAACTGACGGTCGATGCACAAAGCACTTTGCGCAACATCTCTTGCCGACGATCGTTGCACACAACCGGGCTGCGTCTCTCGAAGTGCTTCGTACCTATTATAAAGAATTCTCCACATGGCAGGCTGACGAGAGCGTCAATAAATACATTTTGTCTCGTGACAATGGTGACCCAGAGTTTCTTTGGGCGTTGTGCGGGTTGCTTGATCCTAATGAATCGCTAGAAGTGCGTCATCATGTTGTAGCTCTTGCTGCGTCCATTGAGCCTAACTCTGCGGAGTCGTGGGTGGAGCGATTGCCAGTCTATATCACGACGATGATCAACCCCAGACATTGGCCCGATGATCTGTGGGAAAACGCGGCTCTGGTACACAAGCGACCAGCCCGAAAGAGACGTCACGAGGAGTCGAGTCGGGGCGATCTGGAAGAAAAGACGTATCTCTTCGAAGGACAACCAATCACGCGGGATGAAGCCAACGAACGTTGTCGCACGTCTTTCAATGGTTTGGTTGAAACAATCGAAAAGCTAAAGCGGGAGAATGACTACATTTCTGACTACGAGTTATTGTCTGCTTTGCCCGATCACATCGAGAAAGCAGCAAGCATTGAAGAGCTTAGGGTAATCACGTCATTCGTTAAAGAGCATAGTCGATGGCGCGAAGCTACGTACTGGGAAAAGATCGGGCGTAGGTATTTAGCCCTGGGAGACACGTCGAATGGACTGGAGTGTTTGGAACAAGCGATTCATGAATCACCAAATTCAAAAGCACTCGAAACACTCATTAGCTATGACGGTGAGCGAGCCGAGGATTTTTTCATCGACGTCCTAAGAGAAAGGCTGCAAGGCCCTTCGTATCAAGGCATCGATACCCCCAAAGTCGCTGCGAACGCGTGTGACCTGTTCGGAAAGAAAGCGGTTCTGGAGCAAGTCTTCGACGATTTCTTGCTGCATTGTCAGGAGCTATTCTCTCAATGGCCAAGCGATCGATCTTTCGATGAACTTCGCGATTGGGGCGATGCCGATCGGGAAGAAGATGTACAGATCACCCATCTATTGGTGGACCGGCTAGTCACACATGCTGTTGAATCTGGTAATCGGTTGGTCTGTTCTATTTGTTCACTTGCCGAAGTAAGGGGAGAGAAAGTGTTTCCGGTCCTGGCCAATCGACTGAATACGGCGAACGGTTTGATGTTGTGGCGATTGCTTCAAGTTTTTGTTCGTCTATCCCACAGTAATCGACCTCTGTTTCGGAAATATTGTCATGAGCTGAACCCCTTATTTGAGTGTGGTGATGCATTCATGGCACTGGCCGCTTCAAAAGCGATCCAGTCGGCTTACACGGTTGACGATGAATCGATGCCCGATGAAATAAAACAGAAGGTCGAGAAAGTCAGCCGCCGTTACTCTTCCATTATTGCCTACCGCGGATTTGGGATTCTAAAGACTACTCCGTCTAAGGACTTCGTTGAACTCGCCAAGCGGGGCACTCTATTCTCATTTCATCGACAACTGAAGGCAATATGTCAGATTCTGAATCTAGATTTCGAAGCCATCACAGCTCACCTTGAACGGAAGTTGCTCGAGACTGGAACAACTCTGGGAAAAGAGAAGGAAATCGCTAGATCAATGAGTAGAGCCTTCTCGCATGTACAGGGTTGGCCCATAATTTGTTTTATTTCGGACTTTCATGTTCAGATCAGCGACCTGTTGTACCAAACCATTGATGAAGTACTTGTGAAGAATCGCTATCAGTCTCAATACTTGGAGGCCGTTTGGAGAGTTATTCAGTCGAATGACCCAGAATACTCTTTCTCAGAACTCACTCCTATGCCTGAAGACATCACCCCGCTGTCGGTTCGGGCTAAAGAAGACTGGATAGCGTCCAACAATCAAGAGTTAACCGTCACGATAGAAGCGATGTTGACCGAAGAGTGGATTACTGTGTTTGAGTTCAGGTGGCTTGCGCAGGATAGCCCCTATCACACTGAGTTTGTAGCACAAACTCATGTTCATTCTGCTGTTGTTATTCCCGAAAGAGTTGATGATATTGCTTCATTCGATATGGACTTTTGGGGGGAAAAGGTATGTACGCATCACTCAGATGAGAACTTGACTTGGCAACAGTTTCGCGAAGCATTGCTCGATGGACACCAGCTAGAACCGGATGGTAACGAAGCTTGTCTTCCTTTCGCTTCGTACTTCGATAAGCATGCTGGTTTTCTTGGATTTCATACGATTACAAGCCTTTCGTCCAAGATCATTCGGGAGCAAAACCTTCGCCTCGACGGCTATTCAGTATTTGCCGATGAGGAACGCGTCGCCTTTTTTGATGCTTGGCAAGAGGGCTATCCTGACGAGGACTACAATGATGATCCCTTATCTTTCGGTGTACGATTGCGTGTGAATACGAAGTTTGTTAACCAGGTGTGCCAGAATATGGGACGAGCATTTGCAATTCGAACAATTGAAAATCGTTTCGTGTTGAAGGACTATCAGCCGAAACCCGTAGAATCGTGCTCCTACACCTCGATCCGTGTCTGGCCAATTGACGTTTAGTCTTCGGATCACTAGGACGCAGGTGTATTACAGATCTTCGGGCCTTCAACAAAGGGCTGCGGAGATAGATCTTGAGTTTTGTAGGTCCGGTTTTGGACATTATGTAAAGCTTTACATAATGTCCAAAACCGGACCTCATCAGTCATACTTAAACATAGTATTAAAAAAAATGAAAACGAGTCAAATAACCTATCACCATGAAGTGTATCTTCAGGGAGGTTTAATCTAATATATGACACCGCCGCCTGCATTGATACTGCTAACGTCACGAATAATGTGGCCTTGCGATGACTAAATAGCATTGAACTTTTCTCGGCCGATAAAATAATCATTCACAAAAAAATAACTTGATATAGTTAGTGATTCATCGGGATGACGGAATATAAAATTCACGGCGGATAAAAAATGAAATGGAAAGTGATTAAGCGGGTTCAATGAAATTATAAAATGCATCCGAAATACATTTAACACGATGGCTAAACGCCAACTAATATGGGCGATTAAAAAGTATTTAATTATATTCTTATTTAGAATGATTCCATCCAAGCTCAACAATCACTAAATTTTCAAACCCGTCCTCATGGACGGTAACTAAACCCCCTTTCATTCGATAATTTCCCGCGCCCAACGCTGGTTGGATCGCGAATTTTTCAATGGCATTGAGTTTTTCATATCTCGATGTCCAGCGTCATCCGCGTGTGCTGATCCATTCGATGCCTAGTATGAATCCGTCGTTAGAAAAAAACAGGATGGCCGTCGACGAAGCAAAAAATCGTTGTCCTCATTTTTTTTATTCGATCCATTTTATGGAGACTTCATCCACGATGAATTAATCCAGTCATGGGTTGCTTCTTTGTTTTCTCTTGTTTTTCATGAGCTGATATTTCTCTCCTCACATTCTCCGCTGGCCTTCGATTTGATCGCTTGCTGTTTCATCTTTTTTTCAAGATAATTTTGGCTTAACAAAAAACCTGAATACTTCGCTCGACTTTTCGATGTGATCATGATGACGAAGGAAAAAAAGGAAATGAAGGACAAGGGTGTCGCTACCTCGTGAAAGATTTGGGACATCCCTGTCACCAAATCGACTCGCCAACGCGACAGCTGATTGGCCCCGGCCGCCCTGCGTACGTGCCGCTTCGCCACACCATCGCAAGCTC
>Ga0316205_10002050_pt1 | contig 22339 bp, 23 predicted proteins | sample 3monthpyrite_MG_FD_204941 | JGI IMG/M metagenome (GOLD analysis project Ga0316205, IMG submission 204941) | Microbial mat bacterial communities from mineral coupon in-situ incubated in ocean water Damariscotta River, Maine, United States -... | ecosystem: Environmental > Aquatic > Marine >... | reverse complement strand
TGATGGTTTCATTTTACCTGCCTCTGAAGTAAATAGAATGCGTAGTGAAACCAGTAAAGCGACATTGGCTGGTTTATACTCGATAGCTGAAAAGCCAATGTTGCAAGAAATTTTGATCAAACAAGACGGCGAGTTAGTATTCCATCAACAATGGCAAACTTCAGATCAAAGCAGAGCATTAGTTACTTTGGTAAATAATACGTTACTTAGCAACCAATCTTACCAACTCACGGTTGTTTTTAATAAGCCTATGCGTCAACTTGAAAATAACCAAGTAGTAAACTTTGCCAGTCTCTCAAGTGTTAACGACATCAGTTTAGCTTGGCTGATTAAAACAACTAATGCAGAGCAGCTTCAAAACCTTGATAGCTCGCAAGGTACTTGGTTAACACAAGGGTTTACGTATTATAAAACAGATAGCTTTCAACTTGATTTTACCTTGCCTGACGATTTTGTGTGGGAAAACACCTCATTATTGGCTTTGAGTATTCAAACAACGGATATGACTGGGCAAGCCCTAGATACTAACCCTGCGACGATCAGTGATTGGCAAAATGGTCATTGGGTGAATTATGAAGATAGCGCAGGTAACTTAAATGATACCGGAGGAGTAGATAAATCTATGCGTTTGATCAATGACGGCAGTGATTTATACGCTGGTGACCCTACACCAACAACAGAACCTGACACTCAAAAAAATAATTCTAGTGGTGGCAGTAGCTCATTATTCTGTTTACTCATCATTACCCTATTGCTTAGCGTTAAATCACGAAAAAGCTAAAAAACATCAATAAAAAAGGTGAACTCAAGCTATTAAGTTCACCTTTTGATTATCACATTATTACTATAACAATTAGATAATAACTAGATAATAATTATAAATTATTAATTTCGACCACTGGACTTACATCAGCATCGTAATCCACGCCATCAACTCCAAAGCCAAAGAGTTTCAAGAATTCATTGTGGTAACCAACATAGTCAGTTAACTCATCAATTGTTTCGGTTTCAACGCTATTCCAAATGTCAGTAACACGTTGTTGAACACTGTCTTCTAGCTCTTTGTAGTTTTGACGGAAACGTCCTTGATCATCAAGACGAGGGCTATCATTATAAATATTTTCTTTAAATAAATTAGCTATTTGCTCAATACAACCTTCATAAGTACCGTCAGCTTTCATTACTTTGAACATGGCTGAAATATACAATGGCATAATAGGAATGGCTGAGCTTGCTTGCGTTACTACAGCATTTAAAGAGGTAACACGTGCTTGACCGTTAATATTAGACGTTGCAGCATTAATGGCGGCAGCAGCTCGGTCTAAATCTTCTTTCGCTTTACCAATAGTAGCTTTACCGTAAATTGGCCATGTTAATTCTTTACCTATATAGGTATAAGCAACAGTTTTAACACCTTGTGCTAATACATCCGCTTCTTTTAACGCATTTAACCACAACTCCCAATCAGCGCCACCCATAACATCAATGGTGCCTTGAATTTCTTCATCATTCGCCGCTTCAACAGACACAGAATCAATAATGCGCTTTGAGGTATTTAAGTTACGAGTGGTTACACTTTCACCAATTGGTTTTAGCGTAGATGAATATACTTCACCGGTATCAGGATCAGTTCTACGTGGTGATGCAAGAGAATAAACCACTAAATCAATTTTACCCATGTCTGCTTTAATGGTTTCAATAGCTTGTGCTTTAATGGCATGAGAAAAAGCATCGCCATTAATATTTTTTGAATAAACACAGGCTTCATCAGCCGCCTTTTGAAAAGCAGCAGTATTATACCAACCAGCCGAGCCTGTTTTCTTTTCAGTTGGTGGTTTTTCAAAGAAAATACCTAAGGTACTGGCATTATGACCAAAAGTTGCAGTAATACGAGAAGCTAAACCATAACCCGTAGAAGCACCAATAACTAAAACATTTTTAGGGCCATTGTCACCAAAGTCTTGGCTTTTAACATAGGAGATTTGCTCGTTCACATGGGCTTCACAACCAGCAGGATGCGCATTAGTACAAATAAAACCACGAATTTTTGGTTTGATTACCATAAGAAAACCTTTTTAGATTGTGATACCAATCAAGTGAGTTGGCATCAAAAAGAACATAATTTTGCGCTATTGTACCTTGCTAATAAATTAAAGAGGTACGACCAATAACAATAAGTTTAGGGAGAGGAAAGTATCGAGTTGTGAATTACTTGTCAAGCCAATGCTTGGTTTAGACACTATTACTCGATACAGTTAACCGATTTCTATTTACCACCACCTAAACAGTTAGGTGATAAAGGGGTATTATCTGCGTAATAGTCATGCCATTCTTTTTCTGTGTACGTGTGTAAAGCTAAGGCATGAATTTTTTCAGCTAACTCTTCTGACAGCACAGAATTAACTGCGCGATGACGTTTTATTAAACGCTCATCTTCAAAATTTTTAGAGACAATAGTTACCTTAAAATGAGATTCACTGCCCGGCGGCACATTATGGTTACTACTTTCATTAATAACATCTAAATGTAGTGGTGAAAAAGCGGACAGTAGTTTTTCTTCAATGGCAGCAGCAATAGTCATGATAATTTCTCAACAAAATGGGGAACACTGCTAATTTTAGCTAATTGGTGCACGTTTGCCACGTAAAAAATGCCAAAAATAAAAATTACTCGTTAACTTAATGGTGTTATTAACATTTTATTTTAGTAAAAATCCTCTTCCCTAAACAACAAAAATTAACGCTATAAAAAGTAAAATATGTCACAATAGTTTATCTTTATTTAATATCAGTATTTTAACCGTATATGTTAAGCCCCTTCATAGTTAATGAGCAACAATTAACCCTAGTTCGATTTCCGATAGCACAGGTAAATCGCAGTTTACAAGCATGGGACTCTGCCGACGAATACTTGCTAAATCACATAAAAGATCATAATTTGATAAAAAATGGTGTTCGAGTTGCTATTTTTAATGACGCTTTTGGCGCACTAACCACCTATTTTTGTAGTGCAACAGCAATAGAAAACAATATTGCTACCTTCACTATTAATGATTCAACTATTAGCCAACAAGGCATTACTTATAACATTGAGCAAAACCAATTAAACAACGCCAATATTACGCCATTAACTTGTCTAGATGCACTACCAACAAATATTGACATTATCTTATTTAAAATTCCAAAAACTAAATCATTATTAATTGAGCAGTTAATTATGATTAAAAACAATGTCAGCGAAAATACTGCTTTTATCGCTGCAGACCGCGCAAAAGAAATCCACAGCTCAACGCTAAAACTATTTGAAAAATATTTAGGCACCACAAAAACATCACTAGCGGTTAAAAAGGCGCGTTTGGTTTTTTGTCAATTAGATCAAAAGCAACAGCATAAGTCTCCTTTTCCAACGGTATGGTCATTACCTAATAAAAGTTTAGCCCGCGACTTTACTATTGCTAACCACGCCAATGTATATTCAAGAGAAAAGCTTGATATTGGTGCTCGTTATTTTATTGATAATTTACCTGAGGTAAAAGCAAACAGTAAAGTAGTCGATTTAGGTTGTGGCAACGGTGTTATTGGTTTAACAATATTAGCAAAACAGCCAAGTGCGAAAATTCAATTTATTGATGAATCTCATATGGCTATTACTTCAGCCAAAATGAATATCAGCAATAATTTGCCTGATTTAACCACCCAGTGCCAATTTCATTTAAATGACTGTTTAACCAATATTGACAGTAATAGTGTTGATTTGATTTTATGTAACCCACCTTTTCATCAACACACTGCAACAACCGATCATATTGCTTGGCAAATGTTTAAAGACAGCCATAGGGTATTGAAAAAAGGTGGCGAGTTGCGCATTATTGGTAACCGCCAATTGGCATATCATATAAAATTAAAACGCATTTTTGGCAATGAAAAGCTAATTGCCAGCAATGATAAGTTTGTTACTCAATCAGCTATTAAATAATTTTTTCAAGAGATAACCTTTTAACAACCTCCTTAAACCAAACTCTAAATACAAAAAGCGAATACTTTTCCATGAGATATAATTTTTTCTACACTAAAATTTTTACACTTATTCTACTATTAACATTAAGTGCTTGCGCCAGCTTACCCAGCCATTTAATTGTTTCACCTGATGTTATGGTTACCCCTGCTGTTAGTTATCAAAACAAGCAAGCGCAGCTTAGCGTTGTTGATATGCGCACCACTAACCATGTAGTGCAAATATTACGTGACGGTGAAGCCGCAACGCTGCTGTCGGCGCAAGAAAGCCTAGAGCAAACCATTGAGAAAAGATTGTCTACTCACTGGAAAAAGCAAGGTTTAGTACTCGACTCAAACGCGATAAATAACATTGATGTGGCGATAGAAAAAGCGGTGATCAGCGTTAATCAACAAACCATGAAATATAAGGTTCAAACAGAAATAGTACTGAAAGTGACTATTGAAAATGGCAAGCAAACACTTACCATTACATTTCAAAACCGCGGTAATAGCGATGGTCCATTACAAGCAGATATTGCAGTGTTAGAACGAAATTTTAATCAACGATTAGCAAAATTATTAACACAAATACTAGCGAGTGAAAAAATTGCTAACTTTTTAAAATAATTCCGCTTTATAACGAATAAAATAACAGAGCATAACAGAGAAAAAACCATGAAAAATTTAATTAACTTACTGATAACCAGTATCATAATTTTAAGTATTAGCCTATTTAATAACACGGCTTATGCTAAAAACCTTGCTATTGATCCCACCAATATTTACCCAAAAGTAAAGCTAGAAACCTCAATGGGCATTATTATTGTTGAGCTTGACAGAGTTAAAGCCCCGCTTACTGTAGATAATTTTTTAACTTATGTCGTTACCGGCGAGTACAACAACACCATTTTTCATCGCATAGTTGAAGACTTTATTGTTCAAGGTGGTGGCTATGATGCTGATTTTGTCGCTAAAAAACTAAACAAAAATGTTGTTAATGAATCAGGTAATGGTTTAAAAAATGAAATAGGCACCATTGCCATGGCAAAGGAAAGTCGCCCTCATACTGCCAACAGACAATTCTTTTTTAATATCAATGACAATACTAATTTAGATCCCGGTCGACAGTGGGGCTATACTGTTTTTGGTGCTATTGTCGAAGGAGATGAAGTACTTGAAGCCATGGCAAAAGTGAAAACCGACTATAATGACACTATGGGTTGGAACGACGTACCGCTAGAGCCAGTAATATTGATTAAAGCCACCTTGTTGCCTGCCGAGTAGTTATAATTAATTGTAATTTTATATATTAATAATTTATTACAACTTAATCGTAATATTTTCATTGTGTTAAAAATGCAATTTTCGACTTTAGCTTTTCTTTACAAAAATCTTTATCTATTTTTTTGACAAAAGCCCAATTGTCACCGATAACTAGGTATAGCGTTAATTGTTGTAGCAGCTGGTAAAGTAGTTTGATTAAATGTATTCCTCAAAAAAAATACAATAATAAATAAACTCTTCGTACACACTAAAATACTAATAGATTAACATTTTTATCAAACCTAATAATAAGAATAGCAAGGAAAGCTGTCTTGGAGTTCTTCATGATAATCGAGCAGTTTATCAATGAAAAAATAGCCCAAATGAGTGTTTATGTTAGTGCGGTTATTAACAAAAACATTCATTACACCGAGTTAGATCAATTCATTATTGATACTATGGAAGAGTGGGGGTCATTAAATGTTACCGACGAAACGCCCAATAATGCTCAAGAGCGAGTATTTTGGCATTTAATCCACGAAGTTAGTTTGCACGGCGGGCAAGCATTGCAACAAGATTTATTTTTCAAAAGTGAAATGAATACCTGTCTTGATTTCTTCAATGGCATTGGCAGCTATCCTATTGACTGTATTGGTTGGCGTCCTATTGCTTAAACTCCTTGCAAGCTATTAATAGATTTGACAATATTGTTTTTTCCCTCCTTGAGTTTTTCATGAATGCCAACAACCACATTTAAACAAGCCATTGTAAACAAGCGTATGCTGATTTGTATTTTTACTGGTTTTAGCTCTGGTTTACCTCTTTTTGTTCTTTATCAATTAGTGCCCGGTTGGCTGCGCGATCAGGGCGTTAGTTTAGCCGATATTGGTTTGTTTTCTTTAATCGGTATTCCTTATGTCTGGAAATTTTTGTGGTCACCACTACTAGATAGATATTCACTCGGTGGCATAGGTCGCAGACGTAGTTGGATGTTAGCCACACAGCTGTTACTTCTCTTTTCAATTGCTGCCTTTGGTTTTGTCAATCCTGAGGCCGATATATGGTCGGTCGCCTATTTAGCCGCAGCAGTGGCATTTTTTAGTGCTAGCCAAGACATTGTACTTGATGCTTACAGGCGAGAACTGTTAGCGGATAATGAACTAGGCTTAGGAAATTCTATTCATGTGCAAGCTTACCGCTTATCTGGCTTAGTGCCCGGATCTTTGGCTTTTATTCTCGCTGATCATATTAGTTGGCAGTCTGTTTTTATTATTGTTGCTGCCTTTATGATCATCGGTGTTCTACTGACGTTATTTATTAAAGAATTAGACACAGAACACAATGCACCAAAATCATTACAACAAGCGGTAGTTCTACCGTTTAAAGACTTCATTCAAAGCAATGGCTTGAAATCGGCAGCTTATACCTTGGCTTTTTTAGTGCTGTATAAGTTGGGTGATAATATGGCAACAGCACTGCAAACGCCTTTTTTTATTGATATGGGCTTTAGTAAAACAGAAATTGGCGTGATTGCTAAAACAGCATCTATGATTGCTATGACTATCGGTATCATCGTTGGCGGCATAGTGATGATAAAGCTTAGTATAAACCGCGCGTTATGGTTGTTTGGTTTCGTGCAAATAGCCAGTATTCTCGGTTTTGCCGCCCTTGCTGAAATTGGTCATAATAACTATGCTTTAGCTATGGCAATAGGTTTTGAATATTTAGGCGTAGGTTTAGGCACCGCAGCATTTACCGCTTTTATCGCTAGAACAACCAATCCCGCATTTGCTGCAACGCAAATAGCGCTTTTTACGGCAATAGCCGTGTTACCAAGAACGTTTGCCAATGCAACAACGGGCTTTATTGTTGAACAAATAGGTTGGACACAATTTTATTTTTTATGCACTGCGCTGGCGATACCGGGCATGCTAATGTTATTTAAAGTTGCTCCTTGGCATGAATCGAAAAAGCAAGCTATTAACAACCAAGCGTGAATAAACTCCCGCTTACAAGGAAATGAATATGATCAAACTTTTCTTTTTACTTCCCATAATTATGTGCACCATTTGGTGGTGGTATCTCAATAATCGCGGTTATAGTATAAAAGAAGGCAGCAAAGGCTTCATGTATATATTGTCATTCAATGCCGTTATCGTTTTATTTTTTATTACTATGATTTATGTAACCCATTGACGCCATAATCAATAAGTCCCATGAAAAACAATTAATACATCATTCCTCTAAACGTTTTACAAAAGCGTTGGCAAAACGCTGTGCTGCTTTATCATCCATATTAAAATATAACGATGGTTCGATTAGTTCTGCTTCCATCAAGGCAAACGCCGGTTTAGTGTCATCATTATTGATCCGAACAAAATCAACACGTGCATAAAGGGGCATTTCTCCTGTTAATGTTGTAATTTCCGCTAGAGTATTTTCAGCTTGCGCTAACAAGGCTTTTTCTGGCGTGATCGTTTGTAAACGCCCACCATGCTCTTCTTGCACGCGAAAATCATCAGCTTTTGGCGTTTTTAAAATAGCATGACTATAACTGCCATTAAAATAAAACAGTGAAAATTCCCCTTCTTCAATAACACTGGCAATAAAAGGCTGCACCATAAAATCACTGCTTGAAAAAACCGCTTCAAGCGCTGCAATTGATTGCTGCGCGCTTGCTTTTTTTAACCAAAAGGTATTATCGGCATTGGCGCTAATTCTAGGTTTGATCACGAGTTGTTGACAATTAAAGTGGCTGAAAAATGAATCTAAATCACTTGCAACAAAGTTTGACTGCCAAAGTGTTGGCACAATACTAACCTCATGTTCACATAAGGATTTCAGGTAAATTTTGTCTATATTCCAGCGTACAGTAGCTAAAGAGTTAAGCAAGCGTGCATCAGAATTATCGATAGCCTCTAGAGCAGAAATAAAGGCAGCCGCATCATCTTGATAATCCCAAGGGCTACGAATAATCACCGCCTCAAACTGTTGCCAGTTTACCTCTTGACAGCGCCATGACACTAATTGTGTTTGCCAGCCTAAATTTGCGAGTGGTTGATCAAGTAAATTGTCGTAACACTCAAAATCAGACAGGTTATCCATAGTTAAAATTGCGCAATGTTTCATTCGTCCCTCAAGGGTATATTGTATAATTAAAAGCATGCTAGCAAAAAATTAGCGTATTATTAAGCAATAATGACAAAACTGTCTTATTATTTAATAACTCTAGTAATTTAGCGACCACCATTTATGCTTATTGTTGATCAAAGTGTATTAGATGATATTGGCAAGGGATTTTCTGTTCCGGCACAGCCTAAGTTATTACTGAGTTTATTAAAACTAATGGCAGAGCCAAGTCCTGATACTAATGCTATTGCCGATTGTATTAGTAAAGACATTGCTGTCAGTGCCGCTATATTAAAAACCGTCAATTCACCTTTATATGGTTTAAGTAGAACCGTGACTGATATAAAAATGTCGGTCAATTACATCGGTATTTACGGCGTAGTTATGCTGGTAACGGGCAGCTTACTTAAAAAGAGTTTTGATCCTAAAAATTGCAGTATTGATCTTGAGCTTTTCTGGACAATGACATCTGAATTGTCAAACATTGCCGTTGCCATTGGTAAGCAGTTTAAAAGAAATATCGCCATGGACAAGCTCTCTAGTTTAGGGCTTTTTCACGCTTGCGGCATTCCTGTTATGGCGATGAAATATGATGATTATCAAGATACTGTTGACCAAGCACTAGTGACGTCTGAATTATCATTAATTGAATTAGAAGAAAAAAATTATCATGCCAACCATGCCACCATTGGCTATTATGTGGCTAGCTCTTGGCGATTACCCAAAGATGTTTGCCAAATAATATTACAACATCACGAACGCGATTATTTAGATAAACTCAATGGTTCACAAGAGCAAGATTTATTCGCGGTATTAAAACTGGCTGAGCATATTACCTCAATAAAATACCTTGATTGTCCCTCACCAGATTGGCCGTATTTAGAAACTGCAGTCCTGTCAATTTTAGCTATTGAAAAAGACGATTTAGACGACATTATTACGCAAATGATTGCGTGACTAACTAATTGAATAACTATGAATTATTGGTAAACCGTGACCATGAGAGTAGTAGTTTTCTAAAATCATCAATACCGCAAGCTGCGCTTTCGTTTTGATCAAAATGAATATGGTCATTGGTGAGCATCTCTGATAATGGCTCCGCCCCATTTAAACTGGCATTGGTTTGTATTTCTACATCACCTTGGCTAATTGCTACTGAATACTCATGCCCAGCAATCACCACTTCATTTTGATGACCTTTTTCAACGCTATCTATAGCCGTTAGTAATTTTGTTAGCTTGGCACTATCATGCCCAAGTTCAACTTCAATCCAAGGGCCAACGACTTCATGCTCTAAAGAAAAACGTGCTTTTGCTTCACCCGTTATTGCATCATGTGTAAATTCATATTCCATAAGCTTACCACTTTATTTTGCTTCATATACTCAAACCGTTTCAATCTTAATTGTAGCAAACATTGCAGCGTTCAACGTCCAAAATAAGCAATAATCTGCAAGCTATTCATTAACCGATGAATTAATTTTTTTTAACGTAGAAAAATACAAACGTACCGTGTGAATCATTAACCTTAATAGCCATGAAAACTCAATAATTAAACACAATGATAACAACCAATACAGGCTAGGGAGCATAATAGTACTAAGTAATACTGCACCGGTGAACAAATGCAAAATAAACAGATCGCGCCCTTGATTTTTAGCTATAAATTCATGCATATGGGGAAGAAATTGCATTGCTGAAAAGTGTATTAAACAGCGCTGTTGTAAATGGGTATAACTTAAAAAAGGTAATATTTTTAATAACATGCCTTGAATAACAGTCACTATATAGAAATAAATATAAACAGCTGCCATTAACAAGGTTTTATTTTGTACAATGTTTTGAGGTAAATATGTTTCAGGAATAAAATAGCCTACATTTAATGCCATCAAAGTATATGCAGCTAATTGCCAAAAATGAATGCTAGCATCAGCTATTTTTCGTTTACGCTTAGCGATAATAAATAGTAGAAAAAAGGCAAATATTCCATGTACTAATACTACTAATGGCATTACTCTCTCAGGCTGAAAAATAGCGAGCAAGAGTAAAATAAATAATATCATGGGTAGATATTGGCTGATGTTTTTTGGAAAACTTGGCGCTAGGTGAAACATAGGAATCACTTGAAAACTCACAGAGATAATCAACAAACTACCCCAACCGACTAAACCCAAAACGGCATGACTATTAGTTAATGTTTTTCCGATAAAATCAAAATGATAAAACGAATTAATAGTAATAATTGCAAATGACTTGCTAAGTAAAAAGCTACCTAATAATAAGGTTAATATTAGCGATATAATTGCAAAGCGAAAGCCTGCAATTGAATCACCTTGGCTGAGTTTTTTCACTAGTACCCATATAATCCCAGCAATATATAGTCCAATTCCCAAACATAGCAAGAATAGCGTTACCGCTGTTAATAACAAACTTGGCCAAATAAAATTAGCCATCAAGCAAAGCGTACCTATTACTAAAGCGCCATGACTTAACGAGGCGATTAATCTTGGCTTAGCCATGCCAATACCGCCAATAACAGGTAGTAACTGTAATAGCGCCCCCAGCATTACCATGGTAATAAAACCTAAAGTAAAGCCATGAGTAAGTGCCAACATGCTTGGCTGCCATCGACTACTCCACAAATTTTCCCCGCTAATAAAAATCAACACTGCACATAGAATGATAAAAGCAGGGGCGCTAAGAAAAAATCGAAAAGGTAAATCAATCGGTGGTAGCGCATTAAAAGACAAACCATTAATCTTCATTAGGGTTTGCCTAAGTTGGTAATGACATTAGCTAACATTGCATTAAATAAAGGTTGCGCGCTTTGATGAAATATATACAAACTTATATCATCTTGCGCATGCACTTGGCAGTGATATGCAAAGCCTGCTTGTTCTAGCTTTTCATAAAGGGGAAAAGGTTGTCGCCTGTGTTTTACTAATAAACACTCGTGCGTGGTAAGTTTTGCTAAGTGCGTTAATATCACAGTCATAGGCTCAGGCGGTGCCATTGCGCTTACATCGACAGTGATTAGTTTAAAATTAGCGCACATAATAGCTTAGCGATGAGTTAGCGAAAATAAGCTAGCAAACTTTAAAATCTTCGATGAGCTGTTCACTATCGGTTAAGTGTTGCGCCATCATAGGGTAAAGCATCATTTCTTCTTTCATATTATGTTGTTGCATCATCACCATTAGTGTTTCAGACAAGCCTAAGTATTCGTCTTTTTCCTTGGCAGCAAGGGCATTATCTAAATCTTGCACTAATACGCGCATTTGTTGATGCTCCATGCGCATCACTTGCGTTGGCCCTGCTACCATGCCTGTTGCTTCTTCAAACTTAGGAAATAACACTTCTTCTTCTTGACTAAAATGTTTGACCAACTCTAAAACAAAGCGTTGCCATTTAGTTAATGCTAATGACCAATTGCTTTTGGCAACTGCGGTTTCAACTTCTATAAAAAGTTCATCGCATTCACGATGCATACTTGTCATATATTCAGGGAGAGAGAGCATATGGATTCCAGTTATAAAATATTAGCAGCCTCCTTGATGGTACGGCTGAATAACTGAATTTTATCGAATAGCATAATAAAAACTTTGACCTGCATTAATAAAATAGAGAATAGAAAAATCGACTATGCTGATTATTAAGGACGAATATGTGCTTGTTTATAAGTAATTTGATCAGGAAATATTTTTTCTAATACATTATCACGAGCAAGTCTTGAAATGTTTTCATCAAAATAATGTTTAAGAAAGTGCCCTTTCGGTGTGTTATGAAACACTAAAAACATCGGCGAGGCTTCTCTTAATTCAATACGAGGTAATGCTTGGGTAGCGGTAGATAAATTATAATCAAACTCGATAATAACATCTACTTTACCCTTTGCTATCAATAACTCACATTGCTTTAATGAGGTTTCAATAACATTGTCTTTTTTAATGAATGCTGCATATTTAAGTAAAGATGAACCTGAATTTAAACAAGCACTGAGTGATGTATCTTGTGCTTTAAAACGCGTTAAAACATCGTTATTTCGAAAAAATGCATACAAAGGGTATTCATAATCAATATGAAAAGAAGAATAAAGAGCATTCGATATAACTTCTTGACGAAAAGCGCCAACAAGTACTTCAATTTTATTTTGCTCAAAAGCACGCAAGGCTCTCGCCCATGTTGAAGTTTTCTTGGTGATTACAAAATCGCGATCAAATAAGCGGTCGATAATATCCCAATAAACACCACTACCATCAGCATTGGTATAATCGAGCCACAGACCCGAAATAAAGCTAATATTTTTAGGTATTTCTTTAATCTCTTTGGACAATGTAATGTTATATTCTTGTTGTAGCTTAGCTACAGTGCCATTTTCTGTTAACTTTTCAAAAGCTAAAGTGAGTGGTTTTTGTAAATGTTTATAGGCTGGTGATAAATAATGGTAATCATATTCATGTGCAATAGTTTCAACAATCATATGATGATTTTCAGCAATAACCTCTTCAAGCTGAAAATCCATAATTAACATTGAATCAACTCGCCTTTTCAAAATCATTTTATTTAAATTTTCAGTACCATAAATAGCTAATTTATCCATAGTTGAACGTAATGACTGAGCATAATTCACCGATATTTTAGCTCCCTTAGTATAAACAATTGAATGAATATCCTCATTCAAACAATAACCACAACGAAGCCTATCGCTGACTTTTAGTAGTTTAAAATAAAAAAGTTTAAATGGAACTTGCACTAACCTAGGAAATGTTTCTTCTATTACAGGATGCCTTGCCAGTGCCGCGGATAATTTGGCATTACTAGCAAGCGTTAACTCTTGTGATCTGGCAATATCAAGCCATTCAATTTGATAACCAATAGATGCATAAGCCTTTATTAAAAGCGCTTTAACATACTGCATTGTATTATCTTTAGGTGGTAATCTAAGGGTGATAAACTTACCTGTTTCTTGTACCACAGGTGCTGAAAATAGACCTGTAGAGTAAAAAATTAAAATGATACAAAAAACAAGGTTTTTAGTCATAAATAGGTAAGGTTTTCAGTATAGTTAATATAAAGCTATCTTAACTATACTCAATCATTGATTTTTATCAACTCAGCTTCATTAACTCTTCTTTGCTAAACGGTTTTAATTCTTCAGCTTTATTGTCACGTATTTTACTCACCCATTGAGGGTCAACTAATAAAGCACGGCCAATAGCCACTAAATCAAATTCATCATCGTTTAAACGTTCTAGTAGATGTTCAATACTGGCGGCATTAGAGCTGCTATTCATACCCTCACTATTCTCCTTTTTGTCACTGCCAATAAAGTCACTGTCTAAACCAACACTGCCAACAGTTATTACTGGTTTACCGGTAATTTTTTTGGTCCAACCGGCAAGCGTTAGATCAGAACCTTCAAACTCTGCTTGCCAGAAACGTCGAGCGCTGGCATGAAAAACATCAACGCCAGCATTACTTAAAAGCGTTAAAAATTCAGTTAACTCTTCAGGTGTTTGCGCAAGTTTTGCTGAGTAATCTTGTTGTTTCCATTGTGAAAATCGAAAAACGATAGCAAAATCATCACCAACTGCCGCGCGAACAGCGGTAATAATTTCGACAGCAAAGCGGCAACGTTTAGCTAAACTACCGCCGTATTCATCGGTGCGCTCGTTAGTGCCTTGCCAGAAAAACTGATCAATTAGATAACCATGAGCACCATGAAGTTCAATGCCATCAAAACCCACATTTTTAGCATCTACTGCCGCTTGTGCAAACGAAGCTACTACTTTTTCAATGTCCGCTTTACTCATCGCCAAACCATTTTTTGCGCCCGGCTTGAATAAGCCTGATGGACTATATGCTGGTACACTTTTATCTGGCTCTGTGCCCTCTTTTCTTACCGAGCCAACATGCCAAAGCTGTGGAATAATTTGTCCGCCGGCAGCGTGTACTTCATCAACCACGTTTTTCCATCCTGCAAGCGCTTGTTCACCATAAATAGCAGGTACACGCTCATAGCCGTTTGCTGCTTTATGAGAAATGTAGGTGCCTTCAGTGATAATTAATCCTACATCACCTTCTGCTCGGCGACGATAATAACTTGCCACATCAGCCGTAGGCACACCACCGGGCGAGAAAGTTCGCGTCATGGGCGCCATCACGGTGCGGTTAGTTAAATTCAATGATTTCACCGTAAAGGGAGAAAATAGTTTATCTGTGTTTTGTGTAGAGGTAGACATAATGTTCCTGTTTGTTCTATTTGTACTTGTTGCTGTTCTATTAAATTACAGCTATGCAAAGCGCGAACAAGTTCCCGCCTACAATGGAATGAATAGGCGGAATTCAAATCGCAATTTTATCACTAGCCCAAAAGGTAGCCGCCATCAACATTGATACAAGTACCTGTGGTATAGCTGGCGGCATCTGAAACTAGATATAAAACTGTGCCAGCCATTTCATCTGGCATAGCGACCCGATTAATTGGCACATGTGCTAATACTTGTTTTAAAATTACAGGGTTGTTTACTAAGGTTGAGGCAAACTTAGTATCGGTAAAACCGGGTAATAAAGCATTCACTCGAATGTTTAACGTCGCACACTCTTTCGCAAAGGCATGGGTCATGGAAATAACAGCAGCTTTGGTTATTGAATAGATACCTTGCATATCACCGGGAATAACACCATTAACCGAAGCGACATTAACAATAGCACCACCGCCATTTTTCTTCATCAAATTAGCGCCCGTGCTCGACATGAAAAAATAACCGCGAATATTCACATCAACCGTTTTTTCAAAGGCATCTACTGGCGTATCTAAAATATGACCAAAATAAGGGTTAGCCGCAGCATTGTTCACTAAAATATCTAGCTTGCCATGCTGTGCTTCAATGGCGTTAAACAAAGATTCAATTTGCACCATATCACCAATGTGACAAGCAATGGCTTGCGCGCTGCCGCCAGCGCTGATAATTTCATCAACAACACGTTGGCAGCCTTCAATTTTGCGGCTAGACACAATAACGTGTGCACCACTGCTAGCCAACAGTTTGGCAATACTTTCGCCAATACCACGACTTGCGCCTGTTACCAAGGCAACTTTAGCGGTTAAATCAAACAAGTTTGCTGCATTCATTCTATTCTCCGTATTTTTCTATATTTTAATTTTTGAATTACTATTAGCATCGATTAAAAGTAACTTAACCACTCTTGACCTACTAATTCTAAATGACTGTAATTGTTTAAATAATTTAATCGTAAACCATCACTGGTACTGATAACTTTGCTAACACTGCTATTAACGAGTTGCTGACTGATTTGCAGCATTTTACTATCATCAAGATGTAAAATATGACCAAGCAACACACCGATCACACCACCTGAGGTAAAAATCACTAATTCTTTTCTTATTACCGGCTCTTCATCAGGTAAAGCAATAGTATTGGTTTGAGCAATGGCATCTTCTAATGCACTCAAACAACGTTGTTTAAATTGGCTCCATGACTCTTGGTATTCGTCATCAAAGTCACCGCTAACCCAGCGTTGCATCGCTTGGGTAAACGCTTGTTTAAATAATTGCTGATTTTGTTTATCATTTTTATCGCTTTTTTCAATACTAGTTGAATCAGCTATTCCTGCACACATTTGTTGAAAACTACGCCAATTTTCATTGTAACAACTTAAGATATCTTCATGGTTCAACTCATTAAATCCTGCATGAGTGATCAGCCCTGATGGCGTATTCTTTAATCCTGACTTCTCGTTATTAAAGCCTTCATTCATACCTTCAAAGAAATGCTCTGCGGTTTGTTCATGACGTAACAAGCTACCTGAATAATAGTGTCTATTTGGAGGCGTTTCAGTTGACGCCAACTTTTGCCAGTGTTGCCCTAATATCTTCGACTGTTCAATACCTTTTTTTGAAAGCTTGTCATAATCCTGCTCAGCAAAAGAAGCTTGCCCATGGCGAATTAAATAAATATTAATCATGTTTTACTGCCTTGCGCGTGATTAGCTATCAGCGTTAAACAGCGCTGCTCTAAATATTTACCGGCGCTAACAAAATCAGCAAAACGTTGATCGCTAGTTTGCCCATGATAAAAGCGATAATAAAGTTGTTGCACAATGGCAGCTAAACGAAACAAACCATAAATTTGATAAAAATCAAAATCATTACAAACTATGCCTGTTTTTTCTAGGTAATAATCGATGACTTCTTGGCGCGTTAACATGCCGTTTAGGTGGGTAGGTTGTCGGCGCAACGCTTGAAAAAAAGCATCATCGTCAGCTTGCACCCAATAAGCAAGGCTGTTGCCTAAATCCATTAACGGATCGCCCAAGGTTGCCATTTCCCAGTCAAGTACGCCAATAACCTCTAGTGGGTTTTCACTGTTAAGCACTACGTTATCAAAACGAAAATCATTATGAATAATACAGGTAGCCACATCTTCAGGCATATTGTCATTAAGCCAAGTTATCACGTTATCAAAACTCGCTGCATCGTCAGTTATTGCTTGTTGATAACGCTTACTCCAACTCTCTATTTGTCTTTTTACATAACCAGCACCTTTGCCTAACTCACTTAAACCTGCTTTTTTATAATCCACTTGATGCAAAGCAATTAATTTATCAAGTACATTAGTACATAGCTGTTTTGTTTGCTCAGTACTGAGCGATAATTCTTTAGGTAAATTTTTACGAGGAATGATACCGACTAAACGCTCCATTAGATAAAAATCACAACCCATAATGTCTTGCTGTGATTCATGCTGTTGATGCAGAGTAAAAATGCTTGGTATGTCAGGGTAAACAGGTTTTAACGCCTGCATAACCTTAGCTTCACGCACCATGTTATGTGCCGATTTTGCTATTCTACCAAATGGCGGGCGGCGCAGAATGAACTCTCGATTTTCATAGGCAATTAAGTAAGTTAAATTCGACGCGCCATCAGGAAATTGCTTAATGCTAATGTCACCACGTAAATCAGTAAATTGCTGTTTTAAGTAATGATCCAAAACGGCATTATCTAAACTTTCGCCTGATCTTATTTCTTTGGGGGTATCAATTAACGACATATCTTTATCCTTCAACAATCTCAACTAGGCTATTTGTAAAAGCGTTGCTGATAATAATAAAAGCGAACTTCACAAGCATGGATGCTTGTGTAGAGTCCCACGGATGGGTTTACACGTATCGCTTGTTTATTCAGCTAAGCTTAATCCCTACGAAGCAAACAACTTAGCCATTTGTTTTTTCATCACCTTAGTAAAAACTGACGGTAAATAGCGTTTCAATAGCCATAATTTTTTCTCTGGCTTATGGCTCAGTACCCAAAACTTGTTTTGCTGCTGGCAATGGTAAATATCATTAGCAACATTATCAGCACTCACTTTTGAGCGCGCCATCACCTTGGAAATTTGTTTGACCACGCTTGGGTGTGTAGCTTTCATTGACTCAGTTAAATTAGTTTTGAAAAAAGCAGGGCAAACCACGCTAACACCCACATTAAACTTTTCTAACTCTAGCTTGAGTGTTTCTGAAATGGAAATAACACCCGCTTTAGACGCATTATAACTACTCATTTGTGGCGCATTCATTAAACCTGCCGCAGAAGCAATATTAATAAAATAACCTGAATTTTGCGCTTTAAACAAAGCAGAAAAAACTTTACAGCCACGGGCAACACCTAATAAATTTATGTTAATAACCCACTGCCAGTCTTCCATTGATACTTCATCAATAGCACCCGCTGTTCCGGCAACACCAGCATTATTAACGACAATATCAACGCCGCCCCATTGCGCTAGCAAGCTGTTTTTTGCCGCTTCTAAATCAGTTTCTTGGGTAATATCACAATGCAAATAGTAAGCTTGTGCGCCTAAAGCGGTTAGCTCGGTAACGGTTTCTTGACCTCGTTGCTCGTTAACATCGCCAATACAAACTTTATAACCTTGTTTAGCATATTTGAACGCAATGGCTTTTCCTAAACCACTCGCACCACCAGTAATAAATATTCGCCTTTGAGTGCTTTGCTGAACAGTTGTATTAGGCATATTTTTTCAACTCCAATTTAGCAATTAACGCGCGATGCACTTCATCAGGGCCATCGGCAAGGCGTAACATACGCGCTGCGGCAAATAACATGGTTAACGGGAAATCATCACTGACCCCTGCCCCGCCATGGATTTGAATGGCTTGATCAGCAATGGTTTGTAAAATATTAGGCGCAACCACTTTTATTTGTGAAACAGCACTCATCGCTCCCTTAATGCCTTGGGTATCAATAGTCCAAGCCGCTTTCATTGTCAGTAATCTTGCTTGCTCTATTGCCATACGAGCATTGGCGACAATGTCTCTATTTCCGCCTAAATCAATCAGTGGTTTACCAAAAGCAGTACGAGATAATCCTCGGGTGATCAGTAACTCTAACGCGCGCTCTGCTGCGCCAATAGTGCGCATGGCATGATGAATTCTGCCTGGACCTAAACGTCCTTGCGCTATTTCAAACCCTCGCCCTGCGCCTGCAATAATAGCGCTTTTAGGCAAGCGAACATTAGTAAAGCTCACCTCGCCATGTCCGTAGGGTTCATGTAATTCGCCAAATACAGGTAATAAACGCTCAACCTTAATGCCAGGGGTATTTTTAGGGACTAACACCATAGAATGTTGTTGATGACGTGGCGCATCAGGGCAACTTAAGCCCATAAATATGATCATCTCGCAGTGCGGATGACCAATACCGGTGCTCCACCATTTTGTGCCATTAAGCACGACTTCATCACCATCAACAATAGCCGTTGCTGCCATATTAGTAGCATCACTTGAGGCAACATCAGGCTCAGTCATGCAAAACGCTGATCGTATTTCACCACTGAGTAATTTAGGTAACCACTGTGCTTTTTGTTCATCAGAGCCGTAATGAATTAATACTTCCATATTACCTGTATCGGGAGCATTACAATTAAAAACTTCTGGTGCAAGAAAGCTACGCCCCATTTGTTCTGCTAATGGAGCATACTCTTCATTACTAAGCCCAACACCATAAGGCGCTATGGGCATAAAAAGGTTCCACAATCCTTGTGCTTTAGCTTTAGCTTTTAACTCTTCAACAATGGGTGGAATATAGCATTGACCTGTATTCGCTTTAATATCCGCAAAGTAAGCTTCTTCTATGGGCTGAATCTCTTGCTCCATAAAGGTTTTTACCCGGTTTAAATAATCTTGTGATCGTTCAGTTAAGCTAAAGTCCATAAAATTCTCAATCATAATTATGTTATTGATTGATGCTAGCGCCAAGCAATTAATTAAACAAATGAATAGATTGCATAGTTAGTTATTCATATAGATAATAGTTAATTAAACGATGGGCGAATTAAAGAAGCATTATGAAAATTGATTTAAATCTATTTACTGTGTTTGATGCTATCTACCGAGAAGGTAATATTACCGCAGCGGCTAAATATTTAAACTTATCTCAACCAGCAGTAAGTCACGCGCTGGCACGGTTAAGGGAGAGTTTTGATGATCCGCTATTTTGCCGTCAAGGTAATAAAATGCAGCCAACCCCTGTTGCTAACAATGTAATTGGCGATGTACAAGCAGCGTTGCAGCAATTGCAAACCACTTTAGCGAAATCAAAACAATTTGATGCTAGTACTAGCAATAAACATTGTGCTATCTCGTTGCATTCATCTCTTGAAGCCCTTTATTTACCCAGTTTAATGAACAGAGTTGCAGAGCAAGCGCCATTAATGACATTAGCTTGTACTCGTGTAAAGCGCACCGAACTAGAAAGCAAGCTAGCCAGTGGCGACATCGCCTTAGCGGTTGACGTTTTATTACCTGTCAGTAGTAGCGTAAAACACACTTGTTTAGCCAAAGATGAACTCGTGGTGGTTGCCGCAAAAAATAACAATATTGGCAGTATACTAAATAAAGAAACTTACTTGGCTCACCAACACTTGTTAGTTTCTTCTCGCTTTTCAGGTCCTGGTATTGAAGATTTTGAACTAGGGCGACTTGGCTTACAACGTAAAGTAGCACTGCGCTGTCAGCATTTTTTCTCCGCTTGTCGCATTGTTGCAAACAATGATATGTTATTAACATTGCCTAAATCCTCAGCAACACTGTTTAGCAAGATATTACCGCTTGATATTTACCCTTTACCAGTGCCGTTACCTGATATAGATGTGCATTTGTACTGGCATGAAAATGTCGATAAAGAGCCTGCAAATAAGTGGCTTAGAAATAAAATGCTTTTAGTCGCCAATGAAAAGTAATATGAATAGGTAAAGCTAATTAGTGCATAATGGTGATAATACTAAAATTTTCTACGCCATACTTATAAGAGGATGAATACCATGAAAAAAATACTATTAACAGTTATCTTTTTACTGTTTTCTCATTCAGCATTAGCAGATGATGCGACAAATGCTGTTGCCAATTTTAAAAAATCATCTCAAGTTAAAAAGTTTTTCGACAATGCTTATGGTTATGCCATTTTTCCAAATGTTGGCAAAGGGGGCTTTGGTATCGGCGGCTCATACGGTGAGGGTAGCGTTTATAAACAAGGCAGAAAAACCGGCACCGCCACCCTGACGCAAGTTACCATTGGCTTTCAACTTGGTGGCCAAGCCTTTAGTGAGATTATATTCTTTAAAACTAAAGCCGCTTATAATACTTTCACCAAGGGTAATTTTGAGTTTAGCGCCCAAGCTTCTGCTGTTGTCATTAATGCTAGTGCCAATGCCCAAACAAGCACTACCGGCTCTTCTGCGGGCGCTTCAACTAATCCTGATAAAAACCAGCAACAAGGTATTTATCAAAATGGCATGGCCACATTCACCTACATTAAAGGTGGCTTAATGTATGAAGCAGCGTTAGGTGGGCAAAAATTTACATTTAAAGAAATTGGCAAGAAAGATTAGAAATATAAATTCTAATTGAAAGAATTTTTAATGAGAAATAAAATTTGAACTCCATAATTACAGCTTAATCACTCAAAATTGCAGAGCACAATTGAATGCTTTGGTGTTGAAATTGAGCCTTTTCTATCAACTTCAGAAGGTTACAACTAACTGGAAAATAATATCGATTAAAAATGTATTTTTATTTTTTTTCATTCGTCCAATGAACATCGAATATTTGATTAAAATAATGAATAAATTTTTCTCTGTCCTCACTTAAAACCTTTCGGTATTGAGTATCAAAAAACACAACACTTCGGTACAGCTTTTCAAGGTACTGATTAAGATCATTAATAAACTCTGTATTCAAAGCTGATTTATTACACATCATATAACCTATAATGTAATCGCTTGCACCTGATAGATTATAAGAATAAAGCTTGGTTGCTGATGATTGTGGCCAAAATCTCTTCTTTTCTGAGGGGTACTCGATGAGTAAGTTAAATCTTTTCTTTGATAGTTGTCTGAAAATCGTACTTAAATTTGATGGGACTGATACAATTTTAGCCTGGCTGTCTTCTCTGAGGATTTGATCTAAATTCGAGCCATAACTACGTCCATTCACTGTACCAAGAAGTAACTTACTATCGCTTCGCAGTAATTCATCCAATTTAACAGGAGAAGTAGTATTAAGTTTTTCTGTACTATAAAGCTGCAAGCCTAAATATAAAGATATGGGCTTACTGGAAATAAGATGTTTCTCTTTCTTCCGTTTTAATCAAATCCGTAAAACAAACATTATTTTTTCGAGTATATCGATATATTTCAGAAATATCCTTTAGCGTTTTATGTTCAAATTCATAACCATCAAGTCCATCAAAAAGAAAGCGTAACGTTTGCCTATTATTGGTATTCTCAGAGTTGTGACGTGGTTTAATGGATTCGACTACCCCAGTTAAGAGATAATAATCTTAATTGGAGATCGAAAATGACTAAACGTAAAAAATATTCAAAAGAATTTAAACTTGATGCCATTGCTTTGGTAAAA
>Ga0316205_10002049_pt1 | contig 22344 bp, 27 predicted proteins | sample 3monthpyrite_MG_FD_204941 | JGI IMG/M metagenome (GOLD analysis project Ga0316205, IMG submission 204941) | Microbial mat bacterial communities from mineral coupon in-situ incubated in ocean water Damariscotta River, Maine, United States -... | ecosystem: Environmental > Aquatic > Marine >... | reverse complement strand
CGCGCACCGTAATCTGATGCACCGCATCCCGCTTGAACTCGTCGCTGTAATTGCTTGTCCCCATGACGGCCTCCTAGCCTCAAAGTTAGGGGGCAAAGCGTCTACAAATCTAGGGGCACCTCACTGGGCGGATCCCAGGAGGTCGAAAACGGGACGGAGACGGCTTCCGGGGTCGTGATTTTGATGCAATTGATGTCGAGATCGGGGTCGAACCCGGCAGCATCGGTGCTGATACGGCCCTCGACGCCTGCAAGATCAGTGGCCTGGTGTCCGAGATGCAGGATGTAGCTCATGGGAGTACCTCGATGTAGAGAGCCGCCGATGCGGCCGTGATACGGGGCGCGCCGCCCCATTCGGTGAACATGTCGACGCCCGGCACCGTCAGACGCGCATCGCTGCCAATGCCGATCCAGAGCGCTGTTTGGGCAACGGTCAGGCGCGCGTCGGCCCCGATCTCGGTCCAGACGGAGACCTCGGCCACCTTGATGCCGTCCGGCATGAAGAGCCGGATCGAGCGGGCAGCCCGAGCCTCATAGCTGATGGTGCCGGTCGCACGCCGCGCCTGCACCCGGACCTCGAAATGCTTCGTACCCGTGGGCGCTGCGAGAATCGGCACATCCTCCTTGGTCAGCGTGATGCTGTTGGCACCGCCCACGTCGATCACGGCGGCGGGTGGCTCGAGAGGGGCATCGGTGTCCGGTTCGACCCAGCGAATTTCCAAGGCGTAGGTGACGCCCGGTTCCGGTCCGATGTCGGCCGCGTCATAGGCATCGAATATGCTGCTGGTCTGGGTGAGCCGGTCGCGATGGGACCAGGTCAGAAGGACCGGCCCGAGGTTCAGGACGTTCGGGTTGACGACCGACACGCCATTGCCGCGCAGATCCCCGGGCGGCAGCGGACGGATCGCACGGCTGGCCAACGTCACCGCATCCTCGGGCGCCTGCGCCAGCGGCAATGTCCCGAAGCCGGTCTCGGGCAGCATCTTGATCGTCACCGTTTCTCCGGCGGCAGAGCTTGCCTCCGACGCATTCGCCAGCTGCTGCCAGCAGATCACCGGCGTACCCGCGGGATGGGCCTGCGGAACGGTGTCAAGACAGCCGCGCCCGACGGTCAGCGCCGTCGTACTCACCCCGTCGATCCGGACCAGTTCGGCACCGATCGCGGCCAGCGTGCCGATGGATACGTCCCCGAGCCCGGTCCAGCTGCCGACGGTCAATATCCGTTCTTCGGGATCGTCGCTGACGTCCGAGACAAGCAGCGCCGTCGGCACGAACTCGACCGCCTCTTGGAGCGTGTAGCCCGCCCCGCTGTCGCTCCAGACCTGCGCGGAGAGCGCATCGGCCGAGGGACGTTCCCCCGCCGCGACGATCGCGCCCGCACCGGGATCCTCCTCGAGGAGCGCGTCGGCCTGCGTGTGCCCCAGTTCCTGGACGAGCAACCAGTATGGCGCTTCTGCCACCCAGCGACGGGTCAGCGGTTTGGGCGGCAGGATCAGGCTACCCGGATCTCCGCTTTCGCCGCCGACCAACGCGGTCTCACCAAGGGCAAAGACGTCCTCGGCGATCTTGAGGCGCACGCCATTGGCGCGCCCGTCCCCGTGATCGATCTCGACGATACGCACCACGACGCCCTGCAGCCCGCGCCGGGGATTTGAAAGCGCGATCACGTCGCCCGGATCGAGATTGGCCCCAACCCGGGAAACGGTGATCTCGCCAGAGAGGATCGGTGCGGAGAGCGCCCGCAGGTCGCGTTCGGCGACCCGCACGGCTAGGGACTCAAAGCGAATGCCCGGGAAATCGACCGTCGCGCTGACCACCTGACCGAGGTCCTGAACGAGCGCGGTATCGGTCACGCTCACCGATCCGGTCTGGTCGGTACGTGCGTCGGAGAACTTCGCCGTGATAGAGTTCACCAGATCTGCGGCCTCGCGACGGCCCAACTCACCCCAGTCGACGACATTGATCTCATCGAAGACCGGCAGGGTCTCGGGATCATAATCGGCGCGGATCAGACGCAATTCCCAGCGACCCGAACGGCGATCGACATAGAGATAGGCGTCGATGTGCTTCAGCACGTCGGCGATGAAGTCCTCAATGGTCGATTCCCGCTGCCAGAGCAGCGACAACCCGAAGCCCTCAGAGAAAAGAGCGTCCGCGGCGACAGCGAAGCTGGGCCCGATGTCCGAAAACGTGTGCCCGAGACCCCAATCCCCGTTGGTCAGACACTCCCGGATGATATGGGCCGGGTTCATGTCGGGGCCTCGCCCGAAGGCCGCTCGGAGCGAGGCCACCAGCGCGTCCGGGTCGCCCGGAGGCACGACCGGCACGCCATCGACGGGCGTGTTGTCGATCTGTGCCGTGGCACTCGTGTCCGAAAGTGCGATGTTGAAGGCGAAGACATCGACCTCGGAGATGCCGGACAGCGTTGCGATGGCGGTCTGCAGGGTCGAGGCCGGGCTCGGTTCACCGTCGGTGACGAAAATCAGGATGCGGCGTTTACCGCCCGATCCGTTGAAAAACGCCCCCGCCTGGCTGACGGCGACGCCGAAATCCGTCCCGCCGCTCACCGAGCTAGAGAGCGCATCGACCCAGTCCTTGAGCTCCCCGTAGGCTGTGGCATCGGCGTCGCGCCGCAGGATCGTACCGGAAACGGTGGAGTTCCAGGTGACGATCTGGATGTCGTTAGGCTCAAGGGCGTTCTCGCCGATCTCTTCGACCAGACGCGAGACGGCAGCGATTTGCGCCGCCATGCGCGATCCCGACATCGAGCCCGAAGCGTCCATGGCGATGTAGATCGCGGCATCCCCGATCCGCACTTCCGGTACGATCTGCGCCTTTTCAGGATACCATTGCGGACCGCCATCCTCCGCCTTCAGGATCCGCGTCAGGCGAACCGACCATGGCTTGAGATAGGGGTTGAGGCCGAGGAACGCCTGCCGCAACACCAGCGAACAGATCCCACGATAGCCGGGCACATCGGCCCCGGCATTGGCGGCGAGATAGTCGTTCTGCGCCTGGCTTGGCGCGCCCATCAGCACATCGATGTCGCCGACGATGCCGCCTTCGCGTTTCTCGCCGCCGAAGAGATCGGGCTTGTTGATCCGGATGCGTCCGCCCGCAGCGCCGCCGTTGAGGCTTGGCACACTGGCAGCATCCGACACCGCCACCGATTGGGCCGTGAAGGCCGTGGCCGCAGGCTCGACGAGCCAGGTGGTGATGCCAGTGCCCCCATCATAGCTCACCGCCTGCACGGTCACAGTGCGGGTTGTGTTGTCCGTCAGAAGCTGCAGATCATAGCTCTGGCCGAGCCGGATGCCGGTGAGCGTGCCCGGGAACCGGACCTCGGCCACGCTGTCGCCCTCTGCCGCCGCGGTAGCAGACATGCCCGTGACCGTGCCATAGCTTGCCAATGCGCCGACGCCGGTTCCTTGCGACGTGCTCTGGCCCGTTCCGATCGACCAGGCGGTACGGTCATCGACCCTGATCTCGCGGATCGCATCCACAGGTCCGTGGCAAAGCGCCAGATGCGCCCCGAGCGAATAGCGGTAGCCAACGGTTTGCGACTTCGAACGACCGCCCACCCTACGTCTCGCTCGCGGTAAGCGCCGCCCGCTTCTCAGCCTCCGCGATCACACGAAATGCCAGGGCGTCGCCAGTCGCGGCGAGCACTTCGGCTGAAAGCCCGTCTGCAAGGAAGGCCTGCCAGTCGAGGCCATGGCGGCGGAACCACGGCCGCGCGCCCTGAAAGCAAAGCCTGGAGGCGCGCAGGTCCTGCACCGTGACGATCAGATCTTCGCTCATTTCTTGCCGCCCTTCTTGCGGATCGGATCGACCTTCAGATCCCCGGCCCAGACCACATTCGGGCCACGCAGCAGCATGGTGCCGAACACAACCGGAATCGGACGGCCTTCCTCGGCTGTCGGAAGGTCGAAATCATCAAGCCCGGCGGCTTTCGGGGCTTCGAGTTTCGGTTTGGGCGAAAGCGCATAGGAGATCGCCGTCAGCACGAGGCTGGCGACGATCTGGACGACGAAGTTCCAGACCATGATGGGTTCTCAGATGTGGGTCAGACGATGCTGGTGCCGCCAAACGGATTGCGGCCGGGAATGTCGGGAAAGCCGCCGAAGTTCAGGAGATTGCCGAACTTGGCCTTGCAGGTGTCACGGCGCAGATCACAGCCGGGCGCGATCTCGACGAGCGCCAGGCTTTCCGGATCATCAATGGCCGTCTCCAAATCGGGCATCCGGCCAGAGAGCGTCAGTGCGTCCCCGACATGCCCTGTGATGAACCCCAGGATACCCGCGTGGCGCAGCACGCCACCTCGGAACCAGCCGTTCGGCAGCAGCGCGGCTTCAGGCACGGTGATCGTCAGGCCCTGATGCGCGCTGGCCGTGCCCCCGACGAAAAATGTCTCGATGTCGAGACGGCAGCCCCGAGAATAGAGCGCATGACGACAAAGCCGCTGGTATTTGGCGCGCACCCCCTCGCGGCGCATCGATGTGAAGAGGGATTCACAGCGTAGGGTGATGCGTCGGCCTTCCACCCGAGCCGAGACAATGCGGCCTTTCCAATGCGCGACCACCTCCGTTGGCACCTGTTCATGCCCCCGGAAGATGGTGAGTGTCGTGAGCGCCCGGCCGCGGGGTCCGAGATAACGGCGGGCGAAGGGATCGGAGAGCGGAAAGGAGACGCTGAGATCGACCCGCCTTGGGTCGCTGCTCTGGACGACGGACCCATGGCTGACGGGGGATGGGTCCCAGATCAGATCCTCGGTCTCGTTGGCGATGGCCCCTGCGGGCGAGGTCCAGGCGGTGGCTCTGCTGGTGAAGCGCCAAACCTGATCGCCCTCTGCAAAGAGATACAGGAAATACGGCCGCCCTTCGGCGGTCGAGGTCTCGGCAAGATCATAGGTCATGCGGGCACAGTGGTCATACTGGGATCTCGATCAGGCTTGCGGCGAATTCTGTGCGGGTCGCGAAATGCTCAAGTTCGATCCGGTCGGTATCGAGCCGGACCTTGGTGAGCAGATGGATCGGTGTTGTGATTGGAACGCTCTTCCCCGGTGCCGCGATGGTCAGCCGAATACCGAGCGCGTCATAGGCGGCAGCGGTGATCTCGCGGAATACCGGGCCCGAGGCGATATCGAACATCACATGCCGACCGATCCAGACGCCGGGATCGACGGTGGTCGCGACGATCACGGAGGTGGCCGAGGACGTGACCGGTGCCTGCAGGACCAGTTCCCGTCCCCAGGTCGGAAGCCAGAAAGCACGTTGTCGGCCGCGCAGGGAATGCAGCCAGCGGCGGCGCATCCAGCGGGCCGCACCCCGGTCCATGAATGTGATGGTCGACCGGCGCTGGACATGGGTCAGAATGGGTTCGATCACGATGGGACCGAACCCGTTGTCGATGTATTCGACGAATTGCGCGATACTCTCTGCCAGCGGTTGGCGCAGAACGGCCGGATCGGTCAGCACATCCAGACCCAGATGGGTCGGATAACTGCTGGCGGACAGATTGGTCCCGTCTTGTAGGGTGAAACTCGCCGTGACCGTTCCCAGCCCCTGGCGGCGTCGGTCGATCTCGAGGGGCCGCGTCAGGATCCCGATGCCCACCGGGGCCACAATCGGATGCACAAGGCTCACGCCCGCAGGCGCGGCCAGCTCCAGCCGGTCCGACAGGACAGCGCTGACCTCGACGAGATGTGCCTCACCGCCATCGGCTGCGATGACGGCCTGTCCCGGTGCTTCGAACGCTCCCTCGCTGGTGTCGACGAATACAGTTATGTCGGCGGCATCAACCGGCACAGTGGACGGGCGCGCAAGATACCAGAGCGGCACCGTCCAGGTATCGACCAACCCGGCCCGGGCAACCTCGGCCGCGCGCGCGAGGTCACTGGCATTGAGGAGATGCGAGACCGTCAGGATCGACCGTGGCACAGTGCGCAGCGCGATCCGCTGTTCGGCCGCCTCGGTGATCAGGGTGTCGGTGTTCCATTCCAGCACTTCAGTGACCCGTTGGCGCACAGCGAAGGGCCAGAGCCTAAGCATCGAGGCCTCCCCGGTTACGCCGGATCACGTTGACGATCAGCCGCTCGCCCGCAGGTGTTGCCAGATAATCACCAACAATCGAAGGATCGAGCACGTTGACGATGCGGGTCGCAGACTGCGCGGCCTGGCCTTCGCCACTCGCCTCAACCCCAAGCCGACCGCCCCGCCCACGCCGCAGCGGCAGGATGGCCTCCGGGCCTGCCTCACCCATCAGCCCGATCCCGCGCGCAAAGGGAAACACGGTCGGGCGCGAAACCACGCCACCGTTGGCAAAGGCTGTGATTTCGCCTGCCTGCCCAAAGGCACCGCCCCTCGCAAAGGTACCGCCCATGCCGAACAGTCCGCCGAGGGCGCTAGAGAGCCAGCCAAAGAGGCCGCCGCCACCGCCGCCCGACCCGGACAGAGCCCGGAAAAGTGCGTCCTCGATCGGTTTGAAGGCGGTCTCGATCAGCCTGTTGGCAAGGTTTTGGGCGATCCTGGATATCGCGCTCGCGAAGGTTTGCCAGCTGAGTTCGCCCGACTTCAGCGCGTCCTTGATCGGCCCAGTGATGTCATCCGCCAATCCCCGCGCGATCTCTTGTGTGCGCTCAACGGCAGCACGGGCCGCGTCCCAGGACTGGCGCGCGACATCAGCAGCGCTCTGCAGCGCCCCTCCGGCACGACCAGCCGCGGCCGCTGTTTCATCAAGCGCGGCTGCCGGGCCACCGGTTTCATCGTCGGCCAAAGCAGCGTCGAAGCGATCCGCAGCTACCGTGGCTCCGTCAAGCGAGGTCTCTGCCTCGGTCCCGGCAGCACGCATCGCCGTGCGCAAAGCCTCCATAGCTTCGAGTGGCTGCAGTGCCCCTTCTGCGAGCGCTGCGGCGCTCTGCCTCCAGGCCTCGGCTGAGGCGGCAGCATCGGTAGCTGCGCCCGAAAGACCCAGATCTGGTACGGCCAGCGGGTTGTCGGCGAACGCACCGGCAAAGGCATCCTGCGCTGCGTTGGCCGCCTGGGTCGCAGCGCCCGCAAAGCGGTTCTCAAGCTGTCCCAGATCGAGATCGGCGATCAGGCCGATCCGCCGCTCCACACCGAGCGCTTCAAGCCCGGCATTCACGCCCCCGATGAAGCCATTTATTCGCGAGACGACGCCGTTCAGCATCGCCTCGACGCCCTCGATCAGGCTATTCGCCGCCTGAAACGTGAGATCACCGATGGCGGCAGGCAAAAGCCCCCAGACAGCCTTGATCGCCTCGAACGCGCCCTCAAAACTGTTCACGGCCGCATTGGCAAAACCGACGACCCCCTCGAGCGCGCCTTGCATCGCGGTGGCGGAGGCGGCCTGTACATCGGCAAATGCGGCCATCGCAGAGGCCGCAAAGCTGCCAGCCCCCATCTTGATGCGCTCCCAGACCTCGCTCACGAGGCTGCCCAGCAGCGCCATGGCGTTTCCGAAGCCACCTGCTCCGGAGACAAGCTGGCCGAATTGGTAGATCAGTTCACCCGCGCCGACGATGAGCGCCCCGATCCCGGTTCGGATCAATGCGCCACGCATCACGACCAACGCGGTCGCCAGGCCGCGTACGGAAATCGCCGCAGCTACCATTCCGGCCACCCAACGCCCGGCCAGGAGGGCCGCGAACGTACCGGCGTAGGTGGTCAGACGGCCGATGTTGTCGAAGAGCCCCCGGATCGCAATCCCAAGCGGCCCGGTGCGACTAGCCACGGCCGCCATGGCATTCGCTACCGCTTCAAGCGCGGGGGCTGCAGCAACCGCCAGCTGGTTCGACAGACCGCGCCAGACGAGGCCAAGGCGCGAGATCGCATCATTGGTGCGTTCGATCTGGTCGGCATCCTGCTCGGAAACAACCACACCAAATGCCAGAACATCCTCGGTCGCCTGGCGCAGCGTCGCGGTGTCGATCCGCGACATAGCGATCGAGCCCTCTTCGCCAAAGAGCTGACCCGCGACGGCCGCGCGCTCGGCGACCGGGACAAACTCCTCGATGGCCGCGTTGATCGCCCCCACCCGCTGATCCAACGGCAGGGCAATCAAGTCGGTGGCAGACAGTCCCAGCCTCTCCAGCGCGTCGGCGGCGGGGCCAGACCCGGCAGCCGCTTGGCTCAGCCGTCGCGTCAGATCCTTGGTCGCCTGTTCGATGCCGGACATGGAGACACCAGCCAGCTCACCCGCACGTTCGAGGGTCTGGATCGAGGCGACCGTCGTGCCAAGCGACTGCGCGAGCTTGGCCTGCGCGTCGACGGTTTGAAGCCCGGAGCGAACCATGGCTACGCCAGCAGCCGCAGCGGCGGCCACGGCGGCAGCGGCAGCCACCGCAACACGGCGGGAAAACGCCGCGAGCCTTGTATTGGCCGCCTCCATCTCCCGGCTGAGCCGTCCGAAGCCGCGCGACCCGGCCTCGCCCACACCCTCCAGCTCAGCGCGCACCTGTCGGCCGCCCACCGCGGCAAGTCGGACGGAAACGCGCTTTTCAGCCATTGGAATGATCCATCTGTTCGTTGAATTTAGTCACCATCACCGCTTCGATGACAGGCAGCAGTTCAGCCATGGCCAGAGGCGGGATGCCGAGGGCGTCACCGAGTGACAGTGCCGCCGACATGTCCCAACCAATCACCGCGCCCGGCAGCACACGCAGCTGACCACCGAGACGGCCGACGAGGTCCCAGACCTGCCAGCCTTCAAAGGTGGCGGGTCGGTTCAGCCGCGCCGGGCAGTCTTCGCACGCCGCTTGGCAGGCTTGGCAGTATCGGTCGCCCCCGCCGAAGGACCATTCGGCAAGGGCGTTGAGACGTTTTTTTCCTGTTCCAGCAGCAAGCCTTTGGAGACGTAGGTCAGCTGGAAGGCCTCGAATATCGGCCAGATGTCCAGGAGCGCGTCGATGGCCTCCGGGTTCGGCTCGATTGCGTTGCCATCCGCATCACCGATACCCTCCCATGCAAGCACGGCCCGCCGCGCCAGCGCCTTGGCGAAGGCGACGGCCCGTTCCTCGTCCGAGGCGTCCTCGGGCACGGCTTCCACAGCCGGGTCGCTGCGCGTTGCGACCATCAGGGCCGTGGTCAGCGGGCGAAGTTGCACCCGCACGCCGGTCGCAAGGTCGTGCCAGTGCGGTGTATTTGTCAGATCGAGCGTCAGCATCAATATACCTCGATGTCATTGATCAGGGTGGCAGTGCACATCCAGCCAACCGTGCTGTCGCGTGCCGCCTGCCAGTCGAAAGTCGCCTGAACACCCTGCGGTCCGGAAATCTCGATCCGGGGGCGCGGCAGGTAGACGGCGTGCACGGTGAAGGTGAAGCTCTCGCCAGAGGGCAGCACATAGGCAAACTCGAGCTCGCAGGGATCGCCGTTGATCGCCTGTGTCACTAGCGTCTGGTCAGCGAAGCGCACTTCGATTGAGCCGGTCAGCGCGGCGATAGAGGGGTCGGCCCCATCAATGCGGCCGTCCGAACGGATAGTTTCGATCCGGTCGAGGTTGTTGGCGTAGGTGATGTCGGCTGAAACCACATTGCCGAGGGCGGAGCCATTCCGCGTGATCGCCCCGTTGAAGTGGCCGAAGCGCTTCAGGTCCAGCGCTGCTGGCGTGCCCGCATTCGTCGTCGTGCCCACAGTCTCGCCCTGCGCCACCAGCCGGGCCGTGGCGGTCAGCAGACCAGAGCGCTGCATTTGCCAGTTGATCTGGTCGAGCACGCATCCGGAATACATCGCGTAGCGCGGCACCTCTGGCATGCCGGTCTCGATCGACATGCTGGGCAGCGTCCATGACCCCGACTGAAACTCGTGCTTCCAGGGACCGGTGCCGGTCGTGGTTGGATCGCCAAAACCCGCCTTCAGCCAGAAGCCGAACGCCTCGGCATCGAGCGGCACGACAACATCGCCATCGGCCGTCACCGCATCCTTGATCGGCGCCAGCGGATCGCGGCCATAACCCAGCAGTTCGGAATTGAGCAGCGGCTGCTCCGCGCCAAGCGAGGTGCTGGCGAAGGGCATTTTGGTGAAGCCGCCCACGGGCGGCGTTCCATAGGTCGTCTCGAACGCAAGCGCCATCTGCGCCCGCGCCCCTTGGGCTCGTGCCATCGTGTTCTCCTCGGGTTGTCGGGGTCAGGCCAGCGGGTCGGCCGTTGAATAATGCAGCACAACCAGAATGACGGCTGCCTTCAGACTGGCCGCGCCTTCGACGGGCAGATCGACCGGACGCGGTGCCTCAGCCTCGACCCAGTCGCAGAGGCCGCCAAGTGTGCGGTCAGCGGCAAGTGCCATGCCGATACTGCCGGTCAAAGTGTCGAATGCCGCGTCACGCCCAGTGCCTTGCACGACTGCTTCGATCTCGGCGCGGTGCTGGTAGTGGTAGGCAAGCGGTGACAGCGTCACCTCGGGCTCCCCCGGCTCGCCGTCGCGCAGGATCAGCAAGCCTTCGGCCGGAACCCGTTCGGGCAGTACCTCACCGCGCAGAGCGGTGGCCGCCAGCGCCGAGAGCCGCGCGTATAGCGCGGTGAGGATGGTTTCGCGGGAGGTGGGCATATTCGGCTACAGCCAAGCCGGAGACCATCTGGTCTGGCCCGGCCCGTGAAGTCCAGACCTAATGTTTGACATATCATTTATCATATTCTAGGTACCCTTTATACCATTCCGGATATGCATCCATGATTACAGCTGCCCAAATGCGCGCCGCGCGCGCACTTCTCGGCATCGACCAAAAGACCCTGGCCGAACTATCCGGCCTGTCCGTCCCTACGATCCAGCGCATGGAGGCCAGTTCCGGCAACGTGCGCGGAGTGGTGGACAGTCTGACCAAGGTGATCGATGCGCTCGACCTGGCGGGTGTGGATTTGATCGGCGACGGAGCCAACAGCCCGGCGGGCGGGCGCGGCGTGCGGCTGAAGTCCAACATCACGAAACCATCAACCAAACAACTGACATCCGCGACGGCGACCGCCGACAAATAGCCGACGATCCCGCCGCCCCCTTGACCAAGGTGCGGCCCAGAAATGAGAGACACGACCTTACGGAACGGCGATGCGCCCAGTTTCGCCGAACTCCACACACCCAAGCTCGTGACCGTTCTGCGCGAGGGCTACGGCCTGCCGCAGTTCCGCGCCGATGCCATCGCCGGGCTTACGGTCGCCATCGTCGCGCTGCCACTGTCGATGGCGATCGCCATCGCCTCGGGCGCGACTCCGGCGCAGGGTCTCTACACTGCGATCGTCGGAGGCTTTTTCGTTTCACTGCTTGGAGGGTCGCGATTTCAGGTCGGCGGCCCTGCGGGCGCTTTCATCGTTCTTGTGGCAGCGACCGTGGCCCAGCACGGAATGGACGGGCTGATCCTTGCCACGTTCCTGTCCGGGCTCATGCTGGCCACCGCGGGCTTCTTGCGGTTGGGCACGTTCATCAAATTCATCCCGTTTCCTGTTACCGTCGGCTTTACAGCCGGGATTGCCGTCATCATCTTCGCAAGCCAGATCAAGGAACTCTTCGGGCTGGCGCTTGATCAAGAGCCGGGCGCGCTACTTGAAAAGATCCCGGTCCTGTGGGCGGCCCGCGCCAGTCTCACGCCTGACGCTCTGGAGGTTTCGGTTGCGACCGTCGCCGTCATCCTCGGGCTGCGCAAGCTGCGGCCGCACTGGCCGGGGATGCTGATTGCAGTGGCCTTGGCGGCGGCGGCAACGGCCCTGATGGAACTGCCCGTCCAGACGATTGGCACCAAATTCGGCGGCATTCCGTCCACCCTGCCTCTGCCGGGCCTGCCGGACCTGTCGCTGGACAAGATCACGGCCGTTCTCCCGGCGGCCATCTCGTTCACCCTGCTGGGTTCAATTGAGTCGCTTCTGTCGGCTGTCGTGGCCGATGGCATGACCGGACGTCGGCATCGTTCGAACTGCGAACTGGTCGCGCAGGGCGCAGCCAACGTCGGATCGTCGCTGTTTGGCGGGTTCTGCGTCACCGGCACCATCGCGCGGACCGCCACCAATGTCCGTTCGGGCGCTCATGGACCTATCGCCGGAATGCTACACGCGGTTTTCCTCCTACTCTTCATGCTGATCGCGGCACCGCTGGCAGCCTACATTCCGCTGGCTGCGCTGGCTGGTGTGCTGGCGGTCGTGGCGTGGAACATGATCGAGAAACCTGCCATTGCGATCCTGATCCGGTCCGGGTGGGGCGAGGCAACCGTGCTGGGCGCAACCTTCTTCCTGACAGTCTTCCGCGATCTTACAGAGGCCATCGTGGTGGGGTTTGCGCTTGGCTCAGTGCTGTTCATCCAGCGCATGAGCCGCGCCACGGCGGTCACCACGGACGCCCCCTTGGTCGCGCGCGATATGGCGGATGATCCGGCCGCTCGGGCACCCTACAGGGAGGAGACCGCCGCGAACCCCGATATAGTGATCTATCGTATTACCGGTGCGCTGTTCTTCGGTGCCACCGCCTCGATCGGATCGGTGCTTGACCGCATCCAGGACAACCACAAGGCTCTCGTCGTCGATTTCTCGGACGTTCCGTTCCTCGACTCTACTGGTGCCAATATGATCGAGGGGCTGGCGCACAAGGCGCAAAAGCAGGGCGTCGCGCTCTGGCTCACCGGCGCCAGGCGCGACATTCAGCGGGTGTTCGTCACCCACGGCCTGAAGCGTCCACTGGTTCATTATTCCGCCTCGGTGGACGAGGCGCTGATACGGGTGCGTAATGGCGCCGACGGTGATCAGGAGGCCGCCTGATGCCCGGTACCGTCAGGGACAAACGTCGACCACAGCGCTGCCGGAACGGCCCGGCTGAAGCGCGCAGGCGCTTCGTCCTCGACGCGCTCGAACGTCCGCGGACGCAGGCGGAACTGCGCGACGCGTTGGGCATGAGCAACAGCGGAATCCTGCACCTTCTGCGCCGTATGGAGCGCGACGGATTGGTGCGACCCGCCGAACGGGTGTGCTGCACCCGGATCTGGGAACGGGCGAAAGATCGCGGTTGAACCGACCCCATGGACGCGCAGCGCACATTGCCGGTTGATCCAGCCCACCTTCCATCCGGTTGGAACGAAGTGCTCGCGCGAGCCGCGCGCACAGAGGGAACGGGTCTCGATCTCGCGAGCCTCGGAGATGCCGCCGCAGACATCGAGCCGGTTGCAGAGCGGCTGGCCGATCTCGGCCTGCTTCGTGTAACGCGCGCCGGCCACTACGAGATCACGCCCATGGGCCGGGAGGTGATGACGGTCCGGATCGGGGAGGAACACGGACGCCGGAACGGCAGGGCGAACGCATCTCGCATATTTTTCTTGGCGTTTCTCGTAGTGTCGCTCGGGCTGTTCGCACGGCTCATTTGGGGTTGACGAGCCTCATCATCGCTAACTCCTCCCCGCCACCCAATTCGCCACGATCAGCCCCGGCATGCTGTCCAATGCCCGGTCTGCATCCCGCGCGAGACTTAACCGCTTCGGCAGCTTCACCTGTGGCACCAGAAGAAAGATCGGCGCAGTGACTTTGCCGCGCCCGGTCTTCGAGCGCGACACCACTGCTTGACCCTTCGTGTTCAACCGTCCCTCCGCCACCAGCAGGCTCGGACCCGTCCGGCGATAGACGAAGTGCAGGCGCAGCCCACGACGGCGTTCCCATTCGCCGGGGGTGATCCGGCCGCCACGTGTGGATTTACCTGCGGCTGGCAGCGGGATTGCCAGCCAGAACCCGTCCTTCGAGCGGATCAGCGGCCCTTTGTCGTGGGCTCCCACAATCACCGGTGCCTTGGACCAGACCAGCGCGGCGGCATCGAGGCTCTCGCCAGACCGCGGAAAGTTCCGGTTACGGATCGAGTTGGCAAGCCGTCGCCCGAGACCAGCGCCGGTGATCTGCAACCGCCACGTGGTCTTCAACCCGGTTCCAGCCTCGCGCATGGCGGCGGTCACCGCGCGTTCGCCCGCCGCCACCTCTGCGGCCATCATGGCCACGATGTCGGGGTCAATGTCGAGTTTCAGCCTCAAATTTCCAAAGACCTCATTTTCAGGTTACTATGTGCACTCATTTCAACTTCAGAACCGGGAGGAAAACGATGATTGATCGTGACGCGTATGTGGAGAAGGCCAAGGCGAATATCGACAAGTGGAACGCAGAGATCGACAAGATGCAGGCAAACGCCAAAGAAGCGCAGGCCGATGCGAAGATCGAATATGAGAAGCAGCTTACGGAAATGCGAAAGCAACGCGATGAGGCCGAGGCGAAGATGAAGGAGGCGCAGCAGGCATCGAACGCCGCCTGGGATGATATGAGCAAGGGTTTTCAAGCAGCTTGGGACAGCATCTCAGACTCGTTCCAAAGTGCGATGAAGCGGTTCAAGTGAGCTGATCCGCTGGCCGTCGGCGTTTCAGAACACCAGCAGCCTACGACGGCCGCAAGTCCACGGTCCAGACAAGCCGTTCGCGGTCACGGACGGGCTCGCCTTGGATGAGGAAGGCTTCACCATCGATTTCCAAGCGGTCGCCCGGACGCGGGTTGGACACTTCAGCGACGCGCAAGTCGACCCGGGTCGTTTCCGACCAGAGCCGCGCATCGCCGAAGTCGGTGATCGCGTCGGCACGCCGCGCGACGAGCCGCACCAGCACGGGCGCGCCACCCTCTGAAGTATAGACCGCCTCCCGACCGATGTTCTGATCTGTGAACAGCAAGTCGACGGCGGCCGCAAAGGCAGACATTACGTCCGCCGTGCCGAGCGCAGAACCTGCGGCCGGGTGCAGATCGGCAGCGGATTGCTCTCGATCTCGAGCCGCACCCATTCGTCACGGTCCCTATCGGGGATCGTGCGCGCGTAGAGCGGCAGGCCCAGAGTATTGACCGTTTCGAACGTGTCCGCAGGGGCATGGTAGATCTCGAAGAGGCCTTCCACCCCTTCGGGGTAGAAGAACGCCTTGTCGGTCGGCACGCCGAAGCCCGCCCCACCTCGGTAGCGACGGAAGGTGATGCCACCAAAGCTGACCTCGTCGGCAACCCGGCCGCGCAGATCGGCAGCAGCGGCGGTGTTGAGATAGGTCTCGCGCACCTCCTTATGGGCGATGAGATCGGCGAAGAAGGCTGAGCCGCATTCTGCGCGGACCTGTACGGCCCCGGCCGCGAGCCCGCCCATGCTGTCCTCCACGCTTTCGATCAGCGCCTGGCAGCGTTTGCGCAGCGCGCCCGAGCCAGGGGTCGCATTGTCGAGATCGAAGTCGATTTCGGTGGCGGGCGTAATGCCGAACTCGGTGAAGTAATTGATCACCGTGGCGCTGTCCTTGGGATCCTTCACGATGCCCTGAATGCCGTTCAGCAGGTGATATTCGAACGTCGCCTCCGCATCCTGGCGCAGACGGCCAAGCTTTCGGGCGACCTCGCTTTGCACCTGCTGGGTGGCGCTTTCCGAGCCGAAGTCACGAATGCCCTGGATTTCCGACGCCCAGAGCACGTCCTGCTTCTTGAACTGGCGGCAGACAAAGGCGCGCATGTCGCGACGCTCCGGCACCTGTTGCTCGGCGGCCGAGCCACGTTCGGAGAACGGGATCAGCGACAGCGTGCCGTCCCGGCTTTCGACCACGACGGTGCGCGAGCGCACGCCGCGCGGCGAGAACAGGCTGGCGCCCGATAGGATCGCGGGCTTGAAGGGGATGTTTTCCAGCGCGCGGGTGAGTTCGATGATGGTGAAGGCATCGCCTTCGAAGATATCCATGGTGGTCATGGGAATGCCTCCTTTGAGGGTTTGATCAGCGGACGAGAATGCCGACCGCCAGCAGCGCGGCATGGGCGGCGGTGATCTCGCCCTCGCTGGGGGTGCCCGCAAAAACGAGATCGTGGCGGTTGACGATGGCGGGGCCACGGACCAGCGCGACGGCTGGCACGTCGCCGCCCGCAGCGTCGGCCTTACCCCAGAGCACTGCCACTGCGGTTTCCGTGCCATCGACGGCGGCGGGATCATGGGCGGTATATTTGCCAGACGCGGTGATCTTGCCCAGCACGGTGCCCGGATCGAGCGTGGCAAACGCTGTTCCTGTGGCGACGGTGACGGTTTCGCGGGTGTAGTCGCGGAAGGCTTCCCAAACGAGGAAGCCTCCGGGATGCGTGGTCTCGGTGAGCGTGGTCACGTGGTTATCCTTTCAGTTTGAAGGTACGGGCGACGATCTCGCCCCAGGGGCGGACCGTCGTGGTCCGGCCGGGTTGTGCGTGATGGGCCGTGATTTCGGGTTCGGCCTCGGCTTTCGCCGCCAGAAGGGCCATGCGGACGTCGTCGAGACTGGCGTCCTGGTCGAGGAACCGCCCAACCATCTGTGGCTGGCCCGCAAGACGGCAAAGATCGACGATAGCGCGGGCATGGGTGATCGCCTCGGCGCGGATCGCGGCGGGATCGGGCGGTGCGCCGCCCGGAGTCGGGGTCGGATCGGACGGGCTGGGCATGTCGTCGGAGACACCATACCCCTCGGACTCGACGGTCGCATCGTCGCTGTCCGCCTCGCCGGTGCTGTCGGCAGGTTCGACATCGCCGTCCACGATGCTGTCGATCTCTGGGTGCGCGTCCGTGCCTGTTTCTGGATTGCCTTCGACCGGAACGCCTTCCGTCTCGGTCGGAACACCCTCCCGGTCCGTACCATCCGCCGCTTCGACGAGGTCGGGCGGCGCGTTGCGGAACCGGCCGATGTCGAAGCGTGCGGCCATCCTGACAGGTTCCGCCAATCGATCCGCGAAGCCCGCCGCCACCGCATCGGCTGCATCGAACCAGGTCTCGGCCGCCATCAGCGCTGCGATCTCGTCATCGGTCTTGCCGGACTTGGCGGCATAGCCCCGGACGAGGCTGCCCGCGATCTTGTCCAGCGCCTCGGCCATGGCGCGCATGTCTCCCGCCGTGCCCATTGCCAACCCCGACGGATCGTGGATCATCAGAAACGCGTTTTCCGGCATTACGATCTCGTCACCCGCCATGGCGACATAGGAGGCGGCAGAGGCGGCAATACCGTCGATCCAGACCGTGACCGTGCCCGCGTGCCGCTTCAGCGCATTGTAGATCGCCACCGCATCGAAGACTGACCCGCCCGGGCTGTTCAGCCGCAGATCGACCGGCGTCCCGTCGGGTAGTGCGCCGAGTTCGGCAAGGAACCCCTTCGCCGAAACCCCAAAGGCGCCAATTTCGTCATAGATCGCCACTTCCGCACCTGTTCCCCGGGCGCGGATCGCATACCAGCTTGTCATATTGTCACTCCTGTTCGGTGGCGGGATCGGTGGAGGCGGATCCGTCGCCTGTGTCTTCGCCTGTGCCATCTCCAGGATCAGGCCGCGCTGCGGCCGTCGCTCGCGCACCTTGCGTTTCGCCGGGGCTCGCGCGGTAGCTCAGCCCCAGATCAGCAACGCGTTTGGCATCCGCCGCATTCTCTCGGTCGACTTCTTCGACGTCATAGCCGGTGGCCTCGACCACCTTGCGCCGCGAGGTGATGCCCGCTTCCATCGCCAGCACTTGCGCCTGGATGTCCTTCAGCGGGTCGACCCAATCCCAGCGTGGCGGGATCCATTGCACCGGCCGCGCGACGGCGGGATTGCCGATATCCAGCGCCCCCGACAACACAGCCGTCTCAAGCCAGCGCCGCCAGATCGGCCGACACAGCTGGTGCGCCATCACCCCATGCTGCAGCTGGCCGATGCGTCGCCGGAACTCGACCAGCTCGGCCCGCAAGCTTGAATAGTTCGCCTGCCGCACATCGCCGGTGACCAGATGATAGGGAAGCCCCAGCGAGGCCGAGACCGATAAGAGCGTCCGATATTGAAACGCCTCATAGCCGCCGCCCACGTCGGCGGGGCTCGAGAACTTCACATCCTCGCCCGGCAGCAGCACTTGCATCGTGCCAGGTTCGAGGCTCGCAATGGCGGTGCCATCGAGATCGGCCTCGGCCTCACCCATCATCGGGTCTTCCGGCGCGATCTTGGTGATGAACCCAGCGAACATCGCTGCGGTTTTCTTCCGGTCCAGTTCGGCGTCGTCGTACTGGTCCAGCAGAAACAGCCGCACCATGGCTGGAGCCACATGAGGCAAGCCCCGGATCTGGCCTGCATCAATTGGGCGGTAGATGTGCCGAACATCTTCGGCTGGCACGCGCACCGTCTCCGGGATCACAGCCCCTTGGTCGGTGCTGTCTCCCGGATGGCGTCGGCGGAAGTGATAGGCCACGCGCCGTCCGATGCCGTCAAATTCAATCCCGCAACGGATGCGATTGCCGTTTCCCGACGTTTCCGTCTTCTCGAAGGGCAGCATTTCTGACTGCAGGAGCTGCAGTTGCATCGGCACCAGCAGACCATCCTCGGTCCGCCGTGGCCGCATACGCACGAAGCATTCGCCTGCCACGAACATTTCCCGCGCGACCATGGCCTGCAGGCCGTAGAAATCAGTCAACCCATCGGCATCAGCTTCGTCGGTCCAGGCGAGCCATAGGCGCTGAACACTGTCACGCAACGCCGCATCCTCGATAAGCGACGATAACTTGATCCCATCGCCGACCAGGTTTGAGGCAAATGCCTCGCAGGCATTGGCGGCATAGCCATTGGTGACGACCAGTTCCCGCGACCTTGCCAGCAAGCGAGGGCCACCCGAGGCGACCAGTGAATTGATGTTTTCCAGCGGCGGTTGCCAGCCCCGCAAGCGTCGCCTGGCCATCGCGCCTTCCAGGCGAGCGGACACAGCGGCGGGGCCGCCGGGAGTCCGGCGGCGAAAGCGATCAAACAGGCCCATGGATCAGAGCCCCTTCGTCGTCGTGACACGCACCTGCCGAACGATCCGTCGTCCCTCGGAGGCCGCAATCTCGCGGTCGAGCGCCTCGATGGCCCGATCGATTTCCGCGACGCTGCGATAGTCCACCGTCTTTCCGTCATAGCTGACGCGCGCCACGCCAGAGGAACGCTGAACAGCCAGGGTCTCGCGGCGGGCACGGAGCTCGGCAGTCGTGGACATCAATTCACCTCATGTAGCTTGAGCGCACGGTTCGTCGCTGTGGTCCCGCGCGCCGAGAAGCGGGCGTGGTGTTTCCCGCCCCGTCCTCAGCCATGTCTTGTGCCGTGATCCCGAGTTGGGCTTCCAGATCGGCCCAACGCGCCTCAGACCAGCGATCGGCCCCAAGGATCCACGCAGCGGCGCGGGCATAGACCCGGCAGTCCAGCGCCTCGTTTCGTTCGCGCAGCTTCTGCCATTCCAACCGAGCGAAGCCGCGCTTCGTGCGGACCGTGACCAGCTGCTCAGCGACAAACTGCTTCAGCCACTCGCCGTCCGCCCAGTTTGGCAGATGGATCGTTCCGGGCGGGCAAAGGTGCCCAGCGTCGATTTCCTCCCGCGTCGGCCGGTCCTGCCGCAAGAAGCGGTAGGTCTCGGTCTTGAAGGTCGAGGTGGCGACCGTCCAAAGCCGCGCCCCGCGCCGCAGCCGTTTGCCTGCGATGGTCGCGTCCACAAAAGTCGGGCCGGTGACCGGGCTCGAGCGGTTGAAGCCTTCAACACCCTTGACCGGGGCCACCTGCGCGAAGCCGACCTGTCGCGACCAGGCATAGACAGCACTCGTCTCATAGCCGGTATCGATGGCAAGTCGTGCCAATGTCATCGGCTGACCGGAAGCATGCTCCCATGTCTGACCCAGCAAATTGGCCAGCTGCTGCCAGCACGCCGGATCGCCGGGCCCACCCTCAATGACCAGATGATCGATCAGCCAGCTCTCCAGCCCGCGGCCCCAGGCCCAGACATCGACCTCGATGCGATCCTTTTGAACGTCGGCCCCGGCTGTCAGGAACAAGCCGCGCTCCGGAACAGTCCCTCCGTCCCAGGTCTCGCGCCGGTCCGCCAAGCGCTGCCAGTCCGGCGCCTCGCCGGTTTCGACCCATGTCTCGCCGAGGATCGTGTTGCGGAACGCCTTGATCGCCTCGTCCGACCCTTGCGCCGCGTCCCAAGCCCGCACAATCCGCTCCCAGCTCAGCCAGCCGATCGGCGAATAGAGGGCCGAGAGGTGATAACCGACGGTACCGGGATCTGCGGCCACAGCGGTCGCGCGCCATTCGCCAGCCTCCAGCATCGCCGTCTTGTGGTGCTCTGCGATGGGCTGGTCGCAGCCCTCGCAGTGATATTCAGCAGTCTCCGGCCGCCCCTTTTGCCAACGCAGCCGCTCGAACTTCAGCCATTGTTCCTGACCGCAATGCGGGCATGGCACGAAAAACCGCCGCTGGTCGCTCGCCTCGAACTCTCGCTCGATCCGGCTCAGCCCCCGGATCGTAGGTGTCGAGACCAGGAACACCTTGCGCCGATGGGCAAATGTCAATGATCGTGCCTCTGCCAGCGTGACCGGATCGCCTTCGTCGTCAGCGGAGGCCGGATAGGCATCGACCTCGTCGAGGAAGATATAGCGCGCGGGTGTCGAGCGCAGCCCGACCGCCGAGTTCGCGCCCGTCATGATCAGGATGCCGCCCGCGAATTCCTTCGACAACATGGTGTTGCCCGCGTCGCGCGAGCGCGCCGGTTTGACCCGCTCACGCAATTCCGGACTTTCGTCGATCAGCGGATCGATCCGCTGGCGTGAGTTTCGTTTCGCCAATTCCACCGTCGGCTGGACCGCGAGCATTGGCCCCGGCGCCTGGTGGATCGCAAAGCCGATCCAGTTGTTGCCTGCCTCGGTCGCGCCGACCTGCGCCGCCTTCATGAACACGATCCGCTGCGTTGGATCGCCGGGCGACAGCCGGTCCATGATTTCGCCCATGTAGGGCGTGCGCGCCGTTCGATACCGCCCAGGTTCTGCCGAAGCGCGCCCTGAAAGCATTCGGTGCCGGTCCGCCCATTCCGACACGGTCAAGTCCGCATCCGGCGTGAGGCCAGCACCCCAGGCGCGCAGGATTTCCGCATCCCCGTCGAAATCCAGCACATCGTCGGCATCACCGGAGATCGGGTTTGACCTCGGCAAGATCGTCGAGCTGGGCACGGACATGTTTTTCCAGAACTTTCTGCATCGCGGCGGTCTCCACACCCAGATCGGCCGCCATCAGCGCCGCCGCTCGCGACGGCCAGTTGACCCAGACATCGCGCTCTTGCCGCGCCAGCCGGAACACCAGCGACAACGCGCGGGCCCGGTCGATCAACTCGCCTTTCAGCTTTTGCAGCCGGATGCGCCGCTCCTGTGCCTTTAGCACTTCGTTCGCCGTCTTGGCCTGCAGGAAGGTGGTGCCGCTGCCGATTTGTGGCGCCGCTAACCCCTGTTCACGGAGGGTCTCGCCGACTGCGGACACTGCCGCCTCCGGAACGGGCTTCAGTTTTGGCTGCGGCGCTTTCCGGGTCTTCGAAGGATCGGTCGCCTCGGCGCGCAGGGCATCGCTGGCCACCGCGTCAATGCTGCCATCGCCGTGCAAAACCAGCCGTCCTGTCGCTTTGGCCTTCTGGATTGCCCCGCGTGAAAGGCCGACGCGGGCGGCGTATTGGCGCTCGCTCAGACCCTCCATTGCGTGCTCCGATTATCATTCAAAATCATGTGCTTATGTAGTTGATAAGCCTCCGCACCAGAGCGAACGTGATCTCAAGAAAACGATGCAACTCACCACGGAGCCGCCACGATGACCCGCCTGAACCCGATCACCACACCCCGCCACCAACTGCGCGCCGAGAAGGCTGCGCGGAACAGGGAGGCGGCCTTGAACGCCTTCATCGGCAAGAAATCCGAGATCGACGAGGCGCTGGCGCGCTTGTCGAGCCTGAGCGACGACCATTTCAACGCCCACCCCGACGAGGTGAACTGGGGCCATGTCGGCACCCTTGAGCACTACGCAAGCCTCCTGAAGCGCATCACCGACAGCGCCTTCAGCGAAGGCGAGCACGCGGAGTAAGCACCATGGAAACCAGCACCATCCGATTGCCGATCCGCAAGCTGCCCGATCATTTCGACCGAAGCCGTATCACCACGGTCCTCGACGAAATCGAAAGCGCCCTGATGGACGACGGCGGCGTTTACGTCCGCGCTTATGCCGACAGCATGACGATTACCATCGAGGTGCCGACCAGCCAGCTGATCGATGCGGCAAACTGCCTGAAAGACCTCGACCTGATCTGAACCGCGCGGACGCGCAGACCTGCCCCGCATGCGCGGGGCTCGTCCCGGTAGAAGGGTCGCATTCCGCGCCCCCGATGACCGGAGACAACCATGGCCAAGAATTCCACTCCCACAACAGCCGATACTGCACCGCGCCAGACCAAGCAGCAGATCATGATCGATCTCCTGCGGCGGCCCGAAGGCGCGGGCATCGAAGAGATCACCGCCGCAACCGGATGGCAGTCGCACACGGTGCGCGGCGCAATGTCCGGCG
>Ga0316205_10002048_pt1 | contig 22351 bp, 21 predicted proteins | sample 3monthpyrite_MG_FD_204941 | JGI IMG/M metagenome (GOLD analysis project Ga0316205, IMG submission 204941) | Microbial mat bacterial communities from mineral coupon in-situ incubated in ocean water Damariscotta River, Maine, United States -... | ecosystem: Environmental > Aquatic > Marine >... | reverse complement strand
AAATAAATATATGAAAATTAGGGGTAGCAAAACCATTCCCAAGTATGAGATCGTTGAATACAACGCAATACAGAAGGCCGTTTTTCAAATTAAAAATCGTGCCATGGTTTTTCTACAGCCTCGTTAGATGCCTAGGACAAAAAATTTGGTATTTTATTATATAATGAAAACACTATTACTATTTCTTATTTTTATCTTTTATTTAAGTAATATCGCATATGCGAGTCGCTCAGATGAATGGCGTAGTGACGGGGAAAAACACGCAAACACACATGCTATTGTTACTTTTGGGTATATTACAGCTCCCTTGGGTAATATAGTATTACTGAAGGGAAAAGAATGATTTAATATGGGTGTCTAAAACTATCTTGCATGAAAAATCCCGCATCTGCTAGTCATCGCATGGGTAGTGGGCGACAAGTGTCCTTTATCATTGAAAAACGTCAGCCTTCCCCAGGATATACGGGTTGGATGCAAGAACGCATCAACACAGATGAAGGTAAACAAATCTATAGCCATCGGATGTCAGTTATTGAACCGGTATTTGCGAATATTTGCGTCAACAAAAAACTGAATCAATTCAGTTTGCGTGGTAAAGAAAAAGTGCAAAGTCAGTGGCAAATGTATTGCATTGTTCATAATATAGGGAAGTTGATGAGATATGGTGAGTTAGCCACTCACTGATAGAGCGATAGAAAACCACTTTCAAGAGCGAAAGTGTGCGTAGTAGAATGATAAAGCTTGGAAAATAATAACTTTCGTTAATAATTATTGCAATATTTCAAGCAACACAGCGCGTTATAAATAGGTAGAATTGGAAAAATCGAGGATATTGGTGAATGATCCCGTTTGAATGGGGTTTTTCTACAGGCTCGTTAGGCTCAACACACATAAAGGGGGGTGGCCATAAGATCTTATTTTTTTAAAATATGTAATAACTGTACTTTATAGCATTATTCAATTTAACACTCACGGATGAGAAAAAATATGAACGTAGAACAGCTAGAGCTAGAAAAATTACAAATGGAAATGGAAAAAACTAAAGCAGAGAGAAATTTTCTGGAGGTGCAAATAAAATTAGAAAAACAAGAATTAAAATATGGTGGTTTAACTTTAAAAAATATCTTGCAGACTCTTATTGTTGGTGTAGTTGCTGCTGGGCTTCTTAGTGCCTGGGCTATTACATATTTAGGTGAAATAATTCCTCAAAAACAAAATCTTCAAAAAGTAAAATATGAATTACTCTCGATAAAACTAAACAAAGAACGTGAAAAACTGAAAAAACTAAATACAATATTTAGTAATAAAGTAACCGAATTCGCATCACTAAAAAAAGAATTAATCGAGTTCAAAGAAATTAATGATCACTTGGCAATTGAGATCACCAAATCCATAGAATATACTCATACATCAGAAAAAGTATTGGAAAACAATATTCAAAAGTATCAAGATCTATTGAAGAAAAATGAAATATCCAATCAGCGTCGCAATGAGATAGTTTCAGAATTGGAGTTAAGCAAAAGAAAATTAAATTTTGCTAAAGATGATTTAAAATCATTGAAAATATCATCTAATAAATTGAAGAAAAATGATAAACATTTGAATTCAAAATTATTGTCAAACGACATGCTGGTGGATACCACTTGGAATTTCGAATTTAGTAAGATTGGGTCGTCAATTACGATGGACTTTGAAAATGATTTTGAAACACATGTAAGTAGAAATATAATTTTAGATTTTCGAAAGGGCTATAATTTGTATTCTAGGAATTCCACATCTGAAACATTTAAGTTATCTGGTCAATGGAGTTTTAATAAATCTATTCTGGAATTTGATCTTGAAGGACTAGGAGTTTTTCGCGATTCTGCAAGTGTTGATGGGAAAATAATGTATGGAGAGGGAGGGAATAATGGTGTTTTTGGAGATGGAAACCTATATGAATTTACTGCTATTAAACAACCAAGTTGATTCTAAACCAGCCTAACCAGAGCAATTGAAAACTTTACCAGGACAGCCATAATAATTTATTTAGGCACTCAAGGCCGAAAGGCAGAGAAAACAGGTAAGCGGAACCGCAGCATTTTATCATGAAGGTCTGAACGGTTCCTATTTATGGGTTTTAGAGAGAGGATTAATATATTTATTTGGTAGCGCGGTATTGCTTCTGACCAAGAAGAAACTATGATGGGTGGATAAATAACAATGCTCCAGTTATTATGAAATACTGATGGCAGATTTGCAGATGGAAGAAATATTCTCGACAAGTCATTTCATATTAAATCAATCAACCGAACCGCCGTGGTATGTGATTCGTATGCCCGGTGGTGTGGGAGGAGAGGCATCGTGAGGTGCTCCCCTATCCCGATTAGAAGGCATAGAAAATATTGTGAATTCTTCTGAAAAAAATCTAGAAATTTTTGGTTTCGATATTATTCGATCATTTCTTTCTGGTAAGCAATTGGCATTGTTGATTGAATCAACCGAGAAACTTAAATTGAAGCCGCGAGCCGGTGGAATTCGAGAAATTGATAAGCTTATTCCTGAAATAGGCGATTTTTCTAGTTCTGAGTATATGATTTCAAATATTTCCAAATACCTATCTTCAAAGCCAATTATGGTTCGGGCGATATATTTTGATAAAAATCCAGAAAGTAATTGGTTGGTGACTTGGCATCAAGACAAGACGATCACAGTGACTGACAAAATAGAAATTGATGGTTGGGGGCCGTGGTCCGTCAAGAACAACGTTCACCACGTACAACCACCAATAGACGTGTTGGAAAATATGATTACCATTCGTATTCATTTAGACGATGCTAAGATTGAAAATGGTTGTTTGAAGATTATACCTCGCTCCCACAAATACGGTTTAATTAAGACGCCTGATATTACCAAATATGTAGAGAACGAAAATCCAGTATTTTGTGAAGTTAAGGCAGGAGATGCAGTTTTTATTCGCCCTCATATTTTACATTCATCTGAGAAAGCAAAAGTGATTAAAAATCGGAGAGTTCTTCATTTTGAGTATTCAAGTTATGTATTACCAAATGGTCTTACATGGGTGGCATGATGCCTTCTAACAATACCAATAAACTCGTTTTAAATGACACTCACGTAAAATTTGATTTAATGTGGGTGTCCAGAAAATATGTTATGCTGTAAATCGAAGTCATCGCATAGATCAACGAATATCGTGTGGAGTCAGAGAAAGTAATGTTTTATTACGATTCTGTATTCTCATCGTTGATTATCAACATGAAATATTTCAGGATAGGGCATATATTGAGTCGCGATGAAATGGTTATTAATCAACTGATAGCTGAGTGACAATAAGTTTTAATGCAGTGGTATTCGCGGCATTCACATCAATCTCTAAGTGATCAACCGTTTCCCACTGAATGTTATAGCGAAATGAATTACCCACAGCGATCACATGATCCGCCAACAATTCATTGCCCTAGGTATCGGTATTAGTGATTTCTAATGTTTTTTCGGCAATTTCTGTTGAAGAACCCCCCCCCGGTTTTTCATAAACCACGATTTTTCCTAAATATGTCTCCAGTACCCCAATTAGGTTGTGATGCAGTGCAAGACTTTTAGCTAGGACGTCCAATGCCTATGAAAGATATGTTGAACTGGGTTGCTGAAAATGACTGGGAAGATGTTGCCGAGGTTTATGTTTAGTAGGGATTTGTGAGGCCACATTTTCCATGAAAAATGTCTCCGAATTATTTAACCAATAACAAAAATATCACGTCTTAAATTTGTTGCTCTCGTTATATTAAGGAGCACCGGCTTTCCCTGGGTTGTATGCTGATATATAACATGAATTTATTCATGACAAATTGGGGAATTATTACCCGGAAAATCGTTCACGTAAATTATCTAAACATTAATTATGGCCTGGTTATAAGGTGGATAATATATTGATGTATTTTAAAGCTATATTGTGAGGTGCAAAATATTGATTTACACTCGTGTTTGTCATGAAGACAAATTGAAATTGAGCTCACTTTTACATGTATTATTATGGAGAAAATAGAAATGAAATGGATGAATGTAAATGTATTTTTCAGTATTAGTTTTTTTGTAAGCACTATTGCAAACGCTGGAATGATAAATGTAAATTGTTCAACAAATCCGCCTGGGGCTCTGTCCGCTGCAGTGTCCAGTGCATTGCCAGGAACAGTTATTCAAGTCAGCGGAACTTGCAATGATGCGATTGTTATTACTCAAGATGATATAACTTTGATTGGTAGCAATACAACTAATAGTAATTTGGCCACGATAAGCGGTTTCTTTCCCGAAGATAGAGTTACAATCGACGGTGCGTCAAGAACAGTTATCAGTGGGTTTAATATAGAGAAGGGCTTATTTGCAATCGTGGCGGATAATAATGCCAGTGCTACCATTAGTAATGTGTTTGTGCGTGACAATATTTTAGGCGTTGATTTTATCAATGGTGCTTTGATAAAAGTTGAAGGTACTTTTGAAATCCGGGATAGCCGGGCATTTGGCTTACAGGTACTTACAGGATCTAAGTTAGTGATAACAGAAAACGCGACTTTAAGAATTAAGGAAAATTTTCTTGGTAGCCAAATTTCCATAAATTCCACATTATTTGCCACAACGGGTTCGAGTATTTTGGTTCATGATAACTCCACCATTGGCTTGTCGGTAAATACAGGTTCCACTGGTATGTTATTTAACGCTAAGCTTCATACCCATGATAATGGGCTGGATGGACTAGACGTGGTTTCGCACGCGAATTTTGAGATAGATGGGGAGGCCGAAGTCATTAGTGAAAATAATGGTCGAGAAGGTGTTAGTGTCGACAATTCTACACTCAATATGTTCGGATTTTTTTCTACAGTTGCGGGGTTTCCAAAACTCATCAGCAATGGTAATACGCTAAATGGAGTACTTGTGGAATCTACCAGTAAGCTTGATGTTGGGCGAAATGCATCGATAATCGCAAAAAACAACGGTGAAGCGGGAATAGCACTTGATGATGGTAGTAGTGCAATTCTAAAGCGAAGTGAAATTGTAGGTAACAAAGGTAAATTGAAAAATCTCAGTCATTTTGACGAAGACGATCGAGAGAAAAATGGTAGTCCTCGAGAAGCGGATGTTGTAGTAAGTTTTGCATCACGTATTACCTTTGATCAAGAAGCGGATAACAATGGAGATGTTGTTGAGAATGAAGTAGGTCTAGCTTTGTGTGATAGAACCTCGTTGTCTCGTGGTGATGTTTCCTGCAAACGCTAACACATTTGCGCCGATGGAAAGGGGAGCTTTTTGAGGTTCCCTTTCTTGCACAAAATGAGTGCAAGAACTAGAAACAGTAAATATATTTAATACATTCTAGTGCTTAATATTTTATATTTATATCTAATGCTATAGTCATTTAGGACAATTTCACCAGGACAGCCATAATAATTTTGCTCAAGAAATCATTAAAACCTGGCGAAGTCGTCTAATGGATCTGTCTTGGTACATGCGCATGTTGAACGAACACTTAGTGAAAAAAATTTCAATGAATGACAAAGTCCCGCTAGCTTCTCTTATAAAATCATCACGTGATGTACATGTACATTCGTTGGGTTATTTAGAAAGAGATTATTTTGAACTTGTGGATTGGGCAGGTAGATCGATTTTCGCCGGAAAACGAGGTTATATGCCTGATAACGCCTTATCAATACTCAATCGATTAGGGTTAGATGTTGAAAGCTTTGTACAGCACATGCAAGGGAAGCGACACCATTTATCCCTTACTCAAGCGCTCGGCCGGCTTGAAAAATTATAAGCTTATGCCAATCAACTTAGCGTAAAATTCATAAATGGTTTTAAGCAAACTCAAGTGATTTATCAATAAATTATTTGTGTTCATATTTATCGTTCAAAATAATGTTGTTTCACCATAAAAAGCAAACGATATCTGAATAGATTCCAGCGCCTTTTTGAGAATAAAAATACGCCCGATTTCAATTACTGTTTTATATTAAAAAAAGAGAAGTAATTGTACGAGGTATTTTTTGTGTTTTAATTTAACATGGATGCCTTGAAAGTATTAGATGTCTTGCAAATAGACCATGGAAATACATAAGTCTGTTTTTACATAGTAAGATGTGTGTAGTGTAGAACGTTAGATGCCCGTCAATAATAAATCAATTGCTCTAAGTATTTCGTAACGGTGGCTTTCTAGAGAGATTGATTCTTTTTTAAGAATAGACTTTGGAACAGAAGTTAGTTGATGAGTGAGTAATACAAACGATTTATTTTCAACCTCTATGATAGGGCAAAGTTTTTTAACATTATTATCATTTAGCATTTTTAGTGGGGAAAGAGGGATGACAATTCGTGAATTTAAATCATCCAGTAAATCACTTTGCACATTTATAAAATAAGGGTAAGTTTTTTTGGTACTCTTATTTTCATTTTTATATAGCGTGTACTGGCTCATCAAAAATTCCTGTATGAGTCAGAAAATAGGCCATTTTCTTCAGATAAATCGTTTAACGAGTTTATCGCTTGTTTGTTCTCTTTTAGCCATGTATCACGCTCAACTTTCTTCACTTGCTGTATCAAAGCGTGTTCTAATGTAGCTGAAAGGTTGATATTTAACCCTTTAGCCTTTTTCAGTAAGTCACTGTTTATACTAAGGTTTGCAGATTTTTTGGGGGCTGTTTCATCATATATTCGTTGCATATACATCATCCTCATATTTTATGCGCATGGAGTATGTTGTTTGAATGTAGCACAGAGATGAGCATCTAACAAGGACGGTTAACGCGGCCCAGCAACAGTGTCGATTAAATCGCAAAATTTACTAGGACAGCCATAATAAATCATGGCCATAATCGAATTTATATAGATAAAGTAACGTAGGTGTCCTATAAAAACGTTCAAAAGTCTGCACTCTCGAGCCAAAGATATACTTTTGACTTTCTACCAAAAGGTGCTTTATATTCCCAATGCCAAAATATGTTTTGTTGTAAGTTGATGGGTTTGGTTTAATCTAGTGCCCTTTAAAGTTGTTCAAGGTAATATGTCTGTCGGGAGTAGATGAGCATCGTTGTGGAAAAGATTATATTGTGAATTTATTACGTATACTTATTTTGGTTATGCTTTTAACCTATCAGATATTTGGTTCTGCAAACGAGACAAATCCTAAGCGTGAAGTGGATATCCCACTAGAAGTGCCATTGTATGATTTTCCATACAATCAAAGCAGTGGCTATACCTTTCCCAGTATGGCTCAAAGTCTTTATATCACAAAATCATTTTATCAGTTTAGTCATAATTTAATTGAGAGGAATATTTCAAGTCGGTTTTGGCGCCGAACTTCAATCGTATTGTTTGATGTTTTCAGTTTATATTTTCCGCCAGGTGATGCATGGTTACACGAAGAGGCGCATCGGGCAGTTATGGGACAATACGGAATTGATAGTTATAATGAAGTTTATGACATTCCTCTATTTTCCGAAACGATTGCAGTGAGTGATGTCACTGACGAAGAGTTAATTGGTTTAAAGAGAGACCACCCAGCTGATATGGTGCGATTACACTCTGCAGGCATAGAATCGCAATACGAACTTGTTCTCAAGTTGGAGAAGGATCAATTTTTCAGTCATTCGCCGACATGGGATCAACCACTAATTTGGTTAAATTATCTAAATAATTTTGCTTATTTGGCGACATGTGCATCTAATGAGTCAAATTCAATAACCAATGATATTTTAAATGCAGAAGATCAGGATGTCAGTAATAGAGACTTTACCGGTTTAGATTGTAATGCATGGGTTTACGATTTATTTCGGCCTAATGAAGCTTATACTGACAGAGGAGTTCATCCTTCCGGGGTGGGAGTGGATCGCTATATTCGTTATTCTGATTTAACATCTGAAGAACAAGACTATTTAAAAACTCAAGTTAAGTTATCGCTACTAAATTTTATTGATCCATTTTTGTTTGGCGTAAAATCACTGGATGATTATTTTGGAACTCCAAATAACGATTGGCGGTGGAACGCAACTATAAGACATCATATAACGCCATTTGGAAATAATATTGGCGTGAACGTCTTTATGAAAAAGGAGACAACAAATTTATTTTGGACGTTGAATTATTATTCGAATAAAAATAATCGTTTTATGGGGCTAGACGCATCTGCTTTACGTTATCCTTTTCAGATTAAAAATTTGTCACTTCAATCATCTTTGCGTGCATCTGTTTGGCTTCAGCCAAAAGATCAATCTTTTTACGCTAACGAAAAATCATTGGGATATTTAATTTCGGTTAAAAGTTATTATTCTATCACTAAAAACTTCGAATTGTTTTTAGAGTTAATGAATAAACAATCCGGATGGGTGCCGAGTGAGGTAAGTTTAGATAGCGAAACAGCCGGGCGACTTGGTTTCGCCTATCATATTCGTTCAGGTTTGAACTGATTGGGTTAAATCCATAATTATAGATCAGGCAAATTTACCAGGACAGTCATAATAAATCATGGCCATAATCGAATTTATATAGATAAAGTAACGTGGGTGTCCTATAAAAACGTCTCTTATAAAAACGTCAAGAAATTCCCCCAGCCATCTTTAATGGCTTAGGGGTAACCTGTAACCTCTTAAGCTCGATAATCTCTGGCTTTTTACAAAGCTGGAAATTATCAATTTATTTTGTATTACTTATCAAACCACAATTTAAGTAATATCGATACCTGGTGATGGTTGTTATATTAGTCATCATCGTCAGAGGTATATTCATTTTCCCGTTCCTCATACTCGTGTTCTCGATACTCTTCGTCTTTCATTTTTTCATCATCGCCATCTTTGTTTTCGTTTTTGAATTCAGCTAGTTCTTTTATTAGTTCTTTTCCGATTATCTTATTAGTACGGGCTGTTGGGTGTATTTCATCAAAAAAAACATATTGATCAAAACTAGCGCCAAAATCACACCCGGCATTGAAAGATAAGCTGACTGTACTAAAACAGGCTTCAGTGCTATTAGTAAAATGTAACTCTGATGAATCCTCTAATAGCTCCTCGAATTCTTTAAACTGATTGAACCTCACCAATGTTATATCACTTTTGTAATTAAGTGATTTAAGTTGTTTTTTCAACTGATAATTGAATAACTTTGATAATTTAGTTGCTCGCTGAACAAATTGACTATTTTGTAGTTGCGCCGCAATGAGATTGGTTTCTGGAATTCTTCCAATATTCGTTACATTAACAACCAATATGTATTGTGCGCCAATATTAATTAGATTTTGAATTTGCGCTATTTCACCTTTTACCGCCGCATCAATTATTTGTTTAGCCGCTAGGTTATCTTGTGTATCACGTGCATCACGTACATCATTGCCACCGATATTAATCACATACAATGCATCTGCTGGTGCAACGCCGCCTAGATTCGCAGAAAATGCAGCTACCTGGGTTGGTAAATCGAGCGCAGAAACGCCAGCGGTGCGCGCACCGACTACTGCGTAGTTTGTACCTACCGCAGGGCCGACTAAATGCAAAGAGGGGTTGACGCTTAGCCCCAACGATTGTGCAAGCAGATCAACCGATGTTAAGCCGTTTGATACACGGTTATTAAAAAAAGGTGGATTAGGGAATGGGCCATTTACTGACGCAAAATTTCCGGTATCGGACAAACTATCACCAAATACAAATACATTACTAAATGAGAGTGATGATGACCAGCTAGGTGTGGCAAAAATACAACTTATAATGATAACTAAATAGCGCATAGATGGGATTAACATAAATTCATTCCTTGATTTTGGTTTCACAAAGTAACTTTAATTTGAATTTTTTCTTACACTGACGGGCCTATTACTCATTAATAGGTTTAAGCACTTCCTCCTTGAAGATTAATACGTATGAGAAACTAAAGCGGACTTAGAAAAAATCGATAAATAATTTATTTTGGGAATATATTGCTAGAAATCACTTTTTTGTCACGTTATGATTATTTTTAAAAAATATTGGAAATTAGATACATGTTTATGACCGATAAGCAAAAACCAATGATATTTTAAATGCAGAAGATCAGGATATCAGTAATAGGGACTTTGCCGGCTTAGATTGTAATGCGTGGGTTTACGATTTATTTCGGTTTAATGAAGCTTATACTGACAGAGGAGTTCATCCTTCCGGGTTGGGAGTGGATCGTTATATTCGTTATTCTGATTTAACATCTGAAGAACAAGACTAGCTAAAAACTCAAGTTAAGTTATCGCTACTAAATTTTATTGATCCATTTTTGTTTGGCGTAAAATCATTGGATAATTATTTTGGAACTCCAAACAACGATTGGCACAATTTACCAGGACAGCGATAATAATTATTCCTATGCTAACCAACTTGGCGTAAAATTCATAAAGGGTTTTAAACAAGCTAAAGTCATTCATCAATACTGATTGAATGCAGCCGCTAGACAGCCTAAACTGTGTGTTATTCAGCTTTGCTCCCTAAACTAGGAGTTTTATTTTTAAATTGAATACATATTTCTCTACGCGTCGAAACCACAAGAAAGATTTGTGGCGTAATATCACCAATTCCGATAAAATTTGATATATATTTGCCATAAAATGCTAATAAATCAAAATCGGCCGTGTTATTGCTTATATTAAGTTTATTTTCACTAGAATAATAAAATCAAATCATCAAAAATGAGCAGCGTTGTAAATCGTCTGCTTCTATCTAAAATAGTTCGTTAAATGAACACATAATACAAATTATGGAGGTTATCGTTTGCAAGCAGTAATAAAAAAGTGGTTTCGTGAAAAGGAGTATGGGTTTATTGATAATGGGTCTGGCCCGGACATAATGGTACGTAAAGCGGATCTTGTAAATTGTCAGTATTTAAAAATTGGTGCATTCGTGGAATTTGAATGTCATATAGATAAACAAGGACTAGTTGCCAAGAAAGTTAAGCTCACCAAATCCCTCAACCAGAATCCAAAAGCAAATAAGAATCGGCCTGCGAAGCCTCATTATTTTGGCGTTATGAAATAGTTGAATTAAACAAATCTATTAAATTATATATACATATTTAAATTTAGATTGAAATAAAGTAACACTTGATTTCGAAAGTATCCGGTACTGACATAATATAGTTTGGCATTGAGTGACGTTGGCGTCAAAGCTGTTAATAAAGCTTTAGTGTCGATTTCGTGCTTTTTTTTACAGCATTTATTTTTTAATAAAACATTATCTGTTTTTCTTATTTTTCATGGTTGACTTAATCAGTTTACCAAATTTTTTGTCTTTTTGTTTTTTCTCAAGATATGACATTTCATTAAAGGCTGATTCGTTTTTCATTTTTAGGTAATTTTTATATCTTTTTTCGGAAAGGCTACCGTCAGAAATGGCTGATTGTATTGCACAACCTTTTTCGTTGATATGCTGACAATTATTGAATTTACAATGTTGAGATAATTCAACAACTTCTGAAAATGTCTCGTCAATACCTGCATCAACAGACATATTACCCAGCTCTCTCATGCCCGGGGTGTCTATTAACATCGCACCGTTATCTAACTGAATGAGCTCTCGGCTTGTGGTGGTGTGTCGTCCCTTGCTTTCTTTTTTACTCACCGTTTTTGTTTCAAAACGTGCGCTGCCAATTATGCTATTTAGCAAGGTGGTTTTTCCAACGCCTGAGGAGCCTAATAAACAATAGGTAAAACCGGGTAAGAGTAAATCCTTTATTGTTTGAATATTCACACCACTTTGATTGCTAAAAGCCAATAATTGAGTTTGTGGTGCAATTTCAACGATACTGTCTATGATTTGTTGAAGCTCATCTTCAGATATTAAGTCACTTTTACTCAGTAGAATGACAGGGGTAATATGACTTTCATTTATCATCACCAGGTAACGCTCTAAACGCCTTAGATTAAAATTGTAATCTACCGATTGAACGATGAAAGCGGTATCGATATTTGCGGCGATCAATTGAAAATCAATGGACTTTCCGGGTGTTTTACGTTTTAAAAGTGTTTTTCGAGTAATGACTTCATGGATAATGGCATGACTATCATCATCGTAAAAATCCACATAAACCCAGTCACCCGTGGTTGGTAATTCAATGGCAGAATCGGTAGCATAGATAAGTTTACCGGACAATTCTGCAAAGACATCATCAATGCCTTTGGTGATCATGTAGCTTTCTTTGTGCACTGAAACTACTCGAGCGAGTTCTTGAGCCTCGAGTCTGTCAGGGTCAATTTGTTTTTGGAACCATGGGTTGAATCCCAGGCGTTGTAGTTTTTCTATCATAATTGTTGAATCCTAAATTCACCCGGTGTTACATCAAACCAGCGTTCAAATGCAAGATGGAAAACACTGGGTTCAGAAAATCCCAGTATATAGGCTACTTCCGAAACACCTAGGTTTTTGTTCTGCAAATAATGAGATGCGAGTTCTTCTCGCATATCATCCAATAATGCCTTGTGTGAGATCTTATTTTCTTTTATCTGATGTTGTCAGGTGCGTGTTGTCATGTTTAAACTCTTAGCCATGGAATCTAACCCAGAATTTCCACTTCGAAAAGATCTTGCCTGTTGTTCTCTTACGCGCCGCACAGTATTTTCTGCTTTGGGTCAGTTTTTTGAATAATAGTTCAGTATGTTTTTTGTCCGACTCGTTAGTGCATTAGACTATGCTCGTATAAAGAACCGATAAACGATAGAATTATATTTAATTTCAGTATTTTGCCCCAGCATGTAAGGTTTGTATATGAAAACAATGAAAGCACTGGTAAAAAAATATGCGAAGCAGGGTGTGTGGCTAGAAGATGTGCCGTTACCAGCATTAGGTAATAATGATGTTTTGGTGAAAATCCAAAAGACAGCAATTTGTGGTACGGACATTCATATTTATAACTGGGATGAGTGGGCGCAAAAAACAATTCCTGTACCCATGACAATTGGCCATGAATTCGCCGGTGTAATCGTAAAGCTGGGTGTCAATGTTGAAGGGGTAAACGTGGGTGATGTGGTTTCTGGTGAGGGTCACATCGTGTGCGAACGCTGTCGAAACTGCCTCGCCGGAAGGCGCCACCTTTGTCCAAATACGATTGGGATTGGGGTTAATCGGGCGGGTTGTTTTGCTGAGTATTTATCCATTCCTGCGAAGAATATTTTTCGTCCGTGCAACCCCATATCAACTGATATGCTAGCCTGTTTTGATCCCTACGGTAATGCTGTTCATTCTGCTTTGTCGTTTAATATGGTTGGTGAGGATGTTTTAATAACAGGTGCCGGCCCAATTGGTATTATGTCTGCCATGGTTGCTGCGCATTGTGGTGCTCGAAATATTGTTATTACTGATCTAAATCAATATAGGCTTGATCTGGCTAAAAAAATCGTTCCCAGAGTTATTCCCATAAACGTTAACAATGATGTTATTGATGAAAATTTCATGCATGAACTGGGTATTTTTGAGGGGTTTGATGTGGGTCTGGAAATGTCGGGTTCACCGGATGCCTTTCGAAACATGTTAAGCAAAATGATTAATGGTGGAAGCATTGCTATGTTAGCTATTATGCCCAATGGTTCTGGCATAGATTGGGATCAAGTGGTATTTAAAGGACTAAACATCAAAGGAATATATGGCCGTGAAATATTCGAAACCTGGTATAAGGGCTCTATGATGGTTCAAACAGGTCTTCCCCTCTCAGATATAATTACACACCGTTTTCATTTTAGTGATTTTAACGAAGGTTTTGATGTCATGCGTTCAGGACAATCTGGAAAAGTGATACTTGATTGGGAAGAAAAGGTTTAGGATTTCTTGGTGTAAGGTAATGGTAAAGTCTTATTTACGTTTATACAATTTGGACAATCGATTATGAGTTTTGGCAGTGTAAAAGAAAGTTTTAAGCATGATTTGGCTGAAATAAAAGGTTCAGGTTTATGGAAAACTGAACGAATCATCTCTTCTGAACAAAAAAATGATATTACCTTGGCAGATGGTCGTCAGGTCATTAATATGTGCGCCAATAATTATCTGGGTCTTGCAAATCATCCCGATGTGATCCAGGCTGCCAAAGAAAGTTATGATCAATGGGGTTACGGTCTTTCCTCAGTGCGATTTATTTGTGGCACACAGTCAATTCATAAAACACTGGAAGGCAAAGTCAGTCAATTTCTGAGTATGGAAGATACTATTCTTTACGCGGCGTGTTTTGATGCTAATACGGGATTGTTTGAAACAATATTAAATAAAGATGATGCAATAATATCTGATGAACTAAATCATGCATCGATTATTGATGGCGTTCGTTTGTGTAAAGCGGCTCGATACAGATATAAAAATAATGACATGCAAGATCTCGAGAAGAAACTAAAAGAAGCAAAGGTTAACAATGCACGTCGAATCTTGATAACCACGGATGGCGTGTTTTCTATGGATGGGACAATCGCTCAACTGGATAAGATATGTGATCTTGCGGACAAGTATGATGCGATGGTTCACCATGATGATTGCCATGCAGTGGGTTTCATTGGGAAAACAGGTCGTGGTGTACATGAATTTTGTGGTGTAATGGATCGCGTCGATATAATTACTGGCACATTTGGTAAAGCATTGGGCGGAGCATCAGGTGGGTATACGGCGGGTCGGAAAGAAATTGTTGAGTTATTAAGGCAACGTTCTCGTCCGTATCTATTTTCAAATACCCTGGCACCCGCAATTTGCGCAGCGTCAATAAAAGTGTTGGACATGTTGTCGGCATCTACTGAGCTGCGTGATAGATTGGCTGAAAATACACGATATTTCAGAAAGGGAATGGAATCAGCCGGATTTGCCATTTCTGAGGGCGCGCATCCCATTGTGCCTGTAATGCTTGGTGAAGCGACTTTAGCTCAAAAAATGTCTCAAAGTTTGTTGGAACGTGGGATTTATGCAGTTGGCTTTTTTTATCCCGTTGTCCCCAAAGGCAAAGCGAGAATCCGTACACAGATTTCAGCCGCGCATACGAAAGAAGATTTGGATAGGGCGATAACCGCTTTTGCTGAAACTCACGCTGAACTTAAATAACATCGACATAGTATTAAGTCATAAACTCGAAAATAACGTATTGGTAATTAACTAATGAATGATTCTTCTGAAATGACGCTCCAGGAAAAAAAAGATTTTGAAACTGCAAAACGTCTGAGTCCACGACGTAAAACTTCCGAGGCACAAAATATATCTGAATTGGCAAATGAACAACTACGCCATTTTTCCATCGATCCAGAATCAGAAATGGGAAAGAACTTAGCAGATATTGCAGAAAATATATATCACACTCAGATTGATTTAAATCGACTCTGGGAGCTGACATTGAAAGAATTATCCCAGTTAAAATTGGAAGATCGAATAGCTCACTTTAATGCCAAAAAATTTCTCTGTTTTCAATTGGCCAAACTGCTTGATACGTTGCAGCATTCCTTCCGGTTTAATTATCAATCATTAATCGACAGTCAATCAACTCGTATGATTAAAGGGCCTTATCCGATATTTGATAATATTTCCGCAATTTTTTCGGCTACACCGGTAATAACGAGGACAGCAACTTACATTTACGCCTGTACCGAATGGATTGATGATGCCTTTCAGGGAAAGGAAATGCTCTTGGAAGTTTATTCCAGACTCCTTAATCCAACATCTATCAGTTTGGCAAATCACATTGTAGATTTAGAATGTGGGCCACTAGCAAATCAATATATGGCCTGGAATTTTAATTCAGGTATGGCCGCTATCGATACAACACTTTCCCATTTGCTGGGTCATAGCGATATTATTCTTTGTTCACGAAATGTCTATGGCGGATCATTTCAATTGATTGAAGATTGGTTCGGTAAAAAAAGTAATCTAAATATCGCTGTTCATTGGTTTGATGGTTATGAAGAAGCCGCTTTTAAGGAAGCACTCTCTGAAGTGAAAAACAAATATTCAACACGATTAGATCAAGGACGAAAAATTTATACGTTTATCGAATCACCGTGTAACCCTCATGGATATGTTTTGGATGTGCCGGGTATTTGTAAAGTTGCCCATGCTGAAGATATTGTCGTAATTTTAGATAGCACAGTGGCAACCCCTTTTCTATATCAACCATTTCTTAGAGAAGATCAAAACGAACGGCCAGATTATGTGATTCATTCCTATACCAAAGATATTACTGGTACAGGCGTGGCTACAGCAGGTGTTGTTATTGGTAAAAACGAAAATATGTTTATTCCCAAAAACGAATCAGTAACTGTGACTGATGATACAGGAAAGGAAAAAACAATATCCTGGCAAGATACCTTGTTTTGGAATGTTTACTACATTAAGGGCGCGTTCCTGGACTCGGATAAAGCATTTGAAGTCATAAATGGTTCAAGAACTTTAGAATTGCGGATGCTACGTAAAGTTATCAGCACAAAGGTATTGGCGAAATTTTTTAATTCACATCCGCTCATAAATGCAGAATGTAATGCCTTAAGTGAGAATGAAAACTACCATCTTTGTAAGAAGCAAATGCGACTGGGGTTTTCTGCGCCGTTATTTACGATCGATTTTGAAACTGCAAATTTAAATAGAAACGCATTTGTTCGCTTTTTTGATTGTTTAGAGCCTGCATTTGGTCATATGGTGTCTCTAGGTCAAGCAAATACCATGGTTCTGTGTCCTGCCTTGACCAGCCATTCTGAAATGAGCGCTGAAAAGTTAGCGATGGCTGGAATTACTCCCACAACGATTCGAATTTCTGTTGGTGATGAAGATTCACGAAGTTTAATCGCACATTTTATAAAAGCGGCTAAGCTTGCCATAGACCCAGAAATAGCAAATTTTTCTAGTGGCTTTTTAGAAAACGACGCAATTGATCATTTATATCAAACCACATATCTTGAATGCCATCGATTATGGGTTGAAGCTCAAACATCACTTGAAGAATTATTATAGGTATATATTGAAAAAACCTTTTCGAAAAAATCGATAGATATTTTTAAATAAATCAAGATGGGATTTAGGTACTAGGTGCAATTTCTCAAGCACAATTGATAAAACCACTGCACGTGTTACGTCATTGGGTTATCCATGAGCCAACCTCGTTCAACGGCAGTTTGATAGTATGGAGTGAGTCTCGGGTTTGTCAGGGTTGATTATTTTGGGTCCATGGGTTGTGAATCCTAGACGTTTAAGCTTTTCCATTATAATTGTTCAATTCTAAATTCACCCGGAGTTATATCAAACCAGCGTTTAAATGCACGATGGAAAACACTGGGTTCAGAAAACCCCAGTAAATAGGCTACTTCCGAAACACCCAGGTTTTTGTTCTGCAAATAATGAGATGCGAGTTCTTTGCGCATATCATCCAATAATGCTTTGTGTGAGGTACCATTCTCTTTTAGCTGACGCTGTAAAGTGCGTGTTGTTATGTTTAAGGTTTCGGCAATGGCTTCTATGCCTGGATTTCCACCCCGCAAAGATTTTGCCAGTTGTTCTCTTACCCGCTGCACAATATCTTCTGCCTTGGGTAAGTTTTTTAACATGTCATCTGCATGTCTGCGTAAAACGAGATTTAATGCGGGATCACTATTCGGTATTGGTGCTTGTAAAAGCTGTTTACTAAACTCAATGGCGTTTTTATCGCAAAGGAATTCTAGCGGGCAAGAAAAAAACTGTTTATAAACTGTAATATCTTCAGGTTCAGCATGTTGAAAACAAACCTTATAAACCTGCCACTCCTGGCCGGTAATGGCGCGACCGATAGAAAGAATCGACGCTAAGGTAAAATCTGCAGCCTGCCAATTTGCGCCTCGTGGATCGGAGCGAAAGTAATGCTGCATTGTTGCGGTAGTTTCGCCGACGACCAATTCAAGTATGGCCTCATCATGTAATAAGCGATTATAGCGGGCGGCATTTTCAAGTGCCTGTTGCATATTTTTACTGCTGCGGATCGCGTAATCCATGACATCAAATTCGCCGGGAGTTAAGCCTTCGCCAGCATTTAATCCGAAAAATGGGTCTCCTGTTCGGCTCACCAAAAAATCCCAAAGGGCTATTTCCAAATCTATGGATACGCGCGCACTAGAATCGTCCAATATCTCTGGTCGTAGATGAATAGCTTGCAGTGCAACCAAGGGGTCTATGCCAGCATTCTCACCGGCTCTTAGCACCACCTTGATAATATGAGTAGAAACAGTAACTTGCTGTCTGGCCATAGGTTTATTTTAAATAGGTGGCACCAAATGTCAGTATTGTGTCGTACTTGGTCACGGTTTTAATTGCCGAGTTTACATATCCTGATTCTTGTCAATTAGAGATAAGGAAAACAATTATGAGAACAACAATAGTAACACCGGATCAGCAACAATCAAAAATTACATTAACAAAACGTATATTAACAGTGACAGACCCCATAGTCTTACAACGGCTTGAATCCATGGGAATTTTGGCTTTGGCTCTAGCGATTTATGCTGACACTCATTCATCGTGGTGGTTTTTTTGTGCGCTGTTACTCGTGCCCGATGTATCGATGCTAGCGTATCTACATAGTAAAAGAGTGGGTACTGCAGTTTACAACATTTTTCATAGCTACCTTACACCATTAAGTCTAGGAATAGTGATGATTTATTTTTCTCAATGGCTTGCAGCAGAGCTAGTACTTATTTGGATTTCGCACATCGCACTTGATCGTTGCTTGGGTTACGGCTTGAAGTACCCAACAAATTTTAAACACTCACATTTATCTTGGAAATAATACATCGCACAAAGGAAAACTATCATGAAAAACTATTCACAAATCATAATCGCTACTTTTTTTGCTATTTTAGTACCCATAAAATCTTATGCTCAGACAGATTATTACGTGGAATCCGATCCGTTTGCTTTTGCACTCAGTGGTCACTCGCTACACCTTGGAATAGAAGGTAATCACTTTCGATTTCAAGTCGGTATGTTTGGCGCTACCTTACCTGATGCGTTCAAGAGCAATGACAAATTTGATGTGAAACAATCAGGATATGGTGTGAAACTCGATTATTTCTTACAAAAACAAGGAGGATTCTTCATTGGAGCAACGTACAGTATGTCTGAAATGAAACTTCAACAAACTATCACAAATGGAAAAACAAACCGTGATTCAAACTTATTAGGTGTACGAACTGGTTATAAATATCGCATTAACAAAACATTTTATATTATGCCGTGGGTTGGTGTTGCTCGTAATATATCAGACACCTCCACACTGACAGTAGCCAGCGAAGATTATAAGCTTGAAAAGTGGATTATCTTTCCAACTGTGCATTTAGGTATGCAATTTTAATTACATGTAAAGCAACCTAAATATACCCATAGAAAAAGTTCGTTTTTGGTTCTTCAATATGGGTATGTTTCATTAATGATTAGAAACTATTTCGAATATTTTTAAGAGTCACATTGATATTAAAAAGCGTAATTCCTATAAAATAACTGCTCTCAAAATTTCAGCCTGCGTGATGTTCATGTAGTTAATTTTATTCAGCGTTTACGCTGGTTGTGTCGCAAAAACACGTTCAAAAATCAAACATGTTATATTCGTTGAATCAATTTCACCCATTGCGAATATTTCATGATCAAATTTAAAGGCCGACATTTTCAGAAAGATACGATTCTTCAATCTGTTGGATGGTATCTCACTTACGCATTGAGTTACAGAGATATTGAAGAACTAATGGGTGAACGTGGATTTAGTGTTGATCACAGTACCGTTAATCGTTGGGTTGTGTTTTATTCTCCTCAGTTAGAAAAATATTTCGTCAGAAAAAAATGATTCCAGGAAAAAGATGGAGGATGGATGAGACCTATGTGAAAGTAAAAGGCGAATGGAAATATTTTTATCGTGCTGTAGATAAAAATAATAACACAATTGACTTTCTACTCACGGCTAAACGTGACAAAAAAGCCGTTTTACGCTTTTTCAACAAAGCAATTGGCAACAATGGCCAACCAAGTTTAGTGAATATTGATAAAAGTGGTTCAAATAAAGTAGCTATCAATACTTACAATGAAGTTAATAATACCCACATTGAAATCCGGCAATGTAAGTACCTCAACAACGTCGTCGAGCAAGACCATCGTTTTGTGAAACGATTGACTCGACCGATGTTAGGTTTCAAAAACTTCTATTGCACTCAAAAAACGTTAGCAGGAATCGAATTAATACGTATGATCAAAAAAGGACAATACCGATATTCAACGAGAGGAAATAAATCGCCAGCAGAATTGTTTTACTCCTTAGCTGCATAAGTTCGCCTAGAGGAAATTCGATTTTACATTTTTATTTATTTGCGACAGAACCCAGTAAAACGTCTGATGTCATGGTAATATTCACAAGAATGAAGATATACGCGTAGTATAGCCTTTTTTAGGTCATTATTCAGACATTTTTATCTCTCGATAAACTTAGTTTACATTAGTGGTCATATCAAAGAGTTTGTTTATATAATAGCTGCCCCCAGACTTAAATAAGGATATTTAATATGTCAACGGAAGCATCCATAGCGGACAACGAACAAGACCTGCAAGCAATACCTGGCCCGAAAGGTAAATTTTTAACCGGTAACCTATCGCAAATTGACTTTGAAAAATTTCATCATTTTGCAAGAGACAATGCTAAAAAATATGGCTCAATTTATCGATTGGCATTTGCCCACAAACCTGTTGTTGTCCTATCGAACCCGGGTACAGTTCGATCGATACTAAAAAATCGCCCGGATAAATATCGTCGAATATCAACTATGGAATCCGTTTTTTCCGAACTAGGTATTAATGGGGTTTTTTCAACAGAGGGAGAGCAATGGAAAATTCAACGCAAAATAATGAATCAAGCGTTTAAATCCAGTCAGATAAAAAATTATCAACCCATCATTGATAGATCAACTGAGCGCTTATCAAATGTTTTGGAAACGATTGCTGAAAGCAAAAAAACAATAGACGTGCAAGCCTTACTCCAGCGATACACAGTTGACATTACCAGCAATCTTGCTTTTGGTTATGATATGGATAATTTAAATAATGATAGTTCAGAATTACAAGAAAAAATAAATATTGTTTTTCCAATGATAAATAATAGAATAAAAGCTCCATTCCCTTATTGGCGATACTTTAAACTCAAAAAAGATAAAGATTTAAACGCCGCCGTTGACTTTATTAAAAAACAAAGTGACCAATTTATATTGTCAGCGGAAAAAAATATCAACGCGGGAAATCAACCCGGAAATATTCTAGAAGCGATGATAGCCGCACGTGATGAAGAGGGAAACAGCTTTTCTCAAGAACAGCTGTTTCCTAATATATTTACATTATTACTTGCAGGAGAAGATACAACTGCCAATACTTTAAGTTGGATTCTCCATTACCTATCTTTAAACCCGGAATATCAAGAAAAACTTTTCGAAGAAATAAATCAAAACAACAATAACGAAGCAGAATTTAATGCATCTAACGAAAACCCAACAAGAGGTGAATTTTCTTTAATGTCAGCCGTTATCCAAGAATGTATGAGACTAATGCCTGTCGCCCCTTTTTTATATCTCGAAAACATAGAAACTGAAAATATCGAAGGATACCAGATACCTGCGGGAACAATGATTGTAGTCTTATTATCGCAAAGCGGACATGAAGAAAATTATTTTGAGTCCCCAGATAAATTTTCACCCGAACGCTGGTTGTCTTTTTCATCAAATGAACACAAGCAACACATGAAAAATCTTATGCATTTTGGCAGTGGTGCACGCCAATGTCCCGGTATGCAGCTATCCATGATGGAGTTAAAATGTGCACTAAGCATGCTAGTGAAAAATTTTACTTTTTGTGTTGATGAAAATGCCAAAGAAATTCAAGATATTTTTGCGTTTACTGTGATGCCAAAAAATTTAATGCTTAAAATTTCTAAACGATAAAAAACAGTGAAAACGAGTTACTTCTCCATTGCTAGTATGCTTTTGGGAAGGTTTGCATATGGATATTTGTCTTTCAATAAACGTTTAGCCACAGATTCGGCAAAAACCAATACTTCTGAGAGAAATAGGGGACAGACCACTATTATCTAGATGCACTAATCAAAATCGTTTTAGGGAAGGATTCATACAATGCCGCGACGAGCACGATTATCTGTAGCGGGTGTTCCATGGCATATCATTCAGCGGGGAAATAACCGATCCGTCTGTTGTTTTTAGGATGAAGATTATTTATCCTATTTAGACACATTAAACGCGCAAGCTCTTAAACTTGGGTGTTTAATTCATGCGTATGTCTTAATGACCAATCATGTTCACTTGTTGCTAACACCTGAGAAAATAGATAGCGCTGCATTGCTA
>Ga0316205_10002047_pt1 | contig 22355 bp, 16 predicted proteins | sample 3monthpyrite_MG_FD_204941 | JGI IMG/M metagenome (GOLD analysis project Ga0316205, IMG submission 204941) | Microbial mat bacterial communities from mineral coupon in-situ incubated in ocean water Damariscotta River, Maine, United States -... | ecosystem: Environmental > Aquatic > Marine >... | reverse complement strand
TTTACATAATCTAAATTTATTTTTTTTGCTGTTGGCTCAGAAATGTTTTTATTGATGAAGTTAGTAACCAGTGTATAATCTCTGCCTGGTTTGTTTCCTATTTGCGCTACAAACGTAAAATAATCTGAATATGAAAGAGTCTTTTTTGAGGTAATTTTTTTTAATCTAACAACTCTATCAGAAGTTTTTAAATCTTTTAGTAGAATTAATGCCGAATCTAATTTTTTAGTTAAAATAAATTCTTCAACTTTATAAACGCCTTTTTGTTGATCATTTTGTACTTGAGCAAAAGTCAGTGTACTAAATAATAACACTAAAAATGTTAAGTGGTTTTTATATTTCATAGGGAGTACTTTTGAATTATTAACCAAATATAGAGATTTTAAACCAAAAAAACTCCCAAACCTAAGTTTGGGAGTTTATATTATTTCTTACTGTTTTTTAAACCTCAAAAGGCTCAACAGAAACATAAGATCTATTGTCTCTTTTCTTTTGAAATTGAACAACACCATCTACCTTAGCGTGTAATGTATGGTCTTTGCCCATATATACATTTTCTCCTGGATTATGTGTTGTTCCTCTTTGGCGAACGATAATATTTCCTGCAATTGCAGCCTGACCACCAAATATTTTTACTCCTAGTCGTTTCGATTCTGATTCTCTACCATTCTTCGAACTACCTACTCCTTTTTTATGTGCCATGATGTTATGGTTTTAAAATTGAAATTTATTTAGTTAATGCCTCAATTAATTCTGCTTTCTTTAAAGAAGTATATCCTTTAATTCCTTGCTCTTTAGCTGCAGCTTTTAATTCCGCGACTGTCATTGAACCATACTCTTTAGAAGCAATCGCTTCTTTCACCTCAGCTTTTGGAGCGGCTTCTTTTTTCGGAGCAGCTTTTTTGACTGGTTTTTTTGCACCAGAAGCAGCGATTGATTCAATTTGAATCTCACTTAAATACTGTCTGTGTCCATTTTTCTTTTGATAACCTTTTCTACGTTTTTTCTTAAAAACGATTACTTTATCACCTTTAAGGTGACCTAAAATCTTGGCCGTTACAGCGGCTCCTTCTATAGCTGGGGCGCCAATAGTTACATTTCCTTTGTCTTCAACTAAAAGAACATGATCAAAAGTGATTTTTGAACCTTCTTCTCCTTGTAAACGGTGAACGTAAACTTTTTGGTCTTTTGCTACTTTAAACTGTTGCCCTGCTATCTCTACAATTGCGTACATACGTTTGTTTTATATTAGCTTTTACTATTATACATTTCTTTTCAGTAAATGCGGGTGCAAATATACACTTTATTTACAACTTCACAACACTAAATAAGCATGAGATTTATTCTTAAAAAGATAGGCATCAATCTATTAAATTATTTTCTGTGTTTTTATTTCTTTTTGTTCACTAAATAAACACCCAACAAAATAATTCCGCCACCCAACAATTGAATAGGGCTAAGCTTTTCACCATCTATAATTCCCCACATTACAGCCACAATAGGTATTAAATAGGTAACCGATGATGAAAATATTGGTGTAGAAATATGAACTAGTTTATTAAACATTACTTTGGCAATACCTGTTCCAAAAACAGATAAAATTGTAATATATCCTAAAGACTCTGTCGTTGTTTTATTTATTTTAAACGTTGTAAAAAAATTCGAAAAATAAAGCACTAAAAATGCAGGGATAATCAATAAAAAAAAATTTCCTGTTGTAATACTTAAAGCACTTAAATCTGATAAATGTTTTTTTACAATATTTACATTAAACGCATATCCAACAGAAGCCATAATGATTAACAACGCATACCAATAATCTTGGTTTGGGTTTAACTCTGCGCCTTTTAAAATTAAAATTAACGTTCCAATCAAACCTACTAAAATTCCAACAAATTGCGCTCTTTTAAAAGTAAATCCAAAAACCAATGCTCCAAAAATAAAAGTATTAAAAGGTGTTAACGAATTTAATATTGACGTGATGGAGCTGTCAATTTTCACAATAGCAAATGCAAACATAAACGCAGGAAAAAATGTGCCCAAAACAGCTGTTAAAGCAATGTATTTCCAATGTTTTTTTTGAATTTTTCGTAAACTTTTAAAGCCAATCAGTAGTAAAAAAACAGCAGTAATAAGCATTCTTAAAGTTCCTAATTGAATTGGCGTTAAACCAATTAACGCTTTTTTAATTAAAATAAAAGAGCTTCCCCAAATTAATGAAAGGGCAATTAAATAAAACCATTTTTGTTGTTGATTATTCATCTATTTAGTTGCAAAGAGTAGTGAAACAAAAGTCGTGTAATTCTATGGTTTACAACCATATTCCTAATAAACTTGTACTATTATTTTATAATAAAAAACAATCATAAAAACTCAAAAAATCATTGCAGTAATTGTATTAACCCATAGCGTTCTTACTGTTTTTAGAAAAATGATTATACTTTAAAATCAATAATTATTGCCATTTATATGATTTAAAGGTTATCATTATATTAATATTATTTGTGGATTCTGAATGAAAAAACGCTTACAAACTAATTATTTCCACTCTATGGTTTCTATCAGTCTAAGAATATCTTTTTTGATATAAGCAACCGCAGGAAAAATAGAATCGTAATTGGGTTTTGTATAAAAATAAAGTGCGCCTTTTATAAAATGAGTAGTACTATCAGTAAGGTGAAACTGTATTTGAGAAGCTGCATTTCCAGAAATTTCGTGCAGAGTTCCAAATACATTCTTGTCGTTGTTTAAAAAATCTTGTGTAACAATTTCTTCAGCTTTTACTGTATGCTTAAAGACCAATTTTTCTGATTCTAATAACAGTTCTTTTATGTTGTCTTTTACAGGTCTGTATGTAATATTTAACGATGCTTTTAAGGTTGGGTATTTAATTTGGATCCAATTATTTTCTTGCTTTTGAAGTATTGCATTTGAAGAAATCTCAAAAGCATAACGCTTTATCTCATGTGTCTTTTTATAATTTACCGTAGGATAAGACAAGTTTAAATATGCTTTAGGCTTTGGCAGCACATCTTCTTTACATGAAATAAACAGGCAAATACTTAAAATTAAAAACCAATTACGCATTATTACGGGTAACTTTTACTTGTTTGATGCGTTTTCTATCTAACGCTTCTATGGTAAACGTAAAACTATCAAAATATATTTTATCGTCTTTTTTAGGGAATTTTCCTGAGACTTCTAAAATAAATCCTGCCAACGTTTCTGACTCTCCTTTTTCTTCTTCAAAAACAGCTTCATCTTCAACTCCTATTACTTTACAGAAATCCTTAATGGTTGTTTTCCCTTCAAAAACGTAATTATTTTTATCTAATTTTGAATACGATAAATCCTCTTCATCAAACTCATCATTAATATCGCCAACAATTTCTTCAATGACATCTTCTAATGTTACAATTCCACTAGTTCCACCATATTCATCGACTACAATTGCTAAGTGGTTTTTCTTTTCTTGAAACTCACTTAACAAATCGTCTAGCTTCTTGTTTTCTGGCACAAAAAAGGGTTCTCTCATTAATTTTTGCCATTCAAAATTAGGTTTGTCTAAATGCGCCAATAAATCTTTCGCGTATAAAACGCCAACAATTGTATCTATAGACTCATGATACACAGGGTTTCGAGAATAGCCATTTTTAACTACTTTATTTAAAACTTCTTTGTATAATTCCTCGTCAGAAATTGCAGAAATATCTATTCGAGGTTTCATTATTTGTACGGTTTCTGTGTTTCCAAAACTCACAATTCCCTCAAGTATTTTCTGTTCGTCTTTAGTATTCCCTTCACCAGAAGTTAGTTCTAATGCTTGCGATAATTTTTCTACAGAAAGTTTATTATTTTTCCCCCCAAGTCTTCTTTCAACAACTCCTGTCAATTTTGTTAGAGGGGTGCTTAAAGGAGTTAATAACGTGTTTAAAACAGCTATTGGTTTTGCCATTAATTTAGAAAATTGTAACGCTTTTCTTGTTGCATATACTTTTGGTAAAACCTCTCCAAAAAGCAATATCAAAAAGGTAACCAATACCACCTCAATGCTAAACTTAACTACATCTGAAGAGATAAAAATAAAACCCCAATCAATACTTATGTTTTTTCCTTCAAATAAAAACTCACTTAAAGATGCAAATAGTAAAACAATTAAAATATTGATAAAATTGTTTGTAATTAGTATCGTTGCAAGTAACTTTTTCGGCTTCTTTAAAAGATTTACAACCGTACTTTTCCCTTTTGTTTTTTCTGATTCTTCAACTAATATGGTTTGTGGTAATGAGAAAAAGGCAACTTCAGTTCCAGAAATTAAAGCAGAACAGATTAACAAAAAAATTAATCCAATACTATTTACAACAACTAGTAAATTTATACTACTTGCAACTAGAAGTGTGAAACTTGCGGGGTCTGAATCCAAATTTTAAAATTTTAAATACTAAAAAGGTAAATCATCATTCTCCTCAACTGGTTTATCTGTACTAGACGGGGTTTCCTTTATTGGCGGTGGCGTATTTTCTGTACTTTTTTTGGTTGACAAAAAAGTCATTTCAACAACATGTATTTCTGTTGTATATCGTTTCAGTCCTTCTTGTTCCCATTGTCTGGTTTTAATTTTTCCTTCACAATATATCTTATCGCCTTTACTTAAATATTTTTCACAAATCTCTGCCAACTTATTTTTAACAACCACATTGTGCCATTCTGTATTGGTAACTTTTTCTCCAGTTTGACGATTCGTATACGTTTCATTCGTAGCAATAGGAAATCTTCCTAAAGCATTTCCTCCTTCAAAATAATGCATTTTTATTTCGTCTCCTAAATACCCAATTAGCATTACTTTATTTAATGTTCCTGCCATAATTAACTATTATACTCTAGCTATCAAATGTACTAAAAATATCCATTCATTGGATTGAACTCTTTTAAAAAGTTAGCAATTAATATTGGTACGGGGAATTTTTTCACCTCTTTCCACTCTAATATTAATTCTTCAAAATCGTTACTTGTTACAATCCAAAATTTGGTGTGCAAATGTTGATGTGAAAGTTTGTGAACAATTTCTTTTTCATTAAATAATGTAATTTGATGTTTTTGAGGGACTAATTCTTTAAATTTATTAGAAGCAACTAGCTCTTTTTTCTGTATATTATTTATCGTTTCTACGACAGGAAATTCATACAAGCCTTGCCATATTCCTTTGCCTTTTCGTTCGTTTAAAATGGTCATATATTTATCTGTAAGAAATACCAAATAATTAAAATGCCTGATTTTAATTTTTCCTTTTTTCTCTTTTACAGGTAACTCTTTAATTTGTTGTTTTTCTAAAGCCACACAACTATCATTTAAAGGACATGTTGTACATAGTGGGTTTTGAGGTTTGCATTGCAAAGCTCCAAAATCCATAATTGCTTGATTATGTGTTCCTGGCTGTTTTACGTCAATTAATGTTTGTGCCAAAGCTTTGAATTCTTTTATTCCTTTAGAAGAATTTATGGACGTGGATATTCCATAATATCGAGCTAAAACCCTGTATACATTTCCATCTACAACAGCTTCAGGAGCATCAAAACATATAGATGAAATTGCAGATGCTGTATAATCTCCAACTCCTTTCAGCTTTTTAATCTCATTATAAGTCTTTGGAAAAACCCCATGTAATTCGCTTGCAATGTGTTTTGCTGAATAGTGTAGATTACGAGCACGAGAATAATATCCTAACCCTTGCCACAACTTTAAAACGTTAGTTTCTGTTGCATTGGCAAGATCAAAAACCGTCGGAAACTCCTTTATAAACAGTAAATAATAAGACAATCCTTGATTTACACGTGTTTGCTGTAACATGATTTCAGACAGCCAAATAAAATAAGGGTTTTTGGTTTTTCTCCAAGGCAAATCACGGTCATTTTGTAAATACCAGTAAATTAATCTGTTAGAAAAATTCATTTAAAAATTTTTACGGCAATAGTACGTCATAATATTCACATAATTTTAAGTAATTACCTTTTTGGAATAGATTAATTATCATATATTTGCACCCGCAATTTATGAAAATAAACATACAAATATAGTAACATGACGAAAGCAGATATCGTATCAAAAATTTCAGATAAATCTGGAATAGAAAAAGCAGATGTATTGGCAACAGTTGAAGCATTTATGAGTGAAGTAAAAGATGCATTAGAAAACGGTGACAATGTATATTTAAGAGGTTTTGGTAGTTTTATCATCAAAACTAGAGCAGAAAAAACAGGTAGAAATATTTCTAAAAATACAACTATCAAAATTCCGGCACACAATATTCCAGCTTTTAAACCGGCTAAAACTTTTACTGAAGGAGTAAAAAGTAACGTATTAGTAAAATAATAACAGTATTCATCAAAGCCTTTATAGGTTTTTAAAAACAGTTTAATTATGCCAAGTGGTAAAAAAAGAAAGAGAGCAAAAATCTCTACTCACAAACGTAAAAAAAGAGCGAGAGCAAACAGACATAAGAAAAAGTAAGTAATGCTTACTTTTTCTTAGTTTTGCTTCACAAACTAAAAACGTTCATTGACAAGAAGTTTAAACACTTCATACAGGCAAAAACCCTGTAACATTATTTTAACCATCTACACAATGTTGTGTAGTATAAAACCAAATTCAGAATGAAAACAGAATTGATTATTCGTTCAAGTTCATCTGATATTGATTTTGCCTTACTGAGAGATGGTAAACTTATTGAATTAAATAAAGAGACAAACGATAATAAGTTTTCTGTCGGCGATATTTTTATCGCTAAAATAGGAAAAGTATTATCTGGCTTAAATGCAGCTTTTGTAAATGTTGGTTATCCAAAAGATGGATTTTTACATTATCATGATTTAGGTGCACAAGTAAAATCTTTAAATACATTCCTTAAGAAAGTAAGCACAGGTAAATATAAAGAATACACTTTAAAAAATTTCCGCTTTGAAAACGATATTAACAAAGGCGGCAGTATTAATGATGTTCTGAAAACAGGGCAAAATTTATTAGTACAAATTGTAAAAGAACCTATTTCTACTAAAGGACCGCGTATTAGTTCTGAGCTTTCAATAGCTGGTAGATTTTTAGTATTAGTTCCTTTTTCTAACAGGGTTTCTGTTTCTCAAAAAATAGCAGACCCAAAAGAAAAAGAACGTTTAAAAAGACTTGCTCAAAGTATCAAACCAAAAGGTTTTGGTGTCATTTTAAGAACTGTTGCTCAAAATAAAAAAGTAGCAGAGTTAGACAAAGACTTACAAAACTCTTTAGACCGTTGGAAAACAATGTGTGAAAGCATTGCAAATACAAATACTCCAACAAAAATTTTGAGTGAATTAAACAGAGCGTCTTCCATTTTAAGAGACGTAATGAATGATTCTTTTACAAACATTATTACGAATGACAAATCTTTACACACAGAGATTAAAGATTATTTACAAGAGATCAATCCTGAAAAGGTAAACATTGTAAAACATCACAATGCAAAAGTGCCTATTTTTGAGAAGTATGGTATAGAACGCCAAATAAAAGCTTCTTTTGGAAAAACTGTTTCTATGAGTAAAGGAGCTTATTTAGTTATTGAACATACTGAAGCGCTCCATGTTATAGACGTTAATAGTGGTAACAGATCAAACAAAGCCAATTCTCAAGAAGACACTGCATTAGAAGTAAATCTAATTTCAGCTAAAGAAGTTGCTAGACAATTGCAACTTAGAGATATGGGAGGAATTATAGTGGTTGATTTTATCGATATGCAAAGCGCAGAAAACAGACAAAAACTTTATCAATATTTGAAAGAGGAAATGTCTTTAGATAGAACAAAACATAAAATTTTACCTCCAAGTAAATTTGGATTGGTTCAGATTACAAGACAAAGGGTAAGGCCCGAGTTAAACATTAAAACAAGAGAGCAAAATCCAAATAAAAATGGAGAAGTTGAAGCGCCAATTGTTTTAATTGATCAAATTGAAAATGAGCTAGAAAAAATAATGTCTAGCGATAAAAACTACAAAGAGATTACGTTAAACGTACATCCATTTGTAGCATCCTATTTAAAAGAAGGGGTGACATCTGTTCGTTTTAGGTGGTTTTTAAAATACAAAAAGTGGATTCATATTTTACCTAGAGATGCTTACCAATACTTACAATATCGATTTTATAAAAAAAGTAAGTAAAGGCACATTTTAATATCAAAAACAAAAAGCCGTATCATAATGATGCGGCTTTTTTATTGAATACATATTTGTTATGATTTTTCCTGCACTCTTATATTAACCAATTGTCATTAACACATTATATTGAAGTTAAAACCAAAAACCGAAATTAAAATACCAGTAGCGATTTTTAGTGTCTGGAGACCAAGAGTGCTTTAATTCAATCGGGCCAATTATAGATTTTATACTATACCCAATAGCATACCCCGATTTTGTGTCATTAAAGAGCTCGCCTCCTTTTAAAACACTATTGGCAACCCGTGCATAATTTGCTAAAAAGTGGATGAATTGTTTTTCTGAAACACCAACCCTTAAATTAAAGGTAGATTTTAGGAATGATTGCTCAGATAATGCATTAATGTCATATCCGTAAAATGGAATAAAATTGTTGATAAAGTTTTGATTATATCCTCCTAATAAAAAATCAAAAGTTGTTGAGTTCACATCTCCTAACGTAAATCCAGCTTCAGACTCGAAAAGAAAAGTGAAATTCTTATAAAAAGTTTTTGCAAAACCCATTTTTCCTCTTATTTGCGAAAACTGAATAAAATCTTTATTGTAATCTGAAGAAGTCATATACCATTTAAATCTGGCATCTAGAAACACTCCTTTTTTTGGATAATATTTATCATCATATGTGTCTAACTTCATATATGAATAGAGGTTTAAATAATCGCTTTCATCAAAAATAAATAGATCGTCTGTTCCTGTTGAAATTGTTTGTGATTGCGATAACAACTTTTGGTGTTCTAAACCTAAACCAATTACAAATTTTCTGCCGAAAGTTTTTTGAACGTAAGCTCTATTTGTAAAATCTCTATACTGTAAATCGATTAAATTTATGCCCAAAGTATTCGATTTAACATTAGTTTTAAAACTATTGTATCTAGAACTAAAGCCATAACTATAATAAAAACCATTATCAACAAAATATTGCAAGTCGTATCTTGGTTTATCTCCAACAACTAAATCTAAAGAAACAACATCGTTTTTAGATAAAAAATTTTTTCTATTTAAATTGATTAACACGCCGGATTTGTACACCAAATCATAATGCACTCCTAATCTTAAAACAGCATTCTGTTGATTTTCTTTAATGTTTATTGATACTGTTTTCCCTTCTGAAGTATTTCTAACATTAAAACTGATAATCTTAAAATTATCTGTTGCCGATAAGTAGCCAATCTTTGTGGCCAATTCGTTATAGTTTGTTTTATCTCCTTCTTGCAGATTTAGTTTCCCTAAAACATAGGCTCTAGTATGATTCTTATTTCCATCAATTTGTATCTTATTAATAATAAATTTCACATCTTTGTTAACCAAATCTATTGGTGTTTTCTTAACGGATTGAAGTTTAGCAATACTATCAAATGTTTTAGAAAAATTTTTTGCAATTTGAGTTCCTTTAAATAATATTTCTATCGATTTATCAAAAGAAACAGCAGTATAATCAAAAATATCTGGATGAATATAAACATCTGTTTTTGCAATCTGTTCTGGAGTTCTTTTATACATTTGATAGCTAGAAATTTGACTCAAAACATCTAATGCCGTTTTTATATTCTCTTTATCAAATAGTTTAGATTGCACGTCAACTCCAATAATTATATCAACGCCTGTTTTTTCCATTTCGTCAACCGGAAAGTTATTTGCAATTCCTCCGTCAATCAGCAATTTATTATCAACTTCTATTGGATCTAACAAGGCAGGAAAAGATCCACTCGCTCTTAACGCCAAAGGTAAAGAACCTTTTATAAGTTTAACTTGATTTCCGGTTTCTACATCTGTAGCAATACAAAAAAACGGAATTGGTAGTTTAGAAAAGTCCGAAATAGAATCTACAGGAGATAATAATTGTGTTAAAAAACTCAACACATGTTGCCCTCTTGACACACCTTGTGGCAGTCCAATTTTACCTTTATCTACGGGCAATATTAGTGAGTGTTTTTCGCCATGTTCTTTTTCAAAAAAAGGGGTTGCTTTTCTGGGGTGTTTATCTTGTAGTAATGTGTAAAAATCTGTATCAACAATAATTTTTTCTATTTGACTTGCGCTATAACCAGCTGCATACAAACCTCCTACAATAGCACCCATACTTGTGCCTCCGATATAATCTATTTTAATCCCCGCCTTTTCTATTGCTTTTAACACACCAATATGTGCAAACCCTTTGGCGCCACCACCGCTTAAAACAAGTCCAACTTTAGGCGGTTTTTTTTGAGCATTTATGATGAAAGGGATAAACAATAAAAAATATAGCAGTTTTTTTATCATGATTTTAAGGCGTTAAAATAGTTAACTATTTTTTGAGCTCTTGAACTCCCAATAGTTTCTTTCAGCTCTTCAAAAGTAGCACTTTTTACTCTTTTTGCTGATTTAAATTTTCGCAATAATGTAGTAATTGTTTGTTTTCCTATCGCTGGAATTTGCTCTAATTCTGATTGAATAGCGCTTTTACTTCGCTTGTTTCTGTGAAATGTAATTCCAAATCTGTGTGCTTCATTCCTTAAAAACTGAATTACTTTTAAACTTTCCGACTTTTTATCTAAATACATCGGAATTGCATCACCGGGATAATAAATTTCTTCCAATCTTTTTGCAATTCCAACAATGGCAATTTTTCCTCGTAAACCTAAGGCATCTAAACTTTTTAAAGAAGATGATAATTGCCCTTTGCCACCGTCTATAATAATTAATTGAGGTAACGGTTGGTTTTCTTCTAGCAGTCTTTTATAGCGTCTAAAAACAACTTCTTCCATAGATGCAAAGTCATCTGGTCCAACAACGGTTTTAATATTAAAATGGCGGTATTCTTTTTTGCTCGGTTTTCCATCTTTAAAAACCACACATGCGGCAACTGCGTGCGTTCCTTGAATATTAGAATTATCAAAACATTCTATATGTCTTGGTTCTTCTTTTAATCGCAAATCCTTTTTCATTTGTGCCATAATTCGTTTGACATGTCTATCTGGATCTACGATTTTCAATTGCTTAAAACGATCTTGTCTAAAATACCTTGCGTTTCGTATTGACAAATCCACAATTCTTTTTTTATCGCCTAGCTTTGGCACAGTCACTTTTATTTCTGAACCTAAATCAACAGAAAAAGGGGTGTAAATTTCTTTAGATTGTGAGTTAAATCGCTGTCTGATTTCTACAATAGAAAGTTCTAATAATTGCCGATCTGTTTCTTCTAGTTTTTTCTTAATCTCTATCGTATGCGATTGAATAATGGCTCCGTTAGCAATTTTAAAGAAATTAACATATCCAAAACTTTCGTCAGAAATAACGGAAAAAACATCTACATTGTTTATTGAAGGGTTTACAACTGTAGATTTTACTTGATAATTAGATAATAGATCTATTTTTTCTTTGATTTTTTGAGCTTCTTCAAACTCCATTTTTGTTGAAAAACGAAGCATTAATTCTTTAAATTTCTCCAACGATTCTTTAAAATTTCCTTTAATAATATTTCGAATAGCATCAATATCTGATTGATAATTTTCAGCAGTTTGAAACCCTTCACATGGCCCTTTGCAATTTCCTAAATGATATTCTAAACAAACTTTATACTTTCCGCTTTCAATGTTTATTTTACTTAAATCATACTTACATGTTCTAAGTGGGTATAGCTCTTTAACCAAGTCCAAGATTGCTTTTACAGTTCTTACAGACGTGTAAGGTCCAAAATATTCAGATCCGTCTTTAATGACGTTTCGAGTTAAAAAAATTCGCGGAAATCGTTCTTTTTTGATGCAAATCCAAGGATAGGTTTTGTCATCTTTTAGCATGATATTATATCTTGGTTGGTGCTTTTTTATCAGATTGTTTTCTAACAACAAAGCATCTGTTTCTGTTTCTACAACAATATGTTTTATAGAAACAATTTTTTTTACAAGAACTCTTGTTTTTCCTTGTTCATGAGTTTTTGTAAAATAAGAAGCTACTCTTTTTTTTAAATTTTTAGCTTTTCCAACATATAGAATTACATCTTCTTTATCATAGTATTGATAAACTCCTGGTAAATTAGGCAATGTTTTTAGTTGTATTTCTAAGGCAGAGGGCATCCTACGAAATTACCATTTTTTAAACAGAATTCTTAGATGTGAATTAAAAAGATGGTTGGTTTAATCTGTTTTAGGGGTTCTTTCTTTTTCTTCTTTCGGAAATGCTTCTTTGTTAAATAAAAACAATAACACTACACCAATAGTAATATAAGAATCTGCCGCATTAAAAATAGCGTTGAAAAACGTAAAATATTCACCACCTATAAAAGGCATCCAGTTTGGCAGCACGCCTTCCCACATAGGAAAATATAACATATCTACTACTTTTCCTTGTAAAACTTCTCCATATGGGTTTTCAGAAAACAACGTTGCTAATTTATGCGCAGAAGAATCAAAAATAACTCCATAAAAAACAGAATCAATAATGTTTCCAATAGCGCCAGAAAAAATTAAAGAAATCGCAACTATAACCCATTTAGAAACATTTCTTTGAATGGTTTTATACAGCCAATACAAAATAACAGTAACTGCAATTAATCTAAATATTGTTAAAAAAAGTTTTCCAGCTTTCCCTCCAAATTCAAACCCCCAAGCCATTCCGTTATTTTCGGTAAAGTGAAGGATAAACCAATTAGAAAAAACAGTCACCTCTTCCCCTAATGTAAAATGAGTTTTTACATAAATTTTACTGATTTGATCAATCAGTATTGCAAGAACAACAGTAAGAATTGCAAGGTTCTTTTTTGACATAAAAATAACGTCTTTTAGCGATTTATTGCTTTCTTTTAGCCTCAATACTTAGCGTAGCATGAGGTACTAATTTTAGACGCTCTTTCTGAATTAACTTTCCTAAAACTCTACAAACACCGTAGGTTTTATTTTCAATTCGTAACAACGCATTTTTCAAATCACGGATAAATTTCTCTTGACGAATGGCTAATTGAACATTTGCTTCCTTACTCATCGTTTCAGAACCTTCATCAAATGATTTAAATGACGGAGAAGTATCGTCCGTTCCATTATTTGCATCATTTTTATATGAACTCTCTAACAAGGCTAAATCTTCTTCTGCTCTTGCTATTTTTTTTAAGATAATTTCTCTAAACTCTTCTAAATCTTCGTCTGAGTATCTAACTTTTACATCTGCCATAACCCTACATTTTATGAATTAATATTTTACTTTTAATAGTGTCAAACTCAATGGCTGTCCCATTTTCTAATACATCTACAAAAACCAACTCGTCGGTAAGTGTTTCGCTCATAATGTATTGCTTATTTTCTAACACAGCCGCTTGTAAATTTTCAAAATTTAAAACGGTTAACTTAATTTTGTCCGTTACTTCCAATCCAGAATCTTTACGTAAATTTTGGATTCTATTCACCAACTCTCTTGCAACCCCTTCTTTTCTCAACGCCTCTGTTAACGTAATGTCTAATGCAACAGTTAACCCATTTGCATTGGCAACAAGCCAACCTTCTATATCTTTAGATGAAATTTCTACATCTGAGATTGCCAAATTTATACTTTTTCCGTCAATATCAATAAAAAGATTTCCTTCTTTTTCAATTTTAATAATATCTTCTTGGGTAAAATTTTGAATCGCACTAGAAACCGACTTCATATCTCTACCAAACTTTGGCCCTAACGTTTTAAAATTAGGTTTTATTTGTTTAATTAAAATTCCTGAAGCATCTTCTAATAATTCTATTTCTTTAACATTTACTTCGTGCTTAATTAAATCAGAAACTGCTAAAATTGCTGCTTTCTGATCAACATCTAATACAGGAATCATCACTTTTTGCAAGGGCTGTCGAACCTTAATTTTTTCTTTCGCTCTTAAAGACAAAACCAATGAAGAAATAGTTTGTGCGTTTTCCATTTTACGTTCTAATGAGGCATCGATGTGCGATGCTTTAAAAACTGGAAACTCTGCTAAATGCACACTTTCAAAATTTTCTTTTTGAGTGGTTTTTGTTAGGTCTTTGTACAATCTATCCATAAAAAATGGCGCCACTGGAGCACTTAATTTTGCAACCGCAAGCATACATGTGTATAAAGTTTGATATGCAGAAATTTTATCTTGTTGATAATCTCCTTTCCAAAAACGTCTTCTGCTTAAACGAACATACCAATTACTTAATAGTTCTTGAACAAAATCAGAAATTGCTCTTGTTGCTTTTGTTGGTTCATATTCTGCATAAAAAACATCTACTTTTTTTATCAAAGTGTTTAGTTCTGATAAAACCCAACGGTCTATTTCTGGTCTTTCTTTTAATGGTACATCGGCTTCTGCATACGTGAATTTATCAATATTTGCATACAATGTAAAAAATGAATAGGTGTTGTAAAGTGTTCCAAAAAATTTTCTTCGAACTTCTGCAATACCCTCTAAATCAAATTTTAAATTATCCCACGGATTTGCATTGCTAATCATGTACCAACGCGTTGCATCTCCTCCATAGGTTTTTAGAGTTTCAAAAGGATCTGTAGCATTCCCTAAACGCTTCGACATTTTCTGTCCGTTTTTGTCTAAAACCAACCCGTTAGAAACTACATTTTTATAGGCAACTGAATCAAAGACCATCGTTCCGATTGCATGCAATGTATAAAACCATCCTCTTGTTTGATCTACGCCTTCTGCAATAAAATCTGCTGGATAAAACTCTTTATTGTCAATTAATTCTTTATTTTCAAATGGATAATGCCATTGTGCATAAGGCATAGAACCTGAATCGAACCAAACATCAATCAAATCACTTTCGCGTTTCATTGGTTTTCCTGATGTAGAAACTAACGTGATTTCATCAACTACGTTTTTATGCAAATCGATATTGTCATAGTTCTCTTCAGTCATGTTTCCAACTTCAAAATCAGCAAAGATATCTTTAGACATAAACCCAGCTTCAACTGAATATGCCATTTCTGACTTTAATTCTTCAACAGAACCGATAATAATTTCTTCTTTACCATCTTCTGTTCTCCAAATTGGTAATGGAATTCCCCAAAAACGTGAACGAGATAAATTCCAATCATTCGCATTCTTTAACCAGTTTCCAAAACGACCTGTTCCAGTAGATTCTGGTTTCCAGTTAATTGTTTCGTTCAATTCGTGCATTCTATCTTTTATATCTGTCACCTTGATAAACCAAGAATCTAACGGATAATATAAAATAGGTTTGTCTGTTCTCCAACAATTTGGGTAACTGTGCACGTATTTTTCAACCTTAAAGGCTTTATTTTCTGTTTTTAGTTTGATGGCTAATTCTACATCTACAGATTTTTCTGGAGCTTCACCATCATTGTAATATTCGTTCTTTACATATTTACCAGCATATTCATTCATTTCTGATCTGAATTTTCCTTGTAAATCAACTAAAGGAACTGGATTTCCATCATTATCTAACACTAATAATGGTGGGATTTCAGGAGTTGCTTGTTTGGCAACAATCGCATCATCTTGTCCAAATGTTGGAGCTGTATGTACAATTCCTGTTCCATCTTCTGTCGTTACAAAATCTCCTGAAATTACTCTAAAAGCATTTTCAGAATTTTCATAAGGCAGCGCATACTTTAATAATTGCTCGTAACGAACATCTAGCAAATCAGCTCCTTTACATTCAGTAGCTATTAAAAACGGAATCTTTTTATCTTCTTTTTTATAACTAGCAAGTTCAGAAACTTCTTCTGTTTGCTGATGTTTTTTTCCATCAAATTGTTTCCCAACCAAATTCTTTGCAAGAATTACATGTATCGGTTCAAAAGTATATTGATTATACGTTGCCACAACAACATAATCTATCTTAGATCCAACGGTTAAGGCTGTATTACTTGGTAAAGTCCATGGAGTTGTTGTCCAAGCAAGAAAGTGCAAATGATCATACTTTTTAAGAAATTCCGGAAGTGTGTTTTCTAACGCTTTAAACTGAGCCACAACAGTAGTGTCTGTTACGTCTTGGTATGTTCCTGGCTGATTTAATTCGTGAGAACTCAATCCGGTTCCTGCTTTTGGAGAGTAAGGCTGAATTGTATAGCCTTTATATATCAATTTTTTATTGTAAATTTCTTTTAACAGCCACCAAACGCTTTCCATATATTTGGACTTATAGGTAACATATGGATCTTCCATATCTACCCAATACCCAATTTTACGTGTCAAATCGTTCCAAATGTCTGTGTAACGCATTACCGCTTTTTTACAAGCTTCGTTGTATTCTTCAACCGTTATTTTTGTACCAATATCTTCTTTGGTAATCCCAAGTTCTTTTTCTACACCTAGTTCAACCGGAAGTCCATGTGTGTCCCATCCTGCTTTACGTTTTACTTGAAAGCCTTTCATGGTTTTATATCGAGGAAAAATATCTTTAATAGTTCTTGCTAATACGTGGTGAACACCTGGCAATCCATTTGCAGAAGGTGGTCCTTCATAAAAGACAAAAGATTCCTTTCCTTCTCTTGAGGTTATACTTTTTTCAAAAATATTATTTTCTTCCCAATAGTGTAAAATTTCTTCTGCCACTTTTGGTAAGTCAAGTCCTTTATACTCAGTAAATTTCATGTGATTTTTATCCTTCTCTATATTCAATTTGCAAAATTACGGATTTTCTTGCATTTCTTGGGTTTATCGCATAAAAAAACTCCAGTTAAAAAACTGGAGTTCAAAATTACTGGGGGACTCGTCTTGTTTTTTAATACAGGCTTTTACTTTTGACGGTTATTAACAATATAAAAATAAGATCGTCTATTTTTTTGATGGTCTTCTTTTGTGCATTTAGCAGAATTTAGATCATTACAATTATTCAACAACTGATCTTCTCCATAACCAATTGCGCTTTCTATTCTATCTATTGAAACACCTCTAGAAACAATATAATCTCTTGTAGATTTTGCTCTTCTATCAGAAAGTTTTCTATTGTATTCTTTTTCTCCTCTAGAATCTGTATGCGATTCTATTTTAATCACCATAGTTGGATGACTTTTCATCACAGTAATAATATGTTCTAATTCATATTCTGCATCGGCTCTAATGTTTGATTTATCAAAATCGAAAAAGATAGGGTTAATAACAATTTGATCTTCAATGATTAACGGCGTTAATGCTATGTCTGCTTTAATCACCTTTTTATCTATGTCCAACATTTTAACAATTGCTTGTCCAGATTTATAATCTTTCTTATCTGCAACTACTGTGTAGTTTTTTTCACAACTTACAATTCCAAAATCATAAAATCCTTCTTGGTTTGTAAGCGCTCTTTTAATTACTTTTCCTTCAGTATTTACTAACTGCACTTTGGCAGAAAATAATACTTTTTTTGTAATACTGTCAAATACTATTCCTTCTAAGCGCTCTTTACACTGATACACTGTAAAACTATAAATATCGTCATCTCCTTTTCCTCCTTTTCTGTTTGATGAAAAATATCCTTTGGTTTGTTCTTCAACAATTGTAAACGAAAAATCGTCTCGATTACTATTTATTGGGTTTCCTAAATTTGAAGGAACGCTGTATCCATTAGGTCTAATTCTACTTTCAAAAATATCTAATGCTCCTAAACCAATATGACCATCTGAAGAAAAGTATAAGATATTCTTTGCACTAACCGTTGGAAACATTTCACGCCCTTCTGTGTTGATTTTTTCTCCTAAATTTTCTGGAGTTCCATATGTTCCGTCTTCTAATATAGTTACCTTATACAAATCTGTTGCACCAAAACCACCTTTCATATCAGACACAAAATACAATTCCCTTTCATCAGCACTTAAGGCTGGATGTCCTGAAGAAAAAGCATCGCTATTAAATGGCAATTCTGTAATATTTGCCCATTGATTTCCTGATAACTCTGCCTTATAAATTTTTAAATGTGTTGTTCTTTTTTTATCGGTTTTTAACTTTTTACCATTGTAATTATCTCTTGTAAAGTACATCGTTTTCCCGTCTTTGGTTACAATTGCTGACGCTTCATGATAATTAGAATTGATGTTTTTAAGTTTTGATACATCATAAAATTCTAAAACTTTTACGTTCATTTCATTTGTTGTCAAAGAATCTTTCGCTTCGTAAAGATTTAAATATGGTTGTTTATTCCACCTATATAGTTTACTCTTTTTGATATCTCCTTCTGGCCTGGTCGAAGAAAACAAAACACTATTTTTTAAAATTGCCACTCCATAATCTGAATATTTTGTGTTTGTGGAGATATTGTGAATATTCACAAATGCTTTTTTCTTATTCGAGTATTCATCAAAATAATTAGTTTTTTTAATCAACGCAATTACTCTGCTGTCTTTGTTTTTTATTTTTTCTAACTTTAACAACCATTTGTCAGATTCCTCATACTTTTCATTACCCTTTAAACTTTGGGCGTATCGAAAATAATACTCTGGAGAAATGTTTTCTTTTTCATAAAGTGTAAAAAGTTTTGAATACCAAATCTCTGAGTCTTTTGTATTAGTATTAAAATAATAGGAGTCTGCTAGCCTCGATAAAACTAACTTTGTACTGTCTCCTTTTTTGTAAATTTCTTGATATAGTTCTGCCGATTTTACGTAAGCAAATTTCTTGAAGTATTTGTCTGCAGCATATTTTCTTTGTCCAACAGAAATAGTTACAAAAAGTAATAAAATTATAGTAGCATATTTTTTCATGTCTAGCAGTTTTAAAAGAATCTTGGTGATTTTAATGTTGGTTCTCTAAAGATATCAAAGCGCAGCATAACCTCATGCGTCCCTGAATTGTAGTTTCTATAATTAGAAGTGGTTAAATCATATGCATATCCAAAATGCAAACTATCTGACACTTGAAAACCAAATAATGCACTAACTGAATCATCCAATCTATAAGCTAACCCTAAATCAAATCTTTCATTAAATAAAAAATTCGCTGATAAGTCCATAGATAATGGAGCTCCAGAAACTACTTTGACAATAGCTGCTGGCTTAAAAAGAATGCTTTCTGTTAAATCAAACACATATCCAGCTATTAAAAAATAGTGCAACCTCTCTGCTGCTACAGACTCTATTTTGTCATCATAATAATCAGTTCTAAGAAAATTAGGAACAGAAAGTCCTACATACCATTTTTCAGTATGGTAATACAATCCCGCACCCAACGTTGGTAAAAATTTATTGTTTATATCTTGATTAAAAACAACATCAGCTGGATTTTGATATCTTCCTTTTGACCAATCTAAACTTAAAGACCTTCCTCCTAATCGAAGACCAAAAGCTAAATTTCCTTCTTCACTTGTTTTAATTGTATATGAAACATTTGCGTCAAAATACACTTCTTGTGAAGGGCCTAATTTGTCACTAATAATGTTCATTCCAAATCCGACACCACTATATCCTATTGGTGTATGAAAAGTTAAGGTTTGTGTTTGTGGCGCTCCACTAATACCAACCCATTGACTTCTTGCCATTGCGCTAATACTCAAATATTCATTTGAGCCAGCATATCCTGGGTTTATACTCATTGTGTTATACATGTATTGAGTATACTGCGGATCTTGTTGCCCATAACTTTTTGTTGTCTTTATTGAAAATAAAAACAGGGCAACAATTAGTATTTTAAAAGAAGTGTTCATTGAATATCTTTTATCTGTTATTTTTTAATTTTATTATTATCTATTTATGTAAATCCATCCTTTTTTAGGAATAGAACCATCTCCTAGATCTAAGACATAATAATAGGTTCCAACTGGTAACTTACTTTTTGCACTTATCGTCATTCTTCCATAAGAAGTTCCGTCCCAACTATTGTCATAATTCTTTTTCTTATAAACACTATTTCCCCAACGATTAAATACTTCAAGGGTGTTTTTAGGGTATTGGTCTATACAGTCAATCGTAAACAAGTCATTTACTCCATCGTTATTTGGAGAGAATTCATTGTAAATTGTTAAACATACAGGGGTTGTTATCGCACTACTTGAATCATTTGAACTGTCCGAATCTAATTGATCCGTATTAATAATACGAGCTGTGTTTAAATAATTTCCAACTTCTTCTACAATTACAGTTAATGTTAAAGTCGCTGACCCTCCATTTACAATCGTTGGAATATCCCAATCTGAGAACCCATCATAAACCCCATTTGTTACTGTATGAGAAACATATGTATATCCTGATGGTAATGTTTCGTCTATTTTAATATTGGTAGCATTTCCTGGTCCATTATTTTGTACCACAATAGTAAAAGTAACTTCATTATTTACTATCGGATTACTAACGTTTACAGTTTTTACAACTGCCAAATCAATACCTACCAACACAATTCCTGCAGCATCATCATCGTCTTCTCCTTCTCCTCCAACAGAGACATTTCCTGAAGTACTATCCGGATCATATTGGTCTGTTCCAATAATTTCTGCAATATTTGTAAACTCTCCTGCTGTTCCTGTTGGTGCAAGAACTTTTACATCAATCTCTAAAGTTGCTGTTGATCCATTAACAATATTTCCTATATTCCAAATACTTGTGGTTGTATTATAGTTTCCTAATCGATGCGTAACATATTCAAATCCTATTGGTAATTCGTCAATTACTTGCACATCAGAAGCATCACTTGGACCATTGTTTTCTACGGTTAATGTGAAGGTAACAATGTCTCCAACATTTGCTGTTGATGTGTTTAGTGTTTTTGTCAGTTTTAAATCAGAAACTTGAATCACTACATCTACAGAACTTTCATCGTCTTCACTCTGATCTCCATTGTCATTTGCTGCTCTACTATTTGGGTCGTATTGATCAACTGCTGTTACCTGAGCAACATTTAAATACTCTCCTGCTGGCACTGGATAATTCGACGGAGTATTAACAATAACTTTATATGAAAGCTCAACAAAACCTGTCACTCCAAGTGATAATCCTGACCAAGACAATGTCTTTGTTGCAGAATCAAATGTTCCACCTCCTGATACTGAATTTGCTACATAGTCGTATCCAATAGGTAAAACATCTTCTAAAGAAATATTTGTTGCTGCATGAGGTCCAGAATTACTTAGCTTCAATGTAAATGTAATTTCGTCTCCTACATTAGGATTTGAATCATTTACGCTTTTTTCCAAACTTAAATCAGCTACCTCAGGAGTGTTAATTGTTTCACTATCCTCATCATCTTCACTTTGATCTCCATCATCATTGTTTGCATCACTATCTGGATCTTCATTGTCGCTCGCAGTTATTTGCGCAGTATTTTTATATTGATCTATTACAGAGCTGTCTGGAGCTTTTACAATAACTTTATAAGTTACTGTCAATCCTGATGTTGGCACAGATAAAGAATTCCATGTAATTTTGGTTCCTGAAAAACTCCCTCCATTACTAGCGCTGGATAAAACATATTCAAATCCTGCTGTTGGTAAATTATCTTCAATTGATACCCCTGTCGCATTATCAGGCCCATTATTTGTTAATATCAAACTAAATGTAACTTCTTCTCCAACTCTCGGAGAAAGGCTATTTACTGATTTAACCATACTTAAATCAGAACATGCATTAATCGTTACCTTTACTGCTACTCGAGCCGCACTTACACAACCCGTTGTTGTGTTTACAGCTGACGCATAATAAGTTCTTGTTGTTAATACATCTGTACTATTTAAAGCAGTTCCTCCTGTTTCCGACAAATACCAGTTTATTATTTCTCCAGCTTCTGAAGTAGCTAACAAGTCTGAAACATTTCTAGATCCACAAAATACTTGATCTGATACTATTGGTAAATTAGGCAAAGCGTTCATAGTTATTACTACAGAGTCAGAAGCTATATTTCCAGTACCTAATCCAGTAACAGTCATTGTTAAAATAACTTTCCCTGATGTAATATCTTCTACGCTTGGAGTATAAATTGCGTTTTCAATAGCTGTATTTGAAAAGCTTCCAACTGCTGTTCCGTCATTATTTATAGCCGTCCAAACTATTGTCCCATTAGTTGCTGTTCCGACAGTTGTATATGATTCACCCGCACAAATAGCTGTAGCAATCCCTGCGCTAGATTTTGCTGCTGGTGTATTGATATCTGTACATCCTGTACAGGTTGGGTCTGGATCTGGTGTATCACTTGTAATCGTAGCAACATTGGTTAAGTTACCAGTGTAATCACTAGGAACTGTCAAGGTTACTGTATAGCTA
>Ga0316205_10002046_pt1 | contig 22359 bp, 23 predicted proteins | sample 3monthpyrite_MG_FD_204941 | JGI IMG/M metagenome (GOLD analysis project Ga0316205, IMG submission 204941) | Microbial mat bacterial communities from mineral coupon in-situ incubated in ocean water Damariscotta River, Maine, United States -... | ecosystem: Environmental > Aquatic > Marine >... | reverse complement strand
GCGCGTTTAACTTCACGCTCAATCATGAAGGTATGCCTGTACTCAGGATGAGCATGGGCCAAATGACCAATAACATTTCGAATTTTACCCGCGTACGGACGTGTGGCCTTCATGTTGTCCTGCGCTTTGCGCATTTTACTGGCGGCCACCATTTCCATCGCACTGGTGATCTTTTGAGTATTCTTGATACTCTTGATCTGTGTACGTATTTCTTTACCGCTTGCCATGACTCAGCCCCTTACCAGGTTCCGGTTGCCTTGAAGTTTTCGAGTGCCGCCTTGATGGCTGCTTCGATTTCGTCGTTGTAGTCACCGGCTTCATTGATTTTATCGATCAAATCAGCATTGTTGGAAGCTATACCTGATTGCATGGCAGCTTCAAAATCAACGATTTTATTCACAGGAACATCATCCAGGAAACCTTCGTTAGCGGCATACAAAGAGATAGCCAGTTCTGCCACTGACATTGGCGCATACTGCTTCTGCTTCATCAGTTCTGTAACACGTTGGCCACGTTCAAGCTGCGCGCGTGTTGCGTCATCAAGATCTGATGCAAACTGAGAGAAGGCTGCCAGCTCACGATACTGAGCCAGTGCCAAACGCACACTGCCACCGAGTTTCTTGATGATCTTGGTTTGGGCTGCACCACCTACACGTGATACTGACAGACCCGCATTAATCGCAGGACGGATACCAGCGTTGAACAAATCGGACTCAAGGAAGATCTGACCATCAGTAATAGAAATTACATTGGTTGGTACGAAAGCCGATACGTCACCCGCCTGTGTTTCGATGATAGGCAACGCCGTTAATGAACCGGTTTTGCCTTTAACTTTACCATTAGTCGCTTTTTCAACGAAATCAGCATTAACACGTGCCGAACGTTCGAGCAGGCGTGAATGCAAATAGAATACGTCACCTGGATAAGCTTCACGACCGGGTGGTCGACGCAGCAACAAGGATACCTGACGATAAGCCCAAGCCTGCTTGGTAAGATCATCATAGACTATCAGTGCATCTTCACCACGATCACGGAAATATTCACCCATTGCACAACCGGAGTAAGGCGCGATGTATTGCAGAGCTGCGGCTTCAGCTGCAGTTGCTGCAACGACGATGGTGTGATCCATGGCGCCATGTTCTTCAAGCTTACGTACTACGCCACCAACAGAAGAGGCTTTTTGGCCAACTGCGACGTAGATACATTTAACACCGGTACCTTTCTGATTGATGATGGCATCAATCGCTACCGCTGTTTTACCTGTTTGACGGTCACCGATGATCAATTCACGTTGTCCGCGTCCAATAGGCACCATGGTGTCGATTGATTTCAGACCCGTTTGTACCGGCTCATCAACAGACTTACGCGTGATTACACCAGGAGCAACCTGTTCAATAGGTGCTGTTTTATCTGTATTGATTGGGCCTTTACCATCAATAGGCATACCCAATGCGTCAACAACGCGACCCAGTAGCTCAGGGCCTACAGGTACTTCCAGAATACGACCCGTACATTTAACCACATCGCCTTCAGTCAAATGCTCGTAAGCACCCAGGACTACCGCACCGACTGAGTCACGCTCAAGGTTAAGTGCCATACCGTAAGTGTCACCAGGAAACTCTAGCATCTCACCTGACATAACGTCATTGAGGCCATGAATACGTACAATACCGTCAGTAATACCAACGACTGTACCTACATTTCTTGCTTCTGCTGCAGAATCAAAATTCTCGATTCGTTTCTTGATAATTTCACTGATTTCAGATGGATTCAGTTGCATATCCACTATCCCCTATTGGTTCACGGTGCTGGCAAGTTTTTCCAGCTTTCCGCTTACTGAACCGTCAATGACCATGTCGCCTGCACGGATAATAGCTCCGCCGACCAGCGATTCATCGATGGTTACACTTAGATTAATTTCTCGTCCCATACGCGCCTTGAGTGATTCGGCGACCTTGTTCCGCTGAGCATCCGACACGGCATAAGCTGAAATGATTTCAGCATCAATGCTGCCTTCCGCTTCTGCACGATGTGCTTCATAAAGTTCGGCGATTTCAGGTACTAACGCCAGACGACCATTTTCTGCCAGCAGTTTGACCAGATTTTTTGCTTCCTGATCAAGCTTGTCACCGATTACATCATTAAATATTTCAGCAACCTGCGCTTTGGAAAATTGTGCGCCTGCAATCACTTCAGCCATGGTTTCATCGTTTGCAATAGCGGCAATCAGCGCCATTGCATCTGACCATGCGGGGAAACTGCTGGTTTCTCCTGCACGTTTAAAAACGGCTTCTGCATAAGGACGTGCAATTGTAGTTAATTCAGCCATTGACGCCTCGCTTAGATTTCAGCTACCAGCTTGTCAAGGATATCAGCATGAGCGCTTTCGTTAATTTCACGCTCCAATACCTTTGACGCACCTGCAACTGCAATACCGGCTACTTGTTGACGTAGCGTCTCTTTCGCACGATTAACTTCCTGCTCAATCTCAGACTGGGCAGCCGTTACCAGGCGCTCGCCTTCTGCACGGGCATCTGTCTTGGCTTCGTCAACAATCTCACTGGCACGTTTCTGAGCCTGGGCAAGAATTTCACTTGCCTGTAGCTTCGCTTCAGACAGCTTTTCAGCTGCAGCCTTTTCAGCCAGTTGTTGTTCATGCTCACCACGCTCAGCTGCAGCCAGACCATCAGCAATTCTTTTCTGACGTTCTTGCAATGCACCCATGATAGGCGGCCATACAAACTTCATACAGAACCATACAAATACCATGAAGGTAATCGATTGGCCTATTAGTGTTAAATTGATATTCATGCTTTAACCTTATTCATTAATGTGTCGAACAGGTAATGTTTTACCACTGTCTTAAGCGACAGCGAAAAGAACATACATGGCGATACCAACAGCGATCATTGGAACCGCGTCGACCAGACCCATAACGATGAAGAACTGAGTACGTAACATAGGAATCAGTTCAGGCTGACGAGCAGCACCTTCCAGGAAACGACCACCGAGTACGCCGATACCAACTGCAGCACCCAGAGCGCCCAGACCCATCATCAAAGCACCTGCGATGTATAACAATGCATTTGCGAGTTCCATATTTATCTCCTAATTAGATAGATATAATAGTTAAAGTTAAAAAATTAATGATCGTGATGTGCCATTTCCAGATAAACGATGGTCAACGTCATGAAGATAAACGCCTGCAAGGTCACTATCAGAATATGGAAGATGGCCCAACCCAGTTGCAGGAAGCCACCGAAAATACCCATACCCAGACCAGCACTGAACATCAGCGCGATCAGGATAAAAATCATTTCGCCTGCATACATGTTTCCGAACAATCGCAGTGCCAGTGAAATGGGTTTGGCAATCAATGATACGAATTCGAGCAAGAAGTTGATGGGGATGAATAACGCCATCACTGCTTTATTTTTTGACTGGAAAGGCTGCAGGGTCAATTCACCAGTAAAGCCACCAATGCCCTTGATTTTAATACTGTAAAACAAAACCAGGAAGAAAACGGACAAGGCCATACCAAACGTCGCGTTCGGGTCTGTTGATGGCACGACTTTGAAATACACATGATGAGGATCTGCGCCGAAGAAACTTTCTCCAACCCAGCCGGCCAATGCTGGCAGCCAGTCGACAGGGACCAGGTCCATGAAATTCATCAGGAAGATCCAGACGAATATAGTCAGGGATAGTGGGGCCACCAACGCATTTTTGGCTGAAAATGAACCCTTTACACTGCTATCTATGAATTCAACGATAGACTCAACAAAATTCTGAAGTTTGCCTGGTACACCAGACTCAGCTTTTTTGGCCACCTTGCGGAATATCCAAAGGAAAAATACACCGAGAAAGATTGACCAGAACATGGTATCCACGTGGATGGCCATAAAGCCCATCTCACTGGCTTCTTCGGTGCTGTGCGCAAAGCCCCAGTTGCCGTCGGGATGCTTCCCGTACGTCCAATTGGTCAGATGGTGTTTGATGTAATCCGCTGATGTCATTTCGCTAGACATAAAAATATAAACCTAATGACTTAAACCATTCAGAAAAGCTGCCAGTTGTCCGGAAATAAAACCGAGTAACAACGGCAGCGGCATTAATTGTAAGGCTACTAAGCCTACTACAAACAGTACTAACGTTAGCACCAGACGTTCAACGGCACAGAGGTATACATACTTTAGTATACGCTGAGCGTCGTCAGGTGCCTGTTTAGCCGCACGTTTATCATGGAGCATCATCAAACCCGTATTCATGAGTACGATCATGCCTCCAAACAAGCTCGATTTTGCGGCCAAAAACCCACCGAAGCCTGCCATTGCAGCGGTCACCAAAGCAACCATAATAATCTGATAAATCAGTAGCCTACGCATATTTCAGGTTAGCCTGCCGGTATATATAGCAAGCCAATAGATCGGCCGCGATATAATCGGGCTTTTGGCTGGCCTATCTCCAAGAGGATATAACAGTAAAAACTACTGGTATCGATATCTGCGGCGCGAAGTATAATAATTTAACATGTGTGCGTCAATAAGCGCATCAATATATTCTATTTCTAAGGTCAAACACCTAACTTCATAGAGCAGAAATATAATTCGATAATACAATAACATACATAATAATAAGCAATAATACTCCCCCATTGATTCCTTGCTGAATAATATAACTGCCTATACTTCCTGCCAGGCTCCTGGGAAGGTCACCTGGGATTAACCATAGTCTACCTGTTAAATATCATAAAACACTGCATTATTACTAAAGTAATGGCCCAAAGTGGCGCAAGTATATTAATAAGTATAAATCCAGGTTGATAAAAACATACATGCCGCATCTCTTCAAAAGATTACTACTAACATTCTGTATTTACGCTGCAGTAATTACAGTGGCCCATGCCCAGGATAATCAGCTCAGCTTTGGCGTATTTCCATACGTTAGCCCCAGCAAACTCATTAAGCATCAAGCTGTCATGCACCAGTTTCTACGCAAACAATTAAACCAGAACATCGAATTTGTTACTGCTCAAGACTTAGAAGGCTTTGCTGAGCGTACACTCAATTCTGAATATGATCTGATTTTTGCACCCCCCCACCTCGCTCGCTATTGTGAAAAGAACGGGCTCTATACTCCGCTAGCGCTCACCCAAACGAAAATACAGGGGGTTTACATTGTCCATAAAGACTCTCCCATCTATACGCTGGATGATTTACGTGGACAAAAAACATCGCTTTCAACTGTCGGCTTTGAATACTCCTTGCTTTACCAGATCATGATTGAACAAATGAAATCGCTATCGATTAACAACATTCAATACAAAGAAGTCACCGCTCATAATAATTCTATTTTCTCAGTTTATAAAAAAGAAGTTGACGTTGCTCTCACTGGAGTAAAATTATGGAAAACCTTGCCTTCTAATATAAAAATCCATTTACGAAAAATTGGAAAAACTGAAATGACACCGGGCTTTATCATCATGGCCCGACCATCTCTTGCTAGATCAGTAAGTCACTTATTTATGGAAGTTGAACAAGACTTTAATGATTCTCTGGTGTCTGGAAAATATATTTTTCGGGGATTGAAACCTTATCAACATGGCATGCTGACAAGCATGGATCCATACATAAAACCTTTCGAGCAACACTAATACATTATAATGAATAGCTTCGTTAAACACTCGTTACGGTCCAAACTTATTACCGCCAGCATTATTGTTGAAATGATTATGCTGGGATTATTACTGGGCAACAGTATCCGGCTTGTCAATCACACTATCGAGCAGCAAACCCAAAAACAAATTGAAACTATTACACCTCTGTTAAATGCATCATTAAGCACTTCGTTATTTGAAAGGGACTATGTCACTTTATCAGACATATTATCAGGGTTAATGGCTTCACCTCACACAGATTTTACTTATATTTATATCTATGACAAACAGGGAAAACTGTATACCAAAGCGAGCAAGCAAACATTTCACAGCCTTCCAAATATCGATCGGGACATACAGTCTGCCTTCTCTGATAATATTTTTGATGGAGTAAGCACACTTACCTTATCAGGTTATAACATTGGCTCAGTTCGATATGGACTTTCATTAGAATCATTTCTGGACTCCAAGGATAATCTATTTACCCAGAGCATACTCATCGCAGCGGCTGAAATTATTTTATCCATTTTGATTCTCGGGTTTATAGGTTACTGGTTAACAAGACACCTCGGTGAGTTACTTAAAGCCACCTCCGCTATCAGTCAAGGAAACTATAACATACAGACGGATGTACACAGCAATGATGAAATTGGCCAGCTTGCCAGTGAATTTAATTTAATGGCACAAGCCATTAACGGAAAAATAGTTGATTTACAAGATTCACAAAATCAACTTGAAAAGAGTAAAGCTGAATTCGAATCTGTCATCATGTCAATGGCAGGCGCTGCCATTTTTTTAGATCTCGACCTTAAGTGTGTCATGGTCAATCATGCATTTTTTAAACATTTTGGATACCAGCCGAATGAAGCGCTGGGACGTCATATCGATTTTTTATTTTCTGACCCCAACGATTACCACCGACTCAATACTCATATTTGTCGCCCTGGTAATATTGAACACTACACGGCTTCTACCACTCATTATGTAAAGAAAAACAGCACAGCCTTTGAAGGAGAAACTACAGCCTCAAAAGTTATTAGCTCACAAGGTAAAGCATCAGGGTATATTTTGATTATCAGAGACGTTACCGAGCGCAATCGAATCAATAAATCATTGATATATGAAAAAGAACGCATTCAAGTAACTCTTGAATCCATTGGTGATGGCGTGATTACTACTGACATCAATGGGCGCGTCACTTATCTCAATCCCGTTGCTGAACAACTTACTGGATGGAATCGCTCAAAAGCTGCTGACAAACCCATCAACGATGTTTTTAACATAGTCAATGAACATACCAGGCACCCACTTATAAATGCTGTCCAAAGGTGCCTTACTGAAGAAAGAAATATAGAGTCCTCTAAGAATGTTTTGTTGATCAGTAAACATTCAGGAGAATTTTCTGTACAGGAATCGGCCTCACCCATACGCAACAGTGAAGGTGAGCTCTATGGCGTTGTTATGGTTTTCCATGATGTTACCAAGTCAAACCAGCTTACTAAAAATCTTGACTGGCAAGCCAGCCATGACTCTCTTACTAATTTATATAACCGACATGAATTTGAATTACGATTGAAGTCGGCTTTTAAAACCTCACAAGAGTGTAATATAAACCACTCAATGTTATACATTGACCTGGATCAATTTAAAGTTGTCAATGATACCTGCGGCCACATCGCTGGAGATGAGTTATTACGTCAAATAGCTATTCTATTGCAAAAAAGAATTCGAGACGGTGATACTTTTGCACGACTCGGTGGCGATGAATTCGGTGTCTTACTTGAAAATTGTGACATCTCTAAAGCTGAAGTTATCGCTAATAACCTACGGGCATCACTAGAGGATTTCCGATTCAGCTGGGAAGGCAAAACTTTTACGGTTGGCATGAGCATTGGCCTCGTCCCCATTACCTCCGAATCAGAAAATATCACCAATATTTTACAGCTAGCCGATGTTGCATGTTACGCTGCCAAAGACAGCGGCAGAAATCGCATTCATGTTTACAAACCTGATGATAAGGAGTTAGCTAAACGTCGAGGTGAAATGCAGTGGGTTAGCACCATTAATCATGCGCTGGATTATGATCGCCTCGTTATTTATTGCCAACCCATTGTTCCTCTTCACTCTCGCAATGGAATGAAGTTACATTACGAGATCCTGGTGCGACTACTCGCTGATGATGATTCATTAATCAGCCCTATGGCATTTATACCGTCTGCAGAGCGCTACAATCTTATGCCTGCCATAGATCTTAAAATCATTAAAACTGTTTTCAAAATGTTAGAGGAAAGGCCCCTGTCAGACTGTGTCATCACTATCAATTTATCTGGCCACACACTGACAGACGACGATACCTTAAACACTATCATTAGCATGTTAGAGCACTGTCCTATACCCACCGAAAACATCTGCTTTGAAATTACAGAAACAGCAGCAATCGCTAATTTAACTCGCGCACTTTATTTTATGGAGACGGTTAAAAGCCTTGGTTGTAGCTTTGCATTGGATGACTTTGGTAGTGGCCTGTCTTCTTTCAGTTACCTGAAAAATCTGCCTGTTGATTATCTGAAAATTGATGGCGTATTTATTCGTGACATTTGCACAGACCCTGTAGACTTTGCCATGGTTCAATCAATAAACCAGCTCGGGCGCGTACTGCATATACAAACCATCGCTGAATACGTGGAAAACACCGCAATAAAAGATAAATTAGTTGAAATTGGAATCGATTATGCGCAAGGCTTTGGCATTGAAAAACCTCTACCGTTCTCAGAAATCCTCAGTAGCCCGGAAAGGCAAAATGTCATTCACGTTACATTTGATGGTAAATAGACTCTTTACTGAAAATACTTAACCTCTAGCAATAAGTATTTCAGCTTAAATTCTGAAAATGCACAGACTAATGAGCTTTTTGAAAAAATGAAACTGATAAGCCAACACCTTTCAATGCGTACTCAGCGATTAAGCTGACTCACACACTAAAGAAAAATACCTTAAGCACGAATGTAATAACCTCGCTATTAACCGAAACCCTTTACCTAGAACGCTTTTGCGTTAATCAGCAAGTGCACCCAGATACTGGCCGCGTAGCCCAGCCCGATAGCCCAGGACCATTTAAGGTGTGCAAAAAAAGTATAAACACCTCTGGCCTGACCCATTAACGCGACTCCTGCAGCTGAACCGATAGAAAGTAATGACCCACCAACACCAGCAGCTAATGTGACCAGCAACCATTGCCCCTGGCTCATTTCAGGGTTCATTGTCAGCACTGCAAACATAACGGGTATGTTGTCGACTATAGCGGAAAGTATGCCCACTGCAATATTAGCCGATGTTGGCCCCCACTGGGTATACATCACTTCTGATGCCATCGACAGGTAACCAATGAAACCAAGGCCGCCTACAGCCATTATTACACCGTAAAAAAACAGTAAGGTATCCCACTCGGCACGCGCTATTTTATTAAATACATCAAAGGGCACAATATCACCCAGGGTGTGGCTTTCTTTGAACCTATCCAAGGGTGCCACATCATAGTTATGTGTCATTTTCAGGTAGTAGCCAAAAAACTGTAAATAACCGAGGCCAGTCAACATGCCTAAAACGGGAGGTAGATGCAAGAAGTTATGGAAACTGACAGCCGTGATGATCGTTAGTAAAAATAGTACAACGATACGAATAGCACCACGTTTCATCAACACAACTTCACTATTGGCCGTAGGCTGTTCATTCGGAATGGCGAAATGCATGATAGCTGCAGGCACAACAAAATTAACCGCGGATGGAACAAACAAGGCGAAGAACCCTTCAAACTCAATAATACCTTTCTGCCAGACCATCAGGGTTGTAATGTCACCAAACGGACTGAAGGCACCGCCGGCATTAGCAGCAACAACGATATTAATTAAAGACAGTGAAACAAAGCGCGTGTTATCACCACCGACTGCCATGACCACCGCTGCCATCAACAAGGCCGTGGTCAAGTTATCAGCAATGGGCGAAATAAAGAATGCCAGTATCCCTGTCATCCAGAAAAGCTGTCTGAAACCAAACCCTTTATTAATTAACCAGGATCTCAGTGCATCGAACACCTGTCGTTCAGCCATGGCGTTAATGTAGGTCATTGCCACTAACAAAAACAACATCAGCTCGGCATACTCTAACAAATTATGCCTGACAGCAACTTCAGCAGCGTGATTCATTCCGTTGCTGGTATAAACATATGCAATTAATAGCCAAATAAGTCCGGCTGCGATGATGACAGGCTTGGATTTTCTTAATTGAGTGAATTCCTCAACCATGACCAGCAGGTAAGCCACTACAAAAATTCCGAGTGCCAGATACCCGACGGTATGATTAGTTAAATCCAGTTTCTCAACATGGTTGGACATCGCTTGTGCCAGCCCTGGTACAAAACAGATCATCATGGCAGACAGAATTTTAATCACATAGTTTTCCTTAACATTTGCACTTTACAATTTTGGGGCATACACCCAACTATATTCCTTTATATACTCTAGAAGACGATATTCATCATTACCATCAACACGATAATGAATAACACCGTCATGATGCCACCCGCTTTCATGAAATCAGGTACACGATACCCACCTGGACCCATGATCAATGCATTCACTTGATGTGTTGGAATCAGGAATGAGTTTGATGTTGCCAGTGCAACAGTTAACGCAAATATAGCGGGATCACCCCCTGCGCCGATAGCAATGTTAACCGCTAATGGAACCAGCAAAACTGTGGCTCCTACATTAGACATTACCAGGGTAAAGAATGTTGCCAGTAGTGCTACTGCAAGCTGAACCATCCATAATACTGGTTCATCACCAAACAAGCTTAACGTTTCTTCTGCAATCCACTTGGCAGTACCTGAAGTTTCAACTGCGAGCCCCAATGGAATTAAACTTGCTAGCAAAAATACCGTTTTCCAGCTCACTGCATCATAGGCTTCTTCAATCTTGAGTACACCCGCGAGGATCATTCCCAGTGCGCCGGTCAACAGACTGACAGATAGACGTAATTCACTGAAAATAACCAAACCCAACGAGATTGTAAAAAATAATCCTGCCCATCCTACTTTGTTGGGGCGTAATTCTTCATGTGGATACTCTGTGGTGACAACAATGAAATTGCGATTTTTTGCCAAACGAGCCAAAGCTTCCCAGGTAACATGACCCACCAGTGTGTCACCTGCCTGAAATTTAGTATATCGAGCACCTTCTCCTTCACGAATCGTTTCACCACCTCGGTGTATTGCCATCACAGCAAGACCATAGGTTTTACGCATCCACACATCTGCTGCAGTTTGTCCGATTAATTTTGAACCCGGCGGGATTACGACTTCAGCTATGCCCGCCTGATTGTCTGACAACAGATCTGAAAACATTTCGAGATTTTTTTTCGGCTCAGATTTTATAGCTTCGCTAAAAGATGCCAGTCCTTCAACTCCTGCAAGAACACATAAGGTTTGATCCTTAGCAAGTTCGGTATCTCTATTAGGCCAGACGGGGGACTTTCCCTGACCCTGACATATGGCAATGACTCGGATTTTATGTTGTTTTTCGATATCTAGTACGTTTTCACCTAACAAACTACTATCAAAAGGAACAACAAATTCATTCATACGATAATCAATGCCGTAAACATCTTTAAAGTACTTCATCGGGTTAATAGGTTCGACCAGGCCTTTACTGTCATTACTCGCAGGTAAAACAAATCGCCCGGCAACAATAAAGTAGATAACGCCCACTGTTACCATAACAAGGCCAATAGGCGTCACAGAAAATAGTGACCAGGTGTCCATTTGCTGTGTGGCTGGCAATGCCTTATTAGACGTCAGAATCAAATCATTTAATAAGATCAATGGACTAGAACCAACCATGGTTATCGTTCCACCCAGGATGGCACAAAAACCCATTGGCATCAGCAGACGAGACATTGGCAAACCTGAGCGAGATGAAATACGACTAACAACTGGCAGGAACAATGCAGCAGCGCCTACGTTCTGCATAAAGGATGAAATAATGGCAACAGTGCCGGATATGATTGGAATAATACGGGATTCAGTTTTTCCACCGACCTTTAAAATAAACGTCGCTACCTTGCTCATGAGGCCGGTTTTATCCAGACCCGCACCAATGATCATCACGGCTACAATCGACATAACAGCGTTACTACCAAAACCGTCGAACAAATGTTTATTCGGAACCAGTCCATGTTCCATACCCATCATCGGCGCTAATAAAGATGTCAGACCCAGTAGCACCATAATCGATACTGCCGCGACGTCCACCCCTACTATTTCAAATACAAATAAATAAATGGTCAGTAGCAGTATTCCAATCACCCAGGACACTTCAACCGTTGGAGCAACGCCGGAGAGGTAATAACCCAGCATGACAAAAACAATAGCCATCACCAGGCGCTTTATATTGGGTGCGGAAAATAAAGTATTCACTATCAGCTCCTATTTATTAGTAAATAAACATATAATGATAAGATCATTTATGGATTCACCGGACCAGGCATTGAATACTCAATGAAAAAACTATTCGTTAAATCAATACTTGAATGTTGCCGGCATCGATATAGATCATCATTAATGTCGCCAAGGTGAAACCGGCATCAAAAAATGGGTTGTTACACATAACCCATTGATCTATAAAGGGGTGTGTATTATACCCATGTTGTGTCTAATAAAAAAGAGTCAAATGATCGAAAAAGCGTGATTTTACAGCCTAATACTGATAATTTTGCTCTGTTTAGCTAAGTTTTTGTCATATTAACCAACTTAAGCAAGTGATTTTTGAGCGTGTATATACCACCAGGGGATGGTGACTTGCGTTATAGAAAACAAAATATTAACATATACTAATATTAGGTCACTTTTCTAACCAGCATTATCCAGAGGTGAACATCATGAGTATTGATAAAATTGTTTTAGCATTTGCCGGTGTTGTTATTCTAGCAAGCCTTGGTTTATCACAGGTTCACAGTGTGAACTGGCTATGGCTGACCGGGTTTGTCGGTGTGAATTTACTGCAGTCTGCTTTCACAGGCTTTTGCCCACTAGCGATGATATTAAAATCTTTTGGTGCGAAACCTGGCCAGGCTTTTAATTAAGCACGGCGCTGTGTTCACTGTTGCAGTGGACACAGCAAGTTTTACCTTACCTGGCCATTGCCACCATACTGGCAATACTGGCTAACGACAGGCCAAACCCCCAAAAGGCTAACCAACGTTGTTTATAGCGTAGTCCTACGTAAACAAATCCGATACCCAGTAACAGCCCATAGATGGTTGTGCCTATAAACATATCATCGCTGGCATGATTCGCTAATCTATCAACGGTTTCGCCTTCTCTGTATCGCATTCTACAAACCTGCTAAATTTTAATGTTACTGACTATTGGTTAATTGCATTTTTTGCAACTTGGTCATGCGTTTAATTTCGCATTCATACTGACAAGCCTCAGAGCGAGACGAAAACTGGCGCTGAAATACCAGACTCACGGGTCTTCGGGCTCTGGTATATTTAGCACCCAGACGATTGTCATGATTATGTTCATCCAACCTTCTCGTAATATCAATGGTCACTCCCGTATACAGGGACTCATCACTACACCGTACGATATATACAAACCATGGCTTCATTAATAGGGGATGTTAGCAAGACTAGTCGTCAATTTAAAATACCTAACTATGGATAACTTTTGCATCAATGATTATCGGGGTAATGTCTAACTTTTCATACAAATAATAAACAGATGCTTATGCCGGGGACAATTTTATCATTCGATTGTTAGCAATAAATACAGAAAGGCTCTAATGAATTCAATCTAGAACAGGTTGTAAATGTAGTTTAGAACTATTTAATATGATCCAGAATACCTTCCAGTTCATCATTGCTGTTAAAACTAATGGTGATTTTACCCTTGCCATTGGACTTACTTTGGAGTTGCACCGAGGCACCGAGTTTTTCTGACAGGTCTTCTTGTAATCGCCTGATATTAGGATCCAGCGTTGTCGATGGTGCTTTGCCAGGCTTAGCAGGCTCCAATACTTTACGCACCCACTGCTCTGTTTCACGAACAGACATACCCAATTTGACGACTTTTTTTGCAGCCTCGCTTTGATCATGCCCCTTGAGTGCCAGCAATGCGCGCGCATGCCCCATTTCCAGCTGTTGTTTTTCCAACATTGCTTTGACGTCTTCATTGAGTTCCAGCAAACGCAGCAAATTAGCGACACCACTTCGTGATCGACCGACAGCTTCTGCCGCTTTTTGCTGTGTCAGCTCAAACTCTTCCATCAATCGATACAATGAACGCGCTTCTTCAATCGGGTTAAGGTTTTCACGCTGAATATTTTCGATAAGCGCCATTGCAATCGCTGCACGATCATTAACATTACGTATAACAACCGGCACCTCATGCAGACCCGCCATTTGTGCTGCTCGCCAACGTCGCTCGCCGGCAATTATTTCGTATTTATCCTTGCCAACAGGTCTGACAACAATGGGTTGCACAAGGCCCTGCTCACGGATCGAGTCCGCCAGTTCATCCAGACTTTCAGTGTGCATGTCAGTTCGTGGCTGATACTGGCCGCGCTGCAAACGTTCTACGGCGAGTTCTCGCAGTTCACCGTCGAGGGGTTTTTCAGTTGATGCGGTCGATGTTGAGGCGCTACTTGAGCCGCTTAATAATGCGTCGAGTCCGCGACCTAATCCACGTTTTTTAGTTGCCATGAGATTCTTGTTAAATAGTTATTCGGTGTTTCATTCAAGCGATAGCTGAATGTGAATCCAGTTCGCTACGTTGTTCTTCCCTGCGTATTAATTCACCGGCTAATGCCAAGTAGGAGAGTGCTCCCCTTGAATTTTTATCATAATGCAATATCGGCAAACCATGACTGGGTGCTTCGGCCAGACGCACATTTCTGGGTATCATGGTCCGATAAACTTTTTCACCGAAATGTAAAATAAGTTGTGATGATACCTGGTTAGCAAGATTATTGCGTGGGTCAAACATGGTACGCAGCAAGCCCTCAATTTCCAGGTTTTCATTCACTGATTCTCTGATTTGCTCAATGGTACTCACTAATGCCGACAAGCCTTCCAAAGCGTAATATTCACACTGCATCGGGATCATAACACCGTGCGCTGCAACCAATGCATTGATAGTGAGCATGTTCAGTGAAGGCGGGCAGTCTATTAAAATATAGTCGTAATTATCATCGACGGTTTGTAACGCCTGGCGAAGCCTTTGCTCGCGGTTATCTGCGTTCATTAAACCAACTTCGGCAGCGGTCAGATCAGAGTTTCCGGGTAAAACATCGAAGCCAACTTCAGTATTTTTCTGGATCGCGTCGATTATCTCAGCATCTGCCAACAACACATCACAACTGGAGAGCTCAACCTCATTTTTGTTAATTCCCGAGCCCATGGTCGCGTTACCCTGGGGGTCCAGATCAATCAACAAAACACGACGTTTCGTGGCGGCCAGTGAAGCTGCAAGATTGACAGAAGTGGTCGTTTTACCGACACCTCCTTTCTGGTTTGTAATGGCGATTATCCTGCTCATGTTTTTTTTATAATCAGAAATGGAAACTCATTGTAGCCCTATTTAGAGGGAAACTGTAGCCTTGCTTACACTATAACCATAATTATAATGATGTATTAAAGTCAAGGCCTTCCTGGCTTTAAGCCTATTCTGCACCCAAATGATGACGCATAAATCGCGCAGCGCGCACCACAGCGTCTTTCGCTGCCAAATCATCGGCAAAAATACGCACTCGTGCCGGCCTGAAATCGAAGCCGCGCTGTACTCCGGGGTACATAAACAATTGTATCGGGCGCTTCCTTTTTAACATATTCTCGGCAGCCGACTCGATTCCACGGCGGCGCTGGTATTGCTCTTCTTCACCGTAAAACACCAATGAGGGAATTGTCAGCTCATCGGCTTCAGGTGCATAGCTGTAAACCTGCAGAGGCTCCGGCGCATTCGGATCCTGCCAATGCGGATAAAATGACACATAGCAGGCGAGGCGATCCTGCTGTCGTTTTTTACTCACCGCCAACTTGAGTGAATAATATCCTCCGCGAGTATGTGAATAAACGCAAACCTTATCACCCTCAATATCTGATTGCGTCATCATGTGATCCAGGCCTTTATTAAGATCTTCCTCGAGCACATAGTCATGCTTGATCGGTCGTGGATCGATATCTCTGCCGAAAAACAGGTCGGGTGCGTAAACGATGAAACCTCGGGCCGCCACCCATAATGCCAGACGTTTGATATCATCAACCAGACCTGGGCGGCCATGAACGAACAACACACCGGGAAATTTTCCTTTTTGTTTAGGCCGATAAATGGTCACCGGTATTTCAACATCACCATTCATATAACTACTTTCGCTTTTGCTGACCGGGTAGTTTCTGGGTGCTTTTATTTGACCATTTTCCCACCAGTTGGTGTCCCACCAGGAAGCAGGGTCATTCTGCGGACCCGTGTCATGGGCCAGCACGGGAACAACGACACTGATTGATAAAATAGCAATACAAAGTGCTAAAAAAGATAATTTCATTGATAGTTTCCGGCTATTATTCAAGCTGTTAGCTCCATTTTTTTACAATGATGATGATGCGGATCAGCTGTTATAAGTCTATTTCAGTATAACGTATGCATCAGTAGCAGGCTAATGATGAGAAATTATCCAGGATTCTATGAGGCTTGCCTGAGGATGACCAGATGACGCTCTGCTTCGAGGCCGGGAACAAACAGTGGCTCCACTTTATCTAGATGATAACCCTCGGGGATCACCTCGAGTTCAGCCAATGGATAAGTACCTTTCATGGCCAGAATTTGAGACTCAGGAGTAAGGCAATGGACAATGCCTGCGATCAGATTCTCGATAGAACTGTAAGCACGTGCAACGATGGTATCAAACCCAACCGGTGGCTTGTAATGTTCTATTCTTTCCGTCACTACTGTGATGTTATCCAGTTTTAATTCTGCAACTGCCTGTTGAACAAAACGTGTTTTTTTATTGTTACTATCGAGCAGGGTAAATTGAACTGCTGGGTTAGTAATAGCCAGCGGTATGCCAGGCAAGCCTGCGCCACAACCAACATCCAATACCTGGCTACCATTAATATACGGGTGAATGATGACAGAATCGAGAATATGCCGTTTGAGCATCTGACGCATGTCACGTACAGATGTCAGGTTATATGTTGAATTCCATTTATGCAGTAGCTGTACAAATTGTATAAAACTGTCCACAGACCCTTCAGGTAAACTGAAGGGTAGCAAGTCAATATCATTGCTCAATAATAACCGAAGCTCTTCAGTGCTAGGCTGCTTGCCCGATTTTTGGCTTTGCTTGCGTTTCTGGTTTCTGGACAAGTTCATTAATTTGCTATTACTTAGGTGGCGCAGTTGTTGCAAAATTGGAAAATTTATTCAGGGCACCCGACATTTTTTTCACTATTTCTTCTCGATCCTTGATGCCGTGCCGGGAGGCAATGTAAACGGGGTTATTATAGCTTAACCAGACCTTTCCATTTTTATCTTTCCAGGCCAGCGCTTTTAATGGAAGGTCTATACCAGCGGTCTGTTGGCTGGTAAAGAAATGGCTACCCAGTTTTGGATTGCCGAAAATCAACAGTTCGGTGGGTCTAAGATCGATGCCTACCTTCTCTGCTTTTTCATTATGCGCCCATCTCATCACAACTGTTATACCTTTTTTCTTCAGGATGGTTTCGAGTCGATCGATGGTTTCCTTGACACTATAAACACTAGGCTTGGTTATTAATCCATGGTCTGCCATCACCTGGCTAGTGCCAAACAGTATTACGACCAATGCGAGTAGTTTCATTTTCATAGCGCACTCCTTATATAGTATGGTTACTGCTTATAAGATAACATGATCCTGATTTAGTTCATTGCTTTTTATGCTGCCATTACTAAGGTATTCGAGGTAATCACACTATAAAAAACCGCGGCTATCCAGCCAGATAATAGCACCTGCCAGTAATGAACCCGCACTGGTAAGCGTAAACGCTATCTTTACCCAGCTATAGGGGCGTTCGCCCTGAATATTACCATTTCGACCATTGACGACAAATCGGTAGGTCTTTCCCTTGAAATTAAAACTGGCTGACCACAAGGGTAGTAATACGTGTTTGAAGCTTGTTTCACTGTGCTGTGTTTGTAAGTGGGTGATGCGCTGCTGGTCTCCCCCTATTTGATGCTTTACATCACGACGGATGAAGTTTTCCATAACACCCTGTGCCAAACTAAAGCCTTCGTCGAGATCGACCTGGTAAACCTCACTACTAAAACCACTAATATAGGCTTCTGAGTAGGGCACCATGTTTTCCAGATCCCAGGGTTCCAGCCAATCGGTGATTTTTCTCGGCAAGGTTCGAGAGGCGCCTATCAGCACATCATCAAAATGTCGCTGCGTATGACCACTTGCAGGGGTCCATCGTATACGTGGTTCGCGTCGTGTTCGTGTAACATGTCGACCGTTCTCAACGCTGGTATAGCTTTGTTGAACATAGTAGATGTCACCTCGCATACCTGAATAAGATGAATGTGTCTGACTGTCATAGGTCCAGTAAGGTATATAGATGCCATGCAGTTTAGTCGCTTCACGAGCATGGTCTTTTAATGCCCCGGGTGCAAACCATAATGATGCCAACCATGTTTTATAACGCGCTTGGGCTTGCTTCTTGGTAATGGAAAAGGGCAGCAAGGCACCGGCTTTGATGGGTTTTAGATGGCTCGTACTGGTAATAACTGAAGTACCACAAAAAGGGCATTCACCCGCATGAATGTTTTCATCAAGCTCAAATTGTGCAGCGCACTGCACACATTTTACGTAGGTTTTCTCGACCTTGAGAGCTGTTGCCTGTTCAAGTTCACGCAGGGCCGCATAAAAATCTTTTTCGCGAATGGGTTCATGACCACTGACAATGGCACTGCGGTGTCCGCAGTAGCGACATTCCAGCTCGCCACTACCCACCGCATAAACCTGCATTGCACCGCATTGCTCGCAAGGGTATCGAGTTTCGGTCAACTCACGGGCAGGAAGCTCACCTGTTGTTTTTATCATGATCAGTTAACTGTGAGTAGATTGGCAGTGTTCTTACCTTATCTGAGTATTCTGACAGAGGGTGATGTAAGTAAAAAACTACTTTTGAAAATCTTTATTTAGTATCAGTCTCATCTGTATAAGTATATAGAACATAAATTTATAAGTTATCGAGATATTATCTTTTTCATTGCTTTTCCCAGTTTTAAAGTGAGATGTCAGTATTGTTCAACACTGCGATACGTCAAATTAGATTAGTAGCCATTGCCTGCTAATTTAAAATCAGAGGCCATTTGAAATGCTGCAGCTTTTACGCAAATAACATACAAGTCTTTGTTCTTGTTAATTGCTCTTAAAAATATTTCTCTGACTTGTTTTTTTAAATATTTCATCGCGCTTGCGCCAGGTGGCATAGGCCGAGGAACAAAGTCCATACCGGCAGAGCACTGACCGGACTCCTGTACCAGTTTATAAGTGAGGTTGAACAACTTTTCATTCATTATCCATTACTTTACCTGGTTTCCAAATAACGATTTTAGAAATTCCTTAAGATCTTGTCGTTCATATAAGTCCATTTATCTTTCCTTGATTGAATGTAAAAACTGATCATGGTCTTCCTTAGATCCATGCGTGTAGATTTGATGAATAGTAAACTCTTCAAATACGAAAATTTGGCCTTTTTTATCACTACTGTTGTATACAGCTATGGCATCAGAATTACCAACTTTTGAACGATATACATTGTTTGGTGTTACACCAAATTGATCCGCCTGCTCTTTGGAGAGATCAGCCAGCTCTTTAGACAACTTTCCCCTCTTTTCTTCATCGAATATAGATCTTATATAAAGTTCAGCTTTTCCAGTTAGGTCAATTTTCGGATATACGTTTTTGGGTTCCACTATGACATGCATGAATAATTTTTCATCAGTATATTTCACAATTAACCCGGATCGAGTATGTATTGATAGATTAGGGGCAGGGTGTTCAATCTTTAGTCTGGCCGAAAGTGCGAGTGTGTCGGCAAAACAGGTAATTGCGAACAATGATAAACATAATATTGCTAATTTGAGTATTTTATCCATAAAATAAAAACCTTTCTAGTCCATAGTTGGGATGTAGCAAGACTACCATATTTAACTACAAAGCAACATCGATCAGCTTTTCGGGAGCGGAGGTGGTTGATCCGAATTAAATTGAGCGCTGAAGGCAGCCACGCTTCCTGCTGGTTTCCATTCTGCCATACCATTAGCCCAAACCAGCGTTTGAGCATCCACATCGCCGCTGACTATTCGAGCACGTACTTCGTTTACATTATAAGGACCGCTAGACTCACCATTCAATGCAATATGAAAAAGTGATTCAACAGGCAAAGGGGGAGGTGTCGTGTTTGATGCGGCTTCTGGTTGCATATCTTTCGCCAACTTATTTGCCATGGCAAATCCCACGCCTAGACCAATTCCGTCCGATGCACCACCACCGGGGTTTTCCGCAGCCGCTTCCATAGCCGCACCGGTCTGATATTTGAGGTATTGATCAAGATTACCAATCACACCCATGCTGGTGCGTTTATCCAGTGCCTGCTCAACCGCTGGTGGTAAAGAAATATTTTCCACCAGCATTTTAGTTAACTCCAGTCCGTACTCTTCAAATTCAGGCGAAATACGTTGAGTTAAAAAATCACCCAATTGATCATAGTTTGCAGCCAGATCGAGCACCGGGATGTTGGCAGATGCAATAACGGTAGCAAAACGAGCAGTGATCAGATTACGCAATTGCTGGGTTATTTCATCGGTGGTGAATTGACCATCAGTACCGACAATTTCCCGCATGAATTTCAGGGCATCGTCAATGCGTATGGCATAGGTACCAAATCCTCGCAGACGAACGGCGCCGAATTCACTATCACGTAGCATTAACGGGTTTTTAGTACCCCATTTCAAATCAATAAAACGTTTGGTGTTACAAAAATAAACTTCTGCTTTAAATGGACTGTTGAAACCATGATCCCAGTGCTTCAAGGTGGTGAGAATGGGTAAATTCTTAGTTTCCAGTTCGTAGATGCCGGGCGTTAAAACGTCGGCAATCTCACCTTCATTAACAAAAATGGCCACCTGCGTTTCCCTTACCGTCAGCTTGGCACCGTATTTTATTTCATTGCCATAGCGTTCGAAACGATAGACCATGGTATCACTGCTGTCGTCTGTCCACTCAATGACGTCAACGAATTCACCAAATATTTTGTCAAACAAGCCCATAATCTAGCTCTCCTTTTGATCGACGGGTTTGGCACGTGCGTGTGCAGATTTCAGAGACTGATGTAACTCTTTTTCTAAAATATGCAATTGTGATTCAGCCTCAACACGTCGACGTTTGCCCTCGTCTGCTATCTGCAAACTCTCTTCAATGGTTGCAATCAGATTTGCATTAGCACGTTTCACTGATTCAATGTCGTAGATTCCGCGCTCCATTTGTTCTCGTATTTCACGATTGGCTTCGCGTAAGTTTTCTGAATTTTTTTCCAGTAAATCATTGGTTAGATCAGAGGCCGCCTTGACACTTTTTGCCGCTTCTCCTGAACGAAATATGGTCACGGCTTGCGCTAGTTGTTGGCGCCATAGAGGCATGGTATTGACCAGGGTAGAATTAATTTTATTAACCAGGCCTTTGTCATTTTCCTGTACCAGGCGAATACTGGGAAGACTTTGCATGGCTACTTGTCGCGTTAATTTCAGGTCGTGTACTCGACGCTCAAGATCATCGCGATCTGATCTCATGTCACGTAACTCTTGTGCCTTGATGACATCCTCACTGTACTCCGCGAGTTTTGCCAATGCGGGAATGCTCTCTTCATCGATGACCCGGAGTTTTTCTTCTCCGGCGGAAATATACAATTCCAGGGTATGAAAATATTCCAGGTTGGCTTCGTAAAGCTTATCGAGTGAAGTAATATCGCGTAACAACGTGGTTTTGTGACTTTCCATATCATCAGTAATAACATCAATTTGCTTACGTACGCCTTCGTATTGCTGAATAAATTTTGCTACCGGCGTTATGCCACCAAATAATTTTATGAACATTCGTTTAAAGAAACCGGGCTTGTTATTCGGATCAAGCTCGTCTAATTCAAAACCACGTAATACCGTTACCATGTCATTCAGTGAATGGCCTGCACTACCCAGGTCTTTATTACGTACTCCTTCCAACATACTGTCGGATATAGTCGTCAGTTGTTCCTGTGCCTTGCTACCAAAAAAAATGATCGAGTTGCTGTCTTGCATATTTATTTCTTTCATTAGCAATTCTATTTTTTCTTTCTTGGTACTATCAGCGTCGGAATAGTTAACAAGATCACTGCTGACTTCCGGCAGTAATTCAGTGCCGGGTAAATTAGGTATTTGTTGTTCTGTTATTTCCGTGTTGGCATTAGTCATGTCTTGTTTCTCCTGTGACTTGGCATGGAAGCGGGGTTTCCTGATATCTTAAAAACGGATTTTCAGGTGACGCCTTCCTTTTCCAGTTGCATTTGTAAAACTTCAATCTGTACTTCCAGTTCGTTGCTGTTATTTTCCAGTAATTTTTGTTGTTGCTCAG
>Ga0316205_10002044_pt1 | contig 22366 bp, 24 predicted proteins | sample 3monthpyrite_MG_FD_204941 | JGI IMG/M metagenome (GOLD analysis project Ga0316205, IMG submission 204941) | Microbial mat bacterial communities from mineral coupon in-situ incubated in ocean water Damariscotta River, Maine, United States -... | ecosystem: Environmental > Aquatic > Marine >... | reverse complement strand
ACAGCTGTTTTCGGGCCTGTAGCTCAGTTGGTTAGAGCAGGGGACTCATAATCCCTTGGTCGTAGGTTCGAGTCCTACCGGGCCCACCAATAAAAAACAATCACTTAACAATAAGTCTTCTTTTTTCATCCTCTTTTTGGTGCATATATGGTGCACTTAATTCATCTTCATGTCTTTGATTTATATATCTTGGCAGTCTTATTGGTGCTTGATAATTAGTTATCAATTAAGCTACAGTTTGATAAATATTTATCAGTATCTATCAATTAATAGATATTTGATAGATACTGATAAATATTACTCAATGCTATTCGAAGGCTTTGAAATTGATGAATATCTATCAACATCTATCAATCGAGCAATGATTTGATAGATATGTTTTGAGCACTTTGTTTATAAAAGGGCACAATTTATGAAAAAACCATTAAAACCGAAGCCGATGGATGTCTTGGTTAAAAAGTATATGGATCGAGTTGGTGCGATTGTGGCCGCGGGTGGTTTTGAAGTAGCGCCCGGTGGAATTTATAGACATTGGGATAAATTGAGACATCTAGCTCCACCGGATGGTTTAACCAATGAAGAGTGGTGGGTTGGCGTAAAGTTTGCGCGTGCACCGTTACAAAAAAATCTGCCTCTTAAGGATGCGGCTGGAAAGCATTTCAGTTATTGCATGCCTGATATGGTGCTTGAAATGCTCCACAAGATTGATCATAAGGCGGGAGGGCGGATTGAGCTTCCTGAGGAAGTAACAAATCCAGATACAAGGGATAGGTATATATTCAAGTCATTGATAGAGGAGGCCATAACATCAAGCCAGCTTGAAGGTGCATCGACAACGAGGAAGGTTGCGGCTGATATGTTGAGAACAAAAAGACGGCCGAGAGATAAAAGTGAGCAAATGATATTTAATAACTTTGATGCAATTAATTATATTAGGGGTAGAAAAGAAGAAAAGCTGTCACCGCAGTTTGTATTGGAATTACATGAGATGCTGACAAGAGACACGCTAGATGACCCGAGGGCTGCAGGAAGGCTGCAGGCTCCCGGTGACGAGAGAGTGTATGTTGCGGATAATAAGACGCAGGAAATATTGCATCAACCGCCACCAGCACAGCAATTAGAGCAAAGATTGCAAGATATGTGCGATTTTGCAAATGATGATGGAGGTGGTTTTATTCATCCAATTGTAAGGGCTGTAGTTCTGCATTTTTGGTTGGCATATGACCATCCATTTGAAGATGGTAATGGGAGAACGGCTAGAGCATTGTTTTATTGGAAGATGCTTGCTGATGGTTATTGGTTGTTTGAGTATGTGTCAATTTCTCGTATCTTAAAAAAAGCATCAGCGCAATATGGACGGTCATATCTGTATACGGAGTCGGATGAAAATGATATGACATATTTTATTATCTATCAGTTGCAGGTGATGGTGCGTGCAATCGAAGACCTAGAAAAATATTTGCAGAAAAAGATAGGTGAATTAAGGGGTGTTGAAGCTAGGCTAAAGCATTATGGTGATTTTAATCATAGGCAGATGGCGCTGTTAGGGCATGCCTTGAGGCACTCTGCAGCAGAATATACAGTTAAAAGTCATCAAACTAGTCACGGTGTGGCTTATGGGACGGCGTATTCTGATTTGGCGGAGTTGGTTGAGAAAGAGCTCTTAATCCAGAGTAGAAAGGGGCGTAAAGAGCTAATTTTTTATCCTGCTAATGATATTAATGAGGTTATAGAGGGGATTGGGTCAGCATAGCCCCCATTATTGTACCTTCATAAGTACTGGCGACAATAATTTTTTGTAATTGTTGTATATTTTATTAATGTTTTAGTGATTTATTATTCCTTGGTCGTAGGTTCGAGTCCTACCGGGCCCACCAATATCCTCGTTATCTTTTCAATTGCTGTTGTTTGCGCGTTAGCATAATGTGTAAATAATAGCTGTCATAACTCTTCCACCTCAAAATATGTAGTTAAAAAATTCTCGCTTTTCCAGAGATTTAAATTTGAATGTGAATGTTGATAAAAATTTATGCTGAATAATGTTAGTGCGTGCCCGTTTTGTAAGAGTAATCCTCGATGCGATGTTAATGGAGAGGTGCCATGTTGGTGCTTTTCTATGGATATTCCTGATGAACTTCTAGATTGTGTTCCTGAAAGCTTGAAGGGAAGAGTTTGTGTTTGTTCATCATGTGTTGCTTTGTTTAAAGGTAATGAAACATTATTTAAATCTAAATATATTTAAAGATGTGTATGTAGTTGTAAGTATTTTTAAAGTGTATAGGTGACGTGAGTTTAGTTTTTCTTTAGCGGAGGCGTTTCATTGGATGCATTAACCGATAAAAATATTCACTGTCCTTACTGCGGCGAATCAATTTCTATATTGATTGATTGCACGATTTCGCAGCAAGATTATATCGAAGATTGTCAGGTGTGTTGTCGGCCGATTGTGATTCACGTTGATATTTCGAGTGAAGGGGAAGCGTTGGTATCAGTTCGTCATGAGGATGAATGAGATTAATTGACGGGTTTTTGTTTTGAGTTATTGGCAGCTACCAATCGATTCTTTCTTGCAGCGTCGATAGTCTATCCATCGTGCTTTACCGAGTTTAGTATTTTTAAAATTTGTTCCATTGATGTTGGCTTCAATGAGCCTGGCTTTTGTCATGTCGCTGTTGCTCAGGTCTGCAAAAAGCAGGTTTGCTTTATCTAGATTGATTTCAATCATAATGCTGTTACTAAGTATGCTGTTTTCAAGGGTGGCTTGTTTTAGATTTGCTTTAGTTAGGTTTGCCCCCGAAAAATTTGCGTCGTTGAGAAGAGCTTGGCTTAAGTTTGCATTGTTCAGTTTAGCATTGCGCAGACTGGCATTTTTAATGTTTGCTTGGTAGAGCGAGGTGTTTTTCATCTGCGCACTACTTAGGTCGGCGTTTTCAAGGTTTGCACGATCTAGTTTAGCGTTACTCAAATCGGCATTTTTTAGTAGGCTATTTTTCATTTTGGTGTTGAGAAGGCGCGCATTGACTAGCCGGGCATTGCTTAGGTTGGTTGATTCAAGGTTAGCGAAATTTAGGTCGGTGTTGCTGAGGTTGGCATTGCTTAAGTTGGCATTTGAAAAATCACTGCGAGTTAAAATCGCACCGCTTAAATCGACTCCTGATAGTGCTGCGCCTCTTTTGTCACAGTCTAGCCAAATCACACCTCGGGTGGGCGGATCTTCACACGCAGCTAATGCGCTGCCGATCTGTAAAAAAGAAAATAAGATGAAATATGTGAAACGTTTTTGGGTCATGATTTCCGCAGTTTTTTGTTTTCTAGGTAGCCATTGTAAGCGTATCTCATGTGTTCTGCACGGATGAGCAAAGGCTTATTTGTTTTAGCTTTTATAGTGCGCGCCTTGATGTGTAAGTTCATGTAATATTTTGGCAAAGGTTTGAGTGGCGGGGCCAGCCAAATCCGGCTGAGAAAAAATCAAATTGAGTTGGATGCTGCGTCGCATGCCTTGTTTTAAATCTAGTGTTTTTAATTGGCCGCGAGTAATGTCTTTGGTGACGTGGTGTTCGGGTAGCCAGCCAAAACCAAGGCCGTTTTTTATGAGCGTGCTTGCAGTTTCCATGCTGGTGACTGTCCAGCGTTGTTCAGCCCCGAGCCAGCCGCTGTCGCGTTGTTGATGAATGCCTGAGTCCCTGATGACAAGTTGTCTTTCGCGACGTAAGTCATTCAGTGTAGGTCTGCGGCCGAGGTGATGTAATGGGTGGTCGGAGTGTGCGACGGCGAGAAAGGCAATCTCCAGCAAGGGTTCGCCAAGAAACCCCGTAGGTACTTTGCCGCCAATGACAAGGTCTGCGCTGCCATCAAGCAACGCCTCATCAGCGCCGGATAACACCACTTCTCTGAGTTGGATGCGCGAGCCACGGCAGACAGGTGAAAACTGTTGTAGTGCTTGGGTGAGTAGCTGGGTGGGAAATGCGGCATCGACGACGAGTTGAATTTCCGGCTCCCAGCCTTTTCTCATTGATGCGGCGATATTTTCTAATTCGGATGCTTCGCTAATTAAATGCCTCGATAGCCTTAATAAGCGGGTTCCCGCTTCGGTTAGTTGAGATTTTCGGCCTTCGATGGTGAGCAGTGGAATGCCAAGCTGATCTTGTAATTTGCTGATGCTGTAGCTGATGGCTGATTGGCTGCGATGCAGGTGTGCTGCGGCCTGTGCGAAGCCGTTGTGGTCGATGACAGCTTGCAGCACTTTCCATTGTTCGAGTGTTGTGCGTGGTTTGCTCATGGAGATATATTAGTTAATTAGATATATATCATCACATATTTGCGCTTTTATATCTAATTATTTAGACGATAATGGGTATCAGAAACATCGTTCACTTAATCAAGAGGATATAAAAATGGAAAAGTTATCTACATTTGCAGGGCGTATTTTAATGGCGCAAATTTTTCTGCTGGCTGGGATTAGTAAGATTAGTGCTTATGAAGGCACGCAGGGCTATATGGAATCAGTGGGCGTACCTGGCATGTTGTTGCCGTTAGTCATCGCGTTAGAAATTGGTGGAGGTTTGGCGTTGATCATTGGTTGGAAGGCGCGTTGGGCCGCTGCAGCATTGGCTGGGTTTTCAATTGTATCGGCGTTAATTTTTCACAATAATTTTGCAGATCAAATGCAAATGATTATGTTCATGAAAAACTTTGCGATAGCGGGTGGTTTAATGTTTTTAGTCGCGCATGGTGCGGGTGCTTTTAGCTTTGATAATGCGTCGCAAACATCAGGGCGCGACTCTATAAGTGAAGCTTAAATCATAAAATAATGTGTGCTGGCATGACTGAAGTTTATGTTTGCTTTGCTTTTAAAGTAGTTGGAGATTGAAATGGGTTTGTTAGTAAACGGAGAGTGGCATGATCAGTGGTACGACACGCGTTCACATGAAGGTGAATTTATTCGTGAAGATTCACAATTTCGAAGCTGGATAACTAAAGATGGTTCGCCCGGCCCGAGTGGTGTCGGTGGGTTTGCGGCAGAGGTTGGGCGTTATCATCTTTATGTTTCGTTAGCTTGCCCTTGGGCGCACCGGACTTTGATTTTTCGTGAGTTGAAACAACTTCAGAATGTTATTTCCGTGTCGGTTGTCGAGCCGCATATGTTAGAGAATGGTTGGCAGTACGCGGTAACGCCTGAAGGCACAGCGGATACGATTAATGGTTTTCGTAATCACTATCAGCTTTATCAAGCGGTTGATGCGAAATATACCGGTCGTGTGACGGTGCCAGTTTTATGGGATAAACAGCAGCAGACTATTGTAAATAATGAGTCGTCTGAAATCATTCGCATATTAAACAGCGCCTTTGAAAATTTTACGAACGATGAAATGGATTATTACCCGCAAGCGTTACGCAATGAAATCGACGCGATTAATAAACAGATTTACGCGGATGTAAATAATGGTGTATATCGCAGTGGTTTTGCTACCAGTCAGAAAGCGTATGAGCGTGCTTTTAGACGTTTATTTTCAGCGTTGGATAATTTGGAAATGCGTTTGTCGCAGCACCGCTATCTTGTGGGTAATAGGATAACGGAAGCGGACTGGCGTTTATTTACGACATTGGTTCGTTTTGATGCGGTATACGTCGGTCATTTTAAATGTAATTTGCGTCGCATTGCAGACTATGAAAATTTGTCCAACTACGTGCGTGAACTGTATCAAATCCCGGGTATTGCCGGGACAGTGAATTTTGAGCACATCAAGCAGCATTATTATTACAGTCATGCGACGGTGAACCCTTCAAGAGTTGTACCGTTGGGCCCTGCTCAAGATTTTTCTTTGCCACACGATCGCGGACGTTTTCAATAATTAATTTTGAATGGGGGTATGTGATGGAACATGAAGCTAATATTCGTACTGCGTTAGACATGAAAGAAGGGGTGGGTGCGCGGGTGAAACGCCTGTTTCCTATTTCTGGTTTTATGAACTTTGACCCTTTTATGTTGTGGGATCATTTTACGATTAGTGCGGGCAGTGGTTTTCCGACGCACCCGCACCGTGGTTTTGAAGCAATTACTTATTTGTTTGAAGGCAGTATGAAGCATGAAGATAATTTAGGTAACTCCTCCACTGTAGGCGTCTCAGGCGCGCAGCGTTTTACGGCTGGGCGTGGAATACAGCACTCAGAAATGCCTGCAGCAGACGGTGAAACGCGTGGTATTCAATTATGGATTAATTTGCCGCGGCGATTGAAAGGTATTGAGCCGGCTTATCAACAGGTAGAAGCGGAAGACCTGCCGTTGACGTCTGTAGGTTCGGCTCAGTTGCGTACCATTGTGGGCAAAGGTTCTCCACTACAACTGCATACTCCGGTCGTTTATTTAGATATCAAAATGCAGGATGGTGTTTTTGAGGTAAGCCAATATTTCATTGAAAAAAGAGGTTTACTGTTTGTTGTCGAAGGTGTGATGCAAGTTAATGGGCAGTTGTTATTAGCAGGGCAGGCGCATTTTGTAGAAGAGAATGATTTGGTAAATGTATCCACAGACGCCGATGTGCGTTTTATGTTGTGTGCGGGTTTGCCGCATCGTGAGCCTGTTCGTCAGCATGGACCTTATGTTGATTAGCTGAAATTTCTTATTTTTTATCTACTGTATATTTTAGAGCAAAAATATAAGCATTTCTTAAAGCTTTGCCGCAGTTTGTCGAAAACGATTATAACGAAGGAACAGATTGAAACGATATTTTCGATTAATTGTATCTGATGGCATTGATGGATCGATACTATCAAGTTAAGCAGGGATGCGGCAACGTGAAGGGATTTAAACGTTGATTCAAGGATGGAGGTGATCAGGAAGATTATCATTTGACAGGCTGTGAGGAGTCACGGTGCTGCGAAACTAGTCAGAGGGAAGACTTGACGGCAGGTGGGCGTACACCTAATATCTGTACGGATGCAGGAATGGAAAAGGTTTCCGTAAAGGTGGAGGTTCAAACACAAGGAATGGTCAAGTGACAAGGATGTCACAACGTGTGACTGAGTAGTGGTGTTTTCAGTTTAAATTCTAATTACATGTAGCGAAGATACGAGCAGTAAAAAGCAGTATTTGAAGTTGCGTTAAATAAGTTTTTAGTTATGAATGAAAAGCCGTATCTGACATCCAAGGATGTCGCAAAAAAATTGCGTGTGTCTACAGTGACTGTTCGTCAGTGGGCACAAAAAGGCATGCTGAGCGCAGACATCACTCCTGGCGGGCATCGTCGTTTTTCCCATCATGAAGTGCAGCGTTTTGCACAATCCCATAATATAACTTTATTGAGATCGGATAATCGCTTTCGGATTCTGATTGTCGACGATAATAGCGATATGGCGAGGTGCCTTCGTGAAATGTTGCTGGCTATCTCAAGCAATATTGATGTGGAAACGGCTGGGGATGGGTTTGAGGCTGGGCGACTGGTAAGTGATTTTTCGCCTCATGTTGTTATGCTGGATTTGAAAATGCCAGGTATGGATGGTTTTGAAGTTTGTCGTTTGCTGAAATCTAAATCTGAAACGCGTTCAATTCGTATTATTGCTATGACCGGTTTCCCTACATCGGGGACGGTGAAGCGAATACAGGACTTGGGCGCTGAAATGTGTTTGTCGAAGCCCTTCACACAAGAGGAAATGCTTGGTGCGGTTGGCTTGATTGAACAGGCAATAGCCTGTTCAAATTAATTGTAAAGTCGTTTTTTTGTTGTATCTAGTCTGCAGTTTGTCAGTTTAAGTCAATCGTTCTAAAATCCTGAAGCCAGCTAAATAGGTTCCAATGGCTGATCCTATCGTAGAGAATAAAAATACTAACAGCGTTCTCGCCACTTTATTTTTCCACCAACCACTTAGTTTTGATGTGTCTTGCCTAAGGTTGCTGAAATCTTCGACGTTGGGTTTGCGTAAATAAATTTCTATGGCGGCGGTGACCATGCCAGCGCCGATGGCTGGGTTTAACGATGTAATGGGCGCGGCAATAAATGCACCGATTACCGTTAATGGGTGCGCGGTCGCAACTAATGCGCCGAGCGCAGCCAAGCCGCCGTTTATAAGTACCCAGTCGAGCATTAGTTGCAGGCCCAATTCTGTGTCGCGTGAAAAACCGATGCTAAAACCTATCAGTATTAATGCGACGATGACCCAGGGAATTTTTTTGGGCCAGAAACTTGGCGTTGGTAAGGTGTTGAGTTGTTCGATAGTTTGCTCGGCATTTTCGTTAGCTTCTTGCAAATATCCCTGCATGCCACGCATGTGTCCAGCACCGATGATGGCAAGAATATGTCTGGGTGCATTTTTGTTTGCTTCAATTTTCAATTGCGCAGACATAAAACGATCACGTTCATCGATTAGCGGGATATAGAGTTCCTGTGATTGCTCGGCAAATTCTGTGAATGCCGATTCAAGCATGTCACCCTCTTTGAGACGTTCTATTTCTTCTTCGGATACCTCGCGGCGTGAAACTACACTGGCAACAAGGCCGGCGAGAAGGTTAATACGCTTCCACCAGCCGACGTTTCGGTAGATGCGCTTCAAGGTTACGCTGATTTCACGATCGATTAATACGATAGGAAGTTTTGCTTCCTTGGCAGATTTTATGGCAGTGCGCATTTCTGCGCCGGGTTCTATCCCAAGTTGATCAGCCATACGTTGCTGGTATGCGCTGAGGGCAAGGTTGGCTGCAATCATTGCGGCTTTGCCTTCACGTACGATTTGGAAAAGATCCATCTTGGCCAGCGTGTCTGGGTTGGTGATGGCGTTGTGTCGGCTTGGACATAGCTCTATTGCGACAGCATCATAATTGTCACTATCGATCAGCTCTTTCACTTTGTCTGCGCTGGCTTGCGAAATATGCGCTGTTCCAAGTAATGTGACTTGGGTTTCACCGATTTTGATGGTGGTGAGTGGTTCAGGGCATTCTATAATTGGATCAGTCATTGAGCGCATGCATATGTTTAAAGGTGGTTGATTGTACAGAATTTTTGAACCTTTGCGGGGAAAATACACTAGAAGGTGGTTTTGATTGTGGTGCTTCGAGCATTATTTTTCGCGTTCATAAATTTGCGCCCATACAAAATGTAAGGTAGTATTTATTCATGCGGATCAAAAAGACCATATTGATGGGTTTGATTTTTGCCCTGTTAGTTTCCCTGCTTCCTATGCATGGTGCTATGTCTAGCGTGTCTTCGCATCCTTCAGATATGTCATTGCAGTCCATGGATATATCAGATACTGGCCTGATGATGAATCATTCGTCGGCGCATAAAGATCAGGATGGACATTCTGCTATTAATTCAGATTGCTCAGACGATGGACGATGTTGTTTAGCGGTGCCTTCTACTTCCAATGAACTACGAGCTGTACATATCTATTCATCTTATCTTCCTCCTGTAGTTTCTAGTGGGATTATCTCCTCTCTCACACTTAAACCCCCTCAAGCTTAAAATCTAATATTAATATTTAGCGTTAATCCTTGTGGATTAAACCGTCATTAATTAATTATTTCTAGTTTTTTGTGTGGAGGTTATGTCCAGCAAAAACCCGAAATTCTCAAAAAATAATAGCTAAAAATCGTTGCAGATTAGCATTTTGACGTAGGTGTGGTGTGTTTTGAATAAAATGAAGGGTCATTTTTTTCGTGGTGCATTGGCATCTCTTCTTGTCATTTTACTGCTATTGCAGCTTGGTTGTGACGTTTCGCTAAATGAGGCGAAGAGTTTGCAAACCTTGAGTGGAACGAATGTAAGTCGAACTCTGGATGAGGCGCTTGTTGCTGAAGGGAAGTGGCTGTTTGAGGAAAATTGTAAAGCTTGCCATGGTGTCAATGCACAGGGAGCAAAAGATTGGCGTCAGCCGGATGCTGATGGTTTTTACCCACCGCCACCATTGAATGGTAGTGGTCATGCATGGCACCACTCGACAATGGTGTTGAAGAACGTCATAAAGTATGGCAGTGCGCGTGATGAGCAGGGGCGTGTGATGGGTAAGATGCCTGCTTGGGATAAAAAGTTAGATGATCGGCAGCTTGATGCGCTTATTAGCTGGTTTCAGTCCTTTTGGCCTGATCCTGTGTATGCAAGTTGGTTCGATCGAGAGCAGCGAGCGCTTGGGAAATAGTAGTGCTGGCTGTTAAAAAGAACCCCCGTGTGTGGAGGTTGTCTGGTTTAGGGATGACCGGATACGTGACACAAGGATGTGTCGCTTTAATTTTTACCAGTCTTTTTCGAGCTTGGTAGCAGTGGTAAATGTCTAGATTAATTTGGTCAGCGTGGAGAGGGAGGCACAAGGATGTGCATTTTCCATGGCGAATATTTATTCTTTCCCCTATTTTCATTTTTCGTTTTAAAAATACGCTTTAAAACCCATCCTCTGGTCTTCACATAGCAGCTTAGTTTGGTGTAGCCTGTAAACATTATTATTTGTAAGGAGGAAGAATGATGCGTACACATGTTGGATCACGAAACATCGTATTGGTTTTAGTGTTCGGAATTTTGTCATTGTTCGCAGCTGAATTATATGCAGCGCCTTTGATGTATGTTCCTACAGGTGGTTCTAATGAAGTTTTGATTATTGACTTGAATACGGATGAGATTGTCGGGCGGATTGATGAGCTGGAGAATGCACACGGCTTAGCGGGTAATGCTGCATCTGAATATCTTATTGCGGGCAGTATGAAACCGCCTGCTATTGGCGATGAATCCGCATTGCCAGTTAAGCCGAATGCAGTTAGCCAGGATGAGCATGAGGGTCATCATTCTGGAGCTTCAAAACAATCTTTGAAGAGTGCGGTGTCGGTGATTCATCCAGAGCACGGTCATGTGATGGAAAGAATTATGGTGCCAGGCCTAACGCATCATACGGCTATTTCGGTAGATGGAAAGATAGCTGCGGCAGTGCATTCTGGCGAGGGTAGCGTTTCAATTATCGATGTTGAGGCGATGCGTCTTAGCCGTACGATAAAGACAGGAATGTGGCCCAATTACGCTGTTTTTAGTCAAGATGGTGGCAAGCTTTTTATAACTAATGGTGGCAGTAACAGCATTTCAGTAATTGATACCATTGCATGGAAAGTTGTTGACGAATATGCCGTTGGAAAAAAACCTGAACATATGGTGCTATCTCGTGATGAGAAAAAATTATTTGTTGCCAATGTGGCAGATGGAACGGTTATGGTTGTTGATACGAAGACGGGTGAAGTCTTGAAAATTCTAGATGCTGGCGAAAAACCGCATGGTATTGGTCAATCTTCTGATGGTCGCTTTCTTTTTGTAACAGCAAAAGCTGGAAATAGTTTGACACGCTTTGATTTGCTTAAAAAAGCATCTAAAGTGATTGAGCTATCTCCCGCACCCTATCATCTGGAATATTTTGATGAAGGGCATAAGCTCTATATTTCAAGTCGAAAGCTACCTCTGATCTGGGTGCTCGATCCTGACAGTCTAAAGATAATTAAGAAGATAGATATTGGCAAAGGAGTGGCGCACCAAATGGTTTTGAGAGCGGAAAAATGATAACCGTTAAAGAGGTTGCTGCTGAGTCAGGGGTTACTTCAGATACGGTACGGCATTATGTGAAAATGGAGTTATTAAAGCCAGCGCGAAACTCGTTTAATGGATACCGTGAGTTTTCAGTTGGCGATATAAAACGTGTTCGCTTTATTCGCAGAGCAAAGTTACTAGGTTTTAGTTTGGCCGAAATAAAAGAAATATTAAAAGAGAGTGCTAGTGGTGAATCACCCTGTCCGTTTGTTCGGGATATTATGGAGTTACGAATTGCCGAGCATAAAAAAAAGTTAAATGAAATGTTAGCGTTGGATAAGCGCATGAAAGATGCGCTGAAAAAATGGCAGTCAATGCCGGATGGTGTTCCTAATGGTGCGTCGATTTGTCATTTGATTGAGTCCTTTTCAGAATAAGTTTAATGGTTTCAAAATATAAAGTTTGAAGCTGTGTCTAAGGCCTGGCCTTATCATTAAGTATATGAATAATTAGCTCAGCTGTTTGCTGAGAAAAGGTTGCTTATATGAAGCCTCGTATTGTTTTATTTATTTTATTCTGGTTTTTGTTAGTTCCTTCATGGGTGTCGGCCAGCGCTGCAAAAGAGTTTGAAGGTTTGTATGGCACGTTGTTGAAAACATATTGGCATCCGCAGGTAAGTATAAATGGCGTTAAGACGACTGTTTTTGATTATAAATCAATGGCCGACGACGTAAATAAAGAAACATCTATATTTAATAAAATAGACAATGCTCTTGAGAATGTAGAGCTGTTGGAATTGAAGGGAGAGAACAGTAGTAAGGCATTCTGGATTAATGTTTATAACTATGCAGCGATGCGGTTGGTTATAAAAAACTATCCTGTCGATTCGATTCGTAGTTTAAAAATCAGCTTATTGAAATATCCCTGGGCGATAAAATCAGTGCGTGTTGGTGAGGAGCTTTATTCGCTAAAGAAAATTGAAAAGGAAATGTTGCTAGAACCTTTTTCAGATAATCGCATAGTTTTTGCCGTTAGTTGCGCTGCGGTGAGTTGTCCGGATAGAAGTATTGAACCGTTTACAGCAGAAAATATTGATGAGCAGCTAGAGCGTGTGATTCGCACATTTTTTTCTAATAGTGAAAAGGGCTTGCATTACGATAAAGCGAAACGAATACTGACGCTGTCATGGATTTTAGAAAAAGATGCGGAATTGTTTTCTGATGACGGGGGTGTATTGGACTTTGTGAAGTCCTATGTAGATTCCGATGTATTTTTATTGCCTTCTTCGCTGCCAATTACGGTTCGCTATTTTGAGCATGACTGGACTTTGAATGATCTCGCGCAGTCAGACAATAGATAAAGATGAAGGTGGAGCCAGTGAATTATGAATAGATATGGCGAAAAAAGTAAAGATCCAGTTTGTGGGATGATGGTGGATTCCGGAGAGCTATCGTTCGAATATTTGCAGATGGAATTTTCATTTTGCAGCACACAATGTCGAGAGCGATTCATAGCAAACCCCCGCTTGTATGTCGGCTTGCCTGGAATTAAATCACCTAAGCAACGTGGTGAGGTTTTGGTTAAACAACGTAAAATTAAATTGTCGAGTCCGATACCCGAAAGCGCGGTGCAAAACTTTCGAGATGTTTTGCTTGCGATGATGGGAGTTAATGAAGTATTGCTTGATGGAGATACCGTTTTAATTAACTATGACCTGCTGCAGGCAACAGCTTTACAAATTGAAGAGCAGCTTGTTCAATTTGGTGTTTCTCTTGGCGAAGACTGGGATGAGCGTTTACGTCGAGCTTGGGTGCATTTTGTCGAAGAGGAGCAGTTGGCAGGGATGGAGGTTGGTTCTGGTTCAGCACGGGATGGTTGTCATTAATAGCTGGTTTTTGAGTTGCGCTTTGTTGAATATGCTTTCGTAGCAGGTTTAATTTTTCAGAGGTAAATGTTCGAGTGCCATGAGCGTATTAATTTTAATATGAGAAAAAAGAATGGTTAGGGCTAGGCGGTTTTGTGATTGTGATCCAAGTGAAAAAGCACTTTATAGTGCTTTTTTGATGCTGGTAGGTATTGGTTACTTAATGGCTTTGACCTATTTATATACCGGTTTCCAAGGGCTGGATGGGAAGCCTGGCTTGTCTGTGGATGATATTGCTGAAAATTATTATGGTAATCGAAGTGGCACACGACTTGAGGCTGCGCTACGTGGCCCTATGTCACCCTTTATTGATATTGAAAAAAAACGCGTCATTATTTCATGGCTGCAGTCTGGCGCAAGCAAAAAAAGTTTTGAAGAAAATATTTATCCGATTATTGAAGGGAGTTGTTTTCAGTGCCACGGAGGCGCGAGCGCGCCGAATTTTGTTGGAGTAGACCTTTCAAATTTTGATGCGGTTAAAAAACTTGCGGATGTTGATACAGGTGTTTCGTTACACTCGTTGATGCGTGTTTCGCATATACATTTGTTTGGCATCGGTTTGGTTTTGCTTGCTGTTGGGATGATTTTTCGGCGTGTTGAAATGCGTGAATGGCTGAAGACGTCACTAATATTGCTTCCTTTTATATCAATATTTATAGATATATTGGCCTGGTTTGTGACTAAATGGGATCCTGTGTTTGCTTATTCAATTGTGATTACCGGTGGCTTGTTAGGGGCTTCGCTGTCAGCGCAAATTTTGATTTCTTTATATCAAATTTGGTTTTTCCGCAGACAGAGAAATACTTAAAATTTGTATGTTTTAATGCGAAGCTGACAATGCGGGCCACTCAGTTGAGAAAACGTGTGTTTTATAGGTATTCTGAGAGCTGATGAGCTTGAAGTTATTTATAGAAGGTGACCTGCTTTACGATGCCATGTTGGCATCAATTCGTAGTGCGCTTGAAAGTATTTATTTAGAAACCTATATTTTGGCTGATGATGAAATTGGCCATTTATTTTGTCAGGCATTAATTGAAGGCGCGAAGCAGGGTGTTGATGTTCGTGTTCATGTTGATGCTGCCGGCTCCTTGTTCTGGGGGGCTCATCGGATTATTCGTGAACTCAAGAAGCATGGTGTGAAAGTACGTTGGTTTCATCGCTGGAGTTGGCGCAGGCCGTTGCGATATAACCGTCGTAATCACCGCAAGCTATTAGTAGTAGATCGACAAGCTGCATTTTTAGGCGGTTTCAATATTCATCGCGAAAACTCCAGACGTTTGGTGGGTGATGAACGCTGGCGTGATTCTCATGTATGTTTTACGGGCCAGCTTGCCGCTGAGGCAGCTGAGATATTTGATGATTTTTGGAGTCATCGCAGGCGCTGGGTCGAAAGGGTTCAGCCGCCTAAGGCTATGCTGGTGCCTAATCATACGCGCCATTGCAGACGAAGAATGCGTTGCGTGTATACAGAAGGTTTTGATGGTGCGTGTAGTTCTGTCAATGTAACTACACCCTATTTTGTTCCAGACCACCGCACGCAACAGGCCTTGATTGCAGCAGCACAACGTGGCGTTAAAGTTCGTTTGTTGCTATCTAGAAAAACGGATGTCCTTTTGGCACGTTGGGCAGCTCAGGCTGCATATGCATCGCTATTGGCAGCTGGCGTTCGTATTTTTGAATATCAACCGAGAGTGTTGCATGCGAAAACAGCGGTTGTTGATGGTAGTTGGGTTACGTTGGGAACAGCTAACTTGGATTACCGTAGTTTTTTTGTAAATTATGAATTGAATCTTGTGGTGCGTGAGGTAGAATTTTGTCATCTTTTGGAAGATTGTTTTGAGCAAGATTTACTTCAGGCAGAAGAAATTTATCCGGTTAGATGGGCGCAGCGATCATTATTTCAACATTTCCTTGAGATGATAGGCTGGTGTGCGCGCCGTTGGTTGTGATGCATGTAATACAATGTTTTTCTAAAGATTATTCAAATATCTGTCGATTAATATATGAGATATATGTTGTATCTAAAATTTTCGAAGGAGATGGATGATTATGGGAATAGCATCATTGTTTAATAGAAAGGGCATCGTTGCTGCGCTAACGATGACGTTAGCAACTGGCTTGCTGTATTTTGTTGAGATTGATACAGCTGAAGCCATTCCAGCTTTTGCAAGAAAATATCAGGCTAACTGTGCATTATGTCATACCAATGTGCCCCGACTGGCACCGTTTGGACAAAAGTTTTTAGCCAATGGATATCAGTTTCCAGGAACGCAGGATGGCGATTCCGCCTCCAAGATTGTGCTTGATGGTGCGCAGGGGCCTGCAACAGTAGATCAGCTTTCTAATATGATGGCTGTGCGTGTTCGGGCTGATATCAGTACGTCATCATTTGATGTTGCGCCAAGCACCGCGTTAGAGGATACCGTGATTGATGTGCCAGGCGTGATTAATGTTTATTTTGCAGGTACGGTAACAAAAAATGTTAGCTATCTGCTTGAGACAGAAATTGAAGAAACGCTTGGCATGGACAGGGGTTACTTGCAGTTTAGCAATGTCGGGGGTAAGCAGGGCGCGGTTAATGTCAAGGTTGGGCAGTTCGATCCGGCATCGTTATATTCTTTCCCGACCCACCGTCAGCAGTTAAATCCGATTGGGCCAAAGTTAACTAACGATGCTTCTGGGGATGAGAAGACTGAAGCGGATACCGTTACTGATATTAATCGTATACCGTTGGTGCCGTTAGCATTTACATATAAAATGTACGGCTTAAAGTCTACTTCGGGCACAGCTACTAAGCTTTTGCTACCATTTCAGCCGTCTCTATATAATGCGCCATCACAGAGCGGTGTCTCGGTTCATGGTCGTCCGTTTGGTGATAATCATGGTTTTCTCTATCAGCTTGGTTTTGCACAAAATACTGATACTAGTGGCGAGCAGCGTACCGATACCTACGTGATGGGACGTTATGATTTTGATGCTGGTGGTATCGCTACTCAAGTGTCTGGCTTTTATTACCAGGCACCGGAAGCAGCGTCATTTACAGTTATGGCAACACCCGCTAATAGTCAGGGTATGACAGATATTACCCGTATGGGTGTGGCAGCGCGTGCTCAGTGGGATGAGTTTGATGTTTATGGCACTTACGTTACTGATGAAATTGATGTGTCAACCGCTATGATGCCATCGATGTGGGAAGAGTCGGGTTCGGCGTTGTCTTTGGAAGGTGATTGGCGCTTTGATCCAAACTGGATGGTGGGCGTTCGTTATGACCAGATGTCACCGGGCGGCATGAAAGCTATGGCGATTGATTCGTCGTTTCTGGCTGTGATTGGCAAGTACTACCCAAGCCCAAATATTGCATTCTACGCACGTTATCATCAGAATCTTGAGGATACAACGGTGTTGGCGGCAGGGGCTGGGGGGCAGCATCCTGCGACTAATCTGCGTAACACTGCGTTATTGGGTGTAGATATGGCGTTTTAATATTTTTTGTTAATGTTGAAAAAAAACCGGCCACATGTGGCCGGTTTTTTTATGATTTGCTGTTAGGCGGGAATAACATATGTAGGGTTTGTTCGAACTGGCTTTCTGCTTCAATCATAGTTTGACGCAATATGTCCAAAGATAATCCTGGCAGTGTCCAGCTTAGTGAATCTAATGCAGGGTGCTTGGTGTCACTGCTTCTTGCGTGGGGTGTATTGTTGGCAATGCAGTTGGCAAGGTAGGTGATCTGAACTTCAGCTTGGTGATCCGAATTGTAGTCAGAGTTGTGATGGTTTTCTACTGCCGTTATTAGGTTTTCGGGTAATCGCCAGTTACGCAAAAGTTCGGCGCCAACTTGAGCGTGATCAAAGCCAAGCAGTTTGCGTTCTTCGCTGGTGAGCTCGGCGTCATTAAACTTTACCTGGGATAATGCTTCTCGTGCGAGTTCAGGTAATCGGTGATAAATGACCAAAGCTCCAATGTCGTGCAGTAATCCAGAAAGAAAATAACGTTCGCGGTTGGGCAGCTGTAAATGGCTTGCGAGTAGACGTGCTATGACTGCGCAATAGATGCTGTGGCGCCAGAAAGTTTCCATGTCGACAAGATCGTTAGGAACACCCTTGAAAATGGTGGCGACTGACGAAGAAAAAATGATATCGCGCAGGTCTTCAATGCCAATGATTGTGATAGCGCGGGATATTGTATCGATGCTGGATGTGAAACCATAAAAGGGGCTGTTTACAATTTTTAGTAACCGCACCGACATAGCTGGATCCTTGCTGATGACGTCACCGACGTCTTGAGCAGAATAGTGCGGGCTATCAAGTATTTCATTTACGCGGATGACGACGGCTGGTAGGGATGCCAAGTGTAGAAATCCAGATACGAGTTCTTTAGCTGTAAGCGCCATTATTCCTCTTCCTTTGAGTTGCACTGTATTAATGCGTTCGTTCTTTGTAAGCTGCACTATATTAACGCATTAGTTCTTTTCTCTCAGTAAAAATTTTATGCTAAAAAGGCTGAACTCTGCGAGCGGTGTTTCATGTTAGAAAACGTTTGCACCGCAGTGTTGTTGTTTGAGTTTGTTATACTTGAACTATGGAAGAATCTAATTGAGTGTCTATATAAAAAGACGCGGAAATGTTGTTTTAAAAAAGGGAATTGTGTTGAGTGTGAGTCGTAGTTCAGAGAAAATATCAGAAGATATACATTTATCTATTGGCGGCATGAGTTGCGCGGGTTGCGTGGTGGGCGTAGAAACAGCGTTGCGATCTGTGCCGGGCGTGATAGAAGCCAATGTTAATTTTGCCGAGCATACTGCGCTGGTTAAAGGCTCGGTGACAACGGCGGCGTTAACCGATGCTGTTGTGCAGGCGGGCTTTGAAGCAGCTGAGCTGCGCGATGAAGGCGACCAGTCTGAAAAAGAAGCGATCGAACTAGCTTATTACCGAACATTATTGACGCGTGCTATTGTCGCTGCATTGGTAGGTTTGCCATTGTTTGTTGCGGGTATGGTGGGGGTGTTGCCAGATATATTCAGTGATGCGGGTCGCCTGTTCTGGCTTTTTGTTGGTGTCGTTACTTTAGCTGTTTTGGTTTATTCGGGCGGCCATTTTTTTAGCGGAGCACTAAAATCCTTTCATGCTCACAATGCCAATATGGACACGTTAATTGCTATGGGTACGGGTACTGCCTGGTTGTTTTCTATGGTGGTTATTGCCGTGCCGAACCTTGTTCCTCCCTTTGCCCATCATGCATATTTTGAAGCAGCAGCTATTATTATTGCCTTGATTAACTTTGGTTCGGCCTTGGAGATGCGTGCTCGGGGACGCACTTCTGAAGCAATTAAACGCTTGATTGGTTTGCAACCGAAGACCGCTCGTGTGGTGCGAAACGGTGTTGAGCAGGATATTCTTATAAGCGAGGTGGGTTTGGATGAAACCTTGCGTGTGCGGCCGGGTGAGCGAATTCCTGTAGATGGCACGTTGATCGATGGCCATTCAACGGTTGATGAGTCGATGTTGACGGGTGAGCCAGTGCCGGTGAGCAAACAACTTGGTGATGAAGTGGTGGGCGGTACGATTAATGTGGCCGGATCGTTCCTTTATCAAGCAAAACGAATCGGCAGCGATACGGTGTTGGCGCAAATCATCGAGATGGTGCGCCAAGCGCAGTCAAGCAAGCCAGCGATTGGTCGGTTAGCGGATAAAATATCTGCGGTTTTTGTGCCTTCTGTTTTGCTTATCGCTATTCTTACTTTTGTTTTATGGATGCATTTTTCAGGTCAATTTAGCTATGCGCTGGTGGCGACGATGACGGTGCTGATTATTGCCTGTCCTTGCGCGTTAGGCTTGGCAACGCCGATGTCAATTATGGTTGGTGTGGGCAAGGCGGCGGAACAAGGTGTGTTGATTCGTAATGGCGAAGCGTTGCAGCAGGCCGGTAAACTTTCGGTTGTGGTGCTGGATAAAACTGGCACGGTGACACAGGGTGCGCCAGCCGTGACTAAATTACAGTGCTTTGATGGCAGGAGTGAAGAGCAGTTATTGCAGTTTGCTGCGAGCGTGGAAGCGGGGTCGGAACACCCGCTTGCTGCTGCGATTATTGCCGAAGCAAAACAGCGAGACTTAACCCTTTTAGAATCGCAGTCGTTTGAGGCGGTTGTTGGTCACGGCGTTTGCGCGGTGGTGGATGGCAAGTCTGTTTTATTGGGTAACAGCAAATTGATGAAGCTCAATGATATTGATGTGAGCAACGTTATGGACGATTTGCATCGTCTTGCTGTCGATGCGCAAACGCCAATGTTGTTGGCAGTGGATAATTGTTTGATGGGTATTGTCGCTGTTTCAGATCCAATTAAGGCAGATTCCAAAGCGGCTATTGAGCGCATGCATGCCATTGGTTTGAAGGTGGTGATGATTACTGGCGACCAACAGGCAAGCGCAGATGCAGTGGCGCGGCAGGTAGGTGTTGATGAAGTAATTGCAGAGGTGTTGCCGCAGGATAAATCTAGCGCAGTGTCTGCATTGCAGCAACAGGGTCATGTTGTTGGGATGGTGGGTGATGGCATCAATGATGCGCCAGCGTTGGCTCAGGCAGATGTGGGTTTTGCTATAGGCGGTGGAACGGATGTGGCGATTGAAAGTTCGGACATTACGTTGATGCGCGGTTCACTGCACGGTGTTGTCGATGCCATACAAATTTCACGTGCTACGCTGAAGAATATTAAACAAAATTTATTCGGTGCGTTTGTTTATAATGTTCTCGGTATTCCGGTAGCGGCAGGCGTTTTGTTTCCGTTGTTTGGTTTAATGCTGAGTCCTATTATTGCAGGTGCAGCGATGGCGATGTCATCGCTGACTGTGGTAAGCAATGCGAACCGCTTGCGTTATGTTGAAACGGGAAGGAAATAAACGATGCTATTGATGGTTGATTTAGTGGCGTTTGTTTTGGCCGGTTTTGTTGTTTGGTGGTTTTGGATGTATAAATCGTGAGCTGTCTATGTCTATGTGGATGCAGTGTTTTTAGTTAAAAGCTTATTGCGCTATACAGGTAGGGTAGGCGGGTAGAGTAGTTTTTGATATTCTGAGTTTCTGCTGTGGATTACAATTGTTCAATAATCTTAAAAGATACGGTGACGGATGAGTTGGTGGGGTAAGTTATTTGGCGGTACCTTTGGTTTCATGTTGGGTGGCCCGCTAGGCGCGCTGATCGGCGCAGCGTTAGGGCATAATATTGATGAGAAAATAGGTCGTCTGGGTGCTGGCGGCCAATCCTGGGGCGGTTCGGAGCGTATCCAAACCGCCTTTTTTACGGCTACCTTTTCCGTGATGGGCCATGTGGCCAAGGCAGATGGGCGTGTTTCAGAGGACGAAATACGACTTGCTGAAGCCGTGATGGCGCAGATGCAGTTGAATGATCGACTCAGGAAGCTGGCTCGGCGGCTGTTCGATGAAGGCAAACAAGCTGATTTTCCGCTTGATGATGTGCTTGATCAGTTAAAGCGAGAATGCCGTAATCGCCGCACTTTGTTACGCATGTTTTTGGAGGTGCTGATACAGGCGGGTTACGCGGATGGTGTCATGCATCAGGCAGAAAAGAAGTTGTTGCTGCATATCGCTTCACAGCTTGGTTTTTCTCAGGAAGAATTTGCTCAGTTAGAGTCGATGATTCGAGCTGGCTTTAGTGGCGGTGAAGGTGTCAGTCCTGAGCAGAAATTGGAGAAATCGTATGAGATGCTCAATGTTTCACCTCAGGCCAGTGATGATGAAGTGAAAAAAGCCTATCGGCGCTTAATGAACCAACATCATCCTGATAAATTGGTGGCAAAAGGTCTGCCGGAAGAAATGATGAAGCTGGCTGCGGATAAAACACATGAAATTAAACAGGCTTATGACTTTATACGTAAGACGCGTAAGGGTTAGTGCGCTGTAGCGCCCATTTATAAAGGGTTTATAGTGTATTTGTATGATTTTTAAGAATGTCAGTTTCCTAATAAAAATGTCGCCGAAATTGCCTTTTTGGTCACATGGTTGTGACGAACCCTGTTCGAATATGATAAAATCAGCGCAGGTTAATATTTGAAATTTTAAAAATAATTGAAGTACGGGGGGAGTATGGCGGCGGCTGCCAATAGAAGGCCTGTTATGACTTTATATTCGAGGACAGATTGTCCTCTAAGTCATCGGGTTAGAATAGTACTAGCAGAGAAAAACATTACGGCGGATATCATTGATGTTGATATCGATGCTTTGCCGGAAGATTTAATCGAACTTAATTCGTATAACACAGAGCCAACACTGGTGGATCGTGATTTGGTTTTGTATGACTCCAATATCATCATGGAATACTTGGATGAACGATTTCCTCATCCACCGCTGATGCCGGTTGATCCGGTTTCGCGTGCACGTGCTCGCATGATGTTGTTTCGAATAAATAGTGATTGGTATGGTTTGCTGGATGCCATCAATGGAAAAGATGCGCAGTTGGTTGCCAAAGCGAAAAAAGAGTTGCGTGATGGCTTGATACTTATTTCTCAGGTGTTTGTGAAATCCAAGTACTTCATGAGCGAAGAGTTTGCTTTGATTGATGCCTCTTTGGCGCCTATTTTATGGCGCTTATCGAATTACGGTATTGAATTGCCGGCTAAAGCCAAGCCGATTATGGAATACGCTGAGCGCATTTTTGAGCGTGATGCTTTTTCTCTAAGTTTGTCTGAAATCGAGCGGGAACTCGCGCTGTAATAGGCTGTAGTTGCAAAGGAGATTGACCGTGACGACAATGATGTCCAGTAGACCCTATCTGATTCGTGCTATGCACGAGTGGATCTCGGATAATGGGTTGACGCCATACATTCTTGTTGATGCGTCTGCAGACGGTGCTGTGGTTCCTGAGCAATTTATCGAAAATGGCAAAATTGTACTGAATATCAGTGAGCGTGCAGCGGAAGAGCTGCATCAAGACAATGACT
>Ga0316205_10002043_pt1 | contig 22368 bp, 26 predicted proteins | sample 3monthpyrite_MG_FD_204941 | JGI IMG/M metagenome (GOLD analysis project Ga0316205, IMG submission 204941) | Microbial mat bacterial communities from mineral coupon in-situ incubated in ocean water Damariscotta River, Maine, United States -... | ecosystem: Environmental > Aquatic > Marine >... | reverse complement strand
CGGCCGATCAACCCAATTCCGGCCCCCGCCGCTTGCCACCTTTGATGCTGGTTTCAGAGCAACGGGTCGACGACCAGGTTGAACAGGCTGTTTCCGCCATCACCGAAGATGCCGTGCGGCCACGCCGAGTGGCCTCGGATGAAGACGCCGATCATCTGGGCGACGACGACTCGCAGGACAACATCTTTGCCGAGGCCGGTTCCTTTGCGGAATTTGCCGCCGAAATGGGTGCCCATGAACTGCCCGACATGCTGGAAGCCGCCGCGGCTTATTATTCATATGTCGAGGGCCAACCGCATTTCTCGCGTCCTCAGATCATGAAGGCAGTAGCGGCAATCAACACCGAGGGAAACTTCACCCGCGAGGACGGGCTGCGCTCGTTCGGGCAATTGCTGCGCCACGGCAAGATCCGCAAGATCCGGCGCGGGCAGTTTGAAATCGACCAGAGCACGCGTTTTAAACCGCAACCTTTGCAACTGGGCGCCTGACCCCGCTCAAAACAAGCAAAAGCCGGGCAATGCCCGGCTTTTCCATTCTGGCTCACCGCTTTTCGCGGGCGCGCCTTTCGTCCTCGGGTTCCGCCTGGCCGATACCCAGGAACAACCGCTTGAACGGCAAAGCCCAAAGCACGCCAAGCACGATATATATCAGCATTTCCACCAGAATATGCGGCCGCCCCAGCAGATTCAGGATGGTAACGGCAACGATGATGTAAAGCGGCAATCCCACGACCAGCACCAAGAGCGCCAGCCAACGCCGTGTTCTCCAACGCAAGCCCATCAGTCGGCAAACGGGTCAGTCACCAGGATCGTGTCATCACGTTCCGGCGAGGTGGAAACCAGCGCAACAGGGCAATCAATCAATTCCTCGATGCGACGCACATATTTGATGGCGTTGGCGGGCAACTCTGCCCAGGATCGCGCCCCCTCGGTCGTTTCCGACCAGCCGGGCATTTCTTCGTAGATCGGGGTGCATCGCGCCTGTTGGTCGGCAGCGGTTGGCAGATAGTCCAGCTTTTCGCCGTCCAGATCATAGCCGACGCAAACTTTCAAAACCTCGAACCCGTCCAGAACGTCCAGCTTTGTCAGAGCAATGCCATTCACGCCGCTGGTCGCACAGGTTTGGCGCAGCAAGCAGGCGTCAAACCAGCCGCAGCGCCTTTTGCGCCCGGTCGTGGTGCCAAATTCGTGGCCACGATCACCCAGGCGCTGCCCGTCGGCATCGTGCAACTCGGTCGGGAATGGCCCCTCGCCCACACGGGTTGTATAGGCTTTGACAATCCCAAGGACAAAATCGATGGAACCGGGGCCAATGCCGGTCCCGGTCGCGGCCTGGCCTGCAATCACATTGGAGGAGGTCACAAACGGATAGGTGCCGAAGTCGATATCCAGCAAGGCCCCTTGCGCGCCTTCGAACAAAATCCGTTTTCCGGCCTTGCGTTTGTCGTTCAGAACTTTCCAGACCGGCGCAGAATAGGCCAGAATCCTTGGTGCAATGTCGCGCAATTGGTCCAGCAATGTGTCGCGGTCAACCTGCTCCAGCCCCAGACCGCGCCGCAAAGCATTGTGATGCACAAGCGCGCGGTCCACCCGCGCCTGCAGCGTGGCCTCATCGGCCAGGTCCGCCACACGCACCGAACGCCGGCCCACCTTGTCTTCATAAGCGGGGCCAATGCCGCGGCCCGTCGTGCCAATCTTGGCCACAGAATTCTGCGCTTCACGCGCCCGGTCCAATTCGCCGTGAATGGGCAGGATCAAGGGCGTGTTTTCGGCAATCATCAAATTTTCTGGCGTAATTTCCACACCTTGAGATTGGATTTCGGCTATTTCTTTCAACAGGTGCCATGGGTCCAGCACGACGCCATTGCCGATGACCGACAATTTGCCGCCGCGCACAACGCCCGACGGGAGGGCATGCAATTTGTATACCGCCCCGTCGATGACCAGGGTATGGCCCGCATTGTGCCCCCCCTGGAAACGCGCAACCACATCGGCGCGCTCGCTCAGCCAGTCCACCAGCTTGCCTTTTCCTTCGTCGCCCCACTGAGCGCCGACAACAACGACATTGGCCATCTTGTCCACTTTCTATTGCACAAACCCGCGTCTCTTTAAGGGGCTGTCCGCGAGGGGGCAATTGCTAAATGGACGCAGACCCACTGGACAGCCGGCACATCCATGGGCCAGTCTGGCGCGAATTCGACAATCGAGGTCACAATGGGTTTCTTGTTACGTTGGGCATTTGCGTTCTTTTTGATCGCGGCGACCTACAATCCGACACAGTTCAATTTTTTCAACTGGGCACGCGAGAATTTTTCTCAAAACCTGCCTTTGACAGTTTTGTTCGGCCTGATCCTATTTGTGGCTTATGTGGTCTATCTGCGTGCGACGCTGCGCTCAATCGGCACTTTTGGCATGATCCTGGTGGCCGCCGTGTTTGCGGCCATGATCTGGGTGTTGGTCGATTACGGCGTCCTGACACTGCAAGACAGCCAGGCCAATGCCTGGATCGGCATCGCCTTGCTCAGCCTGGTGCTGGGCATTGGGCTGAGTTGGTCTTTCGTACGCCGGGCGATCAGCGGCCAATACGATGTGGACGACGCCGACGACTAGTCCTCTTGGGCCAAATCGGCCAACTTGGCGGTCACAAACCAAAAAGAACGGCATAATCGGTGGTCTATGGCTTGCAGCGGCGGCGCGGAGCTTTTAGATACGCCACGTTCACGACCGCAAAGGCGCTTGTTATGGAAAATGTCGTTCTTATTGTACATCTGATACTGGCCCTGTGCCTGATCGGCATTGTTTTGCTGCAACGCTCCGAAGGCGGTGGCCTTGGCATGGGCAGCGGTGGCAGTAGCGGTGGGCTGGTTTCGGCTCGCGGCGCGGCAACGGCGCTGGGCAAACTGACCTGGGCCTTTGCAATCGCATTCATCATCACTTCGATCACGCTGACAATCATCGCCGCACAGAAATCCGCCAACGGCTCGGTTCTGGATCGCCTGGGCATCGAACAAACCCAGCAAGCGCCGGCAGACACCGCGCCTTTGGGCGGTGACCTGTTGCCTCCTTCGACTGGCGAAGGCAATGGTTTGCTACCCCCGCGCGCAGACTAAACCACTCAAGGTTTTGCGTTTTCGAATTTTTTGACCTCATTATGTTGCGGTCTTGTTGAAGTCTTGCGCCGAATCTGTTAGCCCTCAAATCCCGTGATACATGGCCCAATCTGGTCTTGAATTGCACAACAATTCTCATTTCACGGGGGCTTATCCGTTCATGGCGCGCTTTGTTTTTATCACCGGTGGTGTGGTCTCTTCGCTTGGCAAGGGCCTGGCCTCGGCCGCCCTTGGTGCCTTGTTGCAAGCCCGCGGTTTTTCTGTGCGTCTGCGCAAACTTGACCCCTATCTCAATGTCGATCCGGGCACGATGAGCCCGTTTGAACACGGGGAGGTCTTTGTCACGGATGACGGCGCCGAGACCGATCTGGATCTGGGCCATTACGAACGGTTTACCGGTGTGGCGGCGCGCAACACCGATTCTGTCAGTTCCGGTCGGATCTATTCGACAGTGCTGGAAAAGGAACGCCGCGGCGACTATCTGGGCAAGACCATACAGGTTGTTCCCCATGTGACCAACGAGATCAAGGACTTCATCCGCATTGGCGAAGATGAGGTCGACTTCATGCTGTGCGAAATCGGCGGCACTGTGGGCGACATTGAGGGCCTGCCGTTTTTCGAAGCGATCCGCCAGTTTGCCCACGAAAAACCGCGCGGGGAGTGTATTTTCATGCATCTCACCTTGCTGCCCTATCTTGCCGCCTCGGGCGAGCTCAAGACCAAGCCGACCCAACATTCGGTCAAGGAATTGCAAAGCATTGGCTTGGCCCCCGACGTGCTGGTGTGCCGGTCCGAGCATACAATCCCGGACAAGGAACGCCAAAAGATCGCGCTTTTTTGCAATGTCCGCCCCGAAGCCGTGATCCCGGCCTATGATCTGAAATCGATCTATGAGGCCCCGCTCGCCTATCATCAGGTGGGACTGGATCAGGCGGTGTTGGACGCTTTTGGAATTTCACCGGCACCCAAGCCCAATCTGGAACGCTGGCATGACGTGGCCGACCGCCTGCACAATTACGAAGGCGAGGTCAAAATTGCCATCGTGGGCAAATATACACAATTGGAAGACGCCTATAAATCCATCGCCGAGGCATTGACCCACGGCGGAATGGCCAACCGGGTGAAGGTGCGCGTCGAATGGATCGATGCCGAAGTGTTTGACGGCGGCGATCCGGCGCCACATCTGGATGGCTTTCACGCCATTCTGGTGCCCGGCGGCTTTGGCGAACGCGGCACCGAGGGCAAGATCAAGGCGGCGCAATATGCCCGCGAAAAGAAGATCCCCTATCTGGGCATCTGCCTGGGCATGCAAATGGCCGTGATCGAGGCGGCGCGCAATGTGGCGGGACTGGCCGATGCGGGATCTGAGGAATTTGACCACGAGGCCGGCAAGAAACGCTTCACGCCTGTGGTTTATCATCTCAAGGAATGGGTGCAGGGCAACCAGAAAGTCGCGCGCAAGGTAGACGATGACAAAGGCGGCACGATGCGGCTGGGCTCTTACACCGCGCATTTGGCCGCGGGGTCCAAAGTGGCCGAAATCTACGGCGGCACGGTGATCGAGGAACGCCATCGCCACCGCTATGAAGTCGATACCAAATATCTGGAAAAGCTGGAGAAAGTTGGCCTCAAGTTCTCTGGCATGTCGCCGGACGGGCGGCTGCCGGAAATTGTGGAATGGCAAGACCATCCATGGTACATCGGGGTCCAATATCACCCCGAGCTCAAGTCCAAGCCCTTTGCTCCCGCGCCCCTGTTTCGGGATTTCGTGCGCGCGGCCAAAGAAAACAGCCGATTGGTCTGACCCCTTTTCGAGCCAGACGCGCAAGGCTATATGTCACGGATGCTAAACTCACTTTTGAACCTATTGAACGGAACGTCTTCGGCGCAGATGCCTGCCCCGGATGCACAATTGGCGCTGGGGGCACTTTTGGTGCGCATTGCCCGGGCGGACGGACGCTATGGCCAGTCCGAGGTCACACAGATCGACCAGATCATGGCCGCGCGATTCGATCTGACCCCCAAACAGGCCGCCGAATTTCGCCTGCAGGCCGAAGCCCTGGAGGCCGAAGCACCCGACACCGTGCGCTTTACCCGCGCGATCAAGGAGGGCGTGCCCTATGAAGACAGATTGGGCGTGATTGAGGCGATGTGGCAGGTTGTTCTGGCTGACGGCCACCGGGATCACGAGGAAAGCGCGGTATTGCGTCTGGTGGCTGATTTGCTGGGCGTCAACGACCGCGACAGCAACATTGCCCGCAAAAAGGTTGAAAACGGCACATGATTGCCAGCCTGCCCATGTATGAGCGGCCCGAAAACCGCGATGCGCATGACAGGTATTGGCAGGAAATCCGCAAGGCGCTGGGGTTTGGCCCGCGACATCTGAGCCGGGGCGGCGATCCCTGGCAAGATTGGCGCAGCCCCGATCTGTTGTTGTCACAGACCTGCGGCATGCCGTTTCGCAACCATCTGCACGGGCATGTGCGGCTGATTGGCACCCCGGATTATGGCCTTTGCAAAAAACCGGGCCATTACTTTTCCTACATTCTGGTGCGCAAGGGTGATGACAATGTCCTTGAAAATTACACGGACCGAACATTTGCGTTTAATGAACCTGGGTCACAATCCGGATGGGCTGCGCCCCAGAACCATGCGCTTGCGCAAGGGTTCCATTTCGCGAACGTGCTTGAAACCGGAGCGCATCTACAAAGCGCCGCGGCAGTTGCGTCTGGGCGTGCCGATATTTGTGCGATCGATGCAGTGAGCTTCGAATTGGCCAAGGATGTCGATCCGATAATGACGGATTTGCAGATCATCGCTCAAACGTCGCCAACACCGGGCCTTCCCTACATTACCGCCAACACCCAGGACGCCACCGCGCTGTTTACCGCCTGCAGCCATGCGATCGAAAACCTGCCCCGACCAGACAAGAAAAAGTTGCGGCTAAAGGGTATCGTTCAACTAAGCGATGAAGACTATTTGCAAATTGCAAACCCCGCCATCCTGCCCCCGGTTTGAGTGTCGTTTTCGCCGCGTTGCGCGACGTCATGGCAAAGAAATAGCGTTGCAATTGGCCCTAAACTAAGCCCTATTGTCGGATGTCTTGAACAAAAAGCTGCCAAATACGTGCCCGAAACAGCCACACCCGTGATCAACATCAGGAATTTGCACAAGGCCTATGGGTCTTTGGAAGTGCTCAAAGGCGTGGACCTGACCGCCCCCCGTGGCAATGTGATTTCGCTGATTGGGTCTTCTGGGTCGGGCAAATCCACGCTTTTGCGCTGTGCAAACCTGTTGGAAGACAGTCAGCAAGGCGACATTGAATTTGAGGGTGAGGCCGTGACCTGGCGCGGTCACGGGCCCGACCGCCGCCCCGCCGACAATGCGCAAGTGCTGCGCATCCGGACGAACCTGTCCATGGTGTTCCAGCAGTTCAACCTTTGGTCGCATCTCACGATCTTGCAAAACGTGATGGAGGCGCCCGTCACCGTGTTGGGCCGGGAACGCGCAGAGGTCGAAAAGGCGGCACGCAAGTATCTTGACAAAGTGGGCATCGCCGACAAGGCCGATGTGTATCCGGCACAGATGTCGGGCGGTCAGCAACAACGGGCGTCCATCGCGCGCGCTTTGTGCATGGAACCCCGCGCGTTGCTGCTTGATGAGCCGACCTCGGCGCTTGACCCGGAGCTTGAACAAGAAGTTGTCAAGGTTATCAAAGACTTGGCAAATGAAGGCCGGACGATGATCCTGGTGACACATGATATGCGCCTGGCGGGCGACGTATCGGATCACGTCATTTTCCTGCATCAAGGCAAGATCGAAGAACAGGGCAGCCCGGACCAATTGTTTGGCGCGCCCAAGACCGAACGCATGCAACAGTTTCTTAGCGCAACTGTTGCGGCCTGAAACCTGCGCTAAAAGGGAGACCACTCAATGAAAAAACTGATAGCAACCACGGCAGTTCTGGCGATTTCCGCCAGCGCAGCCTTCGCCCAGGACGTTGTCCGGATGGGCACAGAGGGCGCCTATGCGCCCTGGAACTTCATCAATGACGCCGGCGAAGTTGACGGCTTTGAGCGTGAGTTGGGCGATGAGCTTTGCGCGCGCGCAGAGTTGAATTGCGAATGGGTCACGAATGAATGGGATTCTATCATCCCCAACCTGGTATCGGGCAACTATGACACCATCATCGCGGGCATGTCCGTGACCGCTGAGCGTGACGAAGTCATTGATTTCACACAGCCTTATACACCACCAGACCCATCCAACTATCTGGCCATGTCCATGGATGTTGACGTTGAAAACGCCGTGATCGCGGCGCAGGCTGCCACTATCCAGGCCGGTTTCATTGCGGAACAGGGCTGGAACCTGGTTGAATTTGCCACCCCGGAAGAAACTGTGGCCGCCGTGCGCAACGGCGAAGCTGACGCGGTGCTGGCCGATTTCGCCTACCTCAAGCCTTTCACCGACGACGGTTCCATGGTCCTGCTGGAGCGCGCTGAAATGATCGGCGGCGGCGTCGGCATGGGTGTGCGCGAAAGCGACGGCGAACTGCGCGCAAAGTTTGATGCTGCCATCCAGTCGATGAAAGACGACGGCACATTGAACGCGCTGATCACGAAATGGGAAGTTGCTTCCACCTGGTAAGCGGTCAACCTTGTTCTCCGGCCCGCACATGGGCCGGAGAATAGCCAAAGGGCACCCTTGTTCATGTTCAACTATTGTGTAGACCCGGCCTCATTGGAGGGGCTGACCTGGTTGTCATGTTATTTGACCACCGGCAAACACATGGGGCTTTACTGGTCCTTTCTGACCGTCCTGGCGCTTTTGGCCATTACCGCGCCGACGGCTTTGCTGTTCGGTTTCGCAGGCGCGACAGCGGCGCGCAGCCATGTCGGCCCGCTTCGCTGGATCGGCAAGATCTATATCTCGGTCGTGCGCGGCGTGCCCGACATCGCCTTTTTTCTGTTTTTCGTCATCGCCCTGGATCAGGGTTTCGAATGGATCCGCCACCAGATCCTGTGCCCCGACTGGCCCGATCCGATCCGGCAAGGCAATGATTTCATCGTCTGCCAGCAGGCCAAGCTGCCATTGTCGACGTCGCCGCAATGGGTGCATGAAGTTTACGGCTTTTTTGTCGCCGCATTGACATTTGCCATCGTATTCGGCGCTTTTGCGGCCAATGTTCTGTATGGGGCCATGCGTGCGGTGCCCAAGGCGCAACTGGAGACCGCCGAAGCTTTCGGTATGTCGCGCGCCCAGAGTTTTCGCCGCATCCTTGTGCCACAGATGTGGCTGTATGCCCTGCCCGGCCTGTCCAACTTGTGGATGATCCTGATCAAGGCCACGCCGCTGTTGTTCTTGCTGGGCGTCGAGGACATCGTGTATTGGGCCCGCGAATTGGGGGGCACCAAACAGGCACGGTTCACCGAATACCCGCATGGCGATTGGCGCGCGATCTACTTTTTCGGCCTTTTGGTCTTTTACCTTTGTTTCACGCGGGTATCCGAGATCGTGCTGGAAAAGGTGAACCGGCGCTTGCTGAAGGGCCAGGCGACGATTGGTGGTGCCCCATGAGCTGTCTGGAAACGATCCAGGCCTATGCGCTGCGTTCAATCGGGCTGGGCGAGCGGCTTTTGCCCCGGGACAACTTTACCCTGTGTGAGCAGTTCACGCTGATCGGGTCGGGCATGATCTGGAACATCTACTTTGGCGCCTTGGCCCTGTTTGTCGGCTTTTTCATTGCCACGGCGGTGGCGCTTGGCAAAAACGCCCGAAGCCGCTGGCTGCGCAAACCCTCTGAATGGTTCATTTTCGTGTTTCGCGGCTCGCCATTGTTCGTGCAGTTCTTTTTCGCCTATTTCAGTTTTCTGTCGCTGAAACAAATGGGGATAGCCCCTTGGTTGACCTCTGCTCAGGCGGGCGCGCTGTTGGTTCTGATACTGAACACCGCCGCCTATTCCGGCGAGATATTCTACGGCGCCTTGCGCGCCGTGCCGCGCGGCGAAGTGGAGGCCGCCGATGCATTCGGATTTAGCGGTTGGCGACGGTTCCGGCGCATCATCTGGCCCACGATGCTGCGACTGGCCTGGCCCGGCTACACGAATGAGGCGATCTTTCTGTTTCACGCCACGACGCTTGTATTCCTGTCCGGCTTTCCAACATGGCGGCAGATGGGCGACGCACTGTATTATGCCAGCTATTTCGCCGACAAGACCTTCAATCCCTTTATCGCCTATCCGATCCTGGCGATGTATTTTGTAATCCTGTCACTGACGGTGATCTGGTTATTCGGAATTGCCAACCGGCGGCTCAACCGACATTTGCCGCAAGAGATGCGCCGCAAATTGCGCATCCGCCCGCAAGTCATTCGCTGATCGCCACATCAATCGCCGAGTTTTGACAATTGCGCCTGCAAGGCGGCCAATTGTTTCTTGATGTCGTTGATGTCGCTATTTTCCTTGTCCTTCGGCACCGATGTCTCATCCTCGGTTTGGGCGCCGGGCCAGGACGCCATTCCGCCAGTCATCGCCTTGAAAAACGCCTGTTGCTGGGCTTGCATGGCCTCGAAGCCGGGCATGCTGGTCATCGGGGTTGCGATATTCTCCATCACCTTGGATTGTCCATCCCGCAGCATTTCAAACGACATGGCCAGGAATTGCGGGACGACAGATTGCACCTCGGTGGTGTAGCTGCGCACCAGATCCGTCAGCACATTGACAGGCAATACGCTTTCGCCCTTGCTCTCGTGCTCGGCTATGATCTGCAGCAAATACTGGCGCGTCAGGTCATCCCCGCTTTTCAGATCGACGATCCGCACATCGCGTCCGGCACGAATGAAAGTGGCGATATCGTCAAGCGTCACATAGTCACTGGTTTCGGTGTTATACAGCCGGCGGCTTGCATAGCGCTTGATCAACAGCTTTTCGTCTTCTTTTGCCAAATCCCGTCCTCCCATTGCGGCGGTGCAGAAAAGCTTAAGCACATGCAGCAAAAAAGAAAAGGGTGAGCATTCTGCTCACCCTTCCTTAAGAAACAACCGGGAGGAAGTTGTTATCTAATACAAGTCGCTTATGCAGCGGCTTTTTTGGCAGCTTTCTGAACTTCGTCAGAGGCTTTCTTTACAGCAGCAGTTGCATCTTCCTGCATGTCTTTGCCGGCAGCCAACATCAGCTCAACTGTTTCCATCTGAACTTTTTTCGCAACTTCGGCGAAAGCAGCCATGTTTTCAGCAGCCAACTCAGCCTGAGCCGTTGCGAAATCGGTCACAGCTTTGGTGTAGTCAGCTGGATCTTCCTTGGCTTTGGAAACGCCGCTTACGCGAGCGATGGTGTCTTTGGTCCACTTGTTGGAAATCTCGGAAGATTTGTCAGCGGCTTCCAGAGCAACTTTGGACAGCTTTTCGCCGAATGTTGCCTGGGTTTTGAATGCTTCCTGAACGGCAGACATGTCTACCGGGAAAGCGCCCATGAAGTCTTTCATTGCTTTTGTGTAATCTTGTGTCTTAGCCATTTTCTTTGTCCTAATGTTCGGGCAATTGCCCTTTGCGTCTGAACATTATCTACACGCTGCAGCGCAGCATTTCAAGTATTTTTTCTGCAGCGCAGCATTTTTTTATTTCTTTGTAAATCAGGCACTTGGTTTGGCGACCACATATTTACCGGGTGCTTCGCCCAGAATCGGATGGGTTTTCGAACCGGGAATCCGTGCCGAAACCATGGCGCCAGACCGTTTGGACAGCCAGCTTTCCCATCGTGGCCACCATGACCCTTCGTTGAAATCACCCGTCTTGACCCACTCCTGAAAGGCAAGATCGAGTTCCGGATTGGTGTAATGGCCGTATTTCTTTTTCGACGGCGGATTGACGATACCGGCGATATGGCCGCTTTCCGACAAGATGAAAGTCTTGTCCTTTGACCCCATCTGCTGGACCCCGCGATAACTGTCTTTGGCCGCAGCGATATGGTCGGTCTCGCAAGCGATGGCACATAACGGCACTTTGACGTCCGCTACATGCAGGGTTTCACCGAACATCTCGATGCCGCCTTGTGCAAAGCGGTCTCCCTGGCACAGCCAGCGCAGATATTCCACCGCCATGCGCGCTGGCAAATTGGTGCCGTCGCCATTCCAATACAACAAGTCAAAGGCCGGGGGCGCTTCACCCAACATATAGCTTTTGATAGCGGGCGCATAAATCAGGTCATTGGCGCGCAGAAAGCTAAAGGTGCGCGACATGAAAAAACTTTCCAACACACCATTCTGCATAGCCTCGGCTTCGATCCCATCGACGAAATCGTCATCCAGAAAAACGCCGAACTCGCCTTGATCGGAAAAATCGGTCAGCGTGGTAAAGAACGTGGCCGAATTGACCGAGTTGTCCTTGCGTTTGGCCAAAAGGGCCAGCGTCAGCGACAAGGTGGTGCCAGCGATGCAATAGCCCACCGCATTGATCTTTTTCTCGCCCGTGATCGCCTTGACCTGCGAAATGGCTTCCAGATAGCCCTCTTCCACGTAGGTATCCATGCCGACATCGGCATAGCTGGGATCGGGGTTGACCCAGGACACGACGAACAGGGTGTAGCCCTGATCGACGATCCATTTGATCAGGGAATTCTTTTCCTTGAGGTCCAGAATGTAGAATTTGTTGATCCAGGGCGGAAAGATCACCAGAGGCGTCTTGTGCACTTTCTCGGTCGTGGGGGTGAACTGGATCAGTTCAAACATCCGATTGCGGAACACGACCTTGCCGGGCGTTGTCGCGATGTTTCGGCCAACCTCAAAGGCACCTTTGTCGGCCAAAGTGACCAGCAATTCGCCGTCATTGGCCTCAATGTCGCGGACCAGGTTTTCAAGGCCATCCACCAAGGATTGCCCATCTGTTTCGACCGCGCGGGCCAGGGCATCGGGATTTGTCGCCAGAAAATTCGTTGGGCTCATCATGTCAATGATCTGGCTGGAAAAATAGCGCAGACGCTTCTTGTCGTTGCCTTCCAGCCCCTCGATGCCGTCAACCATGGTCTCGGCCATTTCGGCATTGATCAGATATTGCTGTTTGACAAAGTTGAAATAGGGATGGGTTTCCCACATCGGGTTTGAGAACCGGCGATCCTTGCGCGTTGTATCCGCTGGCGGCTCTAGCTTGCCCTTGGCCAGTTGTTCCTGCGCCTCGGCGTAATGCTTGAGTGTGCGCCCCCAATAGCCCACCTGCTGCTCCAACAAGCGCGAAGGATTGGCCATCATTTCAGACATATAGCTGGTGGCCGCTTTCATATACAGCTCCGGGCCAGGCCCCTGCAACGACGCCGGAACCTCGCGTTTGTGACTGAATGCTGTCATCAAACGCTGCGACAATTCCTCAATTTTCTCAAGATTAGCGCTAAGTTTGTCGATGTTCTGACCGTCAGTAATTTCTTCAGTTGTCATTGTCACACTTCCGGGTATGTTTGCACTTGCAGCATAATTGCGCGAACCAATGAATGAAACGCGGCGTTTTGAACCGGGGCGCCAAAGGAAAAACACATGCGATATATGGCGACCTATGACCTGATGGAAACCGCACGCAACACCAATCAATGGTTGGGGGCGACGGCCCAGGCAATTGGATCATACCCAATTACCGGCATGTTCCCAAACCCGTTTTTCCAGATGTTGTCGGCCTGGGGTGAAGTGACAGAACGCACATTCGCGCGCATGGTCACCAAACCTGGCTGGGGCATTGAAACGATTGTGGGCGAAGACGACCAGGACCATGTGGTGCAGGTCGAAAGCATCATGAGCAAGCCCTTTGGCGATTTGCTGCATTTCAGGGTTCTGGGTCGGGCACCCAAGGAACGCAAGGTGATGCTGGTCGCCCCCATGTCGGGCCATTATGCGACGCTGCTGCGCTCGACCGTCCACAGCCTGTTGCCCGATTGCGAGGTCTATATCACCGATTGGCACAATGCGCGCGACATCCCCGTCAGCCAAGGCAAGTTCGATGTCGAGGATTACACGCTCTACCTGATGGATTTCATGCGCGCGCTTGGCAAGGATTGCAATGTGATCGCCATTTGCCAGCCCGCGCCTCTGGCGCTGGCCGCCACCGCCTATCTGGCCGAATTGGAGCCAAAGGCCCAGCCACGATCGCTAACCCTGATCGGCGGACCGATTGACCCAGATGCCGCGGCCACCGATGTCACAGATTTCGGCCGCCGCGTAACGATGGGCCAATTGGAAGAAACCATGATCCAGCGGGTCGGCTTCAAATATGCAGGCGTCGGACGTATGGTCTATCCCGGTCTGTTGCAACTGGCCTCCTTCGTGTCAATGAATGCGGAACGCCACAGCCAGGCCTTTTCCAGACAGATCATGAATGTGGCCCAGGGCGAGGCTCATGACCACGACAAGCACAACCGTTTTTATGATGAATATCTGGCCGTGATGGACATGACTGCAGAGTTCTACCTGTCCACCGTCGAGCGCGTGTTCAAGGAACGCGAAATTGCGCGCAATGTCTTTACCGTGAAAGGCCACAAGGTAGATTTCGGCGCGATCACCGATGTCTCGGTCAAAGTGGTGGAAGGCGAGAAAGATGACATTTCAGCCCCAGGACAATGTCTGGCGGCGCTGGACCTGCTGACCGGCCTGCCCGACAGCAAAAAGGCCTTTCACCTGGAACCGGGCGCAGGCCATTACGGCATTTTCGCGGGCAAGAGCTGGCGACGCAACATCCGCCCGCTGGTGCTGGATTTCATCGACACCAGCGCCGGAAAGCCCGAACGCAAGCGCAAAAAGGCCGCCTGATCATTCCAGCATGAGCGGCTCAGGCAGAAAGTCTGATATCAGCTCGGCCAGACGTTGAGGCATCTCGACAGGCATCCAAAAGCCCGCGCCGCTGATCTGCCTCAATGACGCGTTGGGCAGCATGTGCGACATCAATTCCAATTGCCGTGGCGCAAAGACCGGATCCCGCTCTGCCGCCAACAGCAATGTTGGGCAAGGTATCTTGCGCAAGCGCGCCTGCCGGTCTGTGCGCCGTTGCAGGGCACGCAATTGCTGGGTGAACACCTTGACACCCAAATCAAACGACATCGCCAGCACCAAGTCTTCCAGCGCGGCGCGATCTGCACCTGTCGGCATTTCGCTGATGCCGGTCAGTGACAGCACTGCCGCGCCCAATGAGCCTGCCCCGGCTTGCACCAGCAGCTTTTCCTGATCGGCAATTCTGGCCGGAATGTCCGGCTGTGCTGCGCCGCCAATCAACACCATCCGCGAAACCCGATCCGGCGCACCAAGGGCCATTTCCGCGGCCACCAGCGCACCAAGCCCATGCCCAACCAGGCAAAACCGGGGCGGTGCTTCGCGCAGGGCGCGCGCGGCCCAATCGCTCACGCCACCCGGGCCCTGCGGCAAGACGATGTGGACAGCCCGGCGCGGCAATTGCGCATTGATCAGGCTCAGATAGGCCCGCGCGTCGGCCATGAGGGTCGGGATCAGGATCAGCGGCTCAGCCATGGGCGGCCAGAACTTCGGTCACGGCATCGGCAATGCGCGCCAGATACCGTGGCTCGGAAAAGCGATGATCCGCGCCTTTGACCAAGGTCAAGGCGATGTCCTCGCCGTCCAGGTGGGCCAGCAATCGCAAGGCGACTTGCTGGCTGACATCGGCATCCTCGGTGCCTTGCAACAGACGCACAGGGACATCGGCGCGCAATGGCGAGCGCAGCACCAATTGGCGCCTGGCTTCCTCTATCAGCCGCTTTGAAATCGGATAAGGCGCGTCGTAGTCCGACGGCAAATAGACAATTCCGTCTTGCTTCAGTGCCGCGCGCTGAGCCGCATCAAACCCCGCCCACATGCTGTCTTCGGTAAAATCGGGCGCGGCCGCAATGCCAACCAGGCCCGCCAGTTTTTCCGGCATCTGGCGCAGCACCAACGCGGCAATCCACCCGCCCATGGACGAGCCTACCAAGACCTGCGGGCCATCGGTCAAAGCCGTGATTGCCGCCATCGCATCTTGCGCCCAATCGCCGATGGCGCCGTCCTCGAAATTGCCCGAGCTCTGACCATGGCCGGAATAATCAAACCGCAAGAACGCACGGCCTCGCGCGCGCGACCATTCCTCCAGATACAGGGCCTTTGTGCCCTCCATGTCGGATTTGAACCCACCCAGAAACACCACTCCCGGCCCGGCACCCGGGCTCAGGTGATAGGCAATCCGGCGCCCCTGCGGCGTGTCCAGAAACTTCGGTCCCGCCATGCGGCCACCCCCTTGTTTTGCGCATCCTGTCCTGCGCCTCACCGGTATGCAAGTGCAGCATTGACAACAGCCGTTCAAACCGCCACATCAGGGCAACATATCTTGCAATCGGGCGTTCCGTGGGCGCCAAAACGACGAGGAGTTTGCCATAGATGGCCCAGATTTCCCTGACATTTCCTGACGGCAATTCGCGTGACTTCGACGCGGGCATCACTGCGGCAGAAGTTGCCGAAAGCATTTCAAAATCCCTGGGCAAAAAGGCCATTTCGGCCAGTGTCGACGGCGTGCATTTTGATCTGCAATGGCCGATCAACGCGGATGCCTCTATCGCCATTCACACGATGGCCGACGACGCCCAGGCGCTGGAGCTGATCCGCCACGACGCGGCCCATATCATGGCGCGCGCGGTGCAAGAATTGTGGCCAGACACCAAGGTCACGATTGGCCCCGTGATCGAACACGGCTGGTATTATGACTTTGACCGCGCCGAGCCTTTCACACCCGAAGATCTGGGTGCGATCGAGAAAAAGATGAAAGAGATCATCAATGCGCGCGATGGCGTGCGCACAGAGGTCTGGTCACGTGCGGATGCCATTGCGCATTACGAAAAACTGGGCGAGGGCTACAAGGTTGAACTGGTCAACGCCATTCCCGATGATGGGCAGCCCATTCGCATGTATTGGCATGGCGATTGGCAGGATTTGTGCCGCGGCCCGCATCTGGCTCACACCGGCCAGGTGCCGGGCGACGCGTTCAAACTGATGAGCGTCGCCGGCGCCTATTGGCGTGGCGACAGCAAGAATGCGATGCTGCAACGCATCTACGGCGTGGCGTTCAAGAATCGTGACGACCTGAAAAAACACCTTCATATGCTCGAAGAGGCCGCCAAACGCGATCACCGCAAACTGGGCCGCGAGATGGACCTGTTTCACATGCAAGAAGAGGCACCCGGCCAGATATTCTGGCATCCCAACGGATGGCGGATCTATACCGAGTTGCAAGATTACATGCGCCGCCAGCAATATGCGGGCGGCTATGTAGAGGTGAATACCCCACAGGTCGTGGACCGCAAATTGTGGGAAGCCTCGGGTCATTGGGAAAAGTATCAGGAAAACATGTTCATCGTCGAAGTTGACGAAGACCACGCCCGCGAAAAAGCCATCAACGCGTTGAAACCGATGAACTGCCCCTGCCATGTGCAGATCTATAACCAGGGGCTGAAAAGCTACCGCGACCTGCCCCTGCGCATGGCCGAATTTGGCTCGTGCAACCGCTATGAACCCTCGGGCGCGCTGCATGGCATCATGCGCGTGCGTGGGTTTGTGCAAGATGACGCGCATATCTTTTGCGAAGAGCGCGACATCGAGAAGGAAACGGCGATCTTCATCGCGTTTTTGTCGAACATCTATCGCGATCTGGGTTTTCCGAAATTTTCGGTCAAGTTTTCGGATCGCCCCGAGGTGCGCGCCGGATCGGATGAGGTCTGGGACAAATCAGAATCCGCTTTGCTGTCGGCAACCCGAGCCGCGGGCATTGAGCCAGAGTTGAACCCCGGCGAAGGCGCGTTTTACGGGCCCAAACTGGAATTCGTGCTGACAGACGCCATCGGGCGCGACTGGCAATGCGGCACTTTGCAGGTCGATTTCGTGTTGCCTGAGCGTCTGGATGCCACCTATATCGGCTCTGACGGCGACAAACACCGCCCGGTGATGCTGCACCGTGCAACCTTGGGGTCATTCGAACGGTTCATCGGCATCCTGATCGAAGAGCACGCGGGCAAACTGCCCCTGTGGCTGGCCCCGCGTCAGGTTGTTGTCGCCTCAATCGTATCAGATGCGGACGAGTATGTGTTGGATGTGACCGCGCAACTGCGCGCAGCGGGCATTCGCGCCGAGGCCGATATTCGCAACGAAAAGATCAATTACAAGGTCCGCGAACACTCTCTTGCCAAGGTGCCGTTGATCCTGGCGATCGGTGCGCGCGAGGTCGACGAGCGAACCGTGACCGTCCGCCGCCTGGGTGAAAAACAGACCAGAGTGCAGCCGTTTGAGCAAGTGCTGGCACAACTCACAAAAGATGTGATGCCACCCGACTTGCGACGTGACGCCTGAACACAGATTTAAGCGGTTGGAATATAAAGATAAAAATTTTCCAACCGCGATTTCTGCGACAAATTGTTACAATTTTTCACGCATGCGTGCCCCACGCGCCTGTGATTGGTGTTTGATAACAACCCTCCCCTATCTCTAGGCCATCGCGAATGAACGCGAACAATCGAAACACCAGATTTATGGGAGAGACCATGTCCACTCAAGTTAAAGCCCTCGCAGTTGCCGGTGCCGTCGCCGCTGCATTGTCCGCATCTGCAACCACCGTTTCGGCACAGGCCCAGGAAAAATGCTATGGCATTTCATTGGCCGGTGAAAATGACTGCGCCGCAGGCCCAGGCACAACCTGCGCTGGCACATCTTCTGTCGATTATCAGGGCAATTCCTTCACGCTGGTTCCCGCCGGCACATGTGAAAGCACCGAACTGCCTTCCATGGCTGACGGCACAGCGCGCATGGGTTCGCTGGAAGCGCTGGAGCGTGACCTGCCTGCATAAGGCCCATCAAACCCGTCTGCCCCGCCGATCTGCGTGGGGCAGACACACCAAACAGTCTACCTGGCTTTTGTTTTGCATGAATGGCCGTACCGCGTAGTCTGAAACCCCATAACCAAAACAGGATGCCGCGCCATGTTGGATGCTTCAACCGACAGGTTTGACCCTTTGCCAAATGGCACGGGCGTTGGCTACAAGCCGCAGCATTACACCGACATTCTGGCCGCCCCCGGCCCGGTTGAATGGTTGGAAGTGCATGCCGAAAACTATATGGGCGATGGCGGCAGACCTTTGGCACAGCTTCGCCATCTCTCTGAAAAATTTGCCATTTCCGTGCATGGCGTCGGTCTGTCTATCGGTGGTGAAGGCGCTCTTGACCCCGAACACCTTGCCCGATTGAAACATCTCGTGGGCTGGCTCAACCCTGCCAGTTTTTCAGAACATCTGGCCTGGTCTACCCACGACAGTCACTTTCTGAACGACCTGCTGCCACTGCCCTATACCGAGACGACGCTGGCGCGCGTTGCCGCCCATATCGATCAGGTGCAAAACGAACTGGGCCGCCAGATGTTTCTGGAGAACCCGTCGAATTACCTGGCATTTCAGGAAAGCGACATGGCCGAGGTGGATTTCCTGTCCGAACTCGCCACCCGCACCGGCTGCGGGCTGCTTTTGGACGTGAACAACGTCTTTGTCTCGGCCACCAACCAGCAGACCGATCCTCTGAGCTATATTGATGCATTCCCTCTGGCCCATGTCGGTGAGATACACCTCGGCGGCCATGACGAAGATGCCGATGATGATGGCGCGCCCTTGTTGATAGACAGCCATGGCGCGGCGGTCGTCGATCCGGTCTGGTCGCTTTTTGAACACACGATGCGCCGCGCTGGCCCCAAGCCGGTGCTGATCGAATGGGACACCGATGTGCCCGCATGGCCCATACTGGCTGCCGAAGCGGAACGCGCCCAGGGCATCATGGCCGGGGTCGCGGCATGAGCGTCGATCAGACCCAGTTCCGTCAGGCCATCCTGAATGCGGACCTGCCAGTGCCCGATGGGTTGCTTGGCCCCGGCGGCGCGCCCGCCGGGCGCCGGTTTTCGGTCTATCGCAATAATGTTGCTGTCAGCCTGACCGAGGCATTACGCACCGCGTTTCCGGTGGTCCGCAAGCTGGTCGGAGACGCGTTTTTTGACGCCATGGCCGGGCTGTATCTGCGCGCTCATCCCCCGCACTCACCGCTGATGATGCATTACGGGCAAGACATGCCTGCGTTTCTCACAGGATTTGAGCCAGTCCAACACCTGGGCTATTTGCCCGATGTCGCGCGGTTGGAACTGGCCATGCGCGCCAGCTATCATGCGGCCGACACCCGGCCTGTGGATCCGGCCGGGTTGCAGACCCTGTCACCCGATGCGCTGATGGCCGCGCGGCTGCGCCTGAGCCCGGCCACAATCCTGTTGCACTCGGATTGGCCGCTTTTTGCGCTGTGGGCCGCCAATATGAACAACGGCCCCAAACCCGAAATGCGCGCCGAACCGGTGCTGATCTTGCGGCGCGAATTTGACCCCGAGCCACATCGGCTGAGCCTGGCCCAGGCGCGGTTCGTCGGGGCCTTGCAAGCATACAAATCTTTGGATCAAGCTCTTGAAGAGGCGGGTGAATTCGATTTCGCGGCAACCCTTACACTGTTGCTGTCTGGCAATGCAATCACCCGTATAGACTAAAGGACACCCCTCAAATGAACGCCATCATCAATCTGCACAATGCCACATTTGCGGCGATCGAACGGGCCACGGGATGGGCCTTGCCCACATTGGCGCGCCTGGTTTTTGCGGGCACGCTCTTGATGTATTTCTGGTCTTCGGCCAGCACCAAGTTGACCGGGATTTTCACCCTCGACTTTGGCGCCTATGCGCAGATCTTTCCCAAGAAGTTTGAGCAATTGGGCTATGATCCAAGCCAGTTTGGCGCTCTGGATCGCCTGATCGTGCTGGCTGGTGCCTATGCGGAATATGTCTTGCCACTGCTGATTGTGATCGGCCTGTTCACTCGTTTGGCCGCCCTGGGCATGATCGGCTTTGTCATCGTGCAATCATTGACCGACATATATGGGCATGGCGCAGACGCCACGACCATCGGCAGTTGGTTCGACCGCGCTTCTGACGCTTTGATCGTGGACCAGCGCGCCTTTTGGATGCTGGCGCTGATCATCCTGGTGCTGAAAGGCGCCGGTCCACTTTCGCTGGACCACCTGCTCAATGCGCGTCGGGCTGACGGGCCAGAATAGCCAACAGTCCACCCAATGCGCACATGGCGATGGGAAACATGGTGAACACACCGAAACCGAATGCAAAATACATGCCCGCCGCCGACACAAGCATCATGATCCCGCCCACCATGGCCTGAGACCGGGCCATGGCGCCGCCCGCAATTGCCAGAAGTGGCGCAAAGAGGCTGGCAAAGCGGATCAAGCCGACGTTTTCGACCTGCTCCAGCCAGGATGGCAGGGTGTCCAATTCCGAATTGGCCCAATCAATGGCCTCGGTATAGCCGTAGCTGAAAAACCCGACGATCATCCCGATGATCCCGCCTATCACTCCCAACATCAGTGCAGAATTTCGCATATTTGACCTTTCACATACTGGGTGGCATCTGGGTGCCTTTGCCCGGTGGTTAAAGGAGAACCTTTCGGGTTTCTTCCCCCCAACCCAGGAACAACCCCTGTTTGCCTTCGATCACTGGCCGCTTCATCAAGGTGGGATGCGCGCCAAGCAATGCGATCGGGTCGCGGGCGCGTTCTGCCTCACTCAAGCCCCGCCACGTCGTGGATTTTCGATTGACCAGCGCATCGCCAAAGGCCGCAAAAAACCGTTCCAACTCAGTGCGTTCCAAGGGGTTTTCACGCACATCATGTAATTTCCCGCCCGGCAATGCGCGCAGCGCCTTCTTGCAGGTATCGCAATTCTTGAGCCCGAAAATGACCATCTGCCCTCGCAATTTTCCATAAGCAAGGAATGGCCCATGCCAAAGCAGCTTTGGGTTTTTCTTGCCTCACATCCGTTTTTGCGCGCAACCTGAGCCTGTGACAACCAATTTTCTATGACGACCGCTCCTTGTCGGGGCAGCCGAATACCAGAAGACCTGGCTGCACCACCCCGCGACACGTTGTTGGCGGGACGACCAAAGGAGACCCGGTATGGCAACCGGCACAGTAAAGTGGTTCAACACCACGAAGGGCTACGGCTTCATTCAACCCGATGACGGCGGCAAGGATGTCTTTGTGCACATTTCAGCAGTCGAACGTTCGGGCCTGACAGGCTTGGCCGACAACCAGAAGATCAGCTACGAGATGATCGAAGGCCGCGATGGCCGTGAAAGTGCAGGAGAGCTGAAACTGCTCTGACCTGCGTGTGGTGCGTGAATATTTGCCTCGCAGAGGATCAGCCCTGCGGGGTATTCGGGTTGGAAAATCGCAAGGTAATGGCCGCGCCGGCCCAGGCTGACAACCCGGTCAGCACGCCCCCCCAGATAGTATCGGAAATCACCATCTGAATATGCCAATCCGCGATGATTGCGTAGCTGGTAAACTCATAGGTGCCATAGGATGCCAATCCCAGAACCGCCCCGGGCAATATGGCGCGGCGTGCCCGGCCGGCCAGCACTGCCGGCCATGCGGCGAGGTATAGAACCGCCCCAAGATAGCCGACATAGAACAACGCCGCCGGACCGATACGAATGGGCGACGCCATCAAATGGCCGATCTTTTCGCGAAACAGCGGCGTCATATAGGACGCCAGCATCACCACATCGACGGCGAAAAATACCACCGCCGTTGAAACATATAGAATAGCCAGCCGCATGTCAGACCCTCGATTACATCGTCCTGAGCGGTTAGATAGCGCGATCGGCAGCCCTGAACAGGGCGGCCTTGAAACAATTCGCATGTGTTGCGCACGCGATGTCACGGCTTGGTGAGGCGGGTTTTCATCGCGCGCCAGACCGCCCAGATTACCCTAAACGCAACGCACCAGAATAGGAGCCCCCCATGTCCGTGACCCGCCGTTTCTTGCTGGGCGCAGCCCTTGTATCGCCCGCCGTCGTCTTGTTGTCGCGCCCTGCCATGGCTGGCGCCCCGCAGACTTTTCAAAGTGATGGCATCGCGATCAATGGCACAGACCCCGTTGGCTATTTCACCATGCAAAAGCCCGTGCCCGGTTCAGCAGAGTTTACCCATGAATGGAATGGTGCGACCTGGCTTTTCTCATCGGCCGAAAACCGTGACGCATTCGCTGACGACGCCGAAAGATACGCCCCGAAATTTGGCGGCTATTGCGCCTATGCCGCCAGCCTGGGCTACCGCGCCGACACCATACCAGAGGCCTGGACCATCTACGATGACAGGCTCTATCTGAACGCCAA
>Ga0316205_10002042_pt1 | contig 22374 bp, 19 predicted proteins | sample 3monthpyrite_MG_FD_204941 | JGI IMG/M metagenome (GOLD analysis project Ga0316205, IMG submission 204941) | Microbial mat bacterial communities from mineral coupon in-situ incubated in ocean water Damariscotta River, Maine, United States -... | ecosystem: Environmental > Aquatic > Marine >... | reverse complement strand
TCGTCGATCGCGGGGCGGCGGCGGTGAAATTCGAGATCGGGCAGCGGGTTTCGGGCGAGGGGCATGTCACCTGCGGGATCTGCCGCAACTGCCGCGCCGGGCGTGCCCATTTATGCCGCAATACCAAGGGGGTGGGCGTGAACCGGGCCGGATCCTTCGCGGAATATCTCTGCATCCCCGAGGCCAATGTCGTGCCCATCCCCGATGACATCCCCGACGAGATCGCGGCCATTTTCGACCCGTTCGGCAATGCGGTCCACACCGCGTTGTCCTTCGATCTGGTGGGCGAGGATGTGCTGGTTACGGGGGCGGGGCCGATTGGCATCATGGGCGCTCTGGTGGCGCAAAAGGTGGGGGCGCGAAAGGTGGTGATCACCGATATCGCGCCCTACCGGCTGGATCTGGCGCGCCGGATGGGGGTGCAGCATGTCGTCGATGTCAGCCGCGAGCATCTGCGCGACGTGATGTATGAGATTGGCATGACCGAAGGCTTTGACGTGGGTCTTGAGATGTCGGGGGCCGCCGATGCGCTGCGCCAGATGATCGCGCGGATGAATAATGGCGGCAAGATCGCCCTGCTTGGCATCGCGCCCACCGAATTCGCCGTCGATTGGAACAGCATCATATTCAAGATGCTGCATGTGAAGGGCATTTACGGGCGCGAGATATTCGAGACCTGGTACAAGATGATCGCGCTGGTGCAATCGGGGCTGGATCTGACCGACCTGATCACGCACCGGATTTCTATCGACGCGTTTGAGGACGGGTTTGCCGCGATGATTTCGGGCGAGGCCGGGAAGGTAGTGATGGATTGGGGCTGAGGCGCGCAATCGCCGTCACGCGGGGTTGCGGTCCAACGGTAGTTTTGTGCACTTTATCCTGTCTCGTCCAATCTACATCGAAGCTGTGTACCGACCTCACCAAATCGCCGCCCCGGGGGGCGTGACGGCGATTGCGCGGCGGCCCAAGGGCCTTGATTCCGCGCCGTGGTCATAACCTCAGCCGTCAAATACCACGCGAAAACCCTGATGGGTCGTGCTGCTGTCGGGCGAATTGCCGGTGCGCGCCGCAATGCGGTAGCGGTAGCAATAGGATCGGTGGCAGAGAAACGAGCCGCCTTTCAAAAGCTTGAACCCCTTTCTTGCGGCCATATGCGCGCGGGCCTCGCGCCGCATTGACCGGACCTTGTAAGGTTCACCTGTCCATTCCCAGACATTGCCCGCCATATTGTAAAGCCCGTAGCCATTGGGCTGGAACGACTGCGCCGGGGCCGTAGTGACATAGCCGTCGGCGGCGGTGTTGACCTCAGGGAAACGCCCCTGCCAGATATTGCAGAGCAGCGTTTTGGTGTCGTCCGGTTCGCCCTGCCCCCACGGAAAGCGCACATCGCCAAGCCCGCCGCGCGCGGCATGTTCCCATTCCGCCTCAAGGGGCAACCGCCCCCCGACCCAACCCGCATAGGCGCGTGCGTCAGACCATGAAACCTGCACGACCGGATGATCGGGAAGGCAGGCAGCCTCCGATCCTGGCCCGTTCGGGGCGGCCCATGTCGCGCCCTCGACACGTCGCCACCATTGCACCTCGGCCACGGCCCGGGTCGAGCCGACGCTGTCGGGCACCTGCATCCAGAACACGAAGGACCAGCCAAAGCGCTCGGCCTCGGTCACGTAGCCGGTGGCGGTAACGAATTCGGCAAATTCTGCGTTGGTGACCGTGGTTGCGGCCATCTTGAAGGGTTCGAGCTTCACCCGGCGCAGCGGGCCTTCGCTGTCGATCGGAATCTCGGGTGTATCGGTGCCGACAAGTGCGGTGCCACCGGGAATGTCGACCAGGTCGCCGGGATAATGCCCGCCGGTCAGTGGACCGGACGGCGATGCGGGGCCTTTGCGGCCAGAGGGGGGGCAACAGCCGGTCGCCATCGGGCACCTCTCCTTGCCGGATTCATCTGGGCACCGTTCTGCGCCATCACGGGCGGCGCGTCCAGATCACCCGGCCGCTTTCACCGTGCTCTGCCAATCGGGATGGCTCCAGGGGCGTTTGTTCGACGGGGCCAGCATGCCCTGCCCCAGAATATGATCGGCGGCCTTTTCGCCGGTCATGATCGAGGGCGCATTGAGATTTCCATTGGTGATGCGCGGAAAGATCGAGCTGTCGGCCACGCGCAGCCCGTCCACACCGATAACGCGGGTTTCAGGATCGACCACCGCCATCGGGTCATCCGCCGCGCCCATCTTGCAGGTGCCGCAAGGGTGATAGGCGCTTTCGGCATGTTCGCGGATGAAATCGTCGATCTGCTCGTCGCTCTGCACGCCCTCGCCGGGCTGGATCTCGCGCCCGCGATGCGGGTCAAACGCGGCCTGGCCAAAGATCTCGCGGGTCAGGCGCACGCAGCGGCGGAACTCGGTCCAGTCATCGGGGTGGCTCATGTAATTGAAGGCAATGCGCGGGGCGGCGGCAGGATCGCTTGAGGCAAGCGTCACCGCCCCCCGCGATTTCGACCGCATCGGCCCGACATGGGCCTGGAACCCGTGACCATCCGGCGGCACCTGCCCATCATAACGCACCGCGAGCGGCAGGAAATGATACTGGATATCGGGGTAAGGAATACCTGGGGCCGAGCGCAGGAAGGCCGCCGATTCAAACTGGTTCGAGGCCCCGAGCCCGCGCTTGGTAAAGAGCCACTGCGCCCCGATCAGCGCCTTTCCCCAGAGGTTGTAATACCGATAGAGCGTGATCGGCTGCAAACTGGCCTGCTGGAAATAGATCTCGAGATGATCCTGAAGGTTCTGGCCCACGCCCGGCCGGTCGGCGATGACATCAATACCATGGTCGGCAAGATGCGCGGCGGGCCCGATCCCTGACAACATCAACAGTTTCGGGGAATTGATGGAGGAGGCCGCAACGATGACCTCACGATTTGCCCGCACAACGTCGATCTGGCCGCCCCGGTCGATCTCGACCCCGGTGGCGCGGCCTTCCTCGATCACCACGCGGCGCGCGAAGCAACGGATCATCGTGCAATTGGGCCGTTTCAGAGCCGGGCGCAGATAGGCATTGGCCGCCGACCAGCGCCGGCCCTTCCACACCGTCGCCTCCATCGGGCCGAAGCCCTCCTGCTTCTCGCCATTGTAATCGTCGGTGGTCTCGAACCCTGCCTGCCGCCCGGCCTCGACAAAGGCCGTGAACAGGGGGTTGGTGCGCGGCCCGCGCGTCACATGCAGGGGGCCGCTCTGCCCGCGCCAGGCCGGATCGCCGCCATGGCCGCCCGAATGCCAGTTTTCCATGCGCTGATAATAGGGCAGCACATCGCCATAGCCCCAGCCAGCAGCACCGCTTTCCGCCCAATGATCGAAATCACCGGCATTGCCGCGCACATAGACCATGCCATTGATCGAGGAGGACCCGCCAATGACCTTGCCGCGCGGACAGGCCAGACGACGGTTCGCCAGATTGGGCTCAGGCTCGGAGGAAAACCCCCAATCATATTGCCGCATGTTCATTGGATAGCTGAGCGCCGAGGGCATCTGAATGAACGGGCCCCAATCGGTGCCGCCATATTCCAGCACGATGACCGAATGCTTGCCGTTTTCAGAGAGCCGGAAGGCCAACGTCGCACCGGCCGAGCCCGACCCGATGATCACATAATCCGCCTGCATCGCCGCCCTGCCCCTTTCACTGGAAATCTTGTTGGTCCCTCCGGCGTCTTATCGCGCCTACAAGGCCCGGCCATCGCGTCCAATCTGGACGCCTTTTGGCCCGCAAACGGCAAATCATGCGGCGTCTGCGCCGCGGGGCACGATGCTATCCGTTTTTCGCAGGCATCCCCGCCACATAGACCTGGGCGATGGCCCGGTCATCACCCATCATCTGCAAAACAAAGAGCTCTTCCGACAGGGTCCGGGCCCGCTCCATCCTGAGCGCCATGGCCCCGGTCGCGCGCGCATCCAGCACCACGATATCGGCATCCGATCCGGCGGCCAGCGTGCCGATCCTGTCCTCCAGCCCCAGGGCCACGGCATTGCCGCGCGTGATCCAGTGAAAGGCGCGCAAAGGGTGCAGAGGTTGGCCCTGAAGTTGCAGGATCTTGTAGCCCTCGTTCAGGGTTTGCAGCATGGAATAGCTGGTCCCGGCCCCCACATCGGTTGCTATGGCGTTGTTGATGCCGCGCGCCGCCAGCCCGGCATCGTCAAACAGGCCGCTGCCGAGAAACAGGTTGGAGGTCGGGCAGAATACCGGATGTGCGCCGGTTTCCGCCAGAGCGCTGATTTCGCGCGGCTGCAGATGGATCGCGTGGCCAAGCAGGGTTTTGGGGCCGATCAGGCCGCGCGACTGGTAGACATCCAGATAGTCGCGCGCCTCAGAGTAGAGGCTGGCCGTGTAGGCAATCTCATCGTGGTTCTCCGACAGATGTGTCTGGACGTAGCAATCGGGGTGCTCTGCCGCGAGTGCACCGGCCAAATCCAGCTGTTCGGGCGTCGACGTGATGGCAAAGCGCGGCGTGATCGCATAATGCACCCGCCCTGCCCCGTGCCACTTGGAAATCAGCGTCTTGCTGTCGTCATAGCCGGATTGGGGCGTATCACAGAGGCCATCGGGCGCGTTGCGGTCCATCATCACCTTGCCGCCAATCATGCACATGTTGCGCCGGGCGGCTTCCTCGAAAAACGCATCGACCGAGGTGCCGTGCACCGAACAATAGGCCGCCGCCGTGGTCGTGCCATGGGCGATGATCTGGTCATAGAACCGCGTCGCCATGGCCGCGCTGTGGGCGGGATCGGCAAAGCGGGTTTCCTCAGGGAAAGTATAAGTGTTCAGCCAATCCAGGAGCTGCGCCCCCCAGGAGGCAATGACCTGCACCTGTGGGAAATGGATATGCGGGTCGATGAAACCGGCCATCAGAAGATGCGGCCTGTGGTCAATGATCTTGGCCCCTGCGGCGGCGGCGCTGATATCGGCATAGCGGCCTGACGCAATGATTTTGCCGTCGCGGATCAGGATCGCGCCATTGGTCTCATAGCGATATGCGCCGGTATCATCCGGGCCCTGCGGCTCGGCCGAAAAGCTGAGCGTGCGGCCGCGCAGAAGGGTCAGCTGCGATGTCATAGGCGGTCATCCCGTTGGCAATAAGCATGAAAGTGGCCCGCGCTGCGTGGTGTCCAGCCAACCGAGCAGGCCGTCGTCAGGGTCGGGTGCGACCGTCATACGCTGCGCTGCACCCCTCTGAAAATGGCTGCAATCGGAAAAGACTATCAACAGAACATTGATAAAAACCGGGCCGGATGGCACTATGATGGCGGCCCACGCCCCCCTTGGAAAAAGGCCCGGTAGATGTCCTATATCGAAAGCCTGCGGCTCTTTACCCGCGTGGTCGATCTTGGCTCGATCACCTCGGGCGGGCGCGATCTGCGCCTGACGCCTGCGGTTGCCAGCAAGCGTATCAAGGAGCTTGAGGCCCGTCTTGGCGTGCGTCTGTTCAATCGCACCACGCGGTCGCTGTCGCCAACCGAGGTGGGTAAGGTGTTCTATGCCGAGGCGTTGAAAGTGCTGGAGGTTCTGGATGCCGCCGAAACGCGCGTGGCCAATTTTTCCGACGCACCGCGCGGCACCATCCGCATCACCGCGCCCCTGGGGGCTGGGCGCAGGGTCATCGCGCCACTGGTGCCCGAATTTGTCGCCGCCTATCCCGAAACCGAAATCCAAATGCGCCTGTCCGACCGCAAGGTCGATATGATGGCCGACCGGCTGGACGTGGCGTTTTTCATCGGCTCGCCGGGCGACAGCACCATGAAACTGCGCAAGATCATGACGTGTAATCGCGTGCTCTGCGCCGCCCCCTCCTATCTGGCGCGCTGCGGCACCCCGGCGACCCCCGATGACCTGTTGCTCGAAACCGCGAACTGCCTGCTGTTGCGCTATCCCAGGTCGCCGGAATATTTCTGGGTGCTGGAGACAGAGAGCGGCCCCCGCAAGCTGGAGGTTGCCGGCAAATACGACGCCGATGATGGCGATGTTCTGACCGATTGGGCGCTGGCCGGCCACGGCATCGCCAACAAGCCGCGCTTTGATGTCGCCGATCATCTCGATTCCGGCGCTCTGGTCGAGGTTCTGCCACAGACGCCGCCGGTCGCCTCAACCTTCGGCTGTCTCTACCCGCATCGCAAATTGCAGGATCCGAAGGTCCGTCTGTTTGTCGATTTCGTCATTGATCATTGCGGCTGGCTGCGATCGGGGCAGCCCTCGAAAGCCAAAGGCACCTGACAGAGAACCATGCCGAAAACTTCGTAAACGGACCCCAAGTTTTCTCCACTTGGCGGAGAGTCCCTGAGTTTGGCTTGATGGCCTTACGCGGGTTTTTTTTCGATCATCAATTTCTCTGCAAATTCCATCGGTGTCAGATTGTTTAATCCCGAGTGTGGCCAGTGTCGGGCCATCTGGCGCAAACAATCTCTGAAAACCCGGTTCCAGATACCGATGCGACGCCGGCAACGACCCGCAATGATCGAAAACACTGCTGCGTTCCGCCTTTCCCTGCAAAAATCGCAGATAGCCAAGGCGGCTCTCAACCTTCATATGTGCCTGTGCCGACAACGTGCAAATCGTAGACCGAATTGCCTATCCTAGACCGTGACGAGGACCGGGGGCGTCCGAACCCTGTCAAACCAGGCGCGAACTGCCCGCAATTCCGGCGGCAACGGTTCGGCCATGCCGGCCGAGAATGCCATGAAGTCAGTCCTGTTCATTTTGTTCACGCCAACCAGAGTGGGTATCCTCATCTCCAGAGCCATGCCAATGGCGGGGCACAGACCACGGCTCTGCGCCTCTTGCTTGCCGAACTTGTTAATGATCAGCAAATCGGCGGCGCCAAGACGCGCCTCAACTGCAGCCGCGATGCTTTCGATGACACCGCCATCGAGGCGGCATCCTTTCGATCCTGAGCCCAGGGCCTGACTGATCCTGGTGACGGGTCCATCCGGCAGCACACGCAATTCCATGTCACAGGGATGTGCGTGAGGATCGACGGGTCTGGCGCGAACCGTGCCCGCCAGCCGCAGTCCATCGAGTTCGAATTCCTTGACGGCCTGAGCGATGAGAGTGTCCGTCATGCCGCGACCGGGCATTGTGAAATATGCAAGTTTCATCAGTTATTCTCGGAATAAAATTGCCGCGGCACGCGACCTGCGCGCCACGGCTGGATAGTGTGCAGGCCTCAGAACCCCGAATATTCTTTCGACTTGAACGAGATGGTCCGCGCCGAGGGCGGGGCATCGGCAAGTTTGCGGATATTGCCCCAGGTGTGTTTGTAATCCGGCAGGATCAGTTCGTTCACACCGGGATTGACCACGTTGCCCTGGCTGCCCGCGGGCGACCCGAAGACCATCGCCACCTGGCCTGGCCTGGCTGTGTCGGTGGGATAGGCCATGCCCTGGGTGGCACCGTTTTCGTTCGCGATCTCGATGAGGTCGCCAGCCCCGATGCCGAGCCGCTCCATGTCACCTTCGTTCATCTCGACGAAGGGAAAGGGGAAGCGGTCCTGGATGAAGTCGTTATCCTGGTCGAGGAACTGGTTCTGCCAGAAGATGTTGGCCCGGACGTTGTTGATCCAGAACTCGTGGTTGGCCTGTTCCTGAGCCTTGCCGGCCGCCTGCCAGCCACGCCATCCTGCCGCACAGAACAACGCCTTGCCGTCCTCGCGCCCGTGCCGGGTGAAGACCCCGTCGGCATAGAGACGCTCGGTCCCGATCAGCTGATCGTTCTCGAAACCCTGGACCGGCTCCTGCACCCCGTTGTTGCCCATGGCGCGCAGACGCGCATAGGTGACCTCGGGGTTGCCCTGATTGTAGCCATCCATAAAGGCGTCTTCCTCAGTCTCCCAGTCATAGCCCCGGAATTGATCGGCATAATCATCCTGACCCATTTCGCGCAGCACGGCTTCCATATGCTGGGCAATACCGGCCGCGATCAGGCAGTCGGGGCGCGAGTTGCCAAACGGATCCATATAGCGTTCCGAAAGGCGCAGACGCCGTTCGCCGTTCATCGAAGTGAGGTTCATCTCATTTGATTCACAGGCGGGCAGGATCACATGGGCGTTCTGGCCGATCTGGCTGTGGATGATATCCATGTCCACCACAAACAGTCCGCCGGCGTTGACCGCCGAGATGATCGCGTCGACCATTTGATCGCGCGTGCCACCCGCTGCCGCATCCATGGCATCCTTGACCATGTCCGAACGACGGCGGTGAACCCGCTTGAATTCGGCGGCATTCAGCGTCGTCTTGTAATGGTCGCAGGCCCAGATGTGGTGCGCCTTGCCACCACCGCCGATCAGCAGTTGGTCCACATAGGTGGATGGACGACCGACATGGGCGTCGGAGGGGCGGTAATAGCCTTCCTGGTGCCCACCCAAACGGCAGCACCCAGTGCCTTCGCGGCCGATATTGCCGGTGGCCAGCGAGATGTTCACCAGCGCACCGATGGTGCGATAGTTGTCGTTGCCCCAGATGATGCCCTTTTCATAGGCGCTCACACAGCGCCGGCGCGAGCCGTCGTCGCGCGGCATGGCGATCCACTCAGCGGCAGTCCGGATGTCGGCGGCATCGACGCCGCAGATCCCGGCCGCTTCCTCAAGCGAGGTTCGGCAGGTCTGCATCGCATAGTCGAGGCTGCCAAGGCCGGCAGGCTGACCGCTGTCTTCGCCGACGGCCTCCCCGCTCTGGAAAGACGAGGCCGCGATGAACTCGTCATCGGTCCAGCCCTGATCCACGATATGGGTAAAGATAGCGTTAAAGAGCGCCATGTCGGTGCCTTCATTGATCGCCAGATGCAGAACGTTCTCTTCGCCTGCCACCTCTTCGGCGGCGTTCACAGTTACCGTGCGACGCGGATCCACCATAATGAATTTCGCGCCGTTCTGCAGCCCCGGAACCATATGGTTCAGGAACAGGTTGGTCTGCGTTTCCAGGGAATTGGCACCGACCATCAGGATCGTGTCGGTGATCTCGTAGTCGCTGTAGCTGTAGTTCAGCTCGTCCACGCCCATGTCACGGCTGGAATGCACCTCGGAGTTGTAGCCCGGACGGTTGTGGATGCGGGCGTTCTTGACCTTCATGCTGTCGAAGTAGAGTTTGCCGGTGCCCCAGGTGTTCTCATACCCACCGGCGGATCCGCCGTGGTCGAACATGGACACCACAAGCTCATCTTCCGAGTCCTCGGTTACGATCCGTGCGGTCACGCGGGCGACCAGATCCAGCGCGTCATCCCAGCTGGTGGGCTGCCACACGCCATTGCGCCACATCATCGGGTCCGAAAGGCGTTGCTGCTGCGTTCCGGTGACACGGCTCGGCCGGTTTTCGGCCATTCGGGCACCGCGGATCGAGGCCAGCCCCGAGTTCACCACGCAGTCGCGATCAGGGATCACGGCCAAATGCACGTCCTGCCCGTTCTGACGGACCATGTTATACATCGAAGGCGCGAGCCAGGTGCCGTTGGGGGGCTGCTGCTGACCCAGATCCTCGCCAAAGGCGTTGTCGGTCAGGGTGCCTTGCCGATTGCGCGGCCAGGTGTAGGCCTTGTAGCCGCATCCGACGATGCAGTAGTGGCAGGATACATTATGCACTTCTGCGTCCGCTGGCGGGATCGGCAGGCGGTCGATTTGTCGTCTGTAAGTCATCCTGTTTTCTCCCTCAAATCACGTTGGACGGTCGGCCGAAGATCAGGTCGCTGCAGCCTTCGGCGAAAATGTCGCCGTTATCGGCAACGCGCAGCGTAAACTGCGGCAAATTCTGCGTGGCATGGCCCCAGATCTGCTGACCGCCCACCTCAGCGTCAAAGCGCGAATAGTGGCCGGGGCAGTTGAACGAGCGATCACCGGCGTCGTAGTTCAGTTGCCAGCCCCAGTGCGGGCAGAGCACCGAATAGGCCACGATGTCGCCATCGGGTCCGACACCATCCTCGACAGGCTGCCCCATCTTCAGAAGAACGCCGGGGCTGCCGGCATCGGGATAGCTGATATCCATCGGTTCGTTCACAGCCAGATCAGCGATATTTCCCAGGCGGTTCGACGGATAGTCCACCTGCGCGTTGGCCGGGGTGGCGTTGGCCGGGGCTGGCATCACCGTGGATGCCGCTGCTCCCGCTGCAGCGACGGCACCGCCCTGCAGAAACTGACGACGGCCGACACCGACCAGTCTGTTGCATCTCTTGCTCATGAAGATGTCTCCTCCCAATTTGATGGAAGAAGGATAGCAAGCTCTCCATCCCGGATGGGGACGTTGAATCAACAATGACTGGCGATCAACTATTTGATAGAAAACAAAAATTTTGTTTGTTCGGATTTCTGAACGTGGGGTGCTTCACGCTTTCCCCGACTCGGGGGAACGCTCTGACAGGCCCAGTTTCTGCATCTTTTCCCACAAAGTGGTGCGCGACACGGACAGTAACTTCGCGGCCAGTGAAACCTGCCCGCCGGTATGTTCCAGAGCCGCGATTATCTGCCTCCGCTCGGCGGCGTCGCGGGCTTCGGCCAGTGTGGGGACTGCCCGACCTGTGGCCAGGCGTTCGGGGAACAGGTCGGCTGGCTGCAGGTGTTCGCCGGTGGCGGAATCCAGCGCGCGGATCAAGCGCGAGCGCAGCTCGCGTCCTCCGCCGGGCCAATCGTGACCGCTGAGGGCCTGCTCTGCAAGGGTAGACAGGCTTGGCTGGGGTGCTGGTCGATCCCGTGTCAGGCGGTTGATCAATTGGAGTGCCAGCCAAACCGCATCCTCGCCGCGTTGGGCCAACGGCGGAACCGCGATATCCACCTGATCGAGGAAATAGAGCAGGTCGGGCAACAGCGCGCCTTCAACTGCCAGCCGCTCGGCCTCGTAGCCGCAGGAGGCGATTACACGCCCCGCGAAACCCTCATTCAAAGCCGCCAGCAATCGGGTCTGAAGAGGCAGCGGCAGATGGTCGAGCGCTTGCAGGAAGAGCGTGCCCTCGCCAACCCGCGCCAATCCGCCCTCGGGTCCGAATAGCCCTGCGTCAAGGTCGTCCACCCGTGCAATCTTGACATCTACGAAGGGCGCGGCGGAGCGGTCTGAATGGTCGTGGATGAGCCGGGCGACCAGACCTTTGCCTGTGCCGGCACCGCCACGGATCAAGACCGGCTCTGCTGTTTTTGCTGCCGCTCGCGCCAGGGCCTCGGCCCGTTTGGCCACCTGGGAAACGCCAATCAGCGGCGCGGTATCGCTGTCATCGGTCGCGGCGATCAGAAGAGACAAACGACCAAGAAAAACTGACATCTCAAAGGGCTTCGTAACATAGTCGGCGGCACCTGCGCGCATCAGGCGCACCGCCTGATCCACACCTCCATGGCCGGTGATGAACAGAAAGGGCGGCGGTGAGGCCGTGCGCAGGAGCGACAGGAATAGCTCTTCGCCGCTGCCATCGGGAAGGCGGATATCGCAGACCGCCGCATCAATGGGCGCGCGGGGCGTGCGCAAGGCACCGAGCGCGCGGGTCATCTGCTTGAACCATATCACTTCGGCACCCTCCAGCTCCAACCGCTGAACGAGCGATCCGCCCATGATGTCATCATCCTCGATCAGGACGATTCTACGCCCCTCAAGCATCCCCACCCTCCGCTGTTTCCTGCAATGGAAGTTGGGCCGAGATCAAAGTCCGCCCCTCCAAGCGCGCCACCTCGATCGCGCCGCCATATTCTTCAACCAGATCATGCACCAAGCGCAGCCCCAGCCCACCTCCGGGTGGCAGGGCCTCATCCGACATGAGCCGCCGTCGGGCTTCCGATGTCAGCCCCGGCCCGCTATCCTCGACCGTGATCCGCAGCACAGCACCTTCTTCTGTCACCGACAGGCCCACATGCCCCTCTTGGCCCGCCACGGCAGAGGCGTTCAGCAGCAGGTTCAGCATGACCTGCCTGACCGGAGCGGCAGGCAGGCCCGACAAGGCCTTTGCACCGGCAGAGATGTTCCAGCCGAGCTTTTGGGCGCGGCGACGCAATTCGGGCCCGATCAGGATGCGCAGGTCCTGCACGTCCTCTGGCGTCAACGGTTGGTCCTGTCGGTCCAGCCGGTTCATGTCCAGTGTTGCGCGCGCCACATCGCCCAGGTGTTCCAGCCCGCGGGTCAGCAGGTCGGCCGATTGGCGCACCACCTCGGGCCGGTCCGCGTATTCGCGGATCGTGTCGGCCGCTGTCATCAGCCCGCCAAGCGGGTTGTTGATTTCATGAGCAAGCGATGAGGACAGCCGCCCGAGGCTGACGAAGCGCTCACGCTCGGCCAGTCGGCGCTCGGCCTGGTTCTTCTCGCCGACCGCCGCCACCATTCGGTTGTAAATGTGGAACAGGCGGCTCAGTTCGTTATCACCGCTCGGTATTTCGCCGGGCTCGAACGGCACCGGGCTGTCCCCGCTGGCCCCCATGTGATGGGTAAGAGACTGCACCGGGCGCAGCATCCGGCGCGTTGCAAAGTAGCCCGCGAGAGCGAGAATGAGCGTTGCTACGGCGTTGCCGAAGATCAGCAGACGCCCCGCGGCCAACCGGTTCGATAGCAAGTCCGTGACGACCAGTTCCGTGACCAGCTGCCCGACCTCACGCCCCTGATAGATCAACGGCGCGTTAAGGCGCAGAAGTCGATCGTCAGGCAGGATCGTCAATTCCGAGGGTAGGGCCGCTCCTTCCGCCAGCGCCGCAATATCTGCCCCGATCGGGGCGCGGGCCGGGTCGGTCGCGGCCAGCACGACGCCATCCATACCGGCCACTGCAGTGAAGGCTATCCTGCGACCGCCTCCCTGTCCGCTTGCGCGCGTTAGGGTATCATAGACCTCCCAGACGTCTTGCCGCAGGACATACGGCCCAAGCGCGACCGACAGGGCTTCTACATGAAGGTTGGCCAATTCCCGGATCCGTTCGTCCTGCACACGATTGAGAGCCAGCAATACCTGCTGCGAAGCAATTACCCCCATCACCACCATCAGAAGCGCCGCCACAAGTGGAACCCGCGCAACGAAGGGAACGCGAACCAGAACGGACATTCAGCGCAGCGCCGCCAGCGAGGTCATGCGCAGCCCGATTCCGTCAAAAAGCTCCGGTCCGCCCCGCGTCATGCCGTCAAGCAGCAACGCCCTCAGCGCGGCCCGACCGGCCTCGGTGGTGTCAAGGGTGATCAGCGAATTGCGCAGGTTCTGAACATGGGGATCGTCGCCGTCCTCGGCCCGTGCACAAAACGGCGGAAACCCCAGCCATTCGCTGCGCGTTACGATCCGGGTGCGCGCAACCAGTTCCGGCTCTACCGCGGCCAGCGATTCCCACACATATCCATCGACGCTGCCCGAGCGCACGAGCCCTTCCGCAACTGCGCGCACGACGTTGCGGTGGCCATAGGTAAAGATTGCCTGGGAAAAGAACCCCTCTGGCCGCTCACCCATCTGGGCAAGATCTGACGCCGTCACGAGAAAGCCCGAGTTGGAATCCGGGTCGGAGAAGGCGTGCACCCCATGCCTGAGATCTTCGAGTGCTTCGGCCGGATCGCTTTCGTGGACGATCAGGTAGGACTGGTAGAGGGGTTGTCCATTCCAGACGGGCACGGCCACGATCTGCATGCGGTCTTGATGCTGAAGGTATGGATAGCCACAGAGCCAAGCCGCATCAACCGAACCCTCAAGCAACAATCCAGTCACTTCCTCATAGGTGCGCCGCTGCAGAAACTGCACATCGGCCCCGAGACTGGAGGACAGCGCCTGTTGAAGCGCGGCAAGGATCGTCACATCATTGTCAAGGAAAACCGGTGTAATTCCAAGCCGAAGCGGCTGCGATGCCCGCAAGATCCCCGGCACTGCAAGCACCGCCGTAGCCCCCAAAAGGGACCTGCGAGACATCGTGAACGCCCCCGACACGACATCGCCTCTACAAGATCCTGCCATGGCTGCCCCCTCTCGATCGACCTGCCAGAGTGGTATGTTAGCACTCAGACCTCCCTGGTTGGAACCTTCGACCGATATACCTTTAAAATTCAGTTAGCGTTTAAGGTACAATTTATCGTGGCCTTCCCTCCCGTGAGTCGGCGTCTATCGTTCAACTCTATTCAGGGTTGGGTCTGAATATCTCTGGCCCGGCCGGTTTCACGAGCGCCTTCACATCTCGACCCGTCAATATGCGCGCATTGTCCGCGACTGGGTGACGTCGATCGGTCTGGAGGCGAGCGCCTACGGCACGCATTCAATGCGAAGAACCAAGGTGACGCAAATCTACAAAAAGACAGGCAACCTGCGCGCAGTCCAGTTGCTGCTAGGCCACACAAAGATGGACAGCACTGTAAGGTATCTGGGCGTTGAACTGGAGGACGCTCTTGCGATTGCAGAGGCCATCGAAATCTGAAGACGAGGGCCGTCTTCAGGGACGGCCCACAGCCGCCATAAAACTGACCGTCACGTCGCCGCGCCGCAGCCCGTCATTGCGGTCATTCGTGCGAGGCGCAGCATTTCCATCTCGGCAATGACTGGGTCGCGGGACGAAGCCGCCATTCATTTTCCCCGGACTCAGAAGTCTGGCAATGGTCATTCTCGCTCATCGATTGACCAACATCGGTGTGGCAAGGCCGCCCGTCAGATCGGGTTTAACCTTTGAAGAAGAGTTGAGGGTCGGGGGGCCTCCTAATGACGTGCGCAGAATTTGCGCAATCTGCCAATCGTTGTAATGTGATTTTGTCCGACAAGGGAATCTGTGGAATCGCATCGATAAACGCGCACATCGATAAGATCGCGCAAGCGGTCCAGTCCGGAGCTGCCGGTGCGCAGTCTCGGCTTGCAGCGTCTTGGTTTCGGTCAGTGGTCAAACACGGGCTTGATCCAGGACAGCAACGCGCACCGGAGTATTTATCTGCTAAGGACATTTCCAGACGTAGGCAGGCCTTGGGCCGTGTTGCGGTCATTGCCGAACCAAAGCTTGACCAACTGTTTTCTCTCGTCGGCAGCTCGGGCTGCTGCGTGGTTTTGACGGACAGCCAAGGCGTGATCGTTGACCATCGGTTCAAAGACGCTGACATGCAGGTGTTCCATGACTGGGGCCTAGGGGCTGGCGCAGACTGGAGCGAAGCCGCGCAAGGGACGAATGGCATCGGCACCTGTTTGACCGAACGGCGTGAGGTGGTCATCCACCGCGACCAGCATTTCATGGCAAGCAACATCGCAATGAGTTGCATCGACGCCCCAGTCTATGGGGCAGAAGGCGAGATCGTTGCGGCTTTGGATGTGTCGTCTGCCCGAGCTGATCAGACAGAGACGATGAATGGCATGATCTCAGAGCTTGTGCGGCAGGCCGCCCGCAGTATTGAGGCTGACAATTTTCAGGACAAGTTCAGAGACGTGCGTGTGCTGGTTGTGAATGATCCCAGCGGCGGCGTATCGCGGCTGGCGACTAACGCGGACGACATTGTCATTGGGGCGACCCGTGCGGCGCGACGGGCGTTCGATCTGCAAACTGAAGGCGCGCTGAAACCTGTGCCTTTGGGTGATCTGATCGGACGCGACAATACCTCAAAAGGGTTTGAGAGGGCGCAGAGTGCCGCAGTTATGCGTGCATTGGTGCGCGCAGATCACAATGTCAGCCTTGCTGCGCGCGAGCTTGGGGTCTCACGCGCGACGCTTTACCGCCGAATGAAACGCCTTGGGATCAGCGGCTAAGCGCGCGTTGTCTCAGAATTGAGACAGGCGGCGTAACTGTTCGTGCGCAACTCACTTCACTTCCGCCCACAATATTGCTGAACTGCCTGAACCAACGCAACGAGGACATCTATGAACCTAGCCGACACCAGGGACATCGCAGCACCACGCACAGTCGTCTGGGCCGCCATTCTGGACCCGGAGGTTCTTAAGACCTGTATTCCGGGGTGCAAAGAGTTGACCGGGACGGTCGCCGATGGGTTCGAAGCGGTCGTGGTGCAAAAGGTTGGCCCGGTGAAGGCAACTTTCAAAGGCCAAGTTGATGTGTCCGACATGGTAGAAGGTCAAAGCTTGACGCTGACGGGTCAAGGCAAGGGCGGTCCTGCAGGTTTTGCCAAAGGGGCCGCAAAGGTCAGCTTTGCAGACACCGACGAAGGCGGCACCCTGCTGACCTACGACGTGGAAGCCAAAGTTGGTGGCAAGCTGGCGCAACTGGGCAGCCGTATCATTGACGGGTTCACCAAGAAACTTGCCGATCAATTCTTTGAACGGTTTCAGGACGGGTTGGAGGACCCTGCTGAGACCGAGGAGATCGCAAAAGACGACGAGAAACCGAAAAAGGGCTGGATCGGGCGCATGTTAGGCTAACGCATCGCACCGGCAGTCGTAAGGGAGGAAGATATGCCAAAAATAACCATGAATGTGAACGGGACATCCGTTTCAGCGGAGGTGGAGAACCGCACCGTGCTGTCCACCGCCTTGCGAGAAGGGTTGGGGATGACCGGGACCCACATCGGTTGCGATACCAGCCAGTGCGGTGCCTGCGTCGTGCATGTGAACGGCAAGGCCGTGAAATCATGCACAATCTTTGCTGTCGAGGCCGATGGAGCCGACATCGACACCATCGAAGGGCAGGCCAATGCGGACGGATCGCTCAACGTCATCCAGCAGGCGTTTCAGGATCACCACGGGCTGCAGTGCGGGTTTTGCACACCGGGCATGATTATGAGCGCCGCAGCATTACTCAAAGACAACCCAAAACCGACCGAGGCCGAGGTCCGCGACTATCTGGAAGGCAATATCTGCCGCTGTACCGGATATCAGGGCATCGTGAACGCAATCATGGCAGCAAGCGGTCAAATGCCCGCTATTGCCGCTGAATAGGGAGGACAAGGTTATGGCAGCAGACGGAGGAATGGGTCACGCGACCAAACGCCGTGAAGACGTGCGTTTCCTGATGGGACGTGGCAAGTACACAGACGATTACACCGCCGCCAAGACCACCTATTGCGCCTTCGCGCGGTCTACGGTGGCAAATGGCAAGATCAACAGCATCGACACATCAGCCGCCGCCGCAATGCCTGGCGTTGTGGCCGTGTTCACCGGTGAGGACTTCGTCGAAGTCGGCGGCAACCCCGCAGGCTGGCTGATCAACAGCCGCGATGGCGAGCCGATGAAAGAACCCAAGCGGCCTGTGCTGGCTCATGGCAAAGTACGCCATGTGGGCGACGCCTTTGCCGCCGTGATCGCGGAAACGCTAGAGCAGGCGATGGACGCGGTCGAGGCAATCGACGCTGACATTGATGAGCTTGATGCCGTGGTCAACATGGCTGACGCATTGGCCAACGACAAGACACTGGTCCATGACGAGATTGGAACTAACCAGTGTTTTGACTGGGGCTGGATCGAGGACAACCGCGCCGCCACAGACGAGGCGATCAAGAACGCGCCGCATGTGACGACGCTAGAACTGGTCAACAACCGGCTTGTGCCCAACGCGATGGAACCACGCTGTTCGATCGGGGAATATGATCCCGGCACGGGAGACTACAGGTTGACGACAACCTCGCAGAACCCGCATCTGACGCGGCTTTTGATCAGTGCCTTTGTGATGGGCATCCCTGAGAACAAGCTGACCGTACATTCACCCGATGTGGGTGGTGGCTTTGGGTCCAAGATCTATCACTACGGTGAAGAGGCTCTGGTTCTGGCTGCTGCGAAAAAGCTCAACCGCCCAGTCAAATGGACCTCGACCCGGACAGAGGCGTTCTTGTCGGATGCCCATGGCCGCGACCATGTGACCAAGATTGAACTGGCCTGCGAAAAGGACGGCACCTTCATCGCCTTCCGCACGGAAACCATGGCCAATGTCGGTGCTTACCTGTCGAACTTCTCGACGGCGACTCCGACTTTCCTGCATGGCACTCTGATGGCGGGCAACTACACGGTGCCCAATGTCTACGTGAACGTGAAGGCCGTGTTCACCAACACTGCCCCGGTTGATGCCTATCGCGGTGCGGGCCGGCCAGAAGCGACTTTCAGTCTTGAACGCGTCATCGACAAGGCGGCGCGCGAGTTGGGGATCGACCCGATTGAGATCCGGCGTAAGAACTTCGTCAAGCCCGATCAATATCCCTATGCCTCGGCTGCTGGTCTTGAGTATGACAGCGGCAACTATGATTCGCTGATGGATGGGTTGGAGAAGCGTGCCGATCTGGCTGGTTTCGAAGCCCGGCGCGCAGAAAGCGCCAAGAACGGCAAGCTGCGTGGTTTGGGCATCAACAGTTATATTGAGGCCTGCGGCATTGCGCCGTCGAACCTTGTGGGCGTTCTTGGGTCCCGCGTTGGCCTCTATGATGCAGCCACAGTACGGGTAAATGCCACTGGCAACATTTCTGTCATGGTGGGCGCGCATAGCCACGGGCAAGGACATGAAACGGCCTTTCCGCAAGTGGTGGCTGACATGCTGGGCGTCGACCCGATGTCGATTGAGATCGTGCACGGCGACACTTCGAAAATCCCCTTTGGGATGGGCACCTATGGGTCGCGCAGCCTTGCGGTTTGCGGCTCTGCCGTGTTCCGGGCGACCGAGAAGATAATCAAGAAAGCCACGCTGATCGCCGCCCACATGATGGAGGACAAACCCGAGAACGTTGACTTCGAAGACGGGGATTTCTCGGTCAAAGGCACCAATAAAAAGGTGAGCTTTGGGGACGTGGCACTCAAGGCCTATATCCCGCATGATTTCCCGATTGAGGCGATCGAGCCGGGGCTGGAGGAAACCGCCTTTTACGATCCGGCGAACTTTACCTACCCTTCTGGTGCCTATGCCTGTGAGGTTGAGGTGGACCCCGATACCGGCAAAGTCGATATCTGTTCGATGGTGGCGATGGATGACTTTGGCAATGTGGTCAATCCGATGATCGTGACCGGACAGGTCCAAGGCGGGCTGGCCCAAGGGATTGGGCAGGCGCTGCTCGAACACGGGATCTATGACGAAAACGGGCAGCTTTTGTCCGGGTCGCTCATGGATTACGCCATGCCACGGGCCGATGATCTACCCAATTTTGTGGTCGATCATAGCCACGCCACCGTATGCACCCATAACCCCATCGGGGTGAAGGGCTGTGGCGAGGCCGGGGCCATTGGATCGCCGCCAACGGTCGTCAACGCCGTGATCGACGCGCTTCAGCGTGGCGGACATGACGTGGAACACATCGACATGCCGGTATCACCTGCGCGTGTCTGGGCAGCGATGAACAGTTGATCTGGTTAGCGGTGGGGCAGCATTGCTGCCCCACCAGCCAGAAAGGAGAAACAGATGTATAATTTTGAATTCACAAAACCCAGAACAGTGGAAGAAGCCGTAGGCGCAATGGCCTCCGAGGGTGCGCAAGCGCTGGGTGGCGGTCAGACATTGCTGCCGACGATGAAGCAACGGCTTGCCTCACCCGAGGTGCTGGTCAGCATGACCGGTATCGCAGAAATGGTTGGCGTCGCTGTGCGTGGGAACACCCTGACCATCGGCGGGGCCACGACCCATGCGCAGGTCGCCGCAGAGGCGGCAGAAAGCTATCCTGCGCTCGCTGGCTTGGCGGCTAACATTGGCGATCCTGCGGTGCGCAACCGCGGCACCATCGGCGGATCGCTGGCAAACAACGATCCTGCAGCGTGCTACCCTGCGGGTGCGCTTGGGTCTGGTGCCACAATCACGACCAACAAGCGTGACGTCGCCGCGGACGACTACTTTCAAGGCATGTTTGAAACGGCGCTGGACGAGGGTGAAATCATCACCTCGGTCAGTTTTCCCATACCAGAAAAGGCCAACTACCAGAAGTTTGACCAACCGGCGTCTCGCTTTGCACTGGTGGGGGTCTTTGTCGCAAAAACCGCCGACGGGGTCCGAGTCGCCGTCACTGGAGCATCGAACGGTGGAGTGTACCGCTGGACGGACGCCGAAACAGCTCTGAACGGCGACTTTTCAGAAAGTGCGCTTGATGGCATGTCTGGCAACGCCGATGATTTGATCGCCGATTTGCACGGATCGGCGAAGTATCGGGCCCATCTGGTTGGCGTTTTGACCCGCCGCGCCGTGACCGCCAGCCGTTAACCCGAACCTTACAATACCGACCGCGACGAGCTTCTCGTCGTGGTCACCCTTTCCGCTGATCGAACAAATCCTTATCGCGGGCCGGAACATCACTGATGACGATACCCTTTACGCACGCACCAACCGGTGCTGACCCAATCCATGCGATCCTAGATACGCCGGACGACAGCGTTCTTGCGATTATCGCGGGCGTTGAGGGGCCGTCCTATCGGCCTCTTGGGGCAATGATGGCCATTTTGCCTGACGATTCACGCGTGGGCGCATTGTCATCCGGATGCATCGAGGCCGACATTGCCCTGCACGCAGCAGAAGCTTCAAAGGCAAACCAACCGCGGCTTCTTCGCTATGGCAGGGGATCGCCGTTTGTTGATATTGAGCTGCCCTGCGGTGGTGGCCTTGATATCCTGCTGGTGCCGAAGCCAGACAAAACTGCCCTTAGCGAAATTGCCACAAGACTAGCCTCTCGTGACGGCTGCAGTCTGCGTATCGACGTCAACAGCGGCGCAATGGCAGTGCAAGACAAGGGTAAGACGGCGCGCGCCGACAGCTCCCTTACAGTGCGATTTGATCCCGCAATCCGCTTTCTCGTATTTGGCAAGGGGCCAGAGGCCAGCACCTTTGCCACCTTGGCGAAATCAGTAGGTTATCCAGTCCTGCTTTTGTCACCAGACACCGAAACCATGCAAGCAGCTGAGTCTGTCCTTTGCCCTACACGCCACCTGGCAACGAAGCGGTTCCCTGAAGATTTATTCATTGACCGAGATACTGCCATTGCCCTGTTTTTCCATGATCACGATTGGGAACCGCTCATCCTGCAACATGCATTAGCGACTGACGCATTCTATATCGGATCACAGGGCAGCCAACGCGCGCGAGATGCGCGTGTCGCAATCCTCGAGGGGCTGGGCGTCGCAGCCTCCGATATGATGCGACTGCGCGGTCCGGTTGGGCTGATCCCATCTGCTCGTGACGCCGGCACTTTGGCGGTTTCAGTGCTGGCGGAAGTCCTTGCAATTGCGATGCAGAGGGTAAGTTGACGCCCCAAACGGTGTTTTGAGTTATTGCCGAATTATGGCCGCCCCAATCGGTCGTGGATGTATGATGCAGCATCGGTAGTTTTGGGCTCATAGCCGACCTCGGATGCGGCGCAGCATCCTGTGATATGGTGTTTCGACAACGTCGGGTTGTCGTTGTTGGAGGGCATGGCGGATCGGAGGATCAGTCATGAAAACAACAAACTTACCTGCCATTCGTGCGCTTCGCCCAGCGTGGAACAAGGGGCGCATCGTTGGCCAGAAACGACCGCTGAAGCCAAAGCACGTCTGGGCGATCCGAGTGCGCCTAGAGCTCGCGGAAAACCACCGCGACCTTGCGGTCATCAACATGGCCATCGACAGCAAACTACGCGGCTGTGACCGTCCGTCGAGCAGAGTGGTGTAACGGTTGGTCGCTTTTGGATCGGCGATGGCCCCCAATTGGGTTGATTGCTCGAGTGCCGCCAATCGCTTTCAGAAAGCCGCCAGTCATTGTCATTGCGGGGATCGCCGTCGCCGGACGGGTTGGAGGGGGAGTAGTGAGTCTGGCTGTATGGATTAGGGCCATAATACCCTCCTCTAACAGCTGTATAAAAGCTTTCGTGCGCAATTTGGTCAAGGGCATTGCGCTCAAATCCGGATCTAAATTCTACACCTAAGCCCGAATGCACGGGACCATAGCCAAGCAGATCGTTAGTAGGCACCCGTGCGGAACCGTAAGTGGAGCCTACCAGACTAGGGTCATGCCCTGTGGACAAATCACCCCGCCAGTATGCATCTGCCACAAATTGACTTGTAACTAAGCCAAGGCGAGCTTGCCCCTCAACTACAAATTGCGCCGACAAGTCGCTACCGACGACGAAGGCAGCGCGCCCTTCTATAGCAGCACCAAGAGGGGTTCCACCAAGGTTCCCTTCAAGACCTAGAACATATCCGCCCCCAAGACTTCCACTCTGGAACTGAAACCCGTTTTCTGGGTCATAGGTGACCACAACATCGACTCTGCCGCCAAAAATAGCGGCCATAACCGCTAAAGTTGAGGTGGAGTCATTTGGGCTGCGGGTGAATGCTAGCCCACCGCCAAGTACAGCAACTCCACCCGACCCAGAAATGTGAAAATCTGTATTTTCATTGAAACCGCCATATTCAGAATTTGCAATCGGGGAAATATTCGCGGTTATTCCAGCACCGAAGTTGCCATGATTTATTCATTGTCGCTCCGTATACGAATATCCATAAGTTCCGGCAGAATTTCTTGGCGGTATTGTAAAATTCCTCATTCTTTCCTATTGCGAA
>Ga0316205_10002041_pt1 | contig 22375 bp, 22 predicted proteins | sample 3monthpyrite_MG_FD_204941 | JGI IMG/M metagenome (GOLD analysis project Ga0316205, IMG submission 204941) | Microbial mat bacterial communities from mineral coupon in-situ incubated in ocean water Damariscotta River, Maine, United States -... | ecosystem: Environmental > Aquatic > Marine >... | reverse complement strand
ATCATCGAGTGTCCGGCCCTATTTTCGTATTGATGAGAAACCTTGAGCGTATGGGTGATGGTGATCTCACTACTGAAATGAGGCTAAGGCACCAGGATCACCTGCAAGAGATTTCTGATTCATTTAACACCAATGTTGCGACGCTGCGAGATCAGATACAAGATGTAAAATTGACCGCTGAGGCTATCAGCGCTTCGAATAAAGAAGATGAAATCAAGCCGTTGGTGGAAAAACTGGTCACAGACCTGGCCAAAATCAAGACAGAAATGTAGAAAACACCAGCCTGTTATTTGAGTGCGCTATCTTCTTTAAGTAAAACATCCTCTCATCTCATGACGTATTAAAAGCGACGATCTCCTCGTTTTTCATTGCTATCTGCCTTCGGCTGGTGCAAAATTTTTACATGAAAGAAAAATACCAGATTGCGATTGTGGGTGGAGGCATGGTGGGAGCCTCGATGGCTGCGGCCCTGGCTGATTCCCCGCTTGATGTGTTGCTGATAGATGCGGCAACACATACTCCTGAATTGATTACAAAAGATTATGACATTCGTGTCTCCGCTATTACCACCGCTTCTAAACGTTTGTTTCAATCGCTAGGTATATGGGATGAATTACAGGCATGTCGAGTAACCCCGTTTGAACAGATGCATGTCTGGGAAAAACAAAGTGGTGCCGATATTCATTTTGATGGTTCAGAAATAGGTGAAGCAGCTCTGGGTTATATCATTGAGAATCGGTTGATTCAGCATTTTTTAATAAAAAAAGTACAGCAATCTGACAATATTGATTTGTTGGATCAGGTGAAACTGGAGTCTTTTCAGCACATTGATAATGATCAGATTGAGTTGGTATTGGATAATGGTCAGCATTATCGCTGTGATTTAGTGATAGGGGCAGATGGAAGCCAGTCCAAAATCAGATCACTTGCAGGTATAGAAACCAAGGGCTGGAAGTATGATCAATCGGCCATCGTCGCCAATGTGCAAACAGAACTATTGCATCAACACACGGCCTGGCAGTGTTTTCTGGAAGATGGTCCGCTGGCATTTTTACCATTGGGTGATAAACATTGTTCTATCGTCTGGTCTTGTCACAGTGAACATAGCGAAGCATTAATGCAACTGCCTGCAGAAGTATTTGAAAAAGAATTGGCGCAGGCATTTGATCACCGGTTGGGAGGCGTGCAACTGAGTAGCGAACGAGGTGCTTTTCCGCTGCAGCTGCAATATGTCAATGAATACGTCAAGCCTGGCATTGCACTGATCGGCGATGCTGCGCACAGTATACATCCTCTGGCAGGCCAAGGCGTTAATCTTGGGCTGCTGGATGCTGCTTGTCTGGTCGATGTATTACTTGATGGCATTAAAAGCAATCGACCTCTTGGCTCTTATCAGTTACTGAGACGCTACGAACGTTGGCGTAAAGGCGATAATCTCGGCATGATGTTCGCGATGGATACTTTTAAGAAACTATTTACAACTCGATCAGCCCCGTTACAGTTTTTACGCAATAGCGGCATCAAAATGACTGACTCGATGAGCCCGTTAAAAAATACTATCATGCAATCTGCTGCAGGCATGCGAGGGGAGCTACCTTCCATGATAAAGGAAGCTAAGCAGTTTTAGAAAAACGATAGCGGGTTTTAACTTTCCAGTTAAAAAATATAATGAAAAAAACGTATGTCAGCTTTCAATGACAGAATCAGCAACCGATGATGGAAAGGTATATCGACCATGACACTAAGCCAGTTACTCGCCGCTCTTATTTCGATTGCCGCAATTTTTAGTTATATAAATTATCGTTTTTTACGATTACCCAGCACGATTGGTTTGATGTTACTGGGGCTTTGCTTCTCATTATTGATTTTGTTGCTGGACCAATTTGGTTTTGGGTTGCATCCTATCGCAGAACGCATTGTTCAGAGCATTGCTTTCGACGATGCCTTATTGCATGGCATGCTAAGTTTTCTGTTATTTGCCGGCGCATTGCATGTCAATTTGAATGACCTGGCGATGCAAAAATGGGTCATTCTTGCGTTAGCCACAATAGGCATAGTGATCTCGACCACATTAATAGGTTTTGCTTCCTGGTGGTTGTTTGCCTGGTTAGGTTTTGAGATACCATTTTTATATTGTTTGTTGCTAGGCTCGCTAATTTCCCCAACCGACCCGATTGCGGTATTAGGTATTTTGAAAAAGGTGGGTGTTCCCAAAACCCTTGAAACAAAAATCACCGGCGAATCTTTGTTTAATGATGGTGTTGGCGTGGTTATCTTTCTGGTCATACTCGGCCTGATTACCGGTGAAGGCAAGCTGGAAATGTCTGAAGTACTGATGTTGTTTGTTGTTGAGGCAATCGGTGGCATATTGTTTGGCCTGCTAATAGGCGCTATTGCTTTTTATATGCTGCGATCGGTGGATCAGTATCAGGTAGAAATCTTAACAACCCTGGGACTGGTGATGGGCGGTTATGCACTGGCTGAATTTATCCATGTGTCAGCACCCATTGCCATCGTAGTGGCTGGGCTCATGATTGGTAACCATGGCCGGTTGCTGGCGATGTCAGATAAAACACGTGAGCATGTCGATACATTCTGGGAGTTGGCTGATGAAATACTGAATGCCGTTTTGTTTGTGATGATAGGCCTGGAAATTCTGGTGGTCAGCCTTGGGGCTGAATATCTAATGGCTGGCCTGTTGATGATTCCGGTCGTATTGATTGCACGTTTTCTATCAGTCGGCATTCCAATTTCAATGATGAAGCGTTTTCGGGAATTCAGTCCTCGTGTCGTTACCATATTAACCTGGGGTGGGTTACGTGGCGGAATCTCTGTTGCGTTGGCGCTATCTCTGCCAAAAGGCGATGAGCGTGACCTGATTTTGACGGTTACCTATTGTATCGTTATTTTCTCAATCATGGTTCAAGGGCTTAGTATCGGCAAGCTGGTGAGAAATACGGGGTAGCCCGCATTTTTCACCAGGCGGCTGAAGGTAACGGTAAATATATTACGACTATAGAAAAACATACTATAGTAAAAAGACAGTGGTTTTTTGGATGACCTATCGTGGTTCAGGCTTGTCTTCGTATCTGTAGGCTTGCTCTTCACTCAAACCGTAGCCGTGCTATGCTTTTCGTTCCAGAGCGGCGCCTACAGACACGAATCCGGCGCCTGCTCCCACGATCCTGGTGAGAAATGCGGGTTAGCCCACATTTCTCACCAGCTTGCCTGGATCAATGTCGAAAACCGTCTTTTTCGTGGTTATTATCCAAAAAGTTATCAATAACTTAAAATTACACTTGGATTCCATCCATGCTACGGGTATATTTGCACTTCAATGACAGACCCGGTGGGAGATGCCCGAACACAGCTTCGGGAGCCGAAGGCGCAACACATCGCTCGGAAACGCTCAGGCAAACGGACTATCAGGTTAAGTTGACTCTGGAGAGTGATTACTACAGTAATCCACCGACGGGGCAGGGGGTGGGCTTGCAGCTTCATCCTCAATCTCTCAGGTTACGGGACAGAGGGGCGGTGACAGGTCTGGGCCTGTTGCCGCCTTTTTTTTGCACATTGTCCGGGAATCATCATGGGAAAAAGAACACCTTTATATGACCTGCATGTCTCTATGGGAGGCAAGATTGTCGACTTCGCAGGTTGGGATATGCCAATCAACTATGGCTCTCAAATTGAAGAGCACCATCAGGTAAGAAATGATGCCGGGATGTTTGATGTCTCGCACATGACTGTAGTTGACTTGAATGGACCTGAGGTCACCCAATTTCTTCGTCACTTGTTGGCAAATGATGTTGAGCGACTCAAGCAGAAGGGTAAAGCACTCTACACCTGTATGCTCAATCCAGACGGTGGTGTTATTGACGATCTGATTGTCTATTATATGAGCCCCGAATGGTTTCGCCTGGTTGTTAATTCGGCTACGCGTGATAAAGACATAGCCTGGATTATGCAACACGCTGAAAAATTTGACGTTCAGGTAAACGAGCGTCCGGAAACAGCGATGATTGCAGTTCAGGGACCTCATGCCATGAGCAAATTGAAGCAGGTTATGGGTAAAGAAGCTGCCGCTATTCTGGATGGCCTTGGGGCATTTTTTGCTACTGAGATCGGTGATTTTTTTGTCGGGCGCACAGGCTATACCGGCGAAGACGGATTCGAAGTGATTTTGCCACAACAACAAGCCGAAAAATTATGGCAAGACCTTAATAATGCAGGTGTGAAGCCTATTGGCTTGGGTGCACGCGATACCTTGCGACTTGAAGCAGGCATGAATCTGTATGGTACTGATATGGACGAAAACATATCCCCATTAGAGGCTGGACTTGGCTGGACTGTTGCCTGGGAGCCTGCCGACAGAGATTTCATTGGCCGTGGGCCGTTGGAAAAATTACGAGCTGACAAAGTAGAGAAAAAACTCGTCGGTATCGTGTTACAAGGAAAAGGTGTATTGCGTAACCACCAAAAGATCGTTGTAGCCGGTATTGGTGATGGCGAAGTGACCAGTGGCAGTTTTTCACCTACATTAGGAAAAGCAATTGCCTTTGCCAGAGTGCCTGCCGCAACAGCATCTGAATGCACGGTAGATATGCGTGGCAGGTTAATCCCTGCACGTGTGGTCAAAGTACCTTTTGTTCGTAATGGAAAATCCTGTTTGCCGGAAGATATCTAGCAGCAGTGTTATCACGGATAGTTATTCTGTCTTTTGATTATGCATTTTATACGGCGCTAAGAGCGCCAGATCATTTTCACTGGAACCAGGCTTTAAAAATACAAAATTATAATTTAGAGAGGTCGTTATGAGCGAGATACCAGCAGATCTGAAATACACCAAGAACCACGAATGGGTAAAACTTGATGCGGATGGCAATGTCCTGATGGGCATTACCGACCATGCACAGGACCTGCTTGGTGACATGGTTTATGTTGAGCCACCGGAAGTCGGCAATGAAGTTGAAGCAGAAGATGTTTGCGCTGTTGTAGAGTCAGTTAAAGCGGCATCTGATGTATATAGCCCTGTCAGTGGAGAAATCATCGAGGCCAATGAAACATTGGCTGATACGCCTGAGCTGGTTAATAACGACCCTTACGGTGAAGGCTGGATCATGCGTCTTAAGCCTGCTGATAGCCTTGAAGTAGAACATTTGATGGATGCCGATGCTTACACAGCGCATGTGGCTTCCGAAGACCATTAAGCCAGGCAGGAGTAGTACATGCCGTTTATTCCACATACTGACGAAGACATCCAGCAAATGCTTGATGTTATTGGCGTGTCTTCCGTCGAAGATTTGTTTGATGAAATACCCGCGTCATTGCGTAATGACAGTTTGAAAACCGTGCCTACTCAGGCAACTGAAATGGAAGTATCACGCATCATGCATGCCCGGGCTGCGCAAGACGGACAGCCATTATGCTTCATGGGCGCGGGTGCTTATGATCACCATGTACCATCCGCAGTATGGGAATTGACCACACGCGGCGAATTTTATACGGCCTATACGCCTTATCAGGCGGAAGCCAGCCAGGGTACTTTACAACTGCTCTATGAGTACCAGACCATGATGGCCAGCCTCAACGGTCTCGATGTGTCCAATGCTTCTTTATATGATGGAGCATCGGCATTGGCTGAAGCGGTGTTAATGGCTGTACGCGCTAATCGCAAGTCCAGGTCTAAACGCATTCTCATGCCCAGAACGGTACATCCTAATTATCGAAAAACAGTCGAAACTATCGTTAGTAAGCAAGATATCACCCTGGAATTGATTGATTATGACCGTGAAAGCGGAGCGATTGATGCTTCTTCACTACCGGCTGAGCCTGGAGATTTTGCGGCACTGGTTATTCCTCAGCCTAATTTCTTCGGTGTATTGGAAGATGTTGATGCGTTGACCGATTGGGCACATCAGCACAAAGCATTGGTTATAGGTGTTGTTAACCCGATTGCGCTGGCCATACTGAAGCCGCCCGGTGAATGGGGTACGGATGGCGCTGATATAGCCTGTGGTGAGGGACAACCATTGGGTATACCCATGTCTTCGGGTGGACCTTACTACGGTTTTATGTGCTGTAAGCAGGCATATGTCAGACAAATGCCCGGACGTATTATTGGCCGTACCGTAGACCTGGAGGGTAAGCCTGGTTTTACCTTAACCCTGCAGGCACGTGAACAGCATATCAGGCGTTCTAAAGCTACTTCTAACATTTGTACCAATCAGGGACTAATGATAACAGCTACCACTATTCACATGTCCTTATTGGGGGCGAGAGGTCTCGAGAATGTAGCGCTTAATTGTCATGCTAATACACAAAAACTGGTACAGAAGCTCAGTGATTTGCAAGGTGTTGATACTGTCTTTAAGAATCCGGTTTTTCATGAGTCCGTCATTAAAATTTCAGCCCCGTTGCAGGAAGTAATGAGCGCCTTGCATGCACAGGATCTGCTGCCGGGTTTTGCCTTGCAAGACGATTATCCCGAGCTGGAAAACTGCTTGTTGGTCTGTGCAACTGAAACACGTACAGATGAAGATATTGCTACTTATGTCAATCATATGGAGCGAATTTTAGGTAAACATTAAAAAGCAAAAATGCTCGATTCAATCGAAATAATGATGACGGCGTGAAAATGTATATTCAATGAAAAAGTGCTTACAGGTAAGTAATAATTCAATCAGTAGGAACACGAGGAGAATTTAATGGCTAAAATAACATTGCACGGTAATGAAATAAACACGAATGCTGATCTACCAGAAGTCGGGAGTGAAGCCCCGGATTTTAAACTGGCTGATGCAGAACTCAATGACCGTAGCCTTTCAGACTATGCGGGTAAGAAAAAATTGCTCAATATTGTTCCCAGTCTGGATACGCCTGTGTGCGCGACATCCACAAAACATTTTAACGATGCTGTTAAAGGCAGAGAAGATGCTGTCGTGTTAATTATTTCAGCAGACCTGCCTTTTGCATCCGGGCGCTTTTGTACAGGAGAGGGGCTTACCAACGTGATTCCGCTGAGTATGATGCGTTCGAAAAATTTCGGTAAAGATTATGGTATTTTAATTAACGATGGCCCTCTGGCAGGTATTACCGGTAGAGCCGTTGTTGTACTTGATGAAAGTAATAAAGTGATTTACACAGAACTGGTTCCTGAAATTGCTCAGGAGCCAGATTATGACAAGGCAATAGCAGCACTCGGATAACCTTGCAAATATGAGCATCTGGTAGGCATAGAGCTTACCAGGCATTTTTATCGTGTTTAATTCAGTGGTAGTTTTATGTTGATTTTTGAGAAGTCGAAAAAGGGAAGAACCAATCCATCGCAAGCGCCGCATTCGCGACCAGATCTGGATGATATTCCACCGTCATTATTACGTAGCCAACCTGCAGTGTTACCTGAAACCTCCGAAATGCAGACAGTGCGGCATTACACGCGACTATCACAAAAGAATTTTGCAATCGATACTCATTTTTATCCGCTCGGTAGTTGCACCATGAAATATAACCCTCGCGCCTCGAACAGTTTAAGCATGTTGCCTGGATTTCTGGCGCGTCATCCGTTGTCACCCGAATCCATGGGGCAGGGTTTTATGGCTTGTATGTATGATTTGCAAGAGATCCTGAAAGATGTGACTGGTATGAAAGCGGTCTCACTGACACCCGCAGCGGGTGCGCAAGGTGAACTTGCCGGTATGGCGATGATACGTGCCTATCATGATGCTAATGAAGATCATCAGCGTACCGAAGTGCTGGTTCCTGATGCGGCTCATGGTACAAATCCTGCGACAGCGGTTATGTGTGGTTACAAAGTTCGTGAAATACCCACTGATGATCAGGGTGATGTCGATCTTGCAGCGCTCAAGGAAGCGGTAGGTCCTCAAACGGCGGGATTGATGTTAACGAATCCTTCAACGCTGGGGGTATTTGAACGCCGTATAGAAGAGATTGCACAGGTCGTGCATCAGGCTGGTGGTCTTTTGTATTACGATGGCGCCAACCTGAATGCGATTCTTGGCAAGGTTCGTCCGGGTGACATGGGCTTCGATGTAATACACATGAATCTTCACAAAACTTTTTCAACACCGCATGGTGGTGGAGGCCCCGGTGCCGGGCCTGTAGGTGTTAGTGAGCGTTTGGAACCCTTTTTGCCGATTCCGGTTGTTGACTATGACGGCGATACTTACTCCTGGGTGACAGAAAAACAAAAGCCTCAAACTATTGGTAGGTTATCTACTTTTATGGGTAATGCGGGTGTACTCATGCGGGCTTATATTTATGCGCGCTTATTGGGTCGTGAAGGCATGGTGCGAGTGTCTGAGTATTCAACGTTGAATGCCAATTATATGATGGTGCTGCTTCAGCAAAAGGGGTTTGATCTGGCTTTTCCTGATCGTCGCGCGACACATGAGTTTATCGTTACGCTTAAACGTCAGGCAAAAGAGTTGGGTGTCAATACTATGGACTTCGCCAAGCGTTTACTGGATTATGGTTTTCATGCCCCAACGACCTATTTTCCGCTGCTGGTACCGGAGTGTCTATTGATAGAGCCTACTGAAACCGAAGACAAGGATACCCTGGATGCTTTTGTTGAAGTGATGGCAAAAATTGCGGAAGAGGCGAAAGAAAATCCGGAGCATGTCAAAGGAGCACCTTACACCCAGCCAGTACGCAGGCTGGACGATGTTCGCGCCGCACGTGAACTTGATCTTGTTTGGACTCAGGAAAAATAACAACACGGAAAGATAATTATGAAACCAGGGCGCACCGGGTTTTCGAGAATAGCACATGCCTTTGTTTATTCAATGCAGGGTTTTCGTGCAGCCATAAAGCATGAGGCAGCCTTTCGCCAGGAGTTGATGCTGGTCTTAGCACTGATTCCTGTGGCGTTCTGGTTAACGACAGAGCCCGTTCACCTGATGGTGATGCTGGGTAGTCTACTATTGGTATTAATCGTCGAGATACTAAACTCTGCGATCGAGGCAGTTGTTGATCGCATCGGTGACGATCCTCATGAACTATCAGGACGTGCCAAGGACATGGGTTCGGCAGCCGTATTTCTTGCATTGATGAATGTACTCGTCATGTGGGGCCTGGTTTTGTATCAACTTTTTTTAAAACATTAAGTAGGAAAAAATTATGTCAGCATTGATCTGTGGTTCTTTCGCCTATGACACCATCATGGTATTTCATGATCATTTCAAGAATCATATTTTGCCTGACAAGGTTCACATGCTGAATGTGTCATTCATGGTGCCAGATATGCGACGAGAATTTGGTGGGTGTGCAGGTAATATCGCTTATGGTTTACATTTATTAGGTGGGCAGGCTAAGCCAATGGGAACAGTCGGTAAAGACTTTACACCCTATGCTGAATGGATGGATAAATTTGGCTTAAACCGTGAGCACATCAAAGTGATCGATGAGAGCTACACAGCGCAGGCTTATATCACCACCGACATGGATGATAATCAAATTACCGCCTTTCACCCTGGTGCAATGGGATTTTCCCATGAAAACAAGGTTGAGGAAGCGCAAGATGTCACCATCGGTATTGTATCTCCCGATGGGCGTGAAGGAATGATCAATCATGCTCTACAGTTTGCAGAAGCGGGTATTCCCTTTATTTTCGATCCCGGCCAGGGAATGCCGATGTTTGACGGCGATGATTTACTGACTTTTGTCGAGCAAGCTACCTGGATAACAGTTAACGATTATGAATCACAATTATTGCAGGAGAGAACCGGATTATCTCCACATGAAATTGCTGAGCGTGTTAATGCATTGATTATCACGCGGGGTGCAAAAGGTTCGTATATTTATACACAAGAAAAACGCCTGGATATTCCCGCAGCCAAGGCTGGCCAACTGGTCGATCCTACCGGTTGTGGTGATGCCTATCGTGGCGGCCTGTTGTTTGGTCTTATGAATGATATGGATTGGGAAGTAACTGCAAGACTGGCGGGTTTGATGGGCGCCACCAAGATTCAAACCCACGGTACTCAAAATTATCACTTCTCAATGGAAGAATTCTCAGAGAAATTTAAACAGGCTTATGGGTTTAGTCTTTAAGGTATTATTGAATAGGGATAGTCTTCAAGTCATTACGAATTGATCGTAGGTGTTGGAGCTATCCTGCATACGCAAATAGGTTGTCATGACGATCACCCAGAGGGCATAAACTCCGCAAAGTAATCTCTTGATGTTTATATTAAGTTATTTTGTGCTGGATATGTAACTTGACAGATCGCGTCGCTACACTCGTGATGACACTTTTTTTTGTTCTGAATACTAGTACCAAGCTCTTTCATGCAGGGTGAGTTTTTACTGGACTTTGATCTGTAGTGACGTAGACAATAATTTATTCATGCGAGTAAAAAATTTATTGTAGGCTGTTTAGTTTTGTCGGGACGCTTACTCAGATATTAAGCTCGCGCTAGTTTCAGTGCTGACAAGTTCATGCTCAAGTGCCTTTAACGTGTTTACAGGTTCCTGGCAGTGTGCGCCGCTACAAACATAAGCAATAACGCCCTCAGTAATATTCTTTTTCTCATCGAGTGATCCCGGAAGATCGTCAGCTTCATCAGGAATAGCCAGGCAGATTCTGCGTGGTGCATAGGTTTGGTTGCAGCGTTGCTGCCAGGCGGGTAAAGTGCTTTCAGAACCGCGTATAATAATGATTTGCGGCGCATAAAGACTTTCTTCCAGAGCCAGTAACATGCTGTTGTGTGCATACGGAATTTGACGAATGGCTGGCCAGGCATTTTTTAATGCTTTTTCAGCGGCCTGGTTATATTCCATGTTGCCTGTGATGTGCCCAAGGCGTAACAAGGCATGGGCAGCAATTCCATTGCCGGATGGAATCGCCTCGTCACCATAAGGCTTGGGTCGTTCTATTAATTGCTCGTGATCATTCGAGGTGAAGAAAAACCCGCCTTGTTGTTTATCTTCAAATTGTTCCAGAACCGTATCTGCCAGGGCTATGGCGAACGACATATCGCCATCCCGCCATCGTCCTTGCATGAGCTCCAGAATGGCATCGATCAGATAGACATAATCGTCGAGATAAGCATTCAGGTGGGCGCGTCCATCCTTATAGGTGGCGAGTAGACGATCATTTTTCCATAGCGTGTTTTTGATAAAATCGAGCGCACGACAGGCAGAATCAAGTAAATCTTCTCGTCCCAGACGACGCCCTGCAGAGGCCATGCCTTTGATCATTAAAGCGTTCCATGAGCACAATATTTTTTCATCTCTACCCGGCCGAATGCGGGCTTCTCTTGCCTGAAATAATTTGTCACGAGCGCTATCGACCCACGTTTTTATTTGATGAATATCGTGTTCACTTTGTTCCAGTATTTCTTCCCATTGCATGAAAACATGTGGGTAGTATTGCCCTTCAAAGTTGGGTTGTTTGTTGATTCCATAGCGTAGAGAGAAGTAATGGTATTCGTCATCATCCAGTCGGGCTTGAATGTCCTCGACTTGCCATGAATAGAACTTGCCTTCAACGCCCTCAGAATCAGCATCCAGGCTGGAATAGTAACCACCTTCAGGTGATTGCATTTCACGTAGAACCCATTTGGACGTAGTTTCAATTACTTCAAGAAATAAGGGTTCCCTGGTTGCACTCCAGGCTTCACTGTATAGCGTTAATAAGGGGCCATTGTCATACAGCATTTTCTCAAAATGAGGGATCATCCAGTAATCGTCGACGGAGTATCGACAGAAACCGCCACCCAGTTGGTCATTAATGCCACCGTGTGCCATTTGTATTAGATTGTGGCAGGCCATTTGTAAGGCGCGGGTATCATCAGGGCTGCCTGCCCAATGGCGTAACAAGCGTTCGATATTAGTTGGATGAGGGAACTTGGGTGCACTTCCAAAACCACCGTGCTTGTTGTCCATGTGTTGTTCAAGTTGACGGCGGGACATATCCAGAGGTGCTGGCGTTAAACTAGTGTCGTCATTACTGTCTTCAATCTGCAAGGATTGCATGGCTTGCGTCAAGGACTGGTTTTGTTGTCGTAATTCATTCGGATTATTTTTAAAATAATCCGATATTTTTGTCAGCAAATCAGTGAATGCAGGCAGTTGATAGCGTTGTTCTTTTGGAAAATAGGTGCCAGCAAAAAATGGCATGTGGTCATCGGGCATTAAAAACACCGTTAATGGCCAACCGCCGGGGCGCTGGGTCATTAATTGATGCGCACGTTGGTATATTTTGTCCAGATCAGGCCTCTCTTCACGGTCCACCTTAATATTGACAAATAAGCGGTTCATCACATCAGCGGTGTTTTGATCTTCAAAGGATTCATGTGCCATGACATGGCACCAGTGACACGCTGAATAGCCTATGGAAAGTAAAATAGGCCGATTTTGCTCGCGTGCCAGGGCCAGGGCTTCACTTCCCCATGGAAACCAGTCAACGGGATTGTCAGCGTGTTGCTGCAGGTAGGGGCTGGTTTCTTGTGCCAGTCTGTTGTTGATAGTCATGGGGGATTATATAACCTTGTAAAATACTCGACTGTACATCAAAAACAGTCATTTTGTTAGCCAGGCAAGGATAGAGTAAACTATTGAATTGTAAATATAATATAGTAATTTCATAAGTTCGGAAATAGTGCTTAATTTTCTGGCAATATGGTCGATACCCGGTATGAACTCACATGGCTTGTGCTTGAGGCACAATGAGGCTTATGAAAACATGAAAGAGATGTCTATGAATGAAATTCCAAAATGGGATGTAGCCCTGGAGGCTATTGCCAAAGATAAATACAAGCAATTGGACAGGCCTATGGACTTGGCTGATTTCAAGCAACTGGGACAGGAATACAAGGTCCGGTTTGATGATCTAATGCATAGCCTGTGTCAACTCGTTAAGCATGAGGCATGGAGCCAGCAAGGGTTTGATAGCCAAGGGAATGCAGTGGATGATGGTAAGCTGGAAGAACTGTTTGTCTACAATCGTCTGGATGAAAAAATTGCAGAACTCTATGCGGTGAAATGGCAGCCAATTGACTGATGTTGTCCGCGGTTTAGCTTATGACTATTGGAACCTCATGCCAGATTGAGGTTCCTTGCTTTTCTGGGCTGATCTTGACGCAGATGCCTATTTTGCCGTCTGCTTTCATGCATCATTGAACTCGTGATAAGATTCTCAGTAGAATAATTATCATAACTGAGTTAATCGCCTCGCATGATTGCCTACCCTGATTTCGATCCTATTGCATTTTCAATTGGTCCGTTGGATTTACGATGGTATGGCCTGATGTACATCATCGGTTTTGCTTTGGCCTGGTGGCTGGCAAAAAGGCGAGCCATGAGAGCCGATATTAACTGGACCCAGGAGCAGGTGGGGGATGTTATTTTTTACGGTGCCCTGGGTGTTATTTTGGGTGGTCGTCTGGGCTATATTCTGTTTTACAAGTTTGATCATTTTATTGAGCAGCCCGCTATCCTGTACCGGGTTTGGGAAGGCGGCATGTCTTTCCACGGTGGTTTGATCGGGGTCACGTTGGCTTTGTGGCTGTTCGCACGTCGTTATAAAAAACCATTATTTGAAGTAACGGATTTCATTGTACCCATGATTCCTCTTGGGTTGTTTTTTGGCCGAATCGGAAACTTTATTAATAATGAATTATGGGGTCGTCCTACTGACTTACCCTGGGGCGTCATTCCTAAAAACAGTGAGCAGGCACTTCATCCTTCACAATTGTATGAGGCCTTTCTTGAAGGCATATTATTATTTTTAATCTTGTGGTTTTTTTCGGCTAAACCACGACCGATGATGTCAATTTCTGGTCTATTTTTGTTATGCTATGGCGTGTTCCGCTTTATGGTGGAATTTGTTCGCAGCCCGGATATCGATATGGGTTACCTGGCATTTAACTGGCTGACGATGGGACAGGTTTTATCCCTTCCTATGATTGTTGTCGGGGTTATAATGATCGCAATAGCCTATAAGAAAACCACAGGTAGAGATTCATCATGAAACAATATCTAGATCTCATGCGCCATGTTCGTGATCATGGAGTGCGTAAGGAAGACCGTACCGGCACCGGCACCCTGAGTGTTTTTGGTTACCAAATGCGTTTTGACTTATCGGCCGGCTTCCCATTGGTTACGACCAAGAAATGCCATTTGAGATCCATTATCCATGAACTCCTGTGGTTTTTGAAAGGCGAGACCAATATCCAGTACCTTAAGGATAACGGTGTTTCTATTTGGGATGAATGGGCGGATGAGCAAGGCAACCTGGGGCCAGTGTATGGCTATCAATGGCGATCATGGCCTGCTGCGGATGGCCGACATGTTGATCAAATTAGTCAGGTGATAGAGCAGCTAAAAAACAACCCGGATTCACGGCGTATTATTGTTAGTGCATGGAATGTCGGTGAGATAGACAATATGGCCCTGCCTCCTTGTCACGCTTTTTTTCAATTTTACGTTGCCGACGGAAAGTTGTCATGCCAGCTTTATCAGCGCAGTGCCGATATTTTTCTGGGCGTACCCTTCAATATTGCTTCTTATGCCTTACTTACCATGATGATGGCTCAAGTGGTCGGTTTACAGGTAGGTGATTTTGTCCACACGCTGGGCGATGCCCATTTGTACAGCAATCATCTGGAGCAGGTGGAAACGCAGTTATCAAGAACGCCTTACTCGTTGCCTGCCATGAAAATAAATACGGATGTTAAAGACTTGTTTGGATTCAAGTTTGAAGATTTTGAATTAAGTGATTACGAGTTTCATCCACATATCAAAGCCCCTGTGGCAGTTTAGCTAAACTTTTTGTCTGTATTCAAGGCTTTCGATCAAATACCAAAAACCGGCAAGTATGAGTGTTTTTTTCATCAGCAGGGTGTTCTTCTGAAGTGGTTAGTTGCCATTGTTCGGTGTCATAGTCAGGAAACCAGGCATCGCCTTCAAACTCACCTACGACTTCTGTTACATAGAGACGGTCGGCTAGTGGTAGCATTTGTTGATAAAATGACGCTCCACCAATGATCATTAATTCTTCCGCATCTTTAGCGTGCAGGATGGCTTCATCTATGCTGTGAACGATAACAGCCCCTTCAGATTGATAGTCAGAGTCTCTGGTAATGACAATGTTGATGCGTTCAGGTAAAGGTTTGGCACCGAATGACTCATAGGTCTTGCGGCCCATCACAATGGGTTTACCCAGAGTGTGCTTCCTGAACCATTTCATGTCAGCGGGCAGCTTCCATGGCAAGCGATTGTTGTTGCCAATGAGTCGATTGTAATCCATTGCCCAAATGAGAGATATTTTCATGTTTGTTATATTCTGCGATTAAAAAGTAGTGTTTAGAAAATTGTGTTTATTATATTTGACGGTATTCATCGCAATCAATACTGAAAAAATGTTTATCTTCCAGCCGCATGGCGGTGAGTTTATGTCCCCATAGGCAACCACTATCGAGTGAATAAATCCCCTCTTCTTGATAAAGGCCCAGGGCTGACCAATGCCCAAAAATAATATTCATATCAGTACTGGCCCTGTTTTTCACACTAAACCACGGCAAACACTCAGCAGGCTGTGTACCGGGAGGTCCTTTAGCCTTCAGACAAAGCTCACCGTCTTCCGTGCAATAGCGCAGTCGAGTGAAACAGTTGGTGATGAAACGCAAACGGTCGATACCTTTTAGTGATGGAGACCATTGTTTGGGTTTATTGCCATACATGTGTTCAAGAAAATGAGTATAACCGGGGTCGCGTAATACGGATTGTAATTCATCGGCTAATAGCCGAGCTTGTGAGTAATCCCATTGGGGAGGGAGGCCGGCATGTATCATGCTAAAACCCAGGCTGGTGTCATCATGCATTAGTGGTTGATGACGTAACCAGCTTAGTAATTCATGTTTGTCAGGGGCGTTAAGAATATCCTGTAAATGCTCATCAGGCTTTGCTTTAGCAAAACCTTCAGCAATCGCGAGTAGATGGAGATCGTGATTACCTAGTACGGTAATGGCCGATTGTCCTAGCTGTTTAACAAAGCGTAATGTTTGTAAAGAAGATGGACCGCGGTTCACTAAATCACCAGTAAACCAAAGCGTATCGTTTTCAGGATTGAAGGCAATTTTTTTTAGCAGGGTTTGTAGTGGTTCAAAGCAACCCTGTATGTCGCCAATGGCATAAGTACTCATGCTTGTTCACATCCGCTTCTTAGTGAAGGGCATGGGGTCTGGATAATGTGAACATGGGTATTTCAGCATCAAAATGGACGCCATCGTCGGTGACCATTTGGTACGACCCGCGCATACTACCGATGGGTGTTTCCAGTACAGTGCCGCTGGTATATTGAAAACCCTCGCCAGGGTTTAAGTGAGGCTGTTCGCCGACAACGCCATCACCACGTACTTCCTGTGTGTCATTGTTGGCGTCGGTAATGATCCAATGACGAGTCATTAATTTTGCGGCTACGTGACCTGTATTGCGTATGATGATGGTATAGGCAAAAACAAAACGGTCATTTTCAGGGTCCGATTGCTCTTCGATATAAGACGTTTCTACATCTATACTTATCTCATAGTCCTTATTTTCACTCATTATTCGTTTTCTCCGGCACGGTTAAGGGTCGTGCCACTTGATTTCGTAGCCTATTATAGCCTGTATAAAAAAATGAAATAAGCTAAACGAGAGAATATCTGCAGAAAACAGTAGCTATTTCACGGTTTTGCTATTGTGCTGATAATAGATCTCACTATACTAATGAGAGTGGTTAGCCGGGGTAAATGGCGCCTTACTAAACTAACTAAAATAATCAAATCAATAACTAAAAGACCATTTATGGTGGTTACAAGGGCTTAAGTATGAAAAAAGGCATGATGTTACTGGTGGTATTGGTAGGGGCATTGGTGGCGGCTCCTTTCGGCTTTAGTTTTTGGGCTGAGTCGCGCCTGAATGGCTTACTTGCGGATCTGAATGATGCGGGGATGGTTAATTTAACCGTGATCAAGATGGATCGGGGTTGGTTTTCTACGGAAAGCCTTATCGAAGCTGAAGTAGCCGCTAGCCTAACCCAAAAAATGAAGAAATACAGTGAGACGGATGGAAGCACACCTAAGCTCATTCTTAAAAATACAATACATCATGGCCCATTTCCTTTCATGGCAGGTCAATTTTCTCTGGTTCCCGTCGTGGCTACCGTTGATACGAAATTCGTGAAATCAATTGGCAGTGATGAGCCTTTAATTAATATGGACTACAGTATGCTGACGCATCTGGAATTAGCAGGTAAAAGCCATGTCAAAGTCGATATACCGGAATGGAGTGGCCCGGTCGACGAAGGCAAAGCCAATTTAGAGTGGAAGGGTCTTCAGGCTGATCTTAAATTGGCCAAAGGTCTGGGTGCAGCAGACATTAATATGGAAGCTCCCTACCTGAAAATTAGCGGCGAGCAAGGAGGTATGTTACTCGAATCATTAACGCTAAATTCTGAATCGACTGTCGGTATTGAGGGTTTGTCATTGGGATCGGCCAAATTCAGCATTGCGAATGTTATGGTTGAAGATAAGAAAAAGGGTGTTGATATTAATATGAGTGATATTGGCATTACTGCTGACACTACGGCTACCGGTGATAGTATCGATAGTGTTACTCGATTTGATATTGCCAAATTTTCCATGTCAGGCGAGCAGTTCGGCCCGGGTGCGTTTTCATTAGCTTTCAGGAATCTGGACGCTGGAGCCATTGCTCGTATCAGTAACAAGTACAAAGAAGTCACGCAGCAAGGTGAGGTTCCTCAGGAGCAAATGAGTATGATGATAGGGGCGACACTCTTGTCTGAAATGTCCAATTTGCTTGAGAAAGGACCGGAAATAGAAATCGCAGAACTCAGTTTGGGGTCTGCGTCTGGTAAGCTCATGGGAAATGCCAGAATCACTGTTGACAGTAGTCGACCTGAGTTATTGACCAACCCGATGCTGATTAAGGATGCGATTATTGGAGAAGTCGATCTAGAAGTTCCAGAAGAACTGTTAGTTGCCTTGAATATGGCTGCTCTGCGCCAGGAGTTCAAGAGTGTGGATATCCAATACACGGAAGAGCAATTAAAGACGATGGCAAAAAGCCGAGTAACTAAAACCTTTTCTCCGTTAGTTGCCGGTAATATTTTCACTCAGGTGGGTAATATGTATAAATTCAATGCCAGCTTTAAAAATGGAATTCCTGTCGTCAATGGAAGTCCGTTCCAGATTCCGATGGGTGGTGGTATGCCTTCTGGACAATAAGTTATACTGGTTTCTTCTTTATTACTGATAATGTAGTGAGGTGTGTAGTGAAAAATAACCGAGTTGTCATTTTCATCCTATGTATGTTTGGTCTTTCGAACGTTGTTAACGCTGCTGATGAACAGCCTTTGTTAATCAATATCAAGAGAATGTCGATGGAAACCGCTTTACGTATCGCTCAGGCGGCCATCAAAGAATGCAGGAAACAGGGTGTTCAGGTGGGAGTCAGTGTTGTTGATCGTGGCGGGCACAACCAGGCTGTACTGCGTGATGTGTTGGCACCAGACGTCACCCTGAGGATCAGCCACCAGAAGGCTTATACGGCCATGGCCTTTAATTCTGCGACCTCCAGTTTGGAAGGGCGATTCAAATCACCTTTCTCAGTGGGTAAGGTTCAGGGTTTGGTTATGTCAGCTGGAGGCGTGCCTATAGAGGTGGGCGGTTCTATCGTTGGTGGTGTTGGCGTGAGTGGAGCACCCTCGGGCGAGACGGACGAAAAGTGTGCAAAAGCCGGTGTTGATGAAGTATCTGGAGACCTGGAATTGGCCGAGTGATGCTTAGAAATAAAATCTCATGGAAGAGATTTTAAAAATATGTATTTTTACATGATTCACTATTGATAAAAATAATTCTCATTTTTATCAATAGCCTAACGACTTTTCCACGCATTTCTCTTCATCTATATCTCATATTTTAATGACTTCTATCGTTATATAAGCAATTACTGAAGCTTTTTCAACTGTGAACCGAATCACGGTAGATTACTTGCCTGCCTACCATACTGGTATCAATTCAAATGAATTCCGAGAGAATGATGCGTACCAACCGACAACATAAACCTGATTTAATGACCCTTCTTTTTGTGTTTGTCACATTAGGTTTATTCTTAACATCCTTTGCGCATGCTGAAAATTACCTTTTTAGTGACGCTGATAGTTTCTCATCGGTTAAGAACCCGATAGCTCAGAACGAAATTACTCTCCATTCAGAAGTGATTCCCAGTAGTAGAAATAGTTGGCTCATTCCAGGTGCAACAGGAATGAGGACTTCTTTCAAAGGAGGTATGGCGCATATTCAATTTGATAGCCGTGATGAAGGTGAGGTGCCAGGAATGATGCCAGGCAATACGCGTTTTATTGTTAGCATGGGCTGGGAAGAAGATTTATTACCTGGCAATCAAGCAGGAAACCTGGATGCGGCAGAAGACTGGTATGACCGTTACAAACCCATGCTATATTTTACAGTGGGCCATCGCTGGTAGCGTTGGTTCGGTGTTATTCACTATCCGGTATTAAATTACTAAGGCGAGCATAACTGGCCATATCGATGACTTCTGGGCGTTGACTGGGGTCTATATCGCAGGCTTCTATTTGCGTTTCGGTTAAAAAATGTTTGATTGCATTTCTGAGTGTTTTACGGCGCATGGAAAAAGCCTGAGTCACAAGTTTGGAAAAATTAGCAAAATCCTTTACCGCTACCGGGTGCTCTGTATGCGGAATGAGTCGAACGATACTGGAGTCAACTTTAGGGGCGGGTGAGAAGCTCTCAGGGCTTACATCAAACACAGGGTCTACTTCGCAATAGTATTGAGTCATTACTGATAGCCTGCCGTATTGCTTGCTACCCGGTGGTGAAGCCATGCGCATGACCACTTCTTTTTGCAGCATAAAGTGCATGTCTTCAATGCAGTTAATATTTTCCATGATGTGAAACAATAAAGGCGTGGAGATGTTGTAGGGTAAATTGCCTACCAGTCTGATGGGTTGGTCCGTAGAGAACTCGCAAAAGTCACAACGTAAAGCATCAACGTTGTGAATATGCAGATTGGTATGCGAAGCAAATTGTGTCTGTAGCCTTTGTACAAGGTCGCGGTCTATTTCAACGACATGAAGTTCCTTGCAGGCATTGACTAATAACCGGGTGATGGCACCTTTACCGGGGCCGATTTCGACGATAGTTTGTTCGGGGCTAGGATTGACTGTCGATACAATTTTTTCTATGACATATTGATCATGTAAAAAATTTTGTCCGAAACGTTTTCTGGCTTGATGTTTTTTTTCTATGCTCATCGCATGCTCACTGCCGTTTCTATGGCCAGTTTCAAGCTGCTGTCATCCGCCTTTCCAGTGCCAGCTAATTCCAGTGCAGTGCCGTGATCTACCGACGTTCGAATAATCGGTAAGCCCAGTGTCACATTGATGGCACGCCCGAAGCCCTTGTGTTTTAACACGGGTAACCCCTGGTCGTGATACATGCACAACACGGCATCAGCGTGTTGCAAATATTTGGGAGTGAATAGCGTGTCGGCTGCAAGAGGGCCAATTAATCGCAATCTATTTAAACGCATTTTTTCCAGCAGTGGCTCAATAATTTCTATTTCCTCCATGCCCAGGTGGCCTCCTTCTCCTGCGTGAGGGTTGAGCCCGCAAACGTATATGACAGGATCAGCAATATTCATGCGCTCAATAAGGTCATGATGGAGAATGCTAATGATGGATTCCAGTGTCTCACTCGTGATGGCCTGGCTGACTTTGGATAATGGCAGGTGTGTTGTTGCCAGAGCCACGCGTAAGCCTTCAGTTGCCAGCATCATAACGACATTGTCACGTTGGCACTTTTCCGCCAGGTATTCAGTGTGTCCACTAAAAGGGATGCCGGCATCATTGATAATGCCTTTGTGGATAGGGGCGGTGACCATGGCATGGAATTCATTGTTGAGACAGCCCTGTACGGCTATATCAAGCGTTTGTAAAACATAGGCCGCATTATTTTTATTCAGCTGCCCAGCCTTAACAGGCGTCTGTAGTTTAGTGGGGATGATGTCGAACTGTTCGTTAGTCTCTATTTTTAACCCCAATTCATCTGCACGTTGTTCAAATAAGTCAGGATCGATTATCACACTGATAGGGCAGGGCAGTGTTTGTTGGGCCAGCATGACACACAAATCTGGCCCTATACCGGCGGGTTCACCAGAAGTGATGACAATACGTGAAGGTGTTTTTTGCAAAATACTGTCGTGTTGCGTTACTGCACACGCTGATCAAGTTTGTACTCGACGTATGCTTCATCTCGTAATTTGCGTAACCAGGATTGCAGTTCCTCAGTGGTTTTCTGTTTTTTAATATTATTCACTGCGTTGGCACGACGAAATTGTTTGGTGTTGTCATGTTGACGCCGTTCCATGACTTGTACAATGTGCCATCCGAACTTGCTCTTGAACGGTTTGCTTAGTTCACCTGTTTGTAATCCAAGATAAACTTGTTCGAATGCCGGTACGGTATCTCCTGCTCCTACCCAGCCCAATTCCCCATCTTCCTTGGCTGACAGGGTGTCTTCTGAGTTCGAGCGTGCTAGTACCGCAAAGTCATCCCCGCCAGAGATGCGTGTGTACAATTGTTCTAACCGTGTTTTGGCATCATCGTCACTGACCAGAGCAGATGTTCTGATGAGGATATGGCGAAGTTTGGTTTGAGCCACAATATGTTTTTCTTCGCCTCGGACTTGTTGCAATTTGAGGATGTGAAATCCATAGGGGCTGCGGAAAAGTTCGCTGGTTTCGCCTGGTTTGAGTTGATTGATCACATTACTGAATAAAGGCGGTACTTGTGTGAGGGGGCGAAAGCTGTACTCACCTCCATCCATTGACTTTTGTCCGTCAGAATAAGCAATTGCTGTTTGCGCAAAGTCAGCGCCATCAGACAGCCGCTTGGCGACATCTTCGCCTTTACTACGAGCCTCTTCAATTTGAGTGGGCGAGGCGGCATCAGGGAGGCTAATCAGAATGTGTGAAAATTTAACCAGTTTATTTTTTGAGCCCTCGTCTTTTTCACGCACAAGATAATCATCAATTTCCTGTTGAGTCACATTAATGCGATTAACGACATCTCGTGTCCTTAGGCGACTGATGATAATTTCGTTACGAATATCTTCCCGGAAAGTAGCGTAATCCATGTTGTCAGCCAGTAATGCACTACGGAACTGCTCAAGGCTCATGCTGTTTTTACGTGCTATGCCCTGTATGGACCGATTTAAAGTCACATCGTCAACTTGAAGGCCGGTGCTTATAGCGCGTTGTAGTTGCAGTGATTTCACGATCAGGCGTTCAAGACTTTGCTTTACCA
>Ga0316205_10002040_pt1 | contig 22394 bp, 21 predicted proteins | sample 3monthpyrite_MG_FD_204941 | JGI IMG/M metagenome (GOLD analysis project Ga0316205, IMG submission 204941) | Microbial mat bacterial communities from mineral coupon in-situ incubated in ocean water Damariscotta River, Maine, United States -... | ecosystem: Environmental > Aquatic > Marine >... | reverse complement strand
ATGTAGGGTGCCGTGGTTTCCCGAAACGCCTTAGCCCACCTTCTCCAGCTCGAACGCGTCATGCAGGGCCTGCACGGCCAGTTCCATGTACTTGCGGTCGATCAGGACCGAGATCTTGATCTCGGAGGTGGCAATGACCTTGATGTTCACACCCTCATCCGACAGCGTTTTGAACATGGTTGCGGCCACGCCAGACTGGCTGCGCATACCGATGCCCACGGCCGAAATCTTGGCCACGTCCATATCGGCAATCAGATCGTGAAAATTGATCTCACCCGCGTCCTTGGCCGCGTTCAGGGCCTGTTCCGCGCGCTTCACCTGATCGGTGGGGCAGGAAAAGGTCATGTCGGTGCGCCCCTCTTCGGCGATGTTCTGGATGATCATATCCACGTTGACACCGGCCTCGGACAGCGGGCCGAAGATGGCGGCGGCGATACCCGGACGGTCGGCGACCGAGACCAGCGTCATCTTGGCTTCATCCCGGGAATAGGCGATGCCGTTCACAACATTTGATTCCACGATTTCCTCCTCGGCGCAGACCAGTGTGCCCGCCTCATCCGATTGTTCCTCGAAACTGCTGAGTACGCGCAGCTTCACATTATAGCGCATCGCCAGCTCGACCGAGCGGGTTTGCAACACTTTTGCCCCAAGCGAGGCCAGTTCCAGCATCTCTTCAAACGCGATCTTGTCCAGTTTGCGCGCTTTTGAGGCGATCCGCGGGTCGGTGGTGTAGACCCCGTCGACATCCGTGTAGATATCGCACCGCTCGGCTCCGAACGCGGCAGCAAAGGCCACGGCGGTGGTGTCTGATCCACCCCGGCCCAATGTGGTGATCCGGCCCTCGGGGGAAATCCCCTGAAATCCTGCCACCACGGCCACGCGCATACCTTCGCCGAACTTGGTGTTGATATTGTCGGTTGGGATGTCTTCGATCCGCGCGGCTGAATGCACCGAACTGGTTTTCAGCGGCACCTGCCAGCCCTGCCAGCTGCGCGCGGGCACGTCCATTTCCTGCAAGGTCAGCGCCATCAGCCCGGCGGTGACATTTTCGCCCGAACTGACCACGGCGTCATATTCGCGCGCGTCAAACATCGGCGAGGTTTCATTGACCCAACCCACCAGCTCATTGGTCTTGCCCGACATCGCCGAGACGATGACGATCACATCATAGCCCTTGGCCACCTCAACGCCCACGCGCTTGGCGGCGCGGCGGATGCGGTCGATATTGGCCACCGAGGTGCCGCCGAATTTCATAACGAGGATAGGCATCAGATCAGTCCAAAACGCTGTATTGCGCGGGATTTACGCCGCGGGGCGCATAAGGGCAATAGAAATGCGCGCTAATAGGCGTGCGGGCGGCCATCCCAGGTCTCAAAACAGCCCGTGGTTTCAAGGTCGAGGGCATCGAAACGCTCGATCAATCCCTGGCTGGCCTGATGTTCACTGATATCCGCGCCTGATCCGCCCATACCGGTGCGCACCCAGCCGGGATGGTAGATGCCCACGGCCATGCCAAGGGGTTTCAGATCAGAGGCCAGATTGCGTCCGAGGTTCAGCACCGCAGCCTTGGAAGCGCGGTAGATATAGCTGCCGCCAGGTGCGCGGGTATGGCTGGCCATCTGGCTGGAAATAATGGCAATTTTCGCGTTTTCCGAGTGTTGCAGGTTCGGCAGAAGTGCCTGCACCGTCAGGAAAACGCCTGTGACATTGGTGGCAAAGGCATCGGCCCACATCTGTGCAGGATAGCCATCGGCGAGTAGCTGCCCCTTGTCCGGATAGACCCCGGCATTGCAGATCAGCAGATCAATCGCGCGCCCGTCCAGTTTATGGGCCAGCGCGGCGTGCTGGTCGGGGTCGGTCACGTCCAGCTGCGCCCACTCGCCGCCGCTGCGCGCGGTGCCTGTTACCTCGTCACCGCGTGCTTTGTATCCTTCGGCCATGGCGTGGCCGATGCCGCGATTGGCGCCGGTGATCAGAACATGCATCGCTTGGGTCCTTGTCTTGGAAGGTATGTCTAAAGCGTTTCGACTTGTTGTTTACTCACGACAATATGTCGAAACGCCCGGAGCTTATCAATGTTGTGGGCGTTTCGAAATCAAGTTGTGATCCAACTTAATCTCGAAACGCTTTAGTTGGTCTTGCGGCCCGGAATGAAGGGCAGGGGGGTGACGGGTACGCCCTCTTCGATCAGCGCCTTTGCCTCGTCCGGCCCGGCCTCGCCGTGGATGGCCCGCTCGGGGGCGTCGCCGGAATGCATTTCACGCGCTTCCTGCGCGAATTTCAGCCCGACATATTCCGAGTTTTCCTCGATATTGCGGCGCATATCGGCCAGGGCCCGTTCTGCCGGATTTTGTGGGGTGGTTAGCGGGTTGGCGGCTGCTGGCTCCGGCGCGGGAGTTAGGGACGTTGCAGGGCGCGAGCGGCTGTCCTGAACACGCGGGGCCATCACTGCTTTTTCAACCGAGGATGAGCCGCAAATCGCACAGGCCACCATGCCCGCCGCCTGCAACTTGTCAAAGGCCCCGGAGGACTGAAACCAGCTGTCGAACTGATGGTCATTGTCGCATTTCAGCGTGAACTGAATCATCGGCTGCCTCATGTCAGTCGTCGCCAAATAGTTAACCGCACGTCTTGGGAAATCAAGGGGAAGCGCCGATTTGATCAAATCAGATCGGGATCAAATTTCCGTAAGATATGGGCCAGTTCGGGTTCGGCGACCCGTTCGGCGGCCTGTTTGGGACGCAGCCATTTGCGCTTGCGCTGTCCGGCCTCGGGAAAATCGGTGGCCAGTGATTTGACGCGGATCGGATAGACCATCGCGACACAGGGCAGGCCCTCGTCCGGGGTGATGTCCTTGTGATAGGAATAGAGCCCCATGCATTTCGGGATGACTTTGCCGATCACGCCGGCCTCTTCCCAGGCTTCGATCATCGCGCTTTCTGCGGGTGTCTTGCCATCCACCGGCCAGCCCTTTGGCAAGATCCAACGCCCCGAGCGGCGCGATGTCACCAACAGGATCTCGGGCTCGCCCCGGACTATGCGATAGCACAGCGCGGCAAACTGCGTGCGCACGTCGCGTTTGTTATTATTCTGCAAAGTGATCGGTTTTTGTTTCACGCTGTGTAGGGTCATTGGGCGCCTCTGCCCGTTGCCTTTTTGCTCTGCTCGGTCGTTTCGTTATTACACACTATAATGGTGCAAGTTTTGTAACAAAGCTAGCCCAATTTGGTTTTTGTGGGTTTTCGCGCTTTCTTATGTGTTGGCAAACGCTCTTGCGCCGTCCTACCCCATGCGAAATACTTGCGCCCATGAATGCGATTTTCCGAAGTCTCGCAGCGGTTTGTGCGCTGGTCCTGATGCCGCTGCAGGGCGCGGCAGAAGAGGTGGTGACCGTGTTTGCCGCAGCCTCTTTGAAGGATGTTCTGGATGATGCGTCAGAACAGTGGGGCGGTGATGTTGTAGTCTCGTATGGTGGCAGCGGATTGATCGCGCGGCAGGTGGCGCAGGGCGCGCCTGCGGATATTGTTATTCTGGCCAATGAGGCCTGGATGGAGTGGCTGCGAGACCAAAACAACCTGCCTGCTCAATTGCAATTGCTGACGATTGCCTCAAACCGACTGGTGGTCGTTGGTCCGTCTGGCAGCTCACCTTTGCGGATCGACGATCTGGATGCGCGACTGGGCGATGGGCGGCTGGCCATTGGAAACACCCTTGGGGTTCCGGCCGGAATTTATGGCCGCCAATGGCTTGAGCGCGCCGGGCTTTGGCCCCTCATCCGGTCCCGGCTGGCGGAAACCGAGAATGTGCGCGCTGCCCTTGCTCTGGTAGCGCGGGGCGAGGCCCCTTTGGGTGTGGTCTATGCCAGCGATGCCCAAGCCGAACCAGACGTTGATGTTGTCCATGAAGTGCTGCCTACGATGCATGATCCTATTAGGTATCGACTGCTCATTCTGGAAAGAGAAACTACGCGCAAGGCGGCTGCGTTTTCTGCGTTTCTACGATCGGAGGCCGGTCTGGAGATTTTTGAGCAACATGGATTTTTAACAACGGGGTTTTGGCCATGACTTTGCGCCCCGAGGAATGGGCGGCGTTGACCCTGTCCCTGCAGGTCTCGCTGGTGGCGGTGCTTCTTAGCCTGCCCCTGGCGATCTGGGTGGCGTGGCTTTTGGCGCGCAAAGAGTTTGTTGGCAAATCCATGCTCAGCGCGCTGGTGCATTTGCCACTGGTGCTGCCCCCGGTCGTGACCGGCTACCTGCTGTTGGTGGCGTTCGGGCGCAGCGGGCCAGCGGGGCGGTTTCTGGAAGACACATTTGGCCTGGTGCTGGCCTTTCGCTGGACGGGGGCGGCACTGGCCGCGGCGATCATGGGATTCCCGTTGATGGTCAGGGCCATACGTCTGGCCATTGAAGCGATCGACCCGAAACTGGAAGAGGCTGCCAGCACTTTGGGCGCGGGCCGCATGGCGGGGTTTCGGCTGGTCACCCTGCCGCTGATCGTGCCTGGCATTCTGGCCGGGACCGTGCTGGGCTTTGCCAAGGCGATGGGCGAGTTCGGGGCCACCATCACCTTTGTCGCCAACATTCCGGGGCAGACCCAGACCCTGCCATCGGCGATCTATGCCTTTCTTCAGGTGCCCGGTGGCGAAAGCAGCGCGATGCGGTTGGTTGTGCTGTCGATCATCGTGGCTATCGGGGCGGTGCTGATCTCGGAATGGCTGGCGCGCCGCGTGGCGGAAAGGATTGGCCGGGGATGAGCCTTGAGGTGCACCTGACACATTCCCAGAAGGGTTTCCAGCTTGAGGCGAGCTTTGCCTCCCGCGACGGGATCACGGCGGTGTTCGGTCCTTCCGGGTCGGGGAAAACCACCATCGTCAATGCGATAGCCGGACTTATTCATGCCGATCAGGGGCGCATTACCCTGAATGGAAAAACCCTGTTCGATCGCGCGGCGGGCATCGACCTGCCGCCGCGTGACCGGCGCATTGGCTATGTGTTTCAGGATGGTCGCCTGTTTCCCCATATGGATGTGGCGGGTAACATCCGGTTTGGGGCACGGTTTGCCCCCGCTGCGCATGACAGAGCGCGCGAGGCTGAGGTGGTGGAGCTTTTGGGGCTAAAGGGCCTGATGACGCGTCGTCCCGGCGGGCTGTCCGGCGGCGAAAAACAACGGGTGGCCCTGGCCCGCGCCTTGCTGTCGCAACCCGATCTGTTGCTGATGGACGAACCTCTGGCCGCGCTGGACGGCCCCCGCAAAGACGAAATTCTTCCCTATCTCGAGGCCTTACGTCACGAGGCTCAGGTGCCGATTGTCTATGTCAGCCATTCTGTCGCCGAAGTCGCCCGGCTGGCCGATCATCTGGTGATCCTGCAAGCCGGTCAGGTGGTGCGCGATGGCCCGGCGGAAGAGGTGCTTGGCGATCCGGGCGTGTTGCCCTTTGTCGGGGTGCGCGAGGCGGGGGCGATCCTGACGGTCACGGTGGCAGAACACCACGATGACGGGCTGAGCCGGTTGTCGACCGGGGCCGGTGATCTGGTGTTGCCGGGGGTCACGGCACCGGTTGGGACCTCGCTTAGAATCAGGGTCCTGGCGCAGGATCTTCTGATCGCGCTTGAACCGCCGCGCGGCTTGTCATCACGCAATATCCTGCCCGTCACTATTGAAAGTCTGCATCGCGGCGAAGGCCCCGGTGTGGCCGTGCAACTGCGCCTTGGCAGCCATCGGTTGCTGGCCCGGATCACCGCACGGGCCGCGGATGAGCTGAACCTGCGGCCCGGACTGGCCTGTCACGCGATCCTCAAAGCGATCACCGTGCCGCGCAGCAGCATCGGGCAGGTATCCGGCCCTTAGAGCGGCTTGCAGCCCGCCTTGGCGTCGGAGTTATCATCTGTTTCAGGGTGATCCTGTCACATATCGAACACCCAAGCCGGTTATCCACAGACGTCTTGCAGGCGCAGCGTGCTATCGCTGCTTGAGTAGCCGACACCAATGGCATTTCCACAGCTTCCACCTGTAAGCCCCTCTGCACAGTGGGCTTTCTGCTCCGATCCCGCTCACAGTCAAACAAAACCACTTTCCACCGTTAGCACAGTGAGAGCGCCGCTATGGTCGACAAAATTACTAAGAGATATTGATGCGGGCGCGTCCCTGAGGTAGCTACCAAGCTGGCCTGACCCCGTGCAGGCATGATCGTCTGCAAAAGGTCTGACCCCGTCGATGACAGAACGCCTGCTATACAATCTGGCCTGGGTGGCCGTGGCGATCTGCATCATCCCGATCATTGCAGCGTCTTTTGCGGCCATTAGTGGCGATCTGGACTCGTGGCGCAATATCCTGTCGACCGTGCTGCCGCGCTATACCATGACCACGCTGATCCTGGTGGTGGTCGTAGGCCTGTCGACCGCCGTGATCGGCAGTGTCACAGCCTGGCTGGTCACGGTCTACCGCTTTCCGGGCGTGCGATTGCTGGAGGTTGCTCTGGCCCTGCCATTGGCGTTTCCGGCCTTCGTGCTGGCCTATGCCTATACCTATCTGCTGGATCACCCCGGCCCGGTGCAGGAATTGTTGCGCACTGTGACCGGATGGGGCCCGCGCGATTACTGGTTCCCGGAAATCCGCAGCCTTGGCGGCGCGGCGGCGATGCTGACCATCGTGCTCTATCCGTATGTTTACCTGCTGGCACGGGCCTCGTTTCGTCAACAAAGTGCCAACGCGTTTCTGGTGGCGCGCACGCTGGGCCATTCCCCGGCCTATGCGTTCTGGCGCGTGGCCTTGCCGATGGCCCGCCCCGCGATTGCCGGAGGCGCTTTGCTTGCGGTGATGGAGACGATTTCGGATTTCGGCACCGTCTCCTTCTTCAACGTGCAAACCTTCGCCACCGGCATCTATCAGGCGTGGTTCTCGCTTGGGGATCGCCCCGCTGCGGCGCAATTGTCGATGTTCCTGCTGGCCTTTGCCCTGCTGCTGGCAGGGTTGGAGCGCGCCCAACGGGGCCGGGCCAAAACCGCCGGTAAGGGCGTACGCTTTGAAGCCGCAGACAAGCCCCGCCTGACCGGGCTGGCCGGTTGGGGGGCGACGCTGGCTTGTCTGCTGCCCGTCCTGCTGGGGTTTGTCATCCCGGTGATCATGCTGGGGATGATGGCGTGGGGATCGGGGCAAAGCCTTCTGGATGATCGCTATGTGGGCTTCATGCGCAACTCGGTGACCCTGGCATCTGTCGCGGCGGTTCTGACCGTCATCGGCGCGATCCTGATCAGCTTTCGGGCCCGCACCCGGCCGGGACGCACCTCGCGCTGGATGGTGATTGGGGCCGGGATTGGGTACGCGGTGCCCGGTGGCGTGATCGCGGTGGGAGTGATCGTGCCGATGGCGGCGCTGGACAATGCGATTGACGCCGTCATGGAGGCACAGTTTCAGATCAGTACCGGGTTGCTGATCACCGGCTCGATCTGGTTGATGATCCTGGCCTATTTCGCACGGTTCATGGCTGCCGCGCTGAATGCCTATGACAGCGGGATGGCCACGGTGCCGATCCACTATGATGCGGTGGCGCGCTCGCTGGGGCAGGGGGCTCCGCGCATGTTGTGGCGGGTGCATTTGCCGGTGGCGCGCACCAGCCTTCTGACTGCTGCGCTAATCGTGTTTGTCGATGTGATGAAAGAGCTGCCCGCGACATTGATCCTGCACCCGTTCAATTTCCAGACGCTGGCCGTGCAGGCCCACCGTCTGGCGGCAGATGAGCGCTTGTTCGAGGCGGCAGTGCCATCGCTGACACTGGGCCTGTTCGGGCTGTTGCCCGTGGGGCTTTTGTGCTGGTCACTGGCGGGTGGCCATGCCGGCAAACGGCTGCTGCCCCGCGCCGCATAGGGCGTCTCGCAACCTCTTGATCCGGCGGCCCTAGTCGTTGTCAGACGTGCCCGCCCCGGCCCCCGCCATACGGCTTTCGGGGGTGTCGGGCGCATAGGTACGGTGTGCGAATTTGCCCAGAATATCAGATGTTTGCGCATCCATCGCACCGCGATAGAGGCGTTGAAGCGGCTGGCCTGTTGGCACAGAGGCACACTCAACATGGGCCTCTTCTGCCAGCGGGGCGGCAAGGGCTGTGGACGTTGCGCCAAGCCATGCCTCTTCCCCCCGATGGATGGTCACCACATCGCCCCAGCGCAAGGTCAGCGTTGACCCGCTCATCTCGGATGCCACGGCCACAAAGGGCACCAGCAAGAGCGGATAGGCGACATTGCGCAGGATGACTGCGCTGCCTGCCGCCAGGTCATCTGCCCGGTCACACAGCGCGGCCCCGGCACTCAACGGACACAGCATCCCGCCCCTGGCCTGCCAGGGCCCATCGGTGTTCGTCGGGCAAAGCTGTCCATAATCGGTGCCGTCATTCTGTGTCAGCAGCCCGGCCAGAGCCGCAGGGCCCGGCAATCCGGCGGAACATAGCCAGCGTGTCGCCTTGCCCGCCTCTTCGGCCAATCCCCAGCTCAGCCCCGCGCCGCGTGCGGCCTTGCGTGCCAGAGCTTCGGTTTCGTTGAGCGACCATGTCATTGGGCGGCCTCTGGCAATTTGGGATAGGCCCAGTCATCGGCACCACCCTCATGCAATTCATGTGGGTAAGGGGCGTTCTGGAACATGTTGATGCGCACCCAGCGATCCGAGCGGGGATCAAAATGACAGGCCCCGAAAAAGCTGAGCTTGGCGCGCAGCAGGTCAATCGGCAGCATGGCAGCATCAATCGTGTTGTCGCGAATTTCGGCATAGGGCCAGGTTGCGGCGATCTGTGCGCGCCGCGCCGCGTGGCGGTGCTGCGGGTGGGTCAACAGGAAGGCGGCAACCGGGCCGTCGGGGGCCTTGCTCAGATCGGTATACATCCGCGCTGCATCGCGGCCGGGGCACAGCGGTTGCTCATAAGGCTCAATCGGTTCCTCGAACCTCTCGCCCAGCCGCGGTTCCAGCTTTTCTTCCGAGACATACCAGACCCGGGCCCTGGCCGCCTTGTCCGCCCAGTCGATCCTGAGCGCCCAGCCATAGATATCTTCAAGGATTGCCCTGAGATCAGAGACTTGCATGGCCCCGTCAATACGCCATGTTTTCTGTTCATCGGCGGCCATACATGCGCTGAGGCCATCCACGATCTCGCCGTAAGGCTCCAGCAATAGCGAGGCCAGCTGTTCCTGTCCTTCTAAGGATAGACTGTCTTCGGTCCAAAGCCAGAGCCGGTTCCAGGGCATGTCCGATGTCAGGTCGGCCGTGGTCAGATGCGCCTCAAGTGCGGCCATATCGGCGCGCAGGGCCGTCTGTTTTTCGATTTGAATCGGATGTTCAGACGCCCAGCTTGTCGCCTGTTTCTGCGCGCGCGCGGCGAACTGACGAAAGCATTCACCCTCTTGCGCAGACGCGTTGGGCAGGGAACGCACCCGCGCCAGCGCCCACTCACGGGCCGCAATCCAGTTGTTGAGCAGGACGGGATGGTTGATCAGGAACGGGGCCATGCCCAGACCCGTTGAATTGCCGATGCCAAAGCGACGACGCAGGGCCGGGTCAAGCGGGACAGCTGTGTCCGGGTCGCGCAGATGGGCCATATGTTCCACCAGATCCATCACGAAGGCTCGGGTCAGGAAGACCGACAGCATTTCCACCTGGAACGGCGCGCGAAATTCTTCGCGTTCGGCGATCAATTCGCGATCAGCAGCGCCAAGTTTGCCCGAGCCATAAACAGCCGTTGTGCGCATCAGATACCCGACATCGCCGACCTTCCCGGCCTCCGGCTGGTGCCCCTTGGACAGGGCATCAACCACATGATCCCACAACCGGACCGAGCGGTTGGCGCGGCTGACCGACAGTTCCTTTTCGCTGACGCGACCCGCTTCCTGCTTGGGGATGTTGCCCGCAAGCCGGTCGATATCGGCCTCAGTGGGTACGCCATCGAACAGCGTGAAAGTGGCATCCCATTCCGTGGCAATCACCCGGTCCGAGCGTTTTTCGGGCGGCAGATCATTGGCGAATGCGATCAGGGAATAGCTGCGCTCGGGGCCGTGGGCGGAATAGACCGCGCGGCCCACCCCCTTGGCATCAATGTCAAACACCAGGCGATCAAAGCGCCAGTTTTCGTCCGCGAGACGGCGCAGCAAGATGCGCATGAAGGACAGGCGGGATTGATGGAAGGATCCCATCCGCGCCAGACGCATCACCACGGAAGGATCACGGGGGGAGATGGCCATGTCGTGTTGGATTTTACTCATCTGATCCTCCTTGATGCTTGTTATAGGGCGACTTGGTCAGTTTGCCCCGGATGGTGTGAAATTTTCGTCGAAAAAGCGCAGCCAATTGTCGCCCATCAGCCCGGCGACCTCGGATTCGTTGAAGCCAACCTTGCGCAGACCGGCCTCGATCGTGCCAAAATCACGGTTGTCTTTGAACCAGTCGGGTTGCGGAGGGAAGCCGGGATTGCTGGCCGAGCCTTCGCCATAGTCAATTTCCTTGGACCAGCGGCCCACGCGCATCCATTCAACCACTGAATCGGGCTGGTCTTGGCAAAGATCGCTACCAATCCCGAAATGCTCGGCCCCGAACTGTTCGGCGGCGGTGGCGATCATGGCGCAAAAATCATCCAGCGTGCAGTCGGATTTCCCTTTAAGATGATGGGGATACATCGAAAATCCCATCATCCCGCCATTCTCGGTCACCGCGCGCACCACGTCATCTCGTTTGTTGCGCAACGCCGGCTGCCAGGAATGCAGGTTGGCATGGGTAATGGCGATGGGGCGTTCACTGATCTCAGCCGCCTCAATGGTCGAGCGATCCGCCGAATGGCTCATATCCACCACAAGCCCGACGCGGTTCATTTCCTTGATCACCTGTTTGCCCATGCGGGTGACGCCGGGGTCTTCGGCCTCGTAACAGCCCGTCGCCAGCAGGGATTGGTTGTTATAGGTCAGTTGCATGAACCGCGCGCCCAGATCGTGCAGGATTTCGACCAGGCCGATATCGTCCTCGATGGGGGCGGGGTTCTGAAAGCCAAAGAAAATGGCGGTACGGCCAGACTCGTGCGCGGTGCGCACATCACCCGCCCACCGCCCCTTCATGATCAGGTCGGGATAGTGTTCAAACCAGCGGTTCCACTGCTCCATGTTGAGCACGGTCTCACGGAAATTCTCGTGATAGGAGATGGTGACATGGACGGCATCGACACCGCCCTCGCGCATCTGGCGGAAGATTTTTTCCGACCAGTTGGCATATTGCAGACAGTCAATGCGATAGGTCATGACGGATCGCCCGCCGCGATATAGGCGGTCTTGACCGTGGTGTAGAAGTCGCGCGCATGGATGCCTTGTTCGCGCGGTCCATAAGAGCTGTCGCCGCGCCCGCCGAATTGAACGTGATAATCCGTGCCCGCGGTGGGCAGGTTCACGGTAACCACACCGGTCTGCGCGTTGCGGCGGAAATGGGTGGCGCGGGCCAGTGACGTGGTGACAATCCCCGAGGTCAGGCCGAAATTGGTATCGTTCACGACCGCCAATGCTTCGTCATAGCTGGCGACCTTGATGACACTGGTCAGAGGGGCGAACATCTCTTCACGGTTGATACGCATCTCATTGGTTGTATTCAGAAAAACACCGGGGGACATGTAGTAGCCCTCGTGCTCCATCGACAGGCGCTGCCCACCACAGGCCAGTTCGGCCCCTTCCGATTGGCCCAGCTCGGCATAGGCCAGGTTTTCGTTCAGCTGCTGTTCGGACACGACAGGACCCATCTGCACGCCCTCGGCCAATGCATGGCCTACTTTCATCGCCTGAGCGCCTGCCACGAGCTTTTCCACGAACGCATCATGGATGCCCGCATGGACCACAAGGCGCGAGGAGGCAGTGCATTTCTGCCCCGAGCCACCAAAGGCGCCGCCAAGCGCCAGTGACACGGCCAGATCGAGATCGGCATCGTCCATCACGGCCAGCGCATTCTTGCTGCCCATTTCCATTTGCACGCGGGTCAGATTCTGGATCGCGGCCATGGCGATGCCCTTGCCCACAGGCACCGAGCCGGTGAAGGAAATCGCATCAACCATTGGGCTTTCGACAAGACGCTGACCCACGTCACGGCCTGCGCCCATCACCAGGTTGAACAGGCCCTTTGGAATGTCCTGGCGGCTGATGATCTCGGCCAAGGCGACGGCACTGGCCGGGGTCACGTTGGCGGGTTTCCAGATCACCGCGTTGCCATAGGCCAGGGCGGGGGCGATTTTCCACGAGGCGGTCGCGGTGGGAAAGTTCCACGGGCTGATGATTGCCACGGTGCCCACTGGTTCACGGCGTACATCCACCTCGATATTGGGGCGCACGGAATCGGCGTTTTCACCCAGCTGGCGCAGCACTTCATGGGCGTAATAGGTGAAGAACTGCCCGGCGCGGTACACCTCGCCCTTGCCCTCGGCCAGCGGTTTGCCTTCTTCGCGGGACAAGAGCGTGCCCAGCTCCTCGGCGCGGGCCATCATTTCGGTGCCGATGGCCATCAACACGGCCTGTTTGCGCTCCAACCCGTAAGCGGCCCATTCGGTCTGTGCGACGCGGGCCGAGGCAAGGGCATCATCCAATTGCGCGGCGCTGGCCTGAGCGTAGACCCCGACCAGATCGCTCAGGTCGGACGGGTTGCGATTTTCGATTTCCGAGGGTCCGGCAACCCATGCGCCGGCGATATAGTTTGGGTGTGTGTCAGCCATCTGTGAAACCCTCTGATATGGTTGGATCGCGGGCGCGCGGCCCGGATGGCACCAGATTCCACATTCTTTCACTTAAGGCAAACGCAAATTAATTGAAATTTATTCAGCTATTCTGAAATAAGAGGGCGTGCGGCGGCAAAATTGGCTTGTCTGATGGCCTGAACCAAGGCGCGTGCGGCGGGGGTCAGCATCGATTCTGGCGGGGTGACAATCCACACTTCGCGCCGCGCGGTGCTGTCTTCCAGCGGCAGAAATTCCAGATCGTCATATTCGGGCAGCACGGCCAGTTCGGGCAGCAGGGTGACGCCCACGCCGGCTCGCACCAGGCTGAGGATCGAAGCGGTGTTGCGCACCATCAGGTTTGATCCCTTAAGGATGGGCGCAAACCCTTCGTCCTTGATGTGCACGCACAAGCCGTTCGAGATGAAATTGCGCCCTTCCAGATCGGCCCAACTGAGCCGTTTCCAGTTCTTGGCCAACGGATGATCCAGCGGACAGACCACGCCGAACGCGTCCGTAAAGGCCAGATCACGCTCGAATCCGGGGATGGCGGGCAGCGTGCCCATGCCGATATCGGCACGTTCAGCCACCAATTCGCGGTGCACCGATATGGAATCGGTATCAATCATCTCGATCGACACGCCGGGGTGTTGTTTGAGGTAGGTTTGCAGGATCGGCGGCATGACGGTTTGCGCCACCGAGGGGGTGACGGCCAGACGCACATGGCCCTGCTCGGCGCGGCTCAGCCCTTCGATGGCCGAGACGGTGCGATCAAAATGCGATAACTCGCGGCTGGCCTCGGACAGGATCATCTCGCCCAGCGGCGTGAGGCGGGATTTTCGCGTACTTTCAAACAGGGGTGCGCCGATGTGGTCCTCAAACTGTTTGAGCATCATCGACACCGCCGAAGGCGTGCGCCCCAGCGCTTCGGCGGCATCGGCAAGGCTGCCGTGATCGGCGACTGTTCGGAAACAGCGCAGCATTTCAATCTTGATCGCCAAATTAAGACCTTCTGAAGTAAGTCGGGGTTACCGTGTCTTTGGCTTAATTACTCTGTGGCAGTGGTTCATGTCTATCCTCAAGTTTGGTTTAGCATTTACAGGTTGCCGTTGAATTAACTCCGGCACCTTGCAGGCCATGAAAAAACCGCCGCGACCAGGATCGCGGCGGCTCAGAGATCAGCCCGCCCACAGGGCCGGGATGGGGCAGATCAGTCCCAGTTGATTTCGTTAAAGATCGCCTGTGCCTTGCCTGCATTGCGGCTGAAGGCGGCTGTGGGGGTCGTGGTATCGGCTTTGAAGTCGCCCATCATCTTGACCTCTTTGTCCAGTTCCAGCCCCGCGACGGCGGGATATTCATTGTTCTGGCTGGCAAAGTAATTCTGCGCAAAATCGCTGGTCAGGAATTCCATGAGCTTCATGGCGTTTTCGGGATTGGGTGCATTGACCAGCATGGCGGCAGTGGTCAGGTTCACATGCGTGCCGCGGTCGTCCTGATTGGGCCAGACCCAGCCAATATTGTCGATCCCCGAGGTCAGGCCATCAACGTCTTTTTCCAGCCCACGGGCAAAGTAATACTGGTTTGCCACCGCCACATCACATTCGCCAGATACGATTCCGCGCAACTGATCGGTATCGCCGCCCTGCGGATCGCGGGCCATGTTGGCCACAATTCCGGTGCCCCAGTCCCTGGCGACGTCCTCGCCATGCACCTCGATCAACGAGGCCATCAGCGACTGATTGTAGATGTTCGAAGAGGACCGGATGCATACCTTGCCGTTCCACGCCGGATCGGCCAGCTCTTCATAGGTTTGCGGCGGGTTTTCGACGCGGTCCTTGGCGTAAAAGATGATGCGCGCGCGTTGCGACACGCCGAACCAGAGGTTGTCGGGATGTTCCATGTGATCGGGGATACGGGTTTCGATCACATCCGACGTGTAAGCTTGCAGCAGACCTTCGCTTTCAGCGCGGTCCATGCGGCCCACATCCACGGTCAGCAGAACATCGGCTGGGCTGTTGTCCCCCTCGGCCTGCATCCGGGCGATCAGTTCGTCTGCTTTGGCCTCGATACGGTTGACGGTGATGCCGGTTTCTTCGGTGAATTTGGCGTATAGTGCATCGTCCGTGTCGTAGTGACGGCTGGAATAGACGTTCACATCCTGGGCGAAAGCGGGGACGGCGACGGCTGTGATCGCTGCAAAGGCAACAGCGGCCTGGCGCGTCAGGAAGGACAGTTTCATCGTTGCGAATCCTTAATCCGAGTAAAATTGTAAGCCATTCCTCTGGTTTCTGACAAAAATAGTCAAGTCAAAATAATGAGCAACGCATCACACCAGCTTCGCCAGCCTGAAGACCACGGCGTTTGCCCCTGACCGGCCCCCGATCTGCAACAAACGTGGCGTCAAACTTGCACCTTGGGCCAAAGCCCCCCATCTTGTCCCAAATGGGAGACTGCGCGCCGGGGGGACATTCGGCCGCTTCAGGGAGATTGATACATGACTTTTGCCTCCATGCAGGATGCACTCGCGATTCAAAATGAGATGTCGTGGGAGGATCGGGATCGCCCCGCGACGATCTATCAAATGCTAAGCCAGACCACAGCCGCCTTTCCGACGCGGCCAGCGGTCAGCTATCAGTTGTTTTCCGAGCCGACGGCCAAGGCCGAGACGCTGAGCTGGCAACAGTTTCACGATCAGGTCTGTCAGGCGGCCAACCTGTTCCGCTCGCTCGGGATTGGGGAAAAGGATGTGGTGGCTCTGGTCCTGCCCAACACGATGGAAACCGTCGTGGCCACGATTGCCGGGATGATTGCGGGGATTGTGAATCCGATCAATCCGTTGCTGGAGTCAGATCAGATTTCCGCGATCCTGCGTGAAACCAACGCCAAGGTCGTGGTCACGCTCAAGGCGTTTCCCAAGACAGATATCGCTCAGAAAACGGCGGATGCCGTGCGCCACGCGCCCAATGTGAAGACGGTTCTGGAAATCGACCTGAACCGCTATCTCAGCCCCCCCAAAAGCTGGATCGTCCCGCTGGTGCGTCCCAAGAACCCGGTCGATCACAATGCCAAGGTGCTCAATTTCGTCGGCCAGATGAAACAGCATGGCACCAGCCTGACCTTCAAAGATCCGCCCGTTGACCGGGTTGGTGCGTATTTTCACACCGGCGGGACCACGGGTATGCCGAAAGTGGCGCAGCACACCTATGAGGGGATGATCTATAACGGCTGGCTGGGCGACATGCTGTTGTTCGACGAAAAAGACAGCGTGATGTGCCCGCTGCCGATGTTCCACGTCTTTGCCTGCCACGTGATCATGATGGCGATGATCAAATCCGGCGCGCATGTGGTGTTTCCCACCCCGGCTGGCTATCGCGGCGATGGCGTGTTCGACAATTTCTGGAAGCTGCTCGAGCGGTGGGGCACCACCTTTGTGATCACCGTACCCACCGCCGTGTCGATGCTGATGCAGCGCAAGGTGGATGCCGATATCTCGAAGGTAAAAAACGCGTTTTCCGGCTCGGCCCCGATGCCGCTGGAACTGTTCAACCGCTTTGAATCGGCCACCGGTATGCATGTGATCGAAGGCTACGGCCTGACCGAGGCGACCTGCCTTGTGTCGGTGAACCCGGTTGATGGCGAAAAGCGCGTCGGCTCGGTTGGCGTGCCCTTGCCTTATGCGGACGTGAAAATCATCAAATTCAGCGAGAAGGGCGAACCGGTGGAATGCGAGGTCGACGAGGTTGGTGAAATCTGCGTCTCGACCCCTGGGGTTTACGCAGGCAATACCTATACCGAGGCCGACAAGAACCACGATCTGTATCATTACGGCACCCATCTGCGCACCGGCGATCTGGGCCGTCTGGACCCGGAAGGGTATCTGTGGATCACCGGACGCGCCAAGGACCTGATCATTCGCGGCGGGCACAATATCGACCCGGCCGAGATTGAAGAGGCGCTGATGTCGCACGAGGCCGTTGCCATGGCCGGCGCGATTGGCCAGCCCGACGTCCATTCGGGCGAACTACCCTGCGTTTATGTCGAGCTGGTTGAGGGCGGCAATGCCAGCGCCGAGGATCTGGCCGAGCATTGCAAGGTCCATGTGCATGAACGTGCCGCGCAGCCCAAACATGTCGAGATTCTGGACGAACTGCCCAAAACCGCCGTGGGCAAGGTGTTCAAACCCGATCTGCGCAAACGCGCGATCAAACGCATCTATGATGCCGCCCTGAAAGACGCCGGGATTGAGGCCAGCGTGGCCGAAGTGATCGACAGCAAGAAACGCGGCCTTGTCGCGCGCTTGGACAAATCCGGCGAGGTGGACGAGGCCAAGTTGAGCCAGGTTCTGGGGCAATTCACCCGTCCCTGGGAATGGGTCGACTGAGACAAGTACAGATTTAGGATACTGAAAACATGACCAATATTCCGTTTCGCATTGATCCGAACCCGACCATGGAGAAATCCGACATGGCGGCGGAGGAAGTGTTCACCAGTGATGATCATACCGAGTTGAACCACACGCATTTTGCCACCGAGGATGAATCGATCCTCACCGGCACCTGGGAATGCGCGCCCTGCCTTGAGGATATCCCGGCCTATCCGGTGCATGAGCTGATGACTGTGGTGTCCGGCAAGATCACCCTGACCCATCCTGATGGCACCAAGGAACATCTGGCGGCAGGCGACAGCTTCTTCATCTCCAAAGGCGCACCCGTGGTCTGGGAAATTACCGAAACCCTGCGCAAGATCTATATGATCGCGGCCTGAGGTCAGCGCGTCAGCATGCGGTTGGCATTGCTCAGCAGCGTCTCAAGATAGCGTTGCTGGCTCCAGCCGCAATCGCGGGTTAGCAACTCCCACTGAGTAATCGACAATTGCGCCCATAGGTAATCCGCCGCCTCATCCTGGCTCATGTCGCTGGTCAAGGCGTTGTCGCGGGCCAGCGCTTCAATCGCGGCGGCGCAGCCTTCGCGCATGTCGCCCATCCGCTCAGTCCAGGCGCGGGCAGCGTCTTCGTCGGTTTCCTTCATCACCAACAGCGTTTTCGCGATGCCGTAGATCTTCGGTACGTAGCTGCCCCATGCCGTTACGAAAGCCTCCAGCCGGGCCAGACCGGTCATGGCCGCGCGGCTGTCGGCCAACCGATCCTGTACGCAGAACACCTCGTCCTGATATTTCGTCGTGGCGATGAACAGCTCGGTCCGGTTTGGGAAATGCAGATAAAGCGCCTGTCGGCTGACCCCGGCTTTCTTGGCAATGTCAGACATGCGCGCAGCCACGCCGGGGTTGGAATCGAGCAATTCCCAAGCAGCTTTGAGAATGCGGAGGCGGGTTGGATTCATTTCACTTGACATAATGTAAAGTAGTGCCTACTTGTCACCGTGTCAATTGACACTGTGTAAAGCAAAATCGACTCAACAAAGGACCTCTTCCATGACCCGTAAAATCTTCATCTGGGTGGCCCATCCAAGAACCACGTCGCTGTGCTCGGCTCTGGCCGATGCATATCAATCCGGTGCCGAAGGGCAGGGCGCAGAGGTGCGCCGCATGAATCTGTCGGATATGCAGTTCGACCCGCAATTCGAGGGCTACGGTCCCGATGCACCTGAATTGGAACCTGCCCTGCTGGACTGGCAGGCAAACCTGTCCTGGGCGGATCACGTGCTGATCGTGCATCCCTATTGGTGGGGCGCGATGCCGACCCGCGCCAAGGCCGTGCTGGACCGGGCGCTGACCTCTGGCTTTGCCTATAAATACCATCGGCGCGGCATGAAGTGGGACAAGCTGCTGGCTGGTCGCACGGCTGATGCGCTGATCACCTCGGATACACCACCGCTGATCGACACGTTTATCTATCGCAAGCCCGGCCGCCGCGTTCTGCGCAATCAGGTGCTGGCGTTTTGCGGGATCAAACCGCGCACGATCCTTCAGTTCGGCTCGGTCAAACTGGCCGATGCTGCCAAGATCACGGGCTGGATTTCCCGTGCTAAAAGACTGGGCCGCAGTGCCGCGTAAGTCTTAGAAAGGACATATAAAATGACATCCGCTATCTTGCTGACCTACGCACTGGCCGCTTTGATACTTGCCCTGATTGCAGGCGTCTTCATGGCCTTTTCCGATTTCATCATGCGCTCGTTGCGTGCCGCCACGCCCGAAGCCGGGGTTGAGGCGATGCAACAGATCAATCGCAAGGTCTATCGCTCGGTTTTTCTGGTCTGGCTTCTGGGCATGGCCCCGATCAGCGCCGCCCTGAGCCTTTACGCCTTTGTCTATATCGACGGCCCTGCGCAACCGTGGTGGATTGCCGGAGGCCTGATTTATCTGACCGGGACGGTTCTCGTGACCATGCTTGGCAATGTGCCGATGAACCAGCGCCTGGACGCGATGACCACGAAGGGGCCGGATACTCAGCGATATTGGGGAACCTACGCGACAGTCTGGACGCTGTGGAATCACGTGCGCACCTTGGCGTCCGCCCTGGCCGCCGCGTGTTTCCTCATTGGACTGGTGCTTTATGGGTAAAGGCCAGAGCAAAGCACGCAAAAAGGGGTGCCGAATTCGGCGCCCCTTTTTAAATCCAAACCGGATCAGCTGACGTCTTCGCATGATCTGGCTATACCGCATTAATGACCCACGCAGAGGGTAATCTCAGCGTGGGCCGGGCGCGAGCAAGCCATTTGCGTGCGCCTAGAAGCTGCGGGAGATTTCCGCCTTCAGCGCAGCCCGCAAACCGTCAACATCCTTGGCGGCTTTGGCCAGCTCGTTCTCTGCGATTTCGGCATGGCCATACTGATCAAACGACAGTCCAACAGGGGCGCGGCAATTGCCGCCACACCCGTTGCCACAGCCATTCCCGGCCGCCAAAGGGGTGGTCGGATCTTCGAGCCCTTTCAAAAGCTCGCCGATGGCCATCACCGGCACTTCACGGATAATCGCCCGTGCAATTTTTTCATGTGGCATGTTCTTATCCTCCTTTTGGTTAAATTATACTGCTCAAATCAAGTCATTTGGCTTCAATGTACGACCTGCCCACGGTTGTTGGTTTTGCTGATCTGCGCCTCGGCGATGCCCAGAAGAACCTCTTCGATCATCGCTTCGTGGATGCCCTCGTAAAGACGCCGCGAGAACGATCCGGTGGAAATGTAATCTCCGGCCACACAACCCGACCCCAGATGCCGGAACCAGCGATAAGTGCCCGTGGCCGTATCGATATATTCGCGCATGTATGTCATCCACAGGCGCTGCGAAGCCTCGATATCGAAATTGGCGCGTTCAACATTGCCGATGCACATTCTGGGATCGCCAAAGAACATGAAGCAGGGATAGATATCGCCGTTTGACCCGATAGATATCTGGCTTGAAAACGCCGGGCAGTAGCTGTCAGATTTCTGCTTGGTGTAAAGCGATGACAAGATGCCATGCACGAATGACAGGCTGCCCCCTTTACCGGCCAATGCGTTCCTGACAGACAGGCGGGCGGCATCGCGGAAGGTCTGGGTCAGATAATCGACCGACACAAACTCTTGTTCCTGCTCGTCCAGATCATTGCGAAAGACGCCGCTCTCCAGATAACTCTCATTGGCCACAAGATCCTTGAGCGGCACAAAGGACCAGGCGATATGGGGGGTGCGTTCGTCGAAGGCATCGTGGAAATAACTGACCAGTTCCGACACCGACAGATCGGCCTCGACATGGCTTTTGTTATAGGTGCACTCAATACTCCAGGAAATCCCGCGCGCGGTGAATTTTTCAATCGAGCGGCAGATATCGCCGTGGCTGCCCCCGCCCGACACTTTTGGCCGCTTGGCATCATGCACCGGTTCCGGGCCATCGACACTGATGGTCAGCTCGATCCCCCAGCGGTCCAGCACATCCAGTATCTCATCAGTTGCCAGTGTCCCGTTGGTGGTGGCGGTGAACTGGATATCTGGATATTTTTCCCGGGCAACGGCACAGACAGCGTCAATGCATTTCGGATTAAGCAGCGGCTCGCCACCGAAAAAGTGGATGTTCCCGACCGTCTCGTAAAGCGCCGAGATGTGCTTGAAAATCTTCACCCCACGACCCGGTTTCATCAAATGTTTTTGATCATGATACTGCCCATGATCTGCGTAGCAGTAGGAACACCACAGGTTGCAGGAATTGGCGATGTTGATGGTCAGCCGATTAAGATAGCTTTTCTGGCCCAGAACAAAGGGCGCGAAGGTTGTCGTCCGGGCCTGTGCAAGGGCGTTGTCGGGATCAAAGCCCGCTTGTCTTGGCTTGAAGAATTCCGGATTGCCTGCGCGCGTGGCCTCAAGCGACGGAACCTGTGGATCAACCGATTGAACCAGCGTCAGCAGGTCCTTTTTATGCGCAACTTCACAAGCCGAGACCGACAGGGATTCGCAATCAAGGACAGAAAACAGGTTGTCGCGCTGCACAACGAAATTTGGATAGGATTCATGACGTAGCATATTGATAATCCTCACTTTCAGAATAGGAACATAAAAAATATTCGGGACTGGCGTGTTGGAAATGCCGCTTAAGATGTTAACAGCGAATCATGATTCGCCTTATAAGAGAATAAATTCAGATGCGATTTCGGCCATTTCTTGCGCGGGCAAGAAACGGAAGCGTTGATAAAACTTGAAATGAAAAAGCGGCGCTTTGCAGGTGGATGCCCACGCAAAACACCGCTCAAGATGCTGTTTCAGCCCTTCGCCGGATACCGGGCGAAGGGCCAGGATTTACGAAACGTCTTTGTACGAAATCTCGGGCGCGTCACCACCCGTTTTTGTACGCCGCACGATCAGCCGGTTCAGCGCGTTCACATAGGCCCGCGCCGAGGCGACAACCGTGTCGGTATCCGCCGATTGCCCGGTGGCGATGCGCCCGTCCTCTTCCAGCCGCACTGATACGGTGGCTTGCGCATCTGTTCCTTCCGTGACCGCATGGACCTGATACAGCGAAAGTTTGGCCGCGTTCGGGAACAGTTCGCGCACCGCCTTGAAGGTGGCATCGACCGGCCCGTCGCCGGATTGGGTCGCGCTGGCCTCGGTGCCATTCACAGACATTACCAGCGTTGCCTCGGCAGGACCGCCGGTGCCACAGGCCACGCTCAGCGATTTGATCACCAGATGATCGTCTTCGCCGTCCCCGGCATTCACCAAGGCAATCAGATCGTCGTCATAGACTTCCTTCTTGCGATCCGCCAATTCCTTGAAGCGCACGAACACATCGTTCAGCTGGTTATCGGCCAGATCATAGCCCAGATCGCTGAGTTTCGAGCGCAGCGCGGCGCGGCCGGAATGTTTGCCCATCACGATATTGGTCTCGGTCAGGCCCACATCCTCGGGGCGCATGATCTCGAACGTCTCGGCGTTTTTCAGCATCCCGTCCTGATGGATGCCTGATTCATGCGCGAACGCGTTCTTGCCCACGATGGCCTTGTTGAACTGCACCGCAAAACCCGAGACCGATGCCACCCGGCGCGAGATATTCATCAGCTTGGTGGTGTCGATATCGGTGTAGAAGGGCATGATATCGCTGCGCACTTTCATCGCCATCACCACCTCTTCCAGGGCGGTGTTGCCGGCGCGCTCGCCCAGGCCGTTAATGGTGCATTCGATCTGCCGCGCGCCGCCAGCAACAGCCGCCAAAGAGTTGGCCGTGGCCATGCCCAGATCGTTGTGACAATGGGTGGCAA
>Ga0316205_10002037_pt1 | contig 22411 bp, 18 predicted proteins | sample 3monthpyrite_MG_FD_204941 | JGI IMG/M metagenome (GOLD analysis project Ga0316205, IMG submission 204941) | Microbial mat bacterial communities from mineral coupon in-situ incubated in ocean water Damariscotta River, Maine, United States -... | ecosystem: Environmental > Aquatic > Marine >... | reverse complement strand
GATTTCCCGATCATGGCGTCCAGTGAATATGAAAGCAATTTTTCGGCCCCCGCGCCGGTGCTGCGCCGCTTGTTTGACAAGTCGAAATTTGCCATTTCCACCGAAGAGACGCGCTATTACCTGAATGGCGTCTACATGCATGTTTCTGCTGGCGCCGAAGGTGCGCCGGTCTTGCGTTGTGTGGCCACAGATGGCCACAGGCTGGCCCGCATCGACGCAGCCCTGCCCGAAGGCGCCGACGGCATGCCCGGTGTGATCGTGCCACGCAAAACGGTGAATGAGCTGCGCAAATTGCTGGAAGATGATGATCTGTCGATTGCTGTCTCGGTTTCAGAAACCAAAGTGCGGTTCGCCACGCCTGAAATAACGCTGACCTCCAAGGTCATTGACGGCACATTCCCCGACTACAGCCGCGTCATCCCACAGGGCAACACCCGCAAGATGGAAGTGGATGCCTCTGAATTTGCCAAAGCTGTCGATCGTGTTGCGACTGTCAGCTCTGAGCGATCCCGCGCGGTCAAACTGGCGTTGGATGAAGACAGGTTGATCTTGTCGGTCAATGCGCCAGACAGCGGCGCGGCCGAAGAAGAACTGGTCGTGGCCTATGCCGACGAGGCGCTGGAAATCGGATTCAACGCCAAATATCTGCTGGAAATTGCGGGTCAGGTTGACCGTGAGAACGCCGTGTTTTTGTTCAATTCTTCCGGTGATCCGACCCTGATGCGCGAAGGCAATGACGAAAGCGCTGTCTATGTGGTCATGCCCATGCGGGTCTAGGGGGCCGCGGCCCGGCCCATGGCTGAGCTGGCCGTACATACACTGAGCCTTGCGCAGTTTCGCAGCCACGCGCGCGCAAAGATCACTGTAGACCCACGCCCGGTGGCCATTCACGGCGCCAATGGGGCGGGCAAGACCAACATTCTTGAGGCAGTCTCACTCTTGTCGCCAGGTCGCGGATTGCGACGCGCGGCTGCCGATGAGATGGGGCGCATTGATGCGGGTGTCGGGTGGCGCGTTAGTGCCGAAATCACTTCGCTGGATCTGGTCCATGAGCTGGAAACAAGCTGGCAGCCCAACACCTCTCGCAAGGTGAAAATCAACGACAAGGCCGCCACGCAGACCGCGTTGGGGCGGATCGCGCGGGTCTTGTGGCTGATCCCGGCAATGGACCGTTTGTGGATCGAGGGTGCGGATGGGCGCAGGCGGTTTCTCGACCGGGCCACGCTTAGCCTGGAACCCGGCCACGCAGATGTGGTCTTGGCCTACGAAAAGGCCATGCGAGAACGCAACCGCTTGCTGAAAGACGGCGTGCGGGATGCACATTGGTATCGGGCCCTGGAAACCCAGATGGGCAAGGCGGGGGCACAGATTGCGGCCAACCGCGCCATGACCTTGGACATGCTGGAGGCAGCCCAACGATCAGCTCAGACCGCCTTTCCTACCGCGCATCTGTCATTGGAGCAGCCTGAGGGCCAGGCATTGCCTTCCAGCGCGGACGATCTGAGCGAGGCGCTGGCCGACAGCCGTGTGGCGGATCTGGCGGCCGGGCGCAGCCTGGTCGGCCCGCACCGCAGCGATCTGGTCGGGCGCTATGCCGCCAAGGATGTCCCGGCGCGGGATTGTTCGACCGGCGAGCAAAAGGCGTTGTTGATCTCGCTGATCCTGGCCAACGGGCGGGCGCTGAAAGACAGTTTCGGCGCGCCGCCGTTGCTGTTGCTCGATGAGGTGTCCGCCCATCTTGACCCGGCGCGCCGCGCCGCTTTGTATGACGAAATCGGCGCGCTTGGCGCTCAGGCCTGGCTGACCGCGACCGAGCCGGAACTTTTTGCCGAACTGGGCACTCGCGCGCAATATCTCGAGGTGCAAGAGGTTGGCGGCATCTCGCAGATCACCCAAGAATGAGGGTTCAGCATGACAATTGAAATCATCCCGGAAATGGCGCTGAGCCCAGCAGATGAGGCGGCCATCGCGAATCTTTTAAAAATTTGTTTTGACACAGATTTTGGTGGGCGTAGCTATTTCATCCAGCGGCATCACTTGCGCCTGCTCATGCGTGACGGCGACCGGGTTGTTGGCCATATGGCGCTCTTGTTTCGCGCCATCCGCGCGGGCGGGAAATTGGTGGATATCATCGGGCTGGCTGAGGTCGCCACGGCCACTGACAGGCGCGGCGAGGGCATCGCTGGTGCCATGCTGCAATCTGCCATCACACAGGCGCGTGCCAGTGTTGCCAAGCATATGATGCTGTTTGGCACCGCCGGGCTATATGCGGGCGCTGGGTTTCTGCCGGCATCAAATGTGGTGCGGCATGTATCCACCGGCGCCGATCAGGCTCAGATAGAGCAGGTATTCGGCCATATGATGGTGATGCCTTTGCAAGACACGCCTTGGGATCACGACGCGCCTGTGGATTTGCGTGGGCCCAAGTTTTGAGCGATGACTGAAGTTCATTCGCATTTTGGCGTCACAGCACAAGACCGGATCGGCGGCGGCGCTGAGGCGGATATCTACGCGCTGCCCGGCAAACGGGTCTTGCGGGTGATGAAGCCAGGCGCTGAACCCGGCTCGGAACAAAAACGCCGGGAATTGTTGGCGCGGTTGGCAAAACATCAAGGTGATCTGAGTTTTGCGATGCCCGAGGTGCTCGACCATGGCGACATTGCGGGCCGCTTGTTTTCTGTTGAGCGGCGCATCGCGGGTCAGTCGATGGATGTTGTGCTGAAGGGAACGGTCAAGAACCGCGACGGGCTGATCCGAAATTACCTTCAAGCAGCCCTTGATCTGGGCCAGTTGCCCATGGATGACTGCTTTGGCGAATTGGCCGGCCCCGCGCCGATCACGGCACCGGATCAGGACGGCGCGTTGTCGGCCATTGCGCACCGGTCGTTGCGCGCGGCCGGTTTGCATGCTGACGCTGGGGAGTTGGCGCGTGCACTGCCCCATTCCGCTCGTCCTGGACTGGTCCATGTTGATTACTTCCCGGGCAATGTCATGTGCGAAGGCACCCAAATCACCGGCGTGATCGATTTTGGCTATGCCACCCTTGCCGCCGATCCGCGCTTGACCGCAATCATCGGGGCTGCTTGCCTGCATAGCCGGATCTCTGCCAATGCCAGCCGTGCCGACAGGCAAGTGGCCGATGACTGGCTGCGCGCGCAGGGGTTGGAGGGCTTTGTCGCGCCCACCAACCGCTGGCTTGCGGCCTTTTGGGCCTTTGCCTATGCGGATGACCTGTCGCTGGAAATCTGGGGGCGGGCGCAACTGGGGCTTTAACCTTGCTCTGATTTGCGCATAGTCGCGCGCATGACAATCGCAGTCGCAGATATGATGTTGTATGCAGGCGCGTTGCTGATCCTGTTTCTGACGCCTGGCCCGGTTTGGGTGGCGTTGATCGCGCGCGCGCTGTCGGGTGGCTTTCATGGTGCCTGGCCGCTTGCCCTGGGCGTGGTCGTGGGCGACATCCTGTGGCCTTTCCTGGCCATTCTTGGGGTTACCTGGATCGTCGGCATGTTCGCCGGCTTCATGGTGTTTCTGAAATGGGTGGCTGCCGTGACCTTTTTGGTGATGGGCGGGCTGATCATGCGCCATGCAGACAAGACCATCAGCACCAATTCGCGGCTGACGCGTCCGGGCATGTGGGCGGGGTTTGTGGCCGGGCTGGCGGTCATTCTGGGCAACCCCAAGGCGATCTTGTTCTATATGGGCGTGTTGCCGGGTTTCTTTGATCTGACCCAATTGCGCTGGCCTGATATGGTGGCCATCGCGTTGATGTCGGCAATCGTCCCGCTTATTGGAAATTTGGTTCTGGCGTTGTCGATTGACCGCGCCAAGAGGCTGTTGTCATCCCCCAGGGCACTGCGACGGACGAACCTTGTCGCCGGTGGTCTGCTGATCTGTGTCGGATTGGTGATCCCATTTGTCTGACCGCTAAATGTTGTGTGCTGCGCGTGACAATAGATCGTGAATTTGCTATAAAATGGTCAAAATGAATGGGGCAAATTCAATGTCAGAAGCAGAGCAGGCGCCAGAAGAATACGGCGCTGATTCCATTAAAGTTCTCAAGGGCTTAGAGGCCGTCCGCAAGAGGCCGGGCATGTATATCGGGGATACCGATGATGGCTCGGGTCTGCACCACATGGTCTATGAAGTCGTGGACAACGGCATTGATGAGGCATTGGCCGGTCATGCAGATGCCGTGACTGTAACAATCCATGCCGACAGCTCGGTCTCGGTCAGCGACAATGGCCGCGGTATTCCGGTGGATATTCACGAGGAAGAAGGCGTGTCAGCGGCCGAAGTCATCATGACCCAGCTGCACGCGGGCGGCAAGTTTGACAGCAATTCCTATAAAGTGTCCGGCGGCTTGCATGGCGTGGGCGTGTCGGTCGTGAATGCGCTGTCGGAATGGCTGGAGTTGCGCGTCTGGCGCGATGGCAAGGAACATTATGCCAAATTTGTGCATGGCGAGACGGCCGAAAGCCTTCGGGTTGTAGGCGATGCCAACGGGCGCAAGGGCACTGAGGTGCGGTTCCTGGCCTCGACCGAGACTTTTTCTGATCTTGAATACAGCTTTAAGACGCTGGAAAACCGCCTGCGCGAGCTGGCTTTTCTGAACTCAGGCGCGCGCATCATCTTGCGCGATGAACGTCCGGCCGAAGCCCTGCAAACGGAATTGTTCTATGAAGGCGGCGTCAAGGAATTCGTCCGCTACCTTGATCGCAACAAGACCGCAATGATCGATGAACCGATTTTTGTTGTGGGCGAACGCGACGACATCACCGTTGAAGTCGCCATGTGGTGGAACGACAGTTACCACGAGACGGTCCTGCCATTTACCAACAACATCCCGCAACGCGATGGTGGCACCCATCTGGCCGGTTTCCGAGGCGCGCTGACGCGCACTATCAACCTTTATGCAAATTCCACCGGATTGCTGAAAAAGGAAAAGGTTACCTTTACCGGCGATGATGCCCGCGAAGGGCTGACTTGTGTCCTGTCGGTGAAAGTGCCTGATCCCAAGTTTTCCAGCCAGACCAAGGACAAACTGGTCAGTTCCGAAGTGCGCCCGGCCGTCGAAGGCTTGATGAACGAAAAACTGAGCGAGTGGTTCGAGGAACATCCGCAGGAAGCCCGGCTGATCGTCGGCAAGATCGTCGAGGCTGCCTTGGCGCGAGAGGCCGCGCGCAAGGCACGAGAAATGACGCGCAAGAAATCAGCGCTCGATATTGCCAGCCTGCCCGGCAAACTGGCAGAATGCCAGGAACGCGACCCCGCCAAACGCGAGATCTTTCTGGTCGAGGGTGACAGTGCCGGCGGCTCGGCCAAACAGGGCCGATCGCGCAACAATCAGGCTGTGCTGCCGCTGCGCGGCAAGATCCTGAACGTTGAGCGCGCGAGGTTTGACCGGATGCTGTCGAGCCAGGAAATCGGCACGCTTATCACCGCTCTGGGCACCGGGATCGGGCGCGATGAATTCGACATCTCCAAGCTGCGCTACCACAAGGTAGTGATCATGACGGATGCGGATGTGGATGGCGCGCATATTCGCACGCTTTTGTTGACGTTCTTTTTCCGACAGATGCCGGAACTGATCGAGGGTGGATACCTCTATATCGCCCAACCGCCGCTCTACAAGGTCAGCCGAGGCAAGTCTGAGGTCTATGTCAAGGATCAGGCCGCGTTGGAGGACTACCTGATCCAGATGGGTCTGGAGGGCACGGTCTTGCGGCTCAAATCGGGTGAAGAGATCGCCGGTGCCGATCTGGCACGCGTGGTTGAGGCCGCGCGCAGCATCCGCCGGGTGCTGGAAGCCTTCCCAACCCATTATCCCCGTCACATACTGGAGCAAGCCGCCTTGGCGGGCGCTTTCGATGCGGGTCAAGCCGACAAGGATTTGCAGGCGGTCGCCGATGCGGTGGCCAAACGGCTGGATCAGGTCGCGGTGGAATATGAGCGCGGTTGGCAGGGCCGGATCACCCAGGATCACGGTATTCGGCTGGCCCGTGTGTTGCGTGGCGTGGAAGAGATCCGCACGCTCGATGGCGCGGTTCTGCGCTCAGGCGAGGCGCGCAAACTATCCAGCCTTTCGGGCGAAACCCGCGATGTCTATCGCGATCCCGCACGGCTTAGCCGCAAGGACCGCGAGACCGACATTTTCGGACCAATTGACCTGCTGAACGCGGTGCTGGCCGAAGGTGAGAAAGGCCTGACTTTGCAGCGCTACAAGGGTCTTGGAGAGATGAACCCCGACCAGCTGTGGGAAACCACGCTGGACCCAGAGGCGCGCACCTTCCTGCAAGTGAAAGTCGAAGATTTCGCCGAGGCCGACGACCTGTTCACCAAACTGATGGGCGATGTCGTCGAACCAAGGCGCGAGTTCATCCAAAACAACGCGCTGAATGTCGAGAATTTGGATTTTTAGGCGGGTTTTTACGCCGGGTGCAAATGTTGGCTTTGCGGACGAAGCTGCCTTTCGCTGTTATAGATTTGATGTCCGCTTTTCCGCTAGAGATAGCTACATCACGTCGCTTGGCGCACAAATAACAAGCGTCCACCGAGCGCGATCAATGCCGTTCCAGAGATCGTTTGGACCCAACGCCAGACCAAAGGGCGTCTTATCCACTGGGAGATGCTCGCGATGCCAAATACAACTGAACCGTACCAAACGATGGCAATTGCAGCATGTATGAGGCCCAACGATATACCCTGGATAAAAATCGGTAAGCCGCCAACAACGATAAATTGTGGAAATGCTGCGAGGTAGAATATAGCTGGCTTTGGATTCAAGATATTTGTGAGGTAGCCCTCTACAAAACGCTTTCTGAGCTTTCTTCCGCTATTGTCCGTATCCGTCGCTGAGGTGGGTTGGACCTTGATCGAGATACCGCCATACCAAGCTGATTTCAGCGCCTTAAGTCCAAGCCAAATAAGGTAGATTGCTCCAGCTACCTTGAGAACAGAAAATGCAACTGCTGACGTCGCTATGATCGCGCCTACACCGATCAAAGACAGCAATGCGTGCGACAAGATAGCAGCCGAAAATCCAAAGGTGTTGGCCAGCCCCGCCGCTCGTCCAAAGGTTGGCGCTGTGCGGAGAAGCAAAAAGAGGTTCGGTCCAGGCGAGGTGACAATCAGCGTCACGATAGCGGTAAATGCGATGATGGCTTCAATTGGCGGCATGGATACTTCTCCCTTTTCTGTCGTTTTTCTGTCGTTCGGCTTTCTGTCAATCCTTCAAACTATGCGATTGACAAGTCTACAACAAAGAGAACCGGCTGATCGAAGGATTGCCCGTATCTTAGATGCGGGCTTTCGTAGATGGCGCAGCATCGTGCTGTTTGGGCTCAAAGCGGACTTTAGCTAAACTAAGTTCTATAGTTCGATCCGCAGTTCAGCATGGTCTTGGGCCTTCCTTAGGCTCCCCTACTTCACCCGACTATCCACCCAGGCATAGCCGTCGCGGTCCAGGATATAGGCCTCTCGCAGGCCGTGGGGTTTGTCGGTTGGTTCTTGCAGGATCGTCCCGCCAACGGCCTCGGCTTTGGCCACGGCGGCCGATGGGTCGCTGTCATGGAACCGGATTTTCACCCCTGCCCCGCGCGGTGGATAGGTGGCCAAAGCCGCGGGTCAGGGTATCATGCATCGGCGCTTTCCGGATCAGATGCAGGATTGAGGCGGGGGTGAGTTTCTTCCATCGCGACGATCAGCCAAATCCCTGACAGCGCCATAGCAAGCGCAGTGACCCAGAACCCGGCCTCCAACATCCCTGATGCGTCAGCGATCAGGCCCATGGCGAGCGCCCCGATGGCATAGCCGAGATCGCGCCAGAACCGGTAGACGCCTAGCGCCGAGCCGCGCCAGGAGGGGTGCGCAATGTCTCCCATCGCGGCGATGAGGGTCGGATAGAGGAGCGCCATGCCGATCCCGATGACGGTCGCCGCAACAGCCCAACCCGTGACGCCGCTGAGAAATGGAAACGTCAAGACGGCACCAGAACAGAGGAAGAAGCCCGCGACGGTCGGCCACTTGCGGCCAAACACGTCTGACAGCGGCCCGGTCCAGAGCTGGCTGCCTCCCCAGACAAAGCCGTAGATGCCCGTGACCCAACCGATCTCGATCAGGCTGGCACCCTTGGACACCATGAAGACCGGAACCAGCGCCCACATCAGCGCGTCGACAAATTTCTCGACACTGCCCGCTTGCGCCAACGCCATGAAAGTGCGGTGCCGCCATGTAACAAGAGCAAATATCTGGCCCGCAGTCGGGCTCTCTGGCCCTTCGACATAACGCGGGCGCGGCCCGGTCGTGGCACCTGACTTGTGACGCGCGGCCTCTGCCTTGGCGTAGGGAAGCGTTTCGGTGAAAGCCAGCGCCCCCGAAACGAGCGCGAATAGAGTTACGACCAGTCCAAAGACGAAAAGGCTCATCCGTGGATCGAAGTAGCTGGCGAGATAGCCGGTCACGAGCCCTGCCAGCGCCACGCCGCCATAGCCCGCGAATTCGTTGAACCCGGTAGCAAGGCCGCGCTCTGACCCTTTTACGATATCCATCTTGGCAGTAACGGTCATCGACCAGCAGAAACCTTGGTTTATGCCCAGCAACACGTTCGCGGCCACGATCCAGCCCCAGGATGGCGCCCAGAGGATCATGAATGGGATTGGCAAAGCTACTAGCCAGCCCCGGATCAGAACGCGGCGGCGCCCGACCCGCTCCGACAAGCGGCCAGAGACGAAGTTCATTACGCCCTTCACGATACCGAAAGAAACGATGAAGGCGAAGATGGCGGACATCGAGCCCTGAACGACGCCGAACTCTGTTTCGGCCAGCGCCGGGATCACGGTGCGTTGCAGGCCGATGGTCAGGCCGACAAAGAAGACCTGTAGCAACTGTTCCAGAAAGGGCCGCAAGTTCTCGCGGATACCGAGCGCGTAGGTCATTTGCGATCCTTCCAGGATGTGCGCGGTTCAAGCGAACCACCGCTGACTGGTCCCATTACCGGCTGGATCAACATCGGGTCAAGCCAGAGATCGTACCGCCTGCGGCTTTGGCTTTGGCCACGGCGGCCTCTGGGTCTGTTTTACAAAGGCGTAGTTCCACCCCTGCCCCACGCGGGGGGGGCGGGCAGCAGGCCTTGCAGCGGGTTGGAGTGATCGGTTGCGTCGGCGTGCAATTGGAACACCTGGTTGCCATAGGTTACGGTGGCGAAGTCGGCGGACAGGCGGTGGATACCCATGGCAAAAAAACATCAGCCAAAAAAGGGGCGGACGCCCTTACGTCTGTGACCAATAGGTTGATGCCCAACCCTTGCAACGCAGCGCCGAAATCCTCGGCAGGGACGGTTTCATAGTCCATCATTTTGCCTCTGGCATCTGGCCCTTGAATTCGACCACGCGGTGCGGATAGGGGATTTCGATGTCGTTATCCTTCAGCGCATTCCAGATCAGGAACAGCACGTCAGAGGTGTATTTGTTTTCCCCATCGTCGATGCCGTTGACCCAAAATTCGACGGCGAAATCCACGCCGCTGTCACCAAACCCACGCAACTCGCAATCGGGCGGGAAAGGTTTGTCCAGCACATCCTTGTGCTTGGCCACAGCGGCCTCGACAATGTCGGGCACCTTATTGATATCGGTGTCGTAACTGACGGAAAAAGGCGCCTCATAACGGTTGGCCGATCCGCTGTCGGAATAGTTGACCACGCGGGTGGTGATGAAATCTTCATTTGGCACCACAATCCAGCGGCCGTCATAGCTTTCAAGGATCGTCGCACGGGCCATCATTTTTACAATTGTGCCCGCCTCGCCGCCATCAAGTTCCACATAATCGCCGACAGTCGCCTGGCCTTCCAGCAAGAGGATCACACCCGAGATGAAATTTGAGGCGATTTTTTGCAGACCGAACCCTAGGCCCACGCCAATGGCGCCGCCCAGAACAGCGAGCGCCGACAGATTGATCCCCATAATGGACATCAACAGCAAAAAGGCGGCGCCAAAAATCATCACTTCGGCGGCTTTGGTGGCCAATTCACGGGTGGCCGGGCGCAGTTCGTCCTGCTTTCGGATAAAAGAGCGGCTTTGGTCGTTTGACCAGCGGCCCAACCAGACCAACAGCCCGCCCGCAATCAGGCCGCGAATGATGGCCATCAGCGAAAACTGGATCGAACCCAGCGCCACCATCGTCTCGGCAAGCCTATCCTGGATGGGCCCCAACAGCCCGAGCACATAGAGCGCCATCACCGGGATCAGGATATACCGACCCATCACCCGCAAGAACGGGTCGGTGATGATATGGGTGACCAGCGCACGCGCGGCCAGGAACAGGAACACCCGTTTGCCCAGCGCAATGACCGCGCCGGACCCAAACAACGAACGGGAGATTTGTTCGCCAGCCGCCGTGAAGGCATAGGCCAACAGCGGCAACAGCAGCGGCAGAAACAGCAGCGCAAAACGACGCGCGCGGGCAGAAACGGATGCGGCCTGGGGTGGCGGTGTCAGAAGTCGGGTAATTCTGGGCGACAACCTGGAATTCAGGATACGCGCCAGGAAATAGGCCGCCAACAACAGGCCGAATTGCGACCACGCCGCGGGGCTTTGCACCCAATCGGCCAGCACTTCCCAGCCCGGCTCGGCATAGCCCCAGATTTGATCCAGAATCGCGTCCATGTTGTCTACCCTTTAAGCGCCAGAAACCGAAATGCCACAGGCGCGCCAAAAATGACCAGCACAATGCGCACGACATGCGCCAAGGAGACATAGGCCACCTCTTGGCCCAGGGCCAAGGTGAGCAGACTCATTTCGATCAATCCACCAGGCGAAAACGCCAAAAAGGCCTGAGACATGTCGATACTGGCCACATATGACACGCCATAGGCAAATGCGACGGCGACCAGGATCATGAGCATCGACGACCCCGCGCCCAACGTCAGGTCTCTACCGATTGCCCCAAAGCTCACACCGGAAAAACGGCTGCCAATGCGCACGCCAAGCACAATTTGTGCGGCAACCACCAGAATGTCCGGCGGGGGCACGGCGACAAACCCGGCAAAATGGACCGCACCGCTGACAATCATCGGCCCCAACATGGGCGCGGCCGGCAGCCGCAATGCCCTGCCCAGCGGCATACCAATCAGCGCGGCGCCCAACAACCATGCGGCATCGGTTGCCCCCATGTCGGAAAGCGTCAGCCAGCTACTGGGCCCGGCGCCGGACCGAACCCCCAGAACAGCGCCATAAAAAATGGCCACGAAGCCGATCACGCATAGAACGCGGGCGGCATGTGCCAACCCGATGCGACGCTCATCCCCGCCCGCGGCCTGGCCCAGGATCATCATGTCATTCAGGCCACCGGGCATACCGGAGTAATAGGCCGTGACCGGGTCAAACCGCCCGATCCGGCGATAAAACCCATAGGAAATAGCGGCACAAAGGACAACGAATGGCACCAACAGGGCCAGCGTCAGGGCAAATTCCGGTGCCTGTGCCAGCAGGTCGGCCGTGATCCGGCTGCCCAGCATCACGCCAATCACCGGCAGCGCCGCTTTGGGCAGGAGCGCGGGTTGGGCCACGGGCAAACCGGCCGCCGCGGCTATGGTGATGCAGATCATCGGGCCCAGCATCCAGGGCAAAGGGAGCCCGAGGAGGTAAGCCGCCGTGCCGGCCCCGATCCCGAGTGCCAGAGTTCGCACCATCAGTAGGGTCCGGCGCACGCGCCTAGCGTCCGATATGACGTTCACCGCGGGCCTGGGCAAGGGCGACCTGTTTTTGGCGTTCGCGGTTTCCGGCCTTGGTCTTTTCGTCAGTTTCGTCAATGCAATTATGGCACGACACGCCATGCTCGAATTCCGGGCGTTGTTTGTCGTGGGGCAGAATGGGGCGGCGACAGGCGTAGCATAACTCATGGGGGCCTTCCGCCAGCCCGTGGCCAACCGAAACACGGCCATCAAAGACAAAGCACTCGCCATTCCAGCGGCTGTCCTGTTGGGGCACTTCCTCGAGGTATTTCAAAATGCCGCCTTTCAGGTGATAGACATCCTCAACACCTTGGCCCATCAGGTAATTCGTTGATTTTTCGCACCTGATTCCACCGGTGCAAAACATCGCGATGCGTTTGTTGTGGAACCTGTGCTTGTTCTTTTCCCACCAGGCGGGGAATTCTCCAAAGCTTTTGGTTTCCGGGTCAATGGCACCCTCAAACGTCCCGATAGCTACTTCGTAGTCATTGCGCGTATCGATCACGGCCACGTCAGGCGCGGCGATCAGCGCATTCCATTCGGCCGGGTCAACATAGTTTCCAACGGCCGCCAACGGATCAACGTCGGGTTGGCCCATTGTCACGATCTCACGCTTCAGGCGCACTTTCATCCGGTTGAACGGCGCCTCGCTTGCGGTGCTTTCCTTGTGGTCCAACTTGGCGCACCCTGGCAAAGCGCGGATGTGTGCCAACACCGCGTCGATCCCGGCGCGCGGCCCCGCGATTGTGCCGTTGATGCCTTCATGGGCCAACAGCAATGTGCCGCGCACCTCTTGGGCGACACACAGATCATAGAGCGGCGCGCGCAAGGCGGCCGGATCCTGAAATCGGGTGAAATGATATAGTGCCGCGACGATGTGCATGATCGGGTGATTAGCCAAGCGACCTCAAAAGGGCAAGTGAGTCGCTTGCCTTGGTCAGAGCGCGCATGGCACAAAGGCGTGCAAAACATCACGCCGGAGACATGCATGCCCGCCTCAAACACTGCCCTCATTGTGATTGACGTTCAGAATGATTTCTGCTCCGGCGGCAAGCTGGCCGTTCCCGGCGGCGAAGGGGTCGTTGCAGGTGTGAACGCGCTGATGCACCAGCATGATGCCGTGATCCTGACCCAGGATTGGCACCCGGCGGATCACACCTCCTTCGCCAGCCAACATGCCAATGCCGCGCCCTATGATCTGGTCGACATGCCCTATGGGGCCCAGGTCTTGTGGCCGGACCATTGTGTTTGGGGCAGCCATGGTGCGGCGTTTCACAGCGATCTGCACATCGACCCCGCAGACCTGATCATCCGCAAGGGTTTTCGACGTGAGATTGACAGCTATTCAGCGTTTTTCGAGAACGATCGCACCACGCCAACCGGCCTGCATGGCTATCTGCAGGAACGGGGGATCAAACACTTGACCATGGTTGGGTTGGCCCTGGATTTTTGTGTAAACTATTCGGCTCAAGACGCGGCAAGGCTGGGGTATGATGTTCAGATTCAACAAGAATTATGCCGCGCGATCGATCTTGACGGTTCACTTGACAAAGCCCGCGCCGAAATGCGCGCCCTGGGCGTGAAACTTGAGTAAATTTTAGACAAATTTCGCGACGCCTTGCGCGCTTCATTAAACAATTTTGCCCAGGATCGCCGCAGAAGTCGCGAATTGGGCCATGCCTCAGAATATTGCTGATATCACCAGCGCGTTGGACGCCTCGAAAGAGCGCTATTCGCCAGAGGGAAAATTCCTGCGCTACGCATCCGGCCGTTTGTTGTCCATTCGGCCTCGTCTGGCGTTGTATGCGATAGGTTCAGCAATCCTGTGGCATTTTGCATCCCCGTTCTGGGGCATTTTGACATTTTTTCTGGCCTTGGGCGGCGAGGCATTGGATTGCGGGTTTTGTTTCCTGGTGCCCCGGTGGCTTGGTCGCGGCTGGTCCTTGGCAACTCTCAAGCGGATCAGCATCGTCACAGCGTTGATCCAGTCCATCTGCAATGGCCTGTGTATCGCTGCCGCGTGGTTTGCCATCCACACCCAGAGCGCGGTTTTCTTTTCGCTGGCCTATCTGTCTGGCGCCGCGATCAACGCGGGTTTGCTGTTGCCGTTGGATCGCCATTCCACATGGGCACGTCTTTTGACCTATGCCTTGACCCTGGTGCTGATCCTCACATTCGAAATGATGCTGTTTGCAGATTTCGCTAGGTCCAACACATTGGATTTGCTTGGAATTCTCATGATGGCCTTTATGGTCTACTCCTTCACGGCCTATGTGACCAAATCCCACCGGAAACAGGAAAACGCGCGGCGCGTGATCTTGACGGCGGGCGATGAACTCAAGGCGATGCACGCGCGCCTGGAAGAGCGGCAGGTTGAGTTGCGCAACCTCGCACTTGTCGCCCAGCATGCAAATGACAGTGTTATCATCACCAATCCATCAAGGCAGATTACCTGGGTCAATGACGCATTCACCCGCATAACCGGATATTCCCGGCAAGAGGCGCTGGGTCAGTCCCCACAAAGCCTGCTGAACGGCCCCGCCACTTCGCGCAAGACTTCAAAGCAAATCGAGAACGCCATCGGCAAAGGTCAGGTCGTGCGTGCCGAAATACAGAATTACACCAAGGACAGGCAAAAGATCTGGATTGAGACCAACCTGGTGCCGGTCATGGACGAACGCGGCAAAGTCGAAACTGTCATCGCGGTTGAGCGTGACATTACCGCCAACAAGACCCATGAAAAGGAACTTGCCAAGGCCCGGGACGAGGCCGAGCAGGCCGCGCGGGCCAAGGCGGATTTCCTGGCCACGATGAGCCACGAAATCCGCACGCCGATGAACGCCATTTTGGGCATGGCAGATCTGCTGGCGGAAAAGTCGCTGGATGATGAGGGTCAGCTTTTCACCTCGACAATCCAGTCCTCGGCCACTGCGTTGTTGCGCATCATCAACGACATTCTCGACATGTCGAAACTGGACGCGGGCAAGTTACAGGTAAGCAATGTGGATTTCGATCTGCCCGCCTGCCTGAATTCCACGATCGAATTGCTAAAACCGCTGGCCCTTGCGAAGGGGCTGCAGTTGAACCTTCAATGGCCCAAGGACTTGCCCGTCTGGGTGCATGGTGATGACGGTCGCCTACGGCAAATCCTGGTCAATATCATTGGCAATGCGATCAAATTCACCAAGGACGGCGCCGTCTGGGTCAATGTGTCGTGTACATTTCGGGGCGCCGACACGATGCTGCATATTGACGTGAAGGATCAGGGGATCGGCATATCTCCGCGCGATCTGGAGCATGTGTTCACCCGGTTTTCACAGGCGCAAAGCGACACTGCGCGTGAGTTTGGCGGCACAGGGCTGGGGCTGACGATTTCCAGAATGCTCGCTCAGGAAATGGGCGGGAACATCACGGCCAGTTCGGAATTGGGCAAAGGGTCGATCTTTTCAATCTCGGTCCGGCTGGGGGCCGCCAGCGCGCAATGTTCCAAACCCAGCCAGGGGACAGAGGTGATCAGATCACAATTGCCTTTGGGTCTACGTGTCCTTGTCGCCGAAGATAATGCCACCAACCGATTGCTGGTCCAGAAATACTTCAAAGGCTGCCCAATCGAATTGGAATTCGCCCATGATGGACGCCAAGCTATCGAGATGGCTCAGACGCTCGTCCCCGACGTGATTTTCATGGACGTCAGCATGCCGGAAATCAATGGGTTGGAGGCGGCTCGACGCATTCGGGATCTGGGCTTTTCCGACATACGGATCGTGGCGCTGACCGCCAATGCACATCGCGATGATCGGGACGCATGTCACCGCGCGGGCATGGACGGGTTTTTGTCCAAACCGTTGAGAAAGATCGACCTTCTGTCAACATTGCTGGCGTTTTCGGCCAATGACAGCCGCCAAGATTGGGCTTTGAAGATCAAGTCCAGTTAAAGTATCAAGGCGCAGCCAACAACCAAGGGGCTGCAGATGGACATCGCGACACGTGTTCACAATCACAAGTGGAAGATCGATCCAATCGTCCGCTCGCTGATCGACACTGATTTTTACAAATTGCTGATGTGCCAATCGGTTTTTCGCAACAAGCCCGACACGGTCGTTCGTTTCAGCCTGATCAACCGGACACTTTCTGTGCCTTTGGCCCATCTGATCGACGAAGGTGAATTGCGCGAACAGCTTGATCACATCCGCTCGCTATCGCTCAGCCGCGGCGAAAGCACTTGGTTGCGCGGCAACACATTTTACGGAAAACGCCAGATGTTTCGGCCAGACTTCATGGAGTGGTTCGAAAAGCTCAGGTTGCCCGCCTATCACCTTGAAAAGGTGGACGACCAGTTTCGTCTGACATTCGAAGGCGCCTGGCCTGAAGTCATGATGTGGGAAATTCCCGCCTTGGCTGTGCTCATGGAATTGCGGGGACGGGCCGTTCTTGCGGAAATGGGCCGCTTTGAACTACAGGTTCTGTATGCCCGCGCGATGACACGGATATGGGAAAAGATCGCCCAGTTGCGTCAGATGGAGGGTCTGACGATTGCAGATTTTGGTACGCGGCGGCGGCACTCGTTTTTGTGGCAGGATTGGTGTGTCCAAGCGATGATGGAGGGCCTGGGCCAAAGCTTTGTCGGCACTTCAAATTGCCTGATTGCCATGCGACGCGACATCGAGGCTATTGGCACCAACGCCCATGAATTGCCCATGGTCTATGCCGCCCTGGCCGAGGATGACGCGGCTTTGGCACGCGCGCCCTATGATGTCTTGGCGGATTGGCATGAAGAACACGACGGAAACCTGCGTGTGATTTTACCTGACACCTATGGGACGGATGGATTTCTGGAAAATGCGCCGGACTGGCTTGCCGGCTGGACTGGTATTCGCATTGACAGCGGTGATCCAATAGCGGGCGCGGAAACCGCCATTGATTGGTGGAAGTCTCGCGGTGAGGACCCACGCGAAAAACTCATCATTTTTTCAGATGGGCTGGACGTCGAGCGCATTCAGGAACTTCATCAGAAATTTTCCGGGCGGGCTCGCGTTTCTTTTGGCTGGGGCACGCTTTTGACAAATGATTTCAGGGGTCTGGTTCCTGATGATGCGCTGGCGCCCTTTTCCCTGGTCTGCAAGGCCGTGGCTGCCAATGGCCGGCCCACGGTCAAATTGTCTGACAATCCTGAAAAGGCGATGGGTCCGGCCGACGAAATAGAGCGCTACAAACGGGTGTTTGGAGTAGGCCAACAAGAACGCATTGAGGTTGTCGTCTAGGCAAGGTCGCAGCACGCAGCTTCATTGCACGACGAATTCCGCGTGCAGCGCACCGGCTGCCTTGATGGTCTTGAGAATGTCAATCAAATCGCGTGGACTGACGCCCAATGCGTTCAATCCGGCGACAACCTCGGACAAGGTCGTTGATTCTGGCAATTCGGCAAACCCGATCCCTGGGGCCTCTTCAATAGCGGCGCTTGTGCGCGGCACAACCACTGTCTGCCCCTCTGAGAAAGGGTTGGGCTGGACAACGATGGGCTCCTCCTGCACGCGCAGCGTCAGGTTTCCCTGCGCCACGGCGACATTGGATATTTTCACATCCCGCCCGATGACTATTGTGCCCGAGCTTTGGTCAACAACCACGCGGGCCTTTTGCTCCGGCGAAACCGCCAGGTTTTCGATCTGGCCCAAGGCATGTGCCGGCGAAATCGCACCGGTTGCACCGATGTCCACCAAGACTGTCCCTGCATCCAGCATGCGCGATACGACTTCGCCATATGCCATGTTTATGGCCTCTTCTATGCGTCCGGCGGTCGTGAAATCCGGCACGCGCAAGGCCAATCTGACGGACCGCATCTGCGTAAAATCAAACTCGATTTCACGCTCTACCCGTGCGCCCGCAGGGATGATCCCGGCAGTTGGAACGCCCTGAACTACCTGTGCGCCATTGCCCTCAGCCGCGACGCCGCCCGCAATAATGGTTCCCTGTGCGACCGCATATATCTGCCCATCCGCCGCGTTGAGCGGGGTCATGATCAAGGTGCCGCCCAAGAGCGACTTTGCGTCACCGATGGCGGAAACCGTCACATCCAATTGCCCGCCCGCGCGCGCAAACGGCGGCAGGGATGTCGTGACAAAGACAGCAGCAACATTCTTCGGGCGGAATTGCTCCCCGGTTACATTGACACCAAGCCGTTCCAGAATGTTTGACATTATCTCTTCGGTAAATGGCGCGTTTCGAATGCCATCTCCGGTGCCATTCAACCCAACAACCAAGCCGTAGCCGACCAGATCATTCCCGCGCACGCCGTCGAACTCGACCAGATCCTTGATGCGAATCTGGGCTGTTGCACTTGTTGCCGCAAGGCAAAACCCCAGGATCAGGGCGATCCACCGGGTCATCGCAAATACTCCGTCAGCGACAATTGTGACAGCCGCGCTGTGATGGTGAATACCGTGTCCAACTGGGCTCGAACCGCCTCCAACCTGGTTGCTGTTTCATAGGGGTCGGCCTGGACAATGTCGGTCCTGGCGAGTTCAAGCGAGAACAATTCCGCCTGGCTGGCGAGTGTCACTTCGCCCATACGGGCCTCGGCACTGCCGATGCGCGCGCGCATCTCAGACACAGCGCCTTGTGCGCTCAGGATGATTTCGCCCGCCCGCAAGGTCAGGGCGGCCCGCTCATCCAAATCCGCGCTCAACGCACCCTGCGAGACCAATGCGGCAATGGCAAATCCCTTGATCGACGCCCGCACTTCGGCATCCGCCGCCGTGATGCCCAGATCAACGGCATCACTTTCGCTGACCCGAATGGTTGAGATCGCGACCGCGGCGCCGGTGTAGGCCAGGGTATCGTAGCCGCCACCCGGGGTGTCGAACCAGGCATCAACCGCGGTTTCGACGTCAGTCGCGGTCGTCAGCCCGGTGATGGCAAGGTTCAGTTCTGTCAGGATCAAGCCGGGGTCGGCCAGAGCCTGCCGGTCTGTTGCGGCTCCAGAAAAGCTATACCTGTCAGCCACTTGCGTGTTGAACAACGAAATCACCGCGCGAAACCGGGTTTCGCCGTCCACTGCGGCCGCGTTGATCATGACCGGATTTCTGGAATTTCCCGCCGTCAGCAGACCCGAGCTTAGATCATCTGAGTGCTGCTGCACGCCGGCCAGTGCAGTTTGCATGGTTTGCGCTAGCAGGTTGGTTTCGGCGCGCGGGGTTTCGAAGGCCCTGATCGCATTTATAGCGCGCTCTAGCCCGACAATCGGCGAGAAATCCCCTGTTGTCTTGGTCGCGATACTGGTTTTGCGCCCGGTCGAAAGCTCTTGGCTGAGACGTTGAAGTTCAGTCTTTACCTGAATTGTTTGGCGTCGGGTTTGGAAATGCTGCGCCAAATCGCCAATGGATGTATAATTCATGCTCAGAGCCTCAATAATTGTTGCAGCATTTCGTCAGCCGAGGAAACAACCTTGGCATTGGCCGCATAGGCTTGTTCGAGCAGCAAGAGTTTTTGCATTTCCTCGTCGCTGTCGACGCCATTTTGCAGTTCAACCGATTTCAAGACGTCACGCTGCGCCAGCGAAAAAGTTCTCTCGCCCTGCGCGGAAACCAGCTGGGCGTTGAGTTTGGAGATAAACTCACCCGCAAGTCCGGATGCCGATTTTGACGCGCCGGAAAACGAGCCTGAGGCAGGGATGCGCGAAGTGGTCAGCGCATCGGACAACGCATACAGAAGTGTTGGGTCGCCGACATTTCCGGGCGACGGCGCGCCCAAACCGTCGCGCATTCGCCAACTGTCGCCCCCTTGGGTCGGATCGACCAAGGCGTTCAGGCGGATACGACCCGCGATGCCGATTTCATCCGTGGCCACAAAGGCCGTGCCGGCATCTGTAAAGAGTCCGGGATCGCCAGGCATCAAGGTCGGGTCAATTGTGGGACTGGCAAATCGTTCGATCAAGTCACGTGCGATTGCATCCAGATCTGCCTGGGCTGCGACCGCTGCCACATCGCGCGCCTCAAATGCCGCGCCCAATGAACCACCCGCCAGCCGCCCGCCGGGTACACCGGTGACCGGGTTGCCGTTGACCAAGATGTTGCCCAATGCGCCCGAAGCCGCAGTCATGTCTGGGGTAATCACCCCGGCGGCGGCGAATGTTATGTCCGCGGGAGGCCCATCAAGCAATATCGAACCACCGGTAGTGTACAGCGCTATCTGACCGCCCTCACGTTGGGCCACCCTCATCGGGACAATCTGGGCGAGTTCATCAACCAATATTTGGCGCTGGTCCAACATGGTGTTGATTTCGCGTCCAGAGGCGGCGTTTGCGCGTATACGAATGTTCAAATCCTGGACTTGAGCCAGGCCGGTGTTCAGCCGGTCAACCTGCACCTTGATCGCCTGGTCGGCTTCCATGCGAAGACCCTGAATGCTGTCAGACGCGAAATTGAGCCGATCGGCGAGCGCACGTGCATCATTGGCGGAGGCGTCCAGCCGGGTCACGGAATCAGGGCGGCTTGCGGCTTCGATCAGGGCGGAATCAAATGACGAAAACCGACCTGTCAATGAGCCCGGGTCATCCGGCTGGCCCAGGATGTTTTGCAGTTTTTGCCGAAACTGGGCGCGTGTGTCCTGATTGGCAAATTCCGCATCCGCGATCCGGCGCTCGCCCAGGATATACGGATCTACTGCGCGATTGACCGCCAGCACGCGGACGCCCGAACCGCTTCCCGCCACATTGCGCGCGCCCAACTCTATCTCGCGCCGGCCATAGCCTTCGGTCAGCGCGTTCGAAACATTGGATGACACAACCTCTGCACCGCGCGCCACTGCGGTCAGGCCGGACAACGCGTTGGCCAGGGATGCGGAAATGCTCATATCGGACCTCCGGGGTCAGGATCAGCGTTTGATGTTCGTTGTTTCCTGGAGCATCTCATCGACCGTTTGGATGACTTTGGCATTGGAGGAATAGGCGCGCTGGGTCTGGATCAGCTGCGTCAATTCACCTGCGACATCCGTGGCGCTTTCTTCCAGTGCGAAACCCACGACATCACCGGTTGGGCCGTCGCCGGCATCCCACAAAAAGAATGACCCGCTGGTATTGGATGTCGCGTAGGTCTGGTTATCAAGCGCCAGCAAACCGTTCGGGTTCGAAAGATCGACCATCGGGATCTGATAGAGCGTCCGCGTGATGCCTGTGTCGAAATTGGCACGCAGGAACCCGTTTCCGTCCACCTCGATCGAGGTCATGTTGCCGACCGGAAAGCCATCTTTTGTGATTTGAGTGGGGGCAAAACTGTCGGACAATTGCGTCATGCCGCTGCCCACGCCGATCTCGCCGATGGTGATGTCAATCGGACCGCCTGCCACGGTGATCGGGAATGAGCCTGTCAACGGGTCATAGGCCCCGCCAAGTGTTGTGCCCAGCGGGTCTGGCTGGCCAGCCGCATCAACCAGGGGTTGGGTGACCGAGGCCAATGTGCCGCCTGAACTGCGCGTTGCGTCAAATGTTATCGTGTAGACACCGACCACAGCGTTGCCCAGGGCACTGTCGCGCATCGTCATTGTCCATTCGTTCGACGACCCGGACGCCGGTATCGTCGGCACATAAGAGACGGACAGGTTTTGCGAGGTTCCAAGGTTGTCAAAATATTCAACCGACAGGTCCAGTTGTTGTCCTGTTGCGGTGGATTCGGTTTCCGTGGCGGGCAGATTGACGCCCAGAGAGATCGCGGTTGTCGGTTCGGCAGCGAACTGATTGGCCTGAATCTGGATGGGCTGAAGACCTGCATCAGTGTCGCGCGGGAAAGTCGGGATGGAACCATCGGGATTGGCAGGCCAGCCCAGCAGGACCTGGCCCGATGACGTTTTCAGCACACCGTTTTCATCGGTTCGGAAGGAACCTGTCGTGGTGAGGTTCAAGGGATAATCGCCGGTCGCCGAAATCAGCGAGGATTCCGTGGTCACCGGTAGAAAACCGCGCCCACGCACGGCCAGGTCGGTCGCATTGTTGGTTGTGGCCAGCGCGCCGGATTGGTCAATGAGGCGCGTCGTGGTGATCCTGACACCGCCTGCCGAATAAGTGCCGCTCCCCGAATTGATGACCAGCGAGTGGAAATCCGTCATCGCCCTTTTATACCCATTGGTTGAGCTGTTCGCGATGTTGTCGGAAATTGTGGCCAGGCGGCTGGCATTCGCCGCCAATCCGGCCACACCTGCATTGAGCGAGGAGGATATAGTCATGTTGCGCCTTTCTGTGCGTCAGCATTCGATCTGGAACAGGCTTAGGCCAACGGACTTAACACCCGCCTAATGATTGCACCCAAATTTCGCCTATTCGGAACGCGCGCACGGGCTATAGCTTTCCCCTCAGCAAGATGATTTCGACCCGGTTGTTGCGCGGCGCCATGAGATTCGACACAACCGGCTTGCGGTCCGCAAATCCCGTAACCCTTTGAACACGCTTTTCTTTCAGGCCAGCGCGTGCCAGCATCTGGCGCACTTCATTGGCCCGCGCTGTGGACAGGTCCCAAACCGGATTGTCGCGCATCACAAGCGCGCGGGCAGCGGTATGGCCCTGCACCGCAATTTCATTGTCTACAATTGAAAATATTTCCACCAGCATCGAAACCAGCTCGACCATGATCAGGGTTGGCTCATTTGTGTCACCGAAGAAAAGCGGTGCATCGGGCAGATCATGCAATTCGACGATCA
>Ga0316205_10002036_pt1 | contig 22412 bp, 19 predicted proteins | sample 3monthpyrite_MG_FD_204941 | JGI IMG/M metagenome (GOLD analysis project Ga0316205, IMG submission 204941) | Microbial mat bacterial communities from mineral coupon in-situ incubated in ocean water Damariscotta River, Maine, United States -... | ecosystem: Environmental > Aquatic > Marine >... | reverse complement strand
CTGGCTACCTCTCCCACATGCCCGATATCCACAATTTCAGGGGTATTCATTTCAGGATTTGTACGTTCAAAGGTAAGTTTGTTTGCATGTATTAATTCACCGTCCTTACCCGTTAGGCCAACTGCATGTCCACCGTGTTGATTAATCAGGTTCACAATGTCCTTATTAACTAGACCACCAAGAACCATTTCAACGATGTCCATGGTTTCTGTATCGGTAACACGCATTCCTTCGACAAAGGTGCTTTCCTTACCAATTTGTTTCAGCATACTACCTATTTGTGGCCCACCACCATGAACCACTACAGGATTCATTCCCACCAGTTTCATTAAAACAATATCACGCGCAAAACTGTTCTTAAGGTTGTCATCCACCATGGCATTGCCACCATATTTAATCACTATGGTTTTTCCGTGGAATCGTTGAATATACGGTAATGCTTCCGTAAGAACTTTCGCTACATTAATTTCTGGTGTGAGTTGATTTGACATATTTGAAAATTAATTAAGTTTTTTTATTATTCAGCCTTTGATGATACTGTATGTCTGCAATAATTACTTCATCACGAAAAAAATCAATGACAAGTAGAACATCAGTTTAATAAAATAAAGTAAATATCAGTACATTTGTGAAGTTCAAAAAACCGAAACAAACTGTCAATCATTGACTATAATCGTGTAATTAATATCAAAGTATAAGCATTATTACACTAACACAGCCTGTTCCAGTCTAGAATGGCAGGTTGATTGCTGGATTAATGTCCAGGATCAGATTACGGAACTTCTCCTGTACTTCCAGCATGCTTTCCTTATCCTTACCTTCAAAACGCATAATCAGGCTTGGTGTGGTGTTTGAAGCACGTATTAGCCCCCAGCCATTTTCGAAGTCCGCACGAATACCATCGATCATACTGATATTGGCGTCGGGAAAATCAACCCGGGAAATGATTTCATTCATAAATGGAGCAAGCTCACTGTCCGTCATTTCAACACGCAATTCTGGTGTATTAACACTATCAGGCAGACTCGAAAAAACATCCTGAGGCGAGCGTTCATCACCGGCTAATATTTCTATCAATCGTGCCCCCGAATAAAGAGCATCATCAAAACCATACCAACGTTCTTTAAAGAAAATGTGCCCACTCATTTCACCCGCCAGCAAGGCACCAGACTGTTTCATTTTCGCCTTGATGAGAGAATGGCCGGTTTTCCACATAACCGGTTCTCCCCCCTTCTCCCAGATCACTTTTGTGAGATTGTTACTACATTTAATATCGTAGATGATTTGCGCACCAGGATTTCGTCTTAACACATCTTCTGAGAACAACATCATTAAGCGATCCGGCCAGATAATACTGCCGTTGGAACTCACAACCCCGAGACGATCGCCATCACCATCGAAAGCAAAACCTACATCAGCATTGGATGCGTGTACCATCTCAATCAGGTCACGTAAATTCTCAGGTTGACTTGGGTCAGGGTGGTGATTTGGGAAATTTCCGTCAACTTCACTATAAATTTCGACCACTTCGCAACCCAAAGCAGTAAACAATTTTGGTGCCATACCACCGGCAACACCGTTACCACTATCAATCACGACTTTAAGTTTACGTGCGGGCTTCACATCGCTGATAACGCGTTCAATATACTGAGTACTGACAGGTTGGTTCTGGTATTTACCCTGTCCAGAAACATAATCATCATTGTCAATCCGTTGTTTAAGAGCCTGAATACTATCACCAGACAGGGTGTCACCTCCCAATACCATTTTTACACCATTATAATTAGGAGGATTATGGCTACCGGTGAGCATGACGCCACTACCATCTGTCAATTCTGCTGCGGCATAATAAAGTACCGGAGTAGGGACCATACCGACATCAATGACATCAACTCCCGCCGCGAGTAAGCCTTTAACCAGCGCTTTACCCAACTCAGGTCCTGACAGACGACCATCGCGCGCGAAAGCGATGCGTTTAAGACCACGGCCTGCTGCTTCACTACCTAAAGCCTGACCAATCATCCCCATATGTTCAGACGTTAAGGTTCTATCGACAATGCCACGTATATCATACGCCTTGAAAATTTCTGCCGGGGGTATTGTAGGAGGGGTAACCGGTAATTCAGGCTCTGATGTTGAAACAGTTGCCGTTGCTGCTTGTTGCGGCTGACTTTTTAGTTTCTGATAGGCTTCATCGTCAAGTTCCTGAACTTCCATTGACTGTTCATCGATATACATCGGGTCCAAATTGATATCCATTTTTAATGAGGTTGCTGACATTGAACTGGTACTATCATCACGTTCGCGTTCCATTGTCGGAATCACACCAAGATTACTAATTTGTCGTGCACCGACTTTAAACTCTTGCAGGTAAAGGTGATATTTATGATCTGTCGCCCCCTTCAATTCACTGGCAACTAACTTCATAAAGGTATCAATATCCATCGTAATAGCGCGTCCAAGGGCGCGTAGTACGACCAGTACAACCAGTGAGATCATTAATATACCAATAAAATATATAAGAAAGTATGTCGAACCAAATAACCCACTATCACTAGTGTCCTCGGCCCACAAGGTTAATTGCCAGTTCGTTCCAGGAACCGGGACGTCGACTGCAAGCCCCTTACCCCTGAGGTTACTTGCACCAAGCTCGAGCAATGACAATCCGGCACGTCCTTCTACAGGTTGTGTCAAATTAATAAATCCCTTTAGTTCCTTTTCATTTAACCACTGTTTTAGCACATCGGATTTTAAGGTTACCTGTAAAAGCCCCACTGCCCTTTTACCGCTGGAGGAAAGTACTGGCTGGATAAGATCGATGTGTTGTTGAGGTGTACCATATACATGCATTTCTATATTGCCAGAAATTAGCTTGTTTTCAGCATGGCGTATCATATCGATACACGCATAGGAGATATGCGGCTCAGATGATTTATTAGGTGTATGAACACCAGGAGGCAATAATCTGACGCGAATTACCCAGGGGAAGAACGCTGCAATCTCTTTTTCCTTTTTTGCTATCGCTGTTTTATCGTTAGCTAAAAGTAACTGGCGTATTTTGGGATCACGGGTAATCGCCTTTGCGGTATATTTGTATTCCGCAACTCTTAGCGCCATGGAGTTTGCATAACGACTCGCTTTAGCATTGATCGCCTCATTACGGTTATTTTGTAATTGTTTTTTGGGCCCCAGTTCCGCAAGAAACATGGCAACACCCAAAATCAAACTAAATGCAACGAAGGAAATAATACCCGTCGTCGTTAAGCTGAGAATTAAGCCTTCTTTCTTTTTGTCTGTTTTCCGCTTTCGCGAACGCAAACTTGCGGTTCTTGCCACTATGATTGTCCTCGTAGCCTGTCTCGTTTATGGAGTTATTGTCCCGAATGGACAGTAACTTTATGCGCGACCTGTATGACCAAACCCACCTTCGGATCGTTGACTTGTTTCGAAGTCGTTAACGATTTGAAATTTTGCCTGTACCACGGGTACAAATACCAATTGTGCGATTCGATCCCCAGTCTTGATACTAAAAGGTTGCTCACTTCTGTTCCAGCAGGACACAAATAACTGCCCCTGATAATCTGAATCAATTAAACCCACCAGATTACCCAACACTATCCCATGTTTATGACCAAGACCTGAGCGAGGTAGAATCACTGCTGCAAGCTGAGAATCTTCAATATGCATGGCAATCCCTGTGGGAATCAGCTTGGTTTCATTCGCATTGATTGTCAGTTCTTCTTCCAGACAGGCACGTAAATCCATTCCCGCAGAGCCGTCTGTTGCATACTCGGGTAGTGGAATATCCTTTCCCAGACGAGAATCCAGGATCTTCAGGCTTACGGTACTCATATGTTTAGATTTCCCCGTTCAGAATCACTATTTTATTATTTAAAGAGGATTAGTTTAACTCACGTGGCCTTTTCAACCTATCAGGAAGAGTAACCACTTTACCTTGAAATTGCTCTACACGAGAGTCACGGGCATCATAACAATGCGCAACATGTTCAATCAGTTGTCGTGCCAGTTTAGATTTGGTCGCTACCGTCAGTTCCACTTCACCATCATACCAGAACAGGCGAAGTGCATTAGTATCACTACCAAAGGTTCCATCGGTTTCACTAGCCCGATCACCAACCCAGTTAGCGGCAATCATATCGATTCCTTTACGTTGCATTTTTTCTCGGGCAAAGGCTTCGAGTTCGCGGGTCTCGGCTGCAAAACCAAGACAGAAAAGCCCAGGATATCTCGCTTTTACTTCAGCTAGAATATCTACTGTTGGCTGAAGAGCAAGTTGTAGTGGCTGCCCCTGTTTCTTAATCTTATCTGTCTCGACCTGTGCCGGTCGATAATCTGCAACAGCAGCGGTAGCAATAAAGATATCCACGCCATTTAAATGAGCCAGCACAGCATCAAACATTTCCTGTGCACTGATTACGTCAAAACGCCTGACCCTTGCTGGTGTATCCAGTAGCACCGGGCCACTGACAAGTATCACCTTGGCACCTGCTTCAATGGCTGCCTGAGCAATACTGAATCCCATCTTGCCGGAACTGTGGTTGCTAATATATCGAACCGGGTCAATAGCTTCTTGTGTCGGACCAGCGGTAATCAATACGGTTTTTCCAGTGAGAAATCCCCGTTGGAACAATTCAGACAGACCGAGCAGAATATCATCTACATTTTGTAGCCGTCCCATCCCAATTTCACCACAGGCCTGTTCACCAGCATCTGGGCCAAACATGGCTACGCCCCTGGATTGTAGTACTCTGATGTTTTCCTGGGTCGCCGGATTATTCCACATGCCGGTATTCATTGCGGGTGCTAATGCGAGTGGTACAGTGCTGGCAAGACAAATCGCTCCCAGTAAATCATCAGAACGTCCTTGTACAAGACGGGAAATAAAATTTGCACTCGCTGGCGCTATCAAAATGATATCGGCCCAGCGTGCCAGTTCGATGTGTCCCATGCCAGCTTCAGCATCAGCATCAAGCAGGTGCTGGTAAACGGGGTGGCCGGATAATGCCTGGAAGGTCATCGGTGTGACAAACTCCGTAGCACCCTGAGTCATAACAATACGGACTTCAGCACCATTATCCCGAATTCTACGGACCAGATCTGCAACCTTGTATACCGCAATACTACCGGTAATGCCGAGCAAAATTCGTTTGTTCGTTAATCTTTGCATTTAGAATTGAATGACAGAGAAAGATATTGTCATTATAGCCCTCATAGAGACTGGATGAATTTAAAATTATATGTACCTTATATAATAGTATTTTACAATTCCTTACCACACTATAGTACTCATTTGTAAAACCCTATTTAATTAGGTCTTTACAAATAACGACCACTATCTGGAAAATACAAAATATAGATTGACTGGTGTTCTAACTTCAAGTCAGTTACTGTGATAATTATTTCCCCGTAACAAGGAGGTTACGATGCCCATCACCGATTGGCCAGAGAATGAACGCCCTCGCGAAAAACTTCTCAACCTGGGTGCGCAAGCGCTTTCGGATGCCGAGTTACTTGCCATTTTTCTGCGTACCGGCATAAATGGTAAAACCGCTGTTGATATTGCCCGAGATATTCTCAAACACTTTGGTAGCTTACGTGAATTACTCAGCGCAAACCTTGATGAATTTTGTCTCTTTCCTGGTCTAGGGCAGGCTAAATATACCCAATTACAGGCCGTGCTCGAACTTTCCCGCCGACACCTTGCTGAACAACTGCAACGGGGTGATGCCCTCACCGATCCTGCAATGACACGACAATACCTGACAACACGTTTGCGAGATTACCAGTATGAAGTTTTTGCCTGCCTATTTTTAGATAATCGTCATCGAATTCTGGGATTCGAAGAACTATTTCGGGGTACCATAGATGGTGCCAATGTCCATCCCCGCGAAGTAGTTCGCCAGGCTCTCGACTATAATGCCGCAGCGGTTATTTTCAGTCACAACCACCCCTCTGGTATTGCCGAACCAAGCGAGGCAGACCGAAGTATCACTCAACGCCTACAAAATGCACTCGAATTAGTGGATATCAGGGTACTGGATCACGTAGTTATTGGTGACGGTGAAAGTGTCGCCTTTGCCGAACTCGGCTGGTTATAATGATTAATATTCATTCTCTACTGTCTCAGAACTTTGCTCGCAACAGACAGGAAATCCTTGATTCTGCCCTTGTATTTAACCTCTGATTTACGTAGAATTCGCGGTCTTTCGTCATCCCATCGATGAGTATTCGTTGGTTAATGAGGGCGAAATCAAGATTTCTGGAGATAAAAATGTCGAGAATATGCCAAGTAACGGGTAAACGCCCAATGAGTGGGAACAATGTTTCTCACGCAAAAAACCGCACCCGTCGCCGGTTTTTGCCAAATTTACACACTCACCGTTTCTGGGTAGAGTCTGAACAACGCTATGTGCGCCTGCGCCTGAGTGCTAAAGGTATGCGCATTATTGATAAAAAAGGTATCGACACGGTTTTGAGTGATATGCGAAGCCGTGGCGAGAAAGTTTGAGGTAGCAACCGATGCGCGATAAAATCAAGCTAGTTTCCAGTGCCGATACGGGTCACTACTACACCACAACCAAGAACAAGCGTAACATGCCTGAAAAAATGGAAATCAAGAAATATGATCCCGTGGTACGCAAGCATGTAATTTACAAGGAAGCAAAAATCAAATAATTGATTACTTCTCTCGACAACAAAAAAACCCGCGATATACGCGGGTTTTTTTTACCTACAATATCCCCTCTCTGTTGCTTCACAAATACCATCTCGCCTTAAGCAGCACCAATACTGTCCGATAGTTATGTATAGCGTTCAAACTTAATAACATTATTTTAATCAGGGACACAACATGAGCCAGGTTTTAATCGGTCGACAACCCATATTCGATCGAGATCGTCGTGTTATTGCTTACGAGTTACTCTGGCGTGCGGACAAAGATAGTGAAGCGGCGAATGTGGTTAATGGTGATCAAGCCACGACCGATGTCATGCTTAATGCACTAATGGAAATTGGCCTTGATCGTATCACCGGAAAACTCCCTGCTTTTGTCAATCTCACAAAAAACTTTATACTCGGAAATTACCCATTACCTGAGACAACTGATCGATTGGTACTTGAAGTCCTCGAAGACATCAAGGTTACAGATGAAATACTGGCTGCAATAAAGAATTTCTCACAGCAAGGTTATACCATCGCATTGGACGATTTTGTTTTTCACCCTGAGCTTGAGCCATTGGTTGAGTTAGCCGATATTATCAAAATTGACTTAATGGCACTTAATCAGAATGAACTGGAATCTCATGTACAACGCCTGCGTAACTATCCTGTAAAATTACTTGCTGAAAAAATCGAAACCCAGGCAGAATTTGAATATGTACATCAACTGGGTTTTGATTATTTCCAGGGGTTTTTCCTCACACGACCCAATATCGTTGAAGGGAAAAAAACGCCCGTGAATAAAATGGCGGTACTTCAACTACTGGCCGAGCTTGCCAAGCCTGAAATTAGCAATAAAGAACTTGATGCTCTAATCCAGCAAGATGTTACCCTGTCCTACCGTATCCTGCGTTATATCAACTCCGCACACTTTAATATCAAACGTGAAATTGAATCCATTAGTCAGGCCATTATGATGCTGGGGCGTGACACATTGACTCAACTAGCCAACCTGTTACTCCTGTCACGTATAGACAATAAACCACAAGAGCTCATTATAACGGCACTAATCCATGCGAAAATGGCAGAACTACTTGCACAACAAATACATACTGAAAATACCAGCAGCTATTTTACAGCGGGTCTTTTTTCAGTTCTGGATGCACTAATGGACCTATCCATGCAGGATGTACTTTCACAAATTCCCATTTCAGAAATACTAAAAGAGGCACTACTCGATCATAAAGGCGAAGTTGGTGCCGTACTGAAATGCGTACTGGCCTATGATATAGCAGACTGGGAACAAACCAGGTTGGAAGGCATGGATGATAAAATTATAAGCAAGTGCTACCTGGATGCCATTGATTGGGCGGGCGAGGTATCGGGCTTAATGCAATAAAGTTGTTATCTTTGTCAGGCAGATTCAAGCATCAGATTACCCACTGCATCAACTTCACATAACCATCCAGTAGCAACATAAGTGGTAGAAACCGTCTCAGTAATGAGCACAGGTCCTGTAATAATTTGACCCGCAGTTAACTTGTCACGGGCATAAATCGATACATCCTGTTCAATCCCATACAGTTTAATATGTGTTTCAGGTTCAGTATGAGCTGTATCTTGCAACATTTGAAGTTGGATTCCCTGTTGCTCACAACTTAACGCCACTCTCACATTTACCAGTTCAACAGCACGATCAAGCCGGTGACCAAAACGCTGCTGATGCTGCAAGTGAAAGTTGTGTTGTACGGTTTCATGATCGGACCAGGCAACGTTTAGGCAATAAGATTGACCTGCATAGCGTAAGTCCACACTACGTTTTATTTTTATGTCTGAGGACCGTATGCCTTCTTGTTGTAGTGAATCCTGTCCTGATTGACTCAGTTCGCTAAATGCCTGCTCAAGAAACGTCTCAGACATGTCGCTTAATAAACCGATATGGCTGCGGGAAAGCTGGCGTGAACGGGGGGCGACTAACATACCCAGTGCTGATAACACGCCCGCATACATCGGTACCAATGCTTTTTTCATTTGCAATGACTCAGCTAGGGCGCAAACATGTAATCCACCCGCACCACCAAAAGACATTAACGTTAAATTCTTTGGATCAATGCCACGTTCCACAGAGATCAGTCTTAATGCCTGAGACATATGCTCATTGGCAATTTTGATGACACCTTCTGCTACTTCTAGTTCATGCATGCTCATTTTTAAGGAAAGTGGTTTAATCGCTGCAAGGGCTGCAGCAAGATCCAATTGTATTCCACCACCGAGAAAGGCATCAGCACGTAAGCGTCCCAGAATCAGGTTAGCATCGGTGACGGTAATGTTCCGTCCACCCTGCCCATAACAAGCCGGTCCTGGATCCGCTCCGGCTGATTTGGGTCCAACTTGCAACACGCCGCCTTCATCCAATGAAGCAATTGAACCACCACCTGCACCGATGGTATGCATATCTACCATGGGAACCGCTACAGGATAACCAGCTATTTCCCCATCGTTGGTAAGTTTAATCTCACCATCAATCATTGCCACATCTGTAGAGGTTCCTCCCATATCAAATGATAGGATCTGCTGTGTTTCACAATTGGCACCAATGTGGCGGGCTGCAGCCAAACCACCTGCTGGACCCGATAACAACATACGAACCGCCTCGTGACCTGCCTGTCTGGCTTCGATTGTACCGCCCGTGCTTTGCATGACAGCGATCTTGGCATTGGCCACACCGTCTTGTAAGCGTTCTAGGTATCCCTGAACCAGAGGACCAACATAGGCATTTAACCAGGTCGTAATACCTCGCTCATATTCACGATATTCTGGAAGCACTGAAGATGAGCGAGAAACAAAAACATTTCCAGGCATAATACGGGCAATCTGTTTTTCATGAGAGTCATCGAGATAAGAAAACAAAAGGTTTATGGCAACCGCATCAACATTTAATTCTTTTACTTTATGATGTATGTACTCAAGGTCTGCCTGGCTTAACGAAATGCGTTCACTACCATCTGCCGCCAGTCGGGCTGATGTTTCAAGACAGCAATTGCGTGCAACAGGTGGTCTAACCGGTTGAGGTTGCAAACTATAGAGTTGTTTGCGTGTTTGCCGGCCAATAGTGAGGACATCGGCAAGCCCCTGGTTAGTGATATAGGCGCAATCAACGCCTTTGCCTTCAAGTACTGCATTGGTGGCAACTGTTGAGCCATGCACAATGTAATAATCAAATTCATCTTTATGCAGACCAAGCTCGCGAATCCCATGCAAGATTGCCTGTTCCGGAGCAGCTGGTGAGGAAAGAACCTTACAGCTGCTGATTATCCCATCCTTGAGCAGAACAAAATCGGTAAACGTCCCTCCAGTATCAACGCCAAGAATAGTTTTCACGACATAACAACTTTATTCCGACCTGTTTTTTTAGCCCGGTACATTGCCGCATCGGCACGCTTGATAAAGTCTTCAGATGACTCTTCTGCTTGATATTCCGCTAAACCGATACTGATTGTTATGTGCAGGCTCACACCATCAATATGAAACATATTTTCATCTATTCTCTGACGAATACGTTCGGCAATGCGCATCGCTATCTCAGCATTAGTCTCAGGAAATATAAGTAAAAATTCCTCACCACCATACCGTCCTACAGTGTCCTTGTCCCTTACCTGACCAAGTACCCGCGATGCAATTTGTTTCAGGAGATGGTCCCCCACAAGGTGACCATGAGTATCATTCACCGTTTTAAACTTATCAACATCCAGCATGGCAATTGTAATCGGAGTTGTATTGACACGGCTTTGGCTTAATGTACGTTCCAAAATCTCCATCAAAGACAACCGACTGGAAACATGTGTCAGGGTATCAATCTGAATTTGTTGTGATAGCTGATTTCTTTCATCTTCCAGTTCATCCAGTGATTCCACCAACAACTCAACTTTGCTTTCGTGGTATATATCAATTGCCAGAGTCATATCAAAAGATGTAATCTTATTAATGAATAATAATAAATCCTCGCCGCTTATCTCGGGCTGTGTGATTTTCGTTGGAAAGTGTTTAACAATTGCCTCCGTGAGACAGCGATACGCGGAAAAATAGTAACTGAGTGACAAACCGATACGCGCATGAGCTACCCCAACCATTAAACGACGATTAAAATAGTCACTGGAGTCAAACCCTATTCCCAGAGTTTTCAGATATTCACGATGGGTTTTTTTAAGTTTTTTTAAAGTTTGAGTCGAATCAATATAAACCGCTAGCTCCGGATGATTTAAAATAAACTCATAAAACATTTCAGTAATGGAAGTAAGATTTGGTATGAGCACTTCATTATGCAAAAATCTGGCAAGCTGGTGATCGGATTCAGTAAGGCCGAGTAACCGAATACGCCGTTCGCGACCGGTTTTGTCGAATCCATACTTGTCACACAAATTTTGTTGCATATAATTCCAATCCAGATGGATATACAAAAAACAAAATACGGGTATAAGGTACCTGAATGTTATGAATAACAGCTCACTTATAAGTGTACAACATTTATCACGATACTACGGAAAACTCGCCGCGGTTACTGATATCAGTTTTGATTTGTCTCCCGGTGAAGTACTTGGCTTTCTTGGCCCCAATGGCGCTGGCAAAACCACTACCATGAACATGATTTGCGGTAATCTTGCCCCAAGTCACGGCTCTATCCATATATGTGGCATCGATTTAATGGAAAACGCCAAACAGGCAAAAGCACATATTGGTTACCTGCCAGAAACGCCACCACTTTACCGTGAATTCAGTGTTGATGAGTACTTAACCTATTGTGCAAAAATTAACCGTCTTCCACGTGAAAAAATCACAAGTGCCGTGGATCTTGCCAAGCAGCGCTGTGGTCTGGAACAGGTTGGGAGGCGCCTGATAAATAACTTATCAAAGGGTTACCAGCAGCGAGTTGGTCTCGCACAAGCGATTATTCATTCACCATCCGTGATTGTGCTTGATGAACCGACAGTGGGGCTGGATCCCATTCAGATCCGTGAAATACGTCAAGTGATCAAGGCACTGGGTAAGGAACATGGCGTGATACTTTCAACTCACATACTTCCTGAAGTCCTAATAACCTGTGACCATGTACAGATTATTGCTCAGGGCACTCTTGTTTTTAATGATCGCCTTGAAAACCTGCAACAAAACAACCCGGCAGAGGCCACTCGAATCCAGTTTAAACGTCCACCCGATATACAGACTTTACAAAATATTAGCGGTGTAAATAATGTTGAGTCCTTTGATGGTGGACGATTCAAACTTCATCATAATATAGACACCGATATTTCGGACAGTATTATCAGCCTCGCTATAGAAGAGGATCTGGGTCTAACTGAACTTACCCCTGAAAGTAAAACCCTGGAACAAATTTTTGTTGACATCACCTCTGGTGATCAATCGAGCGATACGGAGAATGCTGCATAATGGTATTTACACTGGCATTACGAGAACTACGTAGTTTGTTTTTATCCCCACTCGCCTGGACTATCCTAGCGGTCACACAATTTATCCTTGCATATCTGTTTCTGACCCAGCTAAATGAATATATTTTATTACAACCCCAGATCAAAATGCTTGCTAACCCACCAGGAGCAACTCAACTGATTGTTTCACCACTTTACGGCAGCGCTGCTTTTATTATGATGATGATTGTGCCATTACTGACAATGAGACTCATCAGTGAAGAGCGTAACAACAAAAGTCTCAGTTTGTTATTGAGTGCACCCCTTTCCATGAGTGAAATTGTTATTGGCAAGTTTCTTGGTGTAACTGGTTTCCTGGTCATTATGACTTTCCTCATTAGCCTGATGCCACTTTCACTACTGCTCGCTGGACCATTAGACCTGGGTCACTTCAGTATCATGGCGCTTGGTTTACTTTTGTTACTCTTCTCCTTTGCCGCTGTTGGTCTGTATATGTCAAGCCTTACGACACAACCAATTGTTGCTGCGGTCAGTACATTTGGTGTTTTACTTCTGTTATGGATTATCGACTGGGCCGGAAATAAAGCAGGTGACGAAAACACCAGCGCCGTATTAAGCAGTCTTTCGATACTGCGACATTTTGAAGCAATGTCACGTGGTATTTTCAATAGCAGTGATTTTATTTATTACCTGCTATTTATAACAACATTTATTGTTCTGAGTATTCGTCGACTTGACTCAGAACGCCTGGCTCGTTGATTTCAAGGTAGTTTTATGGAAATAAATCGTCATAACCGGTTTTCTTTACGCATCCAGAATATTATTTTCGTTGTTCTTTTTCTAAGTACAATTGGTTTACTATTATGGATTTCACAACAGTATGACTACCAGTCTGATTGGACCGCGAATAAGCGCAATACTATATCTGATACTAGTCGATCTTTATTGAAACTCATTGATGGCCCAGTCAGTATAACTGCATTTGCAAGTGAAAATATTCAGTTACCCGTCAGACAGCCTATTAAAGATATAATCGGTCGTTATCAGAAACACAAAAAAGATATAAAACTGACCTTTATCAGCCCTGAAACTGAACCGGAAAAAATTCGTCAACTTGGTATTACCGTTGATGGCGAACTTATCATTGGTTATCAGGGACGAAGTGAACACGTCACTGTCTTAAATGAAGAAACCATTACCAATACTTTGCAGCGACTATTACGCCGAGGTGAGAAAAAAATTGTTTTCATCCATGGTCATGGCGAACGAAAACCGGATGGTCAGGCCAACCATGATTATGGTCTCATTAGTAATAAACTGGCAGACAAGGGAATTATAACAGCAAAATTAAATCTAAATGAAGCACCTTCGATACCCTCCAGCACTGATGTATTAGTCATAGCCAGTCCGTTAATTACATTACTGCAAGGTGAAGTTAACTTAATCCTTGATTATATTGAACAGGGCGGTAACCTGCTCTGGTTAACCGACCCGGATGACGGCAGCAATTTGCAGCCATTGGCACAAAAACTCAATATCGATTTCTATCCCGGAGTGATTGTCGATACCACTACGCAATTGCTTGGAATTCAAGATCCTTCTTTTGCGTTGGTTGCCAGATATCAGACTCATCCGATAACCCGTGGCTTTGATTTAATGAGCATGTACCCTCGTGCCAGGGCAATTAAATTTCCCGTTAATGAAGAAGATAAAACCTGGCAATTCACCCCTTTTTTACAAACAGCGGAACAAAGCTGGACCGAGAGATCTAAACTTGAAGGTGAAATCAGGTTCGATACAGATACTGAACAGCTTGGACCCTTAACAATTGGCCTGGCTTTAACGCGCGAACTCAAAATACAGGAAAAAACACAAAGCCAACGTATTGTGGTAATGGGCGACGGAGATTTTGCTTCAAACGCTTATCTGGGTAATGGCGGTAATCAGGAACTTGGATTTAATATCCTTAACTGGTTAAGTAATGATGATAACTTTATTTCTATTCCAGTTACCACGGCCCCAGATATCGAACTGCAACTCGAAGAACTTCAATGGAGCTTACTGGGATTATTCTTTCTCTTAGGGATACCCGGAATATTGTTAATCAGTGGTATTGTCATTTGGCTCAAACGACGTAAACGCTAATATGAAATCAAAACTCTGGTTAAATCTTGCATTACTGGTTGTTGTTATTCTATTGTCAACAATTGTTATTTTTAAACCGGGCGTAGAAACCGAAAACAAATTAAATACCTTAACTAATTTAAAAGCCAATGATATTCAACATATCCTTATCCAGCGAAAACATGGCCTGGATATCGAGTTTATAAAACAGGACCAATACTGGCGCATGATTCAACCGGTTGGTATGCCAGCAGATAATTTTCGACTGAATTCATTGCTCAACCTGGTTGAAACATCGGTTTATTCACAACACAATTTACTGCAACTTGATAGCAAAACCTATGGACTGGATTCACCCCGAGCAACACTTATCCTAAACCACAAAACCAAAATCTATTTTGGTGCTACCGAAGCTTTACATAAACGCCGTTACTTAAGCATCGAAGATAATCTTTTTACGACTGATGATTTATATTATTATCAGATGGCTGCGGATTTTTCTCTGTATCTCGATCCCGCATTACTACCTCCTGACAGTAAGATAAAACAACTCAGGCTTCCGGATTTTGAATTAATCAGAAAAGAAGGTTCATGGCTCCGCCAGCCTATGAACCCACAGTTATCAGTTGATACTGATGTAGAATTAATTGATACATGGCAAAATGCAGCCGCATTAAAAATTGAACTAGTAGAAAAATCACCCTCACTAGATACAAATGTAATTATTTATCTTGAAAATAACGACAAACCTTTATTAATGTATTATCACACAGATAACGACCACCACTATTTAACCCGATTTGATAACAGTATTCGTTATACAATACCTGTAGACATTGCAATAAAGCTTGCTCTACATAATGAAAGCGGCTCAGAAAAGTCGGATGCAAATACAGGCACCGAATCAGATAAACTCGACAATTAACCGGACATCGTCCTCTCACATCATGCCCGAATTACCCGAAGTAGAAACGACACGACGTGGTATCACACCACATTGCATGAATCAAACAGTAAAAAAAATAATAATTCGTCAAGCCAAACTGCGCTGGCCGATACCGCAACAAATCAAATCAATACTCACGGGGGAAAAATTAAAAAAGATTGAACGGCGTGCAAAATATTTATTATTGTATTTCGATGTGGGTACATTATTAATTCATCTGGGTATGTCTGGCAGTTTACGTATTGTTCCTGCTTCACATCCGGTGGAAAAACATGATCATATTGATATTACTTTCAAAAACGGTAAATGCCTTCGTCTTCGTGATCCGCGGCGCTTTGGTGCTGTGCTTTTTACCCGAAACGATCCATTTTCTCATAAACTTCTTGCTGCACTGGGTCCTGAACCACTAACAGAAGCTTTTAATGCAGAATACCTATTTACCAAATCCCGAAGTAAGACCGTCAACGTTAAACAATTTATTATGAATAGTAAGATCGTTGTTGGAGTGGGTAACATCTATGCCAGTGAAGCACTTTTTCTTGCCGGAATTCATCCAAAACGAATTTCGGGAAAAATCACATTACAACGCTACCAGCGACTCACCGACGCGATTAAGACAGTATTGCAAGAGGCCATAAAACAAGGTGGAACAACACTTCGCGATTTTACTTCAAGTGATGGCAATCCCGGTTACTTCGCACAACAACTCAATGTTTATGGTCGGAAAGGAGAATCCTGTCACCAGTGTGGCAGTACTATAAAACACACCACACAGGGTCAACGTGGCAGTTACTATTGTGGCAAGTGTCAAAAGTAAAATAGCTATATAGTCAAACACTCAACCAGCTAAATATTACTTTACAATTGCTTCACCTTCACCGCGCGGATCACTGGCTGCACTTACTTTGTTTTGTTTTTTATTCCAGAGCACAACTTGCATATTACCGAAACGATTATCCAGTTGCTTTATTATATGACCTTTAAGTTTGAGCTCATCCAGTACTTCATTAGAAAAAGTATCATTTTCCACTAGTACTATATCGGGTAAATATTGGTGATGAAAACGGGGTTGAGTCACAATTTCATCAGCACTTTTTCCATCTACGATACCCAAAATCCCATGCAATACCATGGTAATGATCCGACTACCCCCAGGTGTACCCAGGATAGCCAACTTATCATCATTCTCCACAAAGGTTGGACTCATACTGGACAACATTCTTTTATTGGCTGCGATAGCATTTGCTTCAGCACCGACCAAACCGTATGCATTAGGGACTCCGGGTTTTGCAGAAAAATCATCCATTTCATCGTTAAGCAGTACACCGGTACCGGGCGGAACAAAACAGGAACCAAAAGGATAATTAATACTTAAGGTAGCAGCAACACGATTACCCTCTTTATCCAGAATTGAAAAGTGCGAGGTATGAAATCCGGAATCAGGATTGGCAACCGCCTTTAATTCACTGCTGGGTGTGGCGTTGTCGATATCAATAGACTTTCCAAGTTGTGTAGCATAGTCTTTTGAGATCAACTTCTTAACTGGCACAGTTACAAAGTCGCTATCGCCCAGATACTCGGCACGATCACGATAAGCTCGACGCATGGCCTCAATAATGAGGTGAACCTGTGTGACCTGGGACAAGTTACTTCGTTGATCCACTTCTAACATATTCAGCATGCTCAGTAATGCAACACCACCTGATGATGGAGGTGGAACTGAAGTGATCTTGTAACCATTGTATTGTCCAATTAACGGTTGGCGTGTTTTTATCTGATAATTTAGCAAATCTTCCTGCTGCCAGATTCCCCCGGCCTCTTGTGTTCCATCGACTAGTAATTTTGCAATTTTGCCTTTGTAAAAACCTGCATTACCGTGATGCGCAATTTGTTCAAGAATCCGGGCCAGATCATTTTGTATTATGCGATAACCAAGGGGCGGTACCTTATTATTTTTTAAAAAAATATTCGCTGCAGCGGGCGACGCATTTAATGCATCAAGACGAAACTTAGCCATACGCTGGTACATTGGAGTGACTTCAAAGCCTTCTTTTGCTGCCCGAATGGCTGGCGCAAGACTTTTTGTCAGAGGTAAACGACCATATTGTTTTGCTATGTAAACCAAAGCGGCCGGTGCGCCCGGGATACCTGCTGCAAGCGCACCATTAACCGACAGGTTAGGAATTACATTTCCTTTTTTATCCAGGTACATATCACGATGCGCTTTAGCAGGAGCTGTTTCACGACCATCGATCATCACTTGCTGTCCGTCTTTGACGCGATGTAGTAACCAGAATCCACCACCACCGATACCAGAACTATAAGGTTCAACAACGGCCAGTGTGGCACTCACTGCAATCGCGGCATCAAAGGCATTTCCTCCAGCTCGCAATATGTCAAACCCAGCTTCAGTGGCAACAGGATGAGCTGAAGCTATTGCAGCTCGTTCTGGACGTATGTCATTACCATAGGAATTCACTACAAGCAGACATGTCACCAATAACAATAGAATTCGCATCCTTCCTCCGGGTTATGCTTGTTAGTCTCCTTTCTACTATAAACGAGAGACAATAAAAAAGCCCCATTATGGGGCTCATTACAAGGCACCAGTAGCGGTCTTAAGCACTCTGGAGCAATTCGTATTTTTTCTGTAATGTGTCATTGCTTTCCGGGTTATCCGGATCCACCAGAATACAATCGACTGGACACACTTCAATACATTGCGGTTCATCGTAATGGCCTACACATTCAGTACACAGATTGGGATCGATTTCGTATATTTCATCGCCCTGTGAGATAGCACTATTGGGGCATTCTGGCTCACATACATCACAATTGATGCATTCGTCATTGATTAACAGGGACATATACGACCTCGTAATTCCTTAGCAAATATGTAGGATATTTAGTAAATATGGACGTATATTAGCGTATTCTGTTACGTAATGCAGTAGCTACAACCGGATTTACAAAACTGGATATGTCACCACCAAGAGAAGCGATTTCACGTACAAGTGATGAGGAAATAAAGGAAAATTGTTCCGCCGGTGTTAAGAACACGGTTTCAATATCCGGAGCCAGATGGCGGTTCATACTCGCCAATTGAAATTCATATTCAAAATCCGACACCGCACGTAATCCACGTAAAATAACGCGGGCCTGCTTTTTATGCATGAAATCCACCAGCAGTGAGTTAAAACCACAGACTTCTACATTCGCAATATCTGCCAGAACTTCCGTTGCCATGGCGACCCGTTCTTCCAGGCTGAAGACCGGACCTTTGTCAGAACCTTCAGCAATGGCAACAATAACATGATCGAACAACCGCGAGGCGCGTTGCACCAGGTCCGTATGACCATTTGTCATCGGATCAAAGGTACCAGGATATATTGCCGTGATATTCATATTCTTCCGTCGTTGTTATGGGTATGTGATCCTAATCACTTTAATCATAACGAGTCATGTAGCTGATTAGAAGCAATGAATCAAATGATACCCCACCTGTCCAGCCGATTTGTTTCTGTACCATTGCCAATCGTCAGGTATTTGCGGCAACGCCATACTTTTTGGCGCTTCTATATAAATATGTGCTTTAGGAGCACATAACTGATGGCTGTGAATTTTTTCAATACAGTCAGGCAAAATAGTCATATCAAAGGGGGGATCAAGAAAAATTATATCGAAAGCATCACTTGCAGTATCAAGATAGCTGAGTGCCTCGGTTTGAATCACCTGTGAACATTCAATCATTAATAATGAAAGATTAGAACGTAATTGATTCACAACTACCGGAGATGGCTCGATCATAATCACTTCAGCAGCACCGCGTGATAATGCCTCAAAAGACAAGGCGCCACTCCCGGCAAACAAATCCAGACAACGGGCACCCTGGATAACAGGCGTTAACCAGTTAAACAGGGTTTCTCTGATGCGATCGGATGTGGGACGTAATCCCGGTGCATCGGGAAAATGCAGCCTCCGTCCGCGGTGGGTTCCGCCAATAATACGTAGTTCATTTGTTTTTTCTTGGAGCATCTGGCTATTGTATTACAAGCCACAGTCATTGTTGATATTCTTTATCCGATTAAAAAAGCCCAAACCATTTTTTACGATGCTGGCCGATTGTCTCTGCGAGCTGTTTATGGCCCGCTGCAAGCGCGACATCCTCAGCACGCTTTTTCAGCTTATTTCGCAGTGAGGCATTTGCACCATTTTTTAATAAAAGATCGACCGTTATCGTATCTCCTTTTTTCGCCGCCAGGATTAGTGCGGTATCACCAACATTATTTTTTATATTTACCATGGCTTTATGCTTTAAGAGTATTGACACCGTTTCTTGCTTACCTTTACTTGAAGCAAGCATGAGTGCAGTGTTTCCCTCAAGCGTCACAGCATTGGTGTCGGCACCTGCCTTTATTAACACCGTTAATGTTTTTGGCGCATTCTGTACTGCAGATTGATGTAATGCGGTAAGACCACGCTGGTCAGCTGCATGTACATCCGCTCCATTTTTTATGAGTAACTGACATGTTTTAGCCTGCCCAGCACTGGCTGCATACCATAAGGCGCTTCGTTTCGACTTGGTTTTAAGATTAACATTAACGCCCTGTTGTAATAAAAGTGTTAGTGTCGAGACCATGCCATTACGTACCACCCAGATCAATACGGGTTGATTTTCAAGCAGACCGAGTTCGGGTTTTGCTCCTTTCTTAAGTAACGCATTTGCTGAAGGACTTTTGCCGGCTTGTACCGCATACAACAATGCGGTTGCAGCGAACTTATCCTGATGATTTAACTTAGCTCCAGCATTGATTAGTTGCTTAACCACACTGGCATGGCCATATTTGGCCGCATAGATTAATGCGGTTCGGTTCCGTTTATCTTTCAGATTTACATCTGCTCTCTTCTTGATGAGTTGCCTAACAATATCATCCTGCCCCTGCCAGGCGGCTCTCATTAACGCTGTTCTACCTTCAGGATCTCTTTGATTAACTTCACTTCCTCTTTTAAGTAATAATGCCACCACATCTTTTTCACCACGCCAGGAGGCAATCATTAAAGGCGACCAACCAGGATAAGTGCGATTTTTTTTGCCCGCTTTTTGCAAGCTTTTCAGCTTGGCTTCATTACTGACTTTTGCCACCTTACGGGGTGCGGTTGCTTTGCCCCCTTTACTTTCCAGGTAGCGGACAACATCATCATGAGAACTACGTTTTGCAAGATCGATCGCATTTTGTCCCGCTCGATTACGTTGCTGCAGCATCGTTGAGTCACTCTTAAATTGCTTAACAACCGTAAGGTGTCCTCGTGCTGCTGCAATCATTAATGCAGTATTTCCATTGGCATTGCCTTGTTTACTACTTGCTCCGGCCTTTAATAATAACGCTACACTTTTCGCATGCCCATATCCGGCGGCTATATGCAAAGCCGTGTCTTTAACCTTGTCTCGTTGATTTAGCTTGGCATCATGTTTTACTAATAACTGAATCGACTGCTTATCATCCAGTACAGCGGCTTCCATTAATGCCGTTCGTCCGTGTTGATCGACCCAGTTAATATCTGCTTCATCATTTTCCAGAAGAATTTTAATGGCATCATATTGTTGCGCCTTGACACTAAAAAATAATGCCTCACCAGGATTAGATAATCCTTTTACGTCCTCGGCTACCTGCTCTCTATCGAGTTTGTTCAATGCCGGTTGATATTTTTTCTTCGCCGCCATCTGGTACCAGCGATCGGCCTTTTTGTGATCTTTAGGCACACCCTGTCCCTTCTCGAACAAGATGCCACAGTTATATTGCGCACGCACATGACCCTGTACAGCAGCCTTTTTAAAATATTGGAATGCAGTATTGTCGTTTCTTTTTACTCCTCTGCCAGTGCGATACATCACAGCGAGTTGATACTGCGCTTCGGCTTCGCCTTTATCCGCTATTGGTTTAAGAATTTTTACAGCACGAACGAAATCACGGCTTGCAATTGCCCGTTTTGCATCACTTAATGGATCGGCGTAAGCGGGTGAGACAACAACAAGTAACAGGGTAATAATCAGAATCCATAAAGGGGATTCAGGGCGAGATAAAAACAACATAATAATCTTCAGACGGTTCCATACTTTGTATCTACACTAATGCCAACGCTTTTGAGAAATGGGGTAGGTAATATACCACCGGCATTAACAATAATTGCATCATTCGGAATTTCAACTTTATTGCCATCATGATCAAGGATAACCGTTTCTGGTGTTATTTCCTTAACAGTTGACTTCATTAGCAACTGTAAGCGATTCTCTTTCGCCATACGATCTACCTTGTCGCGATTTTTCGCTTTGGCACGACCAAAAGCTTCACTTCGATAAGAAATGGTTACATTCGTTCCTTTTTCCTCGGCAATAGAAATTGCTGCTTCAAGCGCACTATCCCCGCCGCCAACAATTAGAACTTTTTGTTGCTGATATTGCGCGGGATCAATCAGGCGATACACAACTTTTGGTAATTCTTCTCCGCTTACTCCCAGTTTACGTGGCGTACCCCGGCGTCCAATGGCGAGTAACACTGCACGGGTTTGATAACTTGCTTTTGAGGTTACCACTTTAAAACCACCATTAGCAGGTTCAATACTGTCCACGCGTTCACCCGTTTGTACTTTTAATCCGGTTTTTTGCCGCACCATGCTCCAGTATTCCAGTAATTTTTCCTTGGTGGTTTCACGAAAATGAAATTTACCAATCAACGGTAATACACCCGGTGCGGTCATAACGATTTTACCACGGGGAAAATTAAAGACTGTACCACCAAAACTATCCTGATCCAGGGTCACAAAGCTTAGTTTATGTTTCATTGCTCCGAGGGAAGCAGCCATACCCGCTGGTCCCGCTCCAACAATCAACACATCCAGATCGTGCTTGCCACCCAGACCATCCAGTTTACTAATACTGTCCATAGCAAGTGCACCCTGCCGAATGGCGTTTTTGATTAATCCCATTCCACCCAGCTCACCTGCGATAAATATACCGGGCACATTGGTTTCAAAGTTCTCTTTAACATCCGGAATATCCATACCGCGCTTTTCGGTACCAAATACCAGGGTAATTGCATCGAAGGGACAGGCAAGTTTGCAGGCACCATGACCAATACAATGGGTGGGATTTATAAGCTGTGACTTTCCAGCGACAAGCCCCAGAACAGATTTATCCTTTTCAGGACATGCTGTTACGCAAG